>Ga0307516_10003273_pt1 | contig 20973 bp, 20 predicted proteins | sample 19_EM_MG_FD_203310 | JGI IMG/M metagenome (GOLD analysis project Ga0307516, IMG submission 203310) | Populus trichocarpa ectomycorrhiza microbial communities from riparian zone in the Pacific Northwest, United States - 19_EM | ecosystem: Host-associated > Plants > Roots > Unclassified | place...
TCGGCAAGGAGTTTCCGTTGTCGGTGCTCAAGGAGATTTCCGGGATTGCGGAGCCTGTGCTCAAGGACCTGTTTGGTCATCTCTGCGAGCTGGATCTGGTGGTCGCCGACAGCAACGCCCATGGACCGGGCTATGCATTCCGCCACCCGTTGATCCAGGAGGTTGCCTACACCATGCAGCTTCGGTCTCGCCGGGCCGAGCTCCATGCCGCCGTGGCGAAGGCGATCGAGGCATTTTCGTGGGGGCAGCTCGACGAGGCCGCGAGCCTGCTCGCCTTTCATTACGAAGCCGCCGGCCAGCCGCTCGAGGCGGCCCAGCATTTGCGGCGCGCTGCGCTCTGGATCGGCAGGACAAACTCCTCGCGAGCGCTGGCGGATTGGCGAAAGGTCCGCTGGTTGTTGCGCGATCAGCCGAAAGGCGCGACCGTCGACCAGCTTCGTGCGCTCGCCAGCGGTCGAATCGTGGGGTTCGCCTGGAGCGAAGGACTGTCGGCCAAAGACGTCAAACCCTACGCCGAAGAAGCACTGCAATACGCCCGCGAAGCCGGCGATCGCAAGCACGAGGCGCTCTTGCTTGGGGCTTACGGACGGATTTTTGCTGCGAGCGCTGCGGCCGACGATTACATCAGTCTGGCGCGCCAGGGCGTGGAGGTTGCTGCGGCAAGTGGGGACGTCAACGTCTTCGTCGCATGCAACGCTCAGCTCAGTCAGGCCTATCTGTTGGCCGGCCTGCTTCGCGAAAGTCTCGATGCAAACAACACGGCCGTGGCGGCGATTCTCGAGCAAGACGAGTCGAAGGACGGCGTTGTTTTTGGCCTCAGTCCAAGTCAGATCTTCGGGTTTGACGTGGCGCAATGGCTGCGCTGCCTGCGCACGCGGACCCTGGTCCTGCTGGGGCGCTTCGACGAGGCCGAGGCGTGTCTGGCGACCGCCATTCAACCCAACCAGGCAAAGACCATTGCCGTCGTCCAGTATCAGGCGCATCTCGCGGCCGTCGAAATGGCGTTCCACCGCGGCGACGTCTCGATGGCGACATTGCACGCGAGGGAAATCGACGCTTACGCCACCCAGTCCGAGATGGCCTATCTCATCTCCGCGGCGCGCCTGTGCCGGGGTCTCGTCAATTTCGCCGAGCAGGATTTCGATCAGGCCTCGGACGATTTTCAGGCGGCGCTGACAATCGCCAGGGATTCGCGGACCGGCCTCGAGATCGAGGCGCGGCTCCTCGCGTATTGGGCCGACGCGCTCGAATGTGGGGGGCACCGGCTCCGCGCGGCGGAGGTTGCAAGAGAGGCGATCGCGGTCGCAAGGAGGCGGACCGATCGGGTCGCCGAACTTCATGGCCATATCGTTGCCGCCCACACGATGGCCGCCGGAGACGCCGCGCCGGAGCTTCGGATCGCGGAGCATCTGCAGGCCGCCAAGGCCTTGCTCGACACCACGGCGGCAGGGATTTTCGCCAGCAGGCTGCTCGGCCAGGCGTGATCCAGGTTGACATTTTCGATTATAGAAGTTGAGGTTGAATATCCATGTGGTAGGGTTTTCACACGCAGAGAATATAAAAAACTGGGGGATTGCAAATGGGGATGGCGATTAGCGACTTCACGACCGCTGACATACTTTTCCAACTGAACAGCCGGTTCGCTTCCGGCCAGCCACTTCGCCACATGGTGGCCATCCAAAAAGACTTCAAGGTCTTTTCCGACAAATACTCTCTCAAGCAGGCTTACCGGGCTCTGCATATCGTGCCGGCAGACTTTCGCGAGCGCCGGCTCTGGTTCTTCTTTCTCGACAGGCTGCAAACCTATCCGTCCGACAAGGGAGGCGTGAGCGGACACGACCGGATCCGAAGTGCGTATCAGGAGAATCTCGAGAGCAAGTCGCCGCTTCCCGTCTACACGACGAGCCATTTGGCGACGGATGATCCACGCGTCAAGGTCACGCGCGGCCGGCCGGTCATCTATGAAAAGCAGACCTATCTCGTGATATCGATCCCGACGATACCCAAGGAAGACGGAAAGGCGGCGCGCGCGGCAAGCAAGAAGCGGAGCAAGAAGTAAAGTTTGAAACAACCCAGACGCAATTCCGGCTCGGTGCGACTGCTGTCGGACGCGGAACTCGATGCGGTCTGCGCTGACGTTGCCGCTTACTATGCGGACCGGATCGCCTGCTTTGGCGCGTATCCATTGGGGGTCGACTGGTCGTGCAAGGCGACGCAACGGCTGCGCTTCGTCCAGCTTCTGAAACTCTGTCCGCCTGAGGGACGGTTTTCCCTGATTGATCTCGGCTGTGGTTACGGTGCGCTGGCCACCTTTCTCGCCGAGCAGCGCGGCCATAGCGACGTCGAATATCTGGGAATTGACGTGGCGTCCGAGATGGTGCGACGTGGCCGCCGCCGCTGCCGCGGCAATGAAAAGGTACGTTTCGTCGTCGGCCGGACTAGCGTGCAAGTCGCGGACTATGTCGTGGCGAGCGGTATCATGAATGTGACGCTCGGTGTTGGCCGCCCGACCTGGGAAAGCTTCGTCCGCACCATGTTGTTCGAGATGCATCGCATGGGCAGGCTTGGTTTCGCCGTCAATTTCCTGACCAAGCCCGGACAGCGGTCGCAACCGGGGCAAGTCTATTGCACGACGCCCGGAAAATGGGCCCGCTTTTGCGAACGGGAGCTTGGCCGGTCGATCGACATCTTGGACGATTATGGGATGGACGAGTTCACGCTCCTGGCCCGCGCTTCGTCTGTGGATTCCCGCACCAGGCGCAACGTGGATCATGTCGCGGCCGGGATTGACCGATGACACGGCATGCCGGCCGCAACGCAGGTCCGAGGCCGGCCGTCGATCAGACCCGGCCGGGTCGTTCGTCCTCCAGTCTCGTGGACCGGGTCCACAAGGCCGCGCTGTTCGTCATTTCGCCGGATGGCCACATGGACGATCCGGGGCTTTACGCCGCGCTTGCCCTGCTGCGGGCGGAAGCGCCGGTCTATCGGGTCGAGTGTCCGGGGATGCGGCCCTTCTGGCTCGTGACGCGATACGCCGATGTGGCGGCTGTCGAAGCAAGAGGGGCGCCGTTCATCGCCGCGCCTCGATCGGTGCTGTCCAGCGACGCCGGAGAGGCCAGCATGCGGCAGATTTCCGGCAAGCCGGACTTGCTGCGCAGTCTGTTCCAGATGGACGATCCCGAACATCGAGTCTATCGCGACATCACGCGGGCCTGGTTCTCCCAATCGGGCATCGCCGGTCTGCAAGGCCTGGTGGCCGACTCCGCGCGTCACATCGTGCAGCGTATCCCCGGATCGGGTGACGTGTTCGACTTTGCGCACGATGTCGCCGTGCCGTTTCCGCTCCGGATCATGATGCACATTCTTGGTCTTCCGGAGACGGACGATCCGCTGATCCTGAAGTTGGCCCGCGGCCTGACCGGGGCCGAAGACCCCGATCGCGCTCTGTCGGCACGCCCGGCCGAATCCATGCGGCTGGCGGCCATCGGGTTTCGCACGTATTTCGACAAGGTCACCACGGCGCGGCGTAGGCGTCCCGGCACAGACCTCAGCAGCGCGATCGCCAATGCGCGCATTGGCGGCAAGCCGATTCCCGACTATGAGCGTCTGTCCTATTTCATGCAACTGGCCATCGCCGGCCAGGAAAACACGGCGTACAGCATCGCGGGTGGTGTGCATGCGCTGATCGAGCACCCCGGGCAGATGGCGAAACTCCGCTCCAATCCGGAACTGCTCGACACCGCAGTCGAGGAAATCCTGCGGTGGACCTCTCCCGGCCGGCACCTCGTGCGCACCGCAACGATCGATACGGCGATTGGCGGCCAGCGGATCAGGGCGGGCGAGTCCGTGGCCTTGTTCTTCAACTCGGCTAATCGTGACGACGCGGTGTTCGCCTCGGCCGACATGTTCCAGGTGGACCGGCAGCCGAATCCACACCTCGCATTCGGCTCGGGCCCGCATTTCTGCCTGGGGGTTCATCTCGCCCGGCTCGAGCTCCGGTCTTTGTTCGCGGCGTTGCTGCCGATGTTGCCGCGAATGACCTTGGCCGGGACGCCGCGCCGGGCGCGATCGGCCGTGATCAGCGGCATCTCGTCGTTGCCGCTGCGCTGCGTTTGACGAGGCAGAGATACGGCGCGGCGCGTTGACGTCGCGTGATGTGGCAGGCCGGATAGCGACATGCTGCGGCCTTTCGGGTCTATCGCCGACATCTGGAATACTGGATCATCCGCTTTCGCGGACGACGACAGTTGAGTGTGTGAAAGGGCAAGAATTCGACCGATTCGAATTTCAAACAGCCGCCCAAATAGGCCCGAGGTTGGGATCGTCATTGCGAGCCACCGGGTCCGCGCAACGCGCGCCTCGCAATGACGGCACGCACATCCACTTTCTCGCGGCGTGTTGCGCCCGAGCTATGCTTCAATTTTCCGCCCTTTGCAAACAGAGGGCGCGGGGAATGCCGGGTGCCCAATGCACCCGCAGCCTCGCGTGCGCTGGGGTAGTAAGTATGCACGCGAGTATTCACAGCGGAGGCACCGGATAACATCCGGCATTCCCCACGCAATGGTTTTACGGCTTATACGTGATCTCCCCGGCGACGAATTCCTTTTGCCACCGTCGCCACGCGGATTGAATGACACATCGAATCCCGGTTGGGCCGATGGTGTCTCCACGCGGCTTGACATCAACAACGGATGCCAGGACCACACGACTATATTTTTGAGGCCGGTGAAAGGCCTTGAAGGCAACAAAACCCTTTAAAATGAGGGGATTTCTTCTACCCTACGTCATCGGCTTCCAGCGCCTTTCGCCAAATCTAGGGCCCGGCCCTAAGCCTTTCGGCGCCTTCGCAACAGGCTGAAAGCCCCAAAGCCGAGCCCCTTTGGTCCAACCCTTAGGAGCTGAAACCATGACGGACACTACCACAACCACCGAACCTGCTGGCAAGCGCGGGCGCAACAGCAGCGTCGTCCTGACCGACCGCATGTGCGAGAAGCGGGTCACCAAGCGGGTCAAAATCTACGACCGCAAATGCCCTGGCCTCTACGTCAGCATCACCACGGCTGGCGTGGCGACCTTCTCGTTCAAGTTCACCGCCCCGGAGACCGGCAAGCAGCGCACCGGCTGGCTTGGCGTCTACAACCCCGAGACCTTCGCCGTGGAGGACGCCCGCAACAGGGTCTACGGTCTGAGGGCACAGGCGCTGCGGCGCTCGCCGAGACCTTCCGCGACCGGAAAGTGCGACAGGCGAAGCGGGGCACGACCGTCGATGAGATCATTGAGGAGCGCATCGAATGGATGAAGACGGAGGTCCGCAAGGCGGACGGCGAGATGCGTCCACGGGTCGAAAGCTGGGAGAATGTTGCGCGCCATTTGCGGAACTTCCTCAGCCCGCGACTCGGCAAGAAGATCGCGAGCGAGGTCACCAAGAGCGACATTGCGACGCTGTCGAATGACATCGTCGCCGGCAAGCATGGCGGCAAGGCCTCGGTGAGCAATGCCCGCCACATGCGCCGCGCTGCATCGGGCCTGTTCAATTGGGCGGCGGAAGCTGGTCGCGACTACGTCACCGCGTCGCCTTGCGTCAACCTGCCGAAGCTAGACAAGGAACACCCGCGCGACCGCGTGCTGAGCGTAGACGAGGTCAGGATTTTCTGGCGCGGCCTCGATCGGGAAGATTTGCCATACGACCGCAGGACCCGACTCGCGCTCAAGTTCGCGCTCGTCACCATGCTTCGCTCCGGTGAGCTGCTGCCGATCCACCGCGATGAACTGAACGGCGAGAGCGGCACTGTCGATATCCCCGCGTGTCGAGTCAAGAAACGGCGCGTGATCAACCAACCGCTTTCCGACCTCGCGCTGGAGATCATCAAGGAGGCATTGGGCAACTATGATTTCGCCTTCGAGGGCCGCTTCGGCGATGCGCCGCTGTCGCGCCAAGCGATGTCCGGTGCGTTGCGCGGCACGATGAGGATGGTGAAGGGCATCAAGGTTACGCGCACGCCGGGCATCTGCGAACTGCTTGGCCTTGAGAACTTTACGCCGCACGATTTGCGGCGGACGGCGGCGACGATGTGCGGAGAGTTGGGCCTGTCGGAGGCTAGTATCTCGCTCTGCCTCGACCATCAGGCGAACAGGGACGAGAACGGCAAGCCGCTGCCGGCGGTGACCCGGAAGGTCTACAACCTCGCCACGCGCGCCCGGGTAGCGAAGAAGCGCGAGGTGCTCGACGCTTGGGCCATCGAGCTTCGGCGGATCATCGGCGAGCCAGTGAAGGCCATCGAGCATGATCAGCGGCAGCTCGCGGCCTGATCCAACGCAGAAGTCGGAATTGAGCAGCCCGATCAGCGCGAAGCTGGTCGGGCTTCTTTCGTCCTTGCCTGTCAGCCCGACCGCTATTTGATGTTCGCGAGCGCGACGATGATGATGCTGGCGCCGACGAGCGAATTGAAGAAATGCGGCAGGACAATCATCTTCTCGAACCATCCGGGTTGATCGCCAGCGATCTCCGCTATCTCGCGCTGTGAAAGTTCTTCGGCTTGAACGCCGGTCTCCTCGTAGTATTGCCACAGTCGCGAAAGTCTCGCCTCGAACCGCCTACCGGCGTCAAAAAACCATCGAGCCCGCCAGTTCAGTGCTGAAACGAATGCGCGTGTGTCGTCACTTGTCCAATTTTGAATCTCGCGCCCGAGCTTTAATGAGAGCCAATAGACACGGCCTTGCTTGACGACCTCTCGTGCCTCTTCATCGTTCGCGCCAAGGCACAACGTCCACGATCCAGAAGAATATCGCAGAGAATATCCAAATGACGAGAGCGTACAGCAAGCCAAGCAGGCCAGCGATGATTTCCATCGAGACGTATGCAATCGCGAAACGAACCAAGAATCCATAGTCGTATTGAACCGCGATCCAAATGCCAATCGCCACCGCGATCAGAAACGCGATCCGGCCGCATATCACGATAGGGAAGCTCAGCAAACGATAGAGTTTGTGTGCGCGATAATCGAGCATTCCAAACATCGATACCTGCCCCAAACTCAGAATTCATTTTACAACCCAGCCCACGCGCGCCTGAGCCAAGGCCCCAAGGTGCCAGCGCCGCCATCTCGAATGAATATCACGACTACCGCCGCTTGCGGATCGCCGCTACCCAGTTATCCAGCGCCTCGATATCGTTCTTTAGTTCGGGAGGCTCGGGCACGGGAGCACGCGCCGCAGCCGCCTTATCGTGCCCGGAAAGCCATCTCGAACATTTGGTCATCGCGGCATCAAGCGCTTGGCAATCCTCATGGGTGATGTCGGCAACCTTACTGAGCTGCTGTGTTTGAACACTTGGGCGGAAACGCTCTACAATTCCACCCAGGAGCACCTCCTCAAGCCCACGCTCCCATGCCTCGCGCAATAGGCCGTAGAGGTGCTTGGCCTCCTTTTCGTAGGCGTCCTGATGGCCTTCGCGAAAAAGTTTATCTGCGGCTTGGTGCGCGTTCTTGAGGTGCCCGATTTTCTTTTTTACCGCCAACGCGACCCACGGTAACTCTTCCTCGCACACGCCCGCTCCCTTGGAGAGCTGACGAATATGCTGATCAACCTGACCAATGTTGAGTTCCGCTGCGAATTGCTTGAGAGCAAGTAAGAAGACGACATCGTGCGTGAAGACGATGACTTGCCGGGTTTTTGATTCCTGTACCAGCCGCCGTGCCACGCCCTCGCGGTATTTATAATCGAGCGATGAGACGGGATCGTCGAACACGATCCCGGAAGGATCGTCGGCGGTGCTAAGTTCGGCGAAGAAGGCAGCAATCGAAAGACACCGCTGCTCTCCTTCACTTACTACCATCGGTAACTCGACGCCGGGTGCGCGCGTCAAGACAAGTTTGTGGTAAAGAACACCATCCGCTCCTCCGGCTTCCCGGAGTTCAACCTCGACCTGGCGGAAACCTAGCTCCGATAGTTCATCTTTGAAACTTTGCTTGAGCTTCTGAGAAACGGCCGTCTTGGTGACCGCCGTACTCTTTTGCGTGATCGCATACGTCTTGGTCTCGTCGATGCAGAGACCATAGGCGGCAAACTTCTGTTTGCGTTCGATCTCGTCGAGGATGAGCTGCTGATGCTCTGCAAGCATTTTGCGAGCACGCAGCTCCCGTTCCTCGGCGACTACGAGCTGACGCCTTTGGTCGGTCGCACTGTCACGCAGGGTTTCAATCCGCGACTCGAGCTGCTCTGCGAACGCGTCGACTTCGCGGGCGATGCACTCTTGGTCCGGACAATTGGCGGCGAGGTCCTTGTTCTCGGTCAACGCTAAAACAACCGCCTTTCGACGCTCTTCATTCGCCGCAAGCGCCTCTGCGATGGCATCCGCAAGCGGCTGTTGCTCGATGCGGATTTCCTTGAGCAAGTCGTCAATGGCTTCGGTCATGGTTTCGATGTCGGTGAAGCCCTTTCTATGTTGCAGAAACAATTCCCTGAGCTGCCGAAGCTCCTTCTCCGTCGACGAAGCCACAAATGCCTCGAATTGCTTGAGCCTGTGGCTAGCCGCATGATCGAGATCCTGCTGACACAACACACACTGGGCCCCGTCCCCAACAACCGGGAACGCTTGGTCAGCATAAGCGCTCTCTTGCGAAAACTGGCGCGCCGTCTCCCAAAGGGCAGTCCACGTTTCGGAGCCAGTGCCAGTCAGTACATTGGCGGGGAATGACCCTTCGCGGAGACGTTTAGCTTCTTCGGCCTTACGGTAGCCTTCAGCTCGTATCTTGATTACACCGGCAACAGCTTGCGCGGAAAGCGCTGCCTCGATCTCCGTCATATGTCGCGCGAGTGATCGGACGCGCCCCGCGCGAAGGTTCAGCTGTTGGGCAAGTTTCTTGGGATCGTTGGTTTGTAAGTCGACCAGCGACTTCTCCAATACGGCAAGCCACGCACTTTCCTCCGGAGACAGTGCAAGCGCCCGGACTGCTTCTGGTTTTGTAAGGGAGCTAAGGGTCGCAAGAAGTCTCGAAGCGGCTGTTCCTTGCGGAATTTGCGCTAGCAGAGCGTTCATGGAGTTGAATGTCAGGGCGCGCTGTTCGTTTTCGAGTTTTTCGCGAACGGCTTTGCATGCTTGCACAAGTTTGTCGAACAAGTCCAACCCGAAGGGTCGGAACGCAACATCCGTCTTTTCGGTGAGGTATACGGCAGCGCACTTGGTATCAAACACGCTCACGCGGGAGATGAATTCGTCGTCGCCGTCTCCGGCCCATTCACGTGGCTGGAGTTCGGCCCCGACCTTATATTTGATCGATACGACGGGAGAGAGCGGCGTCGTGCCGGAGACAACATTCCCCAGAATTCGCTCTTGGCTGCGCGCGCGACAGGCGCTCTTAAGTATGCGGATATAGCCGGATTTGCCCGCAGCGTTGTCGCCGTAGACTACGGTAAGATTGGGTCCGAACTTGAGGGTCTGATCTCCTGCGAGTGCGTTCACCCCACGATGATGAAAGATTGACAAGAGGGAGACAGGAGCGTTGCCCGCCGCCTTGACCGGCACATCAATCTCAGTGAGCGGAGTGATATCTCGTTGTTCTGTGAGCCCGTATGCGGCCTTGCAAATATCGGCCAAGGCGTCGATTTCGTCATCCGAAAGGTCGCCATTTAGTACAAGGCGGCGCAAGGCATCGCGCTGCCAGGCCGGGCGATCATAAGACCACTCAAGTATTTCCTGTAGAACTGTCACCGGGCGGTTGACCCTTCCGCGAAAAAATGGAGGTTACATAACCTTGAGTTGCGGTCAATTTCGTTTCGGGAGGCTTGCAATCCAGGTGCCTTGCCGGGCCCACGGCAGCGTGTCAGCATTGCCGCGCGCGCAGCCGATCCACCCCAAGGCCATGCCCGTGATCCTGACGACCGGAACGGGACGTCTGGATGTGCGCGCCATGGGATGAGGCGAAGGGGCTGCAGAGGCCGTTGGCCGATATTGCCCTGCAGATCGTGATGCGGGGCCCAGACGAAGAGGATAAGGCCGTGGCCTAACGTTTCATCTAGTTACATATGCAACCACGCCGTGCTATCCTTTCTCCGAAGGCAATCGGCAGAGGGGGCAAGCGCCGATGAACAAGGTTGCTGTATCAGCAATAGCCGCCGCGATCAGCTTTGTCGTCGGATATTTCGTTGCCGCGCCGCTGCGGGGCGGATTGATCGTCGCCCTTCAACCGATTTTAACGACGCCCACAGCCGCTGCTGCTCTGATCGTGGCGGCTTTTTCGATGATCGCGAGCTTAGTCAGTTTGTTCATCAGCTACCAATTGGGATCAAAGCAGGTCGAAACTGCAAAGATCGCAGCCGACGCCGCGATGATGAACGCCAAACATGCGGGGACGAGGGCGCTTGCAAACGTTCGCCTTGAATGGCTGAAGGATCTGCGCGACACCCTCTCAACGTATCATTCGATCTTGATGAGTCCAGAGGACGAGGTCCCTGAGGGTGACGATCAAGCCAAGGCGAAGGCCAAAGAAAAGGCTGACAAAGACACGCGTGACCTTTCCTATTTCGGGACTAAGTTGGACCTGCTGCTGAACCAGAAGAAAAAATACCAACAAGCGCTGTGGCAAGTGAGCGACGATATCTTGAAACGCGAAAATCAGACCGAGGAGGATTACGATGCAGCCGACAAGCAGCTTGTCGTCGCGGCGCGAACTGTCCTCGATTTTCACTGGCGGAAAATCAAAGCCGAAGTACTTGGCAAGGAAGAGCTGAAGGAGCCCGACGCAGAGTTGACCCAACAGCCTGCTCAAGAACCGCTGACGGCTTCTGGCACCGTGAGAATTTCATGACCACTTCAGTGAAATTCACTAGGGCGGAGATCACCCGATTTCTCCGAGGGGTTGATCCTGGGGTACTTTGCGTGTCGGGCGAATGGGGCGTTGGGAAGACGTTTCTTTGGCGGTCAGTATTAGACACCCTCCGCAACGCGCGGGAGCTCAGCCTGACCCGTTACTCTTACGTTTCGCTATTTGGTTTGAATTCGCTCGACGACGTGAAGGCATCCCTTTTCGAGAACATGGAATGGCTCGATCAGGACGCAACCGACTTCGCGGGTCGCGGAAAGGCAGGTGCGAAAGCGCTGGCAACTCGGGCAAAGAGACTTTCGGAATTGGCCGGTGCCCTACCTTGGGTTGGCCAAGCATTCAGCAAGGCGCGTTCTCTCTATTTTTCGCTTATTCAGAGCCAGATTGTTTGTATCGATGACCTTGAGCGCCGGTCGAAAAATCTCGACGTAAAAGATGTGCTTGGATTGATGTCATTTTTGAGGGAGCAGCGCGGATGTAAGGTCGCTTTGCTTCTCAATGCTGAGCGACTCGGGGATGATAGAGATGAATTTTACGACCTCCTAGAGAAAGTAATCGAGACGAAGGTCGTTCTTGCTCCAACTGCGGCTGAAAGCGTAGCTATTGCAATCACAGGTCAGGACGCCATTTCTGTCACGCTTCGCAGGCACTGCGAGACCCTTGGCATTCGTAATATTCGTGTTCTCAAGCAGATTGAACGTTTGGCGCGGCGGACCGACGAGATTGTACGGGACTTTCCCCAACCGATCCGCGATCAGGCGGCGCATTCTGTAGTGCTGTTCGGTTGGTCAAAATACGACCGTGCTAACGCGCCGGGAATGAAATTCCTCAAGACCAGCTCCATTGAACGGCATCTGGAGCGTCGCTCCGAAAATGCGCCGTCACGGTCCAAGAAAGAAGCGGCCTGGGAAGCCTTGCTTGTGAAATATAAATTCACCCGTACGGACAATTTCGATTTCGCTCTATTGAAGTGCGTGGATAGCATGGCTCTCGACGTGGACGACATTCAAACTGAAGCTCGCGCGCTTCAGGAGCAACAACGCATAGGTGCATTACATGGCACCTTCAAATCAGCATGGCGCAAGTTTCATGACAGCTTCGATGCCGACGAAGACAAGGTCGTCGAACAAGTAGTTGAAAGTACCAAAAAGGCGGTTGAGGTCGTTTCCCTTCCGAACCTTAATGAAGCAATGGCCCTGTTGAAAAGCCTTGAAAGGGAATCAGAGGCGTCCGAGTTGCTGAAGTTCTTTGCCGAAAACCACAATCCCAGTTATTGGACCGAAGTTGACCCCTTTGGTCGAGGACCCTTTCTCCCCGAGGTGGATGCGGTCATTAGAGAAAGGAGCGAAGTCGAACCGGAAGAATTTGATGTGGCAGCGGCACTTGTCCTCGCCGGAGAAAATTGTGACGCATCCACGATCAGCAAGCTGGCCGCCGTCCCTGCACAAACTTACTTTGAATTAATTTCTGCCGCGCGAGGCGCTCAGCTGCGCAAGCTGATCTTGTCGGCATTAGAGTTCAGACGAATTGCAAACGCAACTGACGATATGAAGCGAGTAACTAGCCTCATGGAGGAGGCGCTCCAAATGGTCGGTCGTACGTCGAGATTGAATGCCATCCGAATTAAGAAGTACGGTGTCTCAATATAGACTCCCACGATCACAACTCAAATGCTCATTGGCAATAGCGCCATGACTTCCCCTGCTCGGGGTGAGCGTCGCGACACTCCAAAGTGGCTCTGAAACGATGACGAGGAGCGCAGACACTATTGAGGATGCCTTGGGAGAGAAGGCAGGGCCTGACCGCTACTCGGCACTTAGAACCGAGGCGGACCTCCAACGGCCTCGGCCGTAATCGCCCACTGGTGCGTTTACCGGGGCCAGAGCTATTCGGTACCCAAGGCCGCTTGGAGTAAACCCATGGGAGGCGATCCGTTGGGGGCGGCCATTTCGCGATCCAGACGCGAATCCCCGGTGACGGGACGCAAGCAAACCGTGGATTTGTCGAGAGGAAATATCCTCGATAGGGGCAGGCTTTCGGCCCCGCATATAGCGCGCCCGTTTGTACGGTCCCTTAAATTGGGGCCAGCCCCCAACCGCCTGAGGCTGGCCCCCTTGACCGATAACCAGGGGCAGATACTCGGTCAGGTACTTGGAGAAGGCATCACATCGTCCAACCCCAAGACGGCGCGTGGATCGGCGTCGCTGCGGCGCAATATGTTTGCTCCTTCTTCAATTGCACTGCCGATCAGGAACTCTTCCTCGCGTTCTGCGGCCAGCCGGTCTTTCTCAATTGGCTTAAGCTTCTCGGCACGCTGCGCGCTCGTCAGTGCGTTCTGATCATCGGCAACCAGATCAATCTGCTGCTCGATCCGCTGGATGAGGAGCTCGTGATGTAGCCAGACCAGCAGCACCAGCGCCGAGGGATCACCGATGGCTGTGACAACCCGATCACCGATACGGACGTCGCTGAACTGCCGCTCGGCCCAGTCAATCGAAGCGTCGGGATTCTCGATCACAGATAGCACGTTGGGTTGACCGCGCTCGGCGAGCTTGAGGATCTCTGCACGAGCGCGCTGTTTGGCCTCGGCGGAAGGCCACGGAGCGGATCGAACCCTGTGCCGATCAGAATTTAGCTCGCGGAGGTGGCGACGGCAGCGCTCAACTGCATCAATGAAGCTTTCGCTTTTCTGGCGTCGTGGTGTCGATCCTTTGTAGAGCGTTGTCTCGCGATCGCCTAGGCTTTCAAGATATCGCTCTAACGATCCGACTAAACGCCCGAGTTCCTGAGACTGATGCGAACGTGCCTCGACGATTGAATTCAGCCGTCCAAGTCGAGCTGTCGAATCTTCCAGCCTTGCCAGCGTTGCCACGACCTCAGGGTGATCGTCTGGCACCTTGTCGAACCGTGAGGCTTGAGAATTCCCGAACCATCGCGAGTTCTCTCGGCCGCCGGTCAGGGTCTTCAACCGGGATTCGGCGGCTCGTTTGATTCCGAGGGTCTCCTCGCGCTCATCCGAACCAGCGCGCCAAAGGCTCCGCGCATCATCACGCTCGCGACGCAGGCAACGAAGCTTTTCCTTTACCGGCCGTGGTAGTTGCGGCCAGTCAACCGGATCGGGATTCGCGCGGATTATCCCCGGGACGCCGAATGATTCCTGCTTTTGCAAACCCTCGGTCATGGGCGATCTCTATTTCGCCTCTAGGATGGACTCAAAGTTTGGCAGCGAAAAGGGCGAGTTCCCTGCCAAAACAAGCCGCAGGGATCGCCCGGTCAGAAGGCGGTCGTGCTGCTTAAGCGCACTCCATAGGAATTCACGGATGGTACCAAGATGGCGATTGGGACAAAGATCCGACGCTCGTTCGCGCTGCCATGCGGTCGCGTGATAGCGAGATAACTCAACGCTTAGCCGATGCGCTTGCTCTGCCAGCGACAGACCGCCAAGGAAGCGCGCGGCGGCAGCTCTAAACAGCCGGTCACGTTCGGCGAGCGCCGCGCAGCTGCGCCACGTCCTCTGGCCCGGCCCAGCCTTGAGTCCGAAAGCTACATCGGCCGGCTCCCCGGCGAGGATGCGGTCGAGGACAGTTGCCATCCAAAGCTCATCATCGCGATCGGGAGCATGGCCTGCACGAATGGCAACAGCAATGCGACGCAGGCGCGCCGCCGGATGAGGTTCGGTCGGTGCGGTCATGGTGGAGCCCCGCCGTAGTGGAAGTTACAGTGAGTTGGATCGCGGACACTGCGGACCAGAGCCGGGTACGATCCAAGGTCCGGTCCGCGATGTCCGCAGTCCCCGCTATTGTAGGCGGTAATCATCAGTCTTCCTTGAGCTTGATGCCGACATAGATGCGGACCCGCTTCTCCTCATCAGTTCGCGGCCGCTTCATTCTGATGGCGGGAAATGCGGCACGCAGATCGCGGGCGAACACCTGCTTGGTGGGCTTCGGGTGACCGTTGTTCTCGGCCCAATTTTTGTGGTCCACGTACAGGTGTTCGACCTCGATCTCGAACTCGGGTTTGCCGATCTCGCATCGCTCGCGCGCGAAGGCGGCGACAGGACTTGCCAGATCGCGCATCGCAGCGATCGCTTCATCCGCCGTGCTGACGCGCGTAAAGGTGTTGCGGTTGGTAACTGTGAGCCGGTGCAGGCCTGCGAGCGCCCAGTTCAAGATGCCTGGCATCTCATCGAGCAGAGCGACTTCAAGGCCGTGGTCCTCCTTGCCGAGCCAGCTTCGCGATAACATCAACAAAACGATGCGCCCGACGATGGCCGCAGATGCATCTCCCAATTTTGGCAGTTCGTTTGAAACGATGTGCAGGCGGCAAGGCAGCTTGCCGGTCCACTGGTCGCGGTACTTGCGGTTTACGGTCAAGGGGTCTTCGCCGCTGATGCTCAATAGCCGCTCGACGACGACGTTGCCGTTCTTGCCAACGAAACGGGCATCGCTGATCACTGCCAATGTCTTGCCGAGCAACGGCGCGAGGCCGAACTCGCCGCCTAAGCTGCTCAACGTCGGTCCCGCAACGTTCTGCTCGCCGACGAGCGCGCTAAGGATGCGGGCGATCACGCCCTTACCGCCTCTGGTCGGGCCGACCATCAATAGAATCTTGTGCAAGTCGAGCCTTCCGCTGAGTACGTAGCCATACCATTCGCTGAGCGCATCGATCGCAGCAGGCTCGTCCGGCCACAGTTCGGCAAGGAAGGCGAGCCATTTGTCCGGCGGCGGCGCGTTGGTGTCGTAGTCGAACGGGACTGCTGTCTGGTTGAAGAACAGCGGCGAGTGCGGATAGAGCCGCCGGCGCTCGACGTCGAGCAGGCCATTGGCCGTCGCGACGATGGTGCCGGTCTCTCGCCCGTCGAGCCATGTTGGCTGATTAATTTCGGCAGCCAGAAACGAGACTGCGGAAAGCGCCTCGACCAGGTCGCCGATGCGACGGCGGTTCGGTGCCCACGGCATCACTTCCTGATCGGCGTTCACATAGACCGCGTTTTCGGTGAATTTGTAGAGCAAGGACCGCATTGCGTGATCATCGGTCTCCTGCCAGTGCGACGTCCGCCACAGCCACCAGCCACCACGCCAACGTCGGATCGTGTCCACTCCGTCTTGGTGACAGCACTTCGCGACAAACTCGCGGGCCACCGGCATCAGCGCCCCCGGCGGCGGCAGCATGTGCATTTGCGGCGGCTCACTTTGCTTGCTCTCACACTTGCTGCGATAGTTCTTCGCGTTGTCGTAGCGCTTGCGCACCGCGCCGACGCCTTTATTGCGGAGGGTATCGTTCACGTCATGACGCTTGGTCATGACAGGCCCTCCACCTTGATCTCGACGTCTCCCGCCTGATCGAGCAGCGCGGCGAGAGCATAGGCGTTCTTGCGGCCCGGCTCGTCATCGTCTGCGCAAATCGTGATACACTCGATCCACCTCGGGATCGCCGCAGCAAGCCTCGGCATGCGGTTGGCGCAACCTGCGACCCAGACGCCGCAGCCGGTGGCCTCAAACACGCTTAAGCCGTCTTCGATGCCTTCGGTGATCGCGAGGCCGAGCAGGTCGTTCGGTGGCGCGAGCACGATAGGCAGGCTTCCGGGGCTGCCCACGACGATCTTCGGCCTGTCCAGGTCCGCCTTACCGGTGCCGTCCGGCTTTAGCAGCGTGAGATGCACCGCTTCGTCGCCATGCGGCTCGCCGAGCAGCCCAGGCTCGACCTCATGCGGCAGCGCGAACGCCGCGATCATGGCAGGGTGGTGCTCGGGCTTGCCCGGCGGTAGAAACCCTAGCGTCGGTGGCAGCGGACAGGTGATGCCGCGCGCCTCGCGCACGTAACGCTCGGCGATGGTGCCGCCGATCGGCTGCCGTTGCGACCACAGCCAACGCGCCTTCTGATGTTGCTGGCGTAGCTCTTGTGCCTCGCAGGCCTCGCGCTCGATCCGCTCGCGCTCCAGCCGTTCGCGCCGCTCAATGGCGAATTGCTCGCGGACGCGTCGCTCGTCGTCTATTCCCATCCTGCCATTGGGCGGCGACCCGACCAGCGTCTCAACCGCACGCACGAAGTCGCAGCCGTCGAGGAATTGAACGAGCGCGATCGCGTCGCCGCCGCCGGTTCCGCAGCCACGACAGTTGAACAGACCCTTTTTGAGCTTGACGCCGAAGCGATCCCTGCCACCGCAGTTCGGACACGGCCCGGCAAGCTGGCCGTTGCGACCATTCAGGCCCTTGAGGATACCGCGTTCGTGCAAGACCGACCCGGTGGTCACGGCGCGGGCGCGCTCGATCCAGTCGTTGCGGACGATTTGCCGCTGGTCCGGTGCTGTCATTGGCCCGGTCCTCCTTTGTCCCTTGCGGGGTGTCGGCGACCGGACTTAAACTACGAGGGCCTTGCGAGCCCGACCTGTCCGGTCGGAAAAATCAAGTTGGTGCGCCGTTCCTGCTTGCCTCCAAGCAGGGGCGGCGTTTTTTTCGTTAAGGTCCGCATAAGCCTCACCGCGCCGCCGATGCCCATCTGGTATTTTCCCAAATGGAGCTTGACACAGGCCATTGCCATTTGCAAACATTACGGATGGGTACTCGTCATGGCGACGCTTAGTCAGTTGGTAACTGCCATAGCCACTGCGGAAGGCATCGATGCGGAGCGCGTCGCCGCGATCGGCCGGGCTGTTCGCGAAGAGGGACTCATCCGGACTTCCGGGCGCGGAACTTCGGCCGCGCAAATGGAGGAACGAGACGCCGCGAACTTGTTGATCGCCGCTAACACGGCGGACACGGCGCGCGCTGCACCTGCTGCGGTCGCGCAATACCGTGCGCTCCAAGCAAAACGAAATAGGCAAACGAGCGAGTTCGGCAGCGAATTGGAGGAAATGATCTCGGCAGCCAAGCGGGAATGCTTGGCCGACTATATAACCAAGATGGTCGCCCTTTTCGGGACGCGCGGCCACGTTCTCGGCAGAAAGCGTTTTCCCAACGAGACGTACAGGTTCGAGATCAATTTCTCGAAGCCCGTTCCTAGCGTGTTCGTCGGAATTTCTAATTTGAACATCAGCGACTGGGACTACATCCGGTTCGAAGATCCACCACGACAGCCGTCAGCCGCGGCCACCGTTGGCCGCAGGGTAACAACGACGATCACCCAGCCGACGATTCTCGCTGTCGCCAACGTTCTTCGGACGTAGGAGTGAGGCATGAAGGTGCGTGAAAACAATTGTATCGCTGACGACTTGCTCGAAGGTGCCGAAGAAATCGCGCGCTTCATGTTCGGCTCTCCGGACAAGCGCCGGCGCGTCTATCATCTCGCTGCACGTTCGGACCTGCCGCTGTTTCGGTTGGGCGAAGTAATCTGCGGCCGCCGGAGTACGTTGCTCGCGTGGATAGCCGAACAAGAGAAGGCAACGCGACCAAGGGGCAGTGTTCGCAGGTCAACGCCAGTGGTCGCGAAGGTTTGATGGGCGGAGGAGTTGGCACAGGACGGAGGCGGCGATGATCGCAGAAAAAATGGAAGCCGCAGCGGAAGATGGCTCACGGGATAAATCCGGGCCCCGGCCTCGGCGCATGCTGAACGAGAAGCAGGTCTTACAGATCGTCCCGTTCAGCACCGTAACGCTGTGGCGGATGGAGAAGGAAGGCCGGTTTCCGAAGGGGGCCTATATCAGCCCGAACCGGAAGGTCTGGTTCGAGGACGAGATCATCGCGTGGCAGAACGAAGTCAATGGCCGAGGTCGTGGCCGCCGAAATCACCACACCGACTCGAATTCGTGAAATCGATGAAACTAGGGCCTATTGGGGCCCAGCCATTCGGGCGGGCCTTTTTCTTGATCGGTTAGAGTCTCATAAGATATTGATCTTTATACGTTTTTTGCGATATTTGGCCGAAGAAAACCGCAATAAGGCAAGCAAGCCTGAGCCGGAATCGACATCGTGAATTGAAGACCCGGAGTCGACGCGTCAAAAGCCTTGCCAAGGTTAGCCAAAGGAAGCAGCGGGGGTGTCTGCGTTGCCTGACGAGATCGGGAAAGGCTGGCTTGGAAGCTTGCGACGGCGCGTTCTACGGGAGATCAAGACGCATGTGCGTGAAAACCATGCGATCCGCCGGGCCCGTTATTCGTTCCTTCAAAGAGCGCTCCGTGCGGTCATCGTTGACCGTTCGCTTCTGGCATTCGTGGCAGCCTACCTTTTTCTTGATATTGTGCTCGTCGGTGCCGAAGCAATCTTCAGTTCCCATTTTCCGCGCTGCCTGCCAGGCTGGACCGGTCCAGAGCTGAAAAGCGCGTTGAAGGACATTGCCAGCTACTTTATTGCCGCTCAGGTAGGTATTCTCGGAATTGTCTCGGTCGCCATCGGTATTGTGACGCTTATCTCTCAGCGCGACGACCGCTCCTCCACCAACACCGACGTTCGACTCTACTACGTGGAGTCGCTTGCCTACGAGGGAGTGCTAAGCGGCGTCGCCCTCCTTGTCATCCTTTGCGTGCAGTTATTGTGGCCCATGCAATTCACGGCTCACCGCTTGGATTTCGGGGGGCCGGACTTGATCTTCAAGGTTATACTGACTGCATTCCATCTCGCTTGGCTAATACTCAATCTCGCCGTGTTCACCCAATTCCTCCTCACCACGCTGCGCTTTGTGGAGCCTAAAGCTCGGGAGCGACTGCGGGAACGGTACACCGCAAACATCATCGTGCCCTACGACTTGTCGCTCCGCCTCTCCCGCTTTTTCTATATGATCGCGCCCAAAGCAATGGTTCCCGGGACGAGCGATAAGACAGGACTATCCATCACATTCGGGTACGGTCTATTAGATGATGGAGAAATCGAACTCCACACGAATTTCGCAACTCGGTCAGAACTCCACGATGTTTGGCTCCGACCACTTGGGATGGTCCTGCGCAATTGGTGGAGACGAAACGAAAAAAAGCAGACCAGAGCTGCCACGCGCCAATTCCGCTTTGCGCGTTCAGGATGTCTGGCTTTCCATTTCTGCTGAGTTCGACAGTACGTTTGAGCGAGAAGTAGTTTGGTGTCGCCGAAGGGGCGGCGTTCCCCTTCATCGCTGGGAACGATGGCTAGTTCGCCAGAGCTTCAGATTTAGAAAAGAAAGAGATAAGGACGCTCGTCCAGACGCGTCTGATTTCCTTGAGGAATTAGCTGACAGGGTCATTGGCCAAATTGAACGAACCGCGATCACTGGATTCAAGGGCGCCCTAGACGAATTCCTTCGCTATCATCGCTTTGTGCTTGACGCACACGACACTCGAACAGAGAAAGGCCAACCATTAAGTTTGGCGGAGGTAGGGGGATTTTTCGAAGCGCCGTATCAGGAATGGATACGGCAATATCGCCGTGTTTTTGAGAATGCTGCCGCCAAGATTGGTGTTGAAACGGTTTTCATCGAGACGCTCGGCCACACTATCATTCGGCTGCTACCTCGCAATGCTGTAGACATTTCACCAGCAGTAGTAACGTCGTTATTGGATTTAGGTCTGCATGAAGTCATAGTTCTCGAAGCATGGGTGACACGGCGCACCACCGTAGAGGTGCTTCCAGATCAAGCCGCGCAACCTCTATTAAAAATCGCCGGGTCGGATCAGCGAGCATATGAACACGTCGTTCGAAATTTCGTTGGCGCGTGGGAGAATGTACTTCGGCTCACCGACAATCTCTATGCTTGGAAATCGGATAGGCCCAGGACGGCGCCTGAGCACTGGAGCGCCTTGAGTAAGAGCTGGCCGTTCGTCGAACGACACTTGCGCAATACCACCTACTTTCTAGCTTCTGCCATCTGGAACGAGGATGAAATCGGAGCCGAACGCTACCGGGATGCTCTTTTGCGGTGGCTAGATACTCTCCGCCCAGACGCCCACGCGGAATACAAGCTTCGTCACCACGCTCTGCTAACCCCGGACCTACTTTCACGGACTTGGTCGGACGTCGAGACACGCTTAGAGCCGTACCGGAGGAATAGTTGGCCTCAGACGCCCTATCCAGAGGCAATATTCGGGATCATATTGTGTCGGTGCTTTGACGATATTGTGAACGTCGCTGCGGTGGTCTCGCTCGCTTGGTACATCAATGGTCAACAGTCGACTGATATCGGCGCGCGAGCGGCGAAGCTATTGCTCCGGCGGCAGGTCATCGAAGGTGAAGGATCACGCCTCGTGGCGAGC
>Ga0307516_10003274_pt1 | contig 20964 bp, 12 predicted proteins | sample 19_EM_MG_FD_203310 | JGI IMG/M metagenome (GOLD analysis project Ga0307516, IMG submission 203310) | Populus trichocarpa ectomycorrhiza microbial communities from riparian zone in the Pacific Northwest, United States - 19_EM | ecosystem: Host-associated > Plants > Roots > Unclassified | place...
ACCTGCGAATGCGCGAAGACCTGGCGCGCGTTGCCCCACGGGTCGACGGTTTCGCGGATGCCGCTGGCGAGTTCGACGCCGGCGTCCGGATGGGGCGAGACGACGAGCGACCAGGCGCGGATCTGCTGCGTGGCGGTGTCGCGCGGGCGCAGGTGCGCGAGGTGGTGCGCGCCCTCCACCTCCGAGTCATAGCGGTAGCTCGTCTCGTGGCGCACGCGCAGCCAGCGCACCGCCGGGGCGATCATCGTCTCGGCGGCGAGGTCGCGGTCGGCGTCGTGCTCGTAGGCCTCGTCCGCTGCAGTGCGCGGTGGGGGATCGTCGCTGTCGAAGCCCTGCGACTGCGTCTGGGACTGATCCGGTGACGCGCCTGGCGATTGCACCTGCTCCTGCGACTGCCCGTCCTGCGACTGGGCCATCTGCTGCGGCTGCCACTGCAGCTGCCAGCTGAGCGGCGCTTCGAAGTCGTCGTTCATTGCCACACCGTGTGATCGCCGGGGCCGACGTGCGAGAACAGGCGTCGGCCCACCTCGGCCGACAAGGCCTGGGTGCGCTCGCTCAAGGTCCGCAGGGACGACAGCAGCACGCTGTGCCGACCGTCCTCGTCCTGCGCGCACAGCTCCTCCAGCGACCATTCGTCAGGCGCCGGCAGGTCGTCCAATACCTTCTGCACCCACTTCGCCTCGTGGCGCGCGAGGCGCGTGACGCGATCGCGCAGCGTGCGCGCGACGCCCGCGAGCGAGCGCGGGTTGTCCAGCTCCAGCACCAGCAGGTGCAGCAGCGGGGGCAGCTCGCGGCGTGCCTGGAATTGGGCGCGGTAGGTGATCGTCGAGTCGAACAGGCCCAGCAGCAGCGCAAAGCCGTCGTCGCGCTCGGGCAGGTCCAGTTGCAGGCCCAGCATCAGCGCCTGCGTGAGAAAGTCCAGCCGCTCGGTCTGGCGACCGACGCTCAGCAGGCGCCAGCCGTCGTCGCGCGTCATGCGGTCGGACTGCGCGCCGGTGATCGCGGCCAGGTGCGTGGCGGCGCGCTGAAGCACCACCAGCACGTCGCTGACGGACTCGACGTGCCCGGCGCCGTTCGAAGATGCGCCGGCGCCGCGTGGTTGCAGGATCGCGCCCAGCCGATCCTCGAAGTTGCGGCCCACGGCATCGATCAACTTCCAGTGCTCCACCGACAGCCGCTCGCGCAAGGCCTGCGCGCACTGGCGCAGCGCGCGCAGGTTGTAGGCGATGCTCAGCGCCGACGTGTCGGCCATCGTGTGCACCAGCGAGCGCTCGAACACGCGCACCGACTGCGAGGGCAGCGGCACGCCGCCGCCGATCAGGCCGTTGCGCAGCGCGAGCCGCCCCAGCGCGTCCAGCATCACGGGGTTGGCGTTGTTCAGGGACTCGAGCGTGATGCGCGCGAGGCGCACGCTGTTGTCGGCGCGCTCGGTGTAGCGCCCCAGCCAGTACAGGTTCTCGGCGGCGCGGCTGGTGACGGTGCGGCGCGTGCGCGCCAGGTCGGCGGCGCTGAGCGGCTTGGGCAGCAGCGTGGTGGGGTCGACCTGGCCCTCGGTGAGCACCCAGGTGTCGACGCTGACGCTGCCGTGCTGCATCGACAGCCACGCGTCCTGCGCGGCGTCGCGCCGCGTGGCCACGCGCGTCAGAGCGCCGGGCATCACGTGCCAGCCGCCGCGGCCGTCGGTCATGGCGTAGACGCGCACCAGCGCCGCGCGCGGCTCCAGCGCGCCCTCGTTCCAGACCGGGATCTCGGACGGGCGCACGCGCGACTGCAGGGTGTACGCGGCCGGGCGCGCGTCGATGTCGGCCAGCAAGGCTTCGCGGGCCGCGGGCGACAGCTCGGCGACGCCGTGCGGCGCGAAGCCTTCGGTCGTGTCGCTCGTCGGAAACGTGGGCGCCACGACGAACTCGGACAGGCGTTCGCGCTGCGCCTCCCAGACGCTGTCCTCGCCGCACCACCAGCTCGTGGTGGACGGCAGCAGCAGTTCCTCGCCCAGCAGGCGGCGTGCGACGGCGGGCCAGAACGCGGCCAGGCCCGGGCTCTCCAGGAAGCCGGCGCCGGGTGCGTTGGCGACCACCACCTGGCCGGCGCGGATCACGCCCAGCAGGCCCGGCACGCCGAGTGCGGAATCGCCGCGCAGCTCCAGCGGATCGAGGTACTCGTCATCGACGCGGCGCAGCAGCACGTGCACCGGCTCGAGGCCATGCAAGGTCTTCAGGAACAGGCGCTCGCCGCGCACGGTGAGGTCGCCGCCCTCGACCAGCGTCACGCCCAGGTAGCGCGACAGGAAGGCGTGCTCGAAATAGGTCTCGTTGTGCGGACCCGGCGTCAGCAGCACGACGCGGGCGTTGTCGCCCTCCGGGCTGAGGCGTTGCAGGCCCTGCAGCAGGCCCAGGAAGCCCGCGGCCACGCGCTGCACGTGCAGGTCGCGGAACGCGGCGGGGAATTGCTGCGAGATGATCAGGCGGTTCTGCAGCAGGTAGCCGAGGCCGGACGGCGCCTGGGTGCGCTGGCTGACGACGCGCCAGTCGCCGTCGGGCCCGCGTGCCAGGTCGAACGCGGCCACGTGCAGGTGCACGCCACCGGCCGGCCGGCAGCCGTGCAGCGCGCGCAGGTACTGCGGGTGCGCGAGCACCAGGGCGGCCGGCAGCAGGCCTTCGTCGAGCAGGCTGCGGCTGCCGTAGACGTCGGCCAGCACGGCGTCGAGCAGGCGGGCGCGCTGCGTCACGCCCTTCTCGATGGCTGCCCACGCCGTGGCGTCGAGCAGGAACGGCAGCGGCTCCAGCGGCCAGGCGTTGGCCGCCGCGGTGCCCTCGGCGTAGACGTTGTAGGTGACGCCGTCGTCCTGCACGCGGCGTTCGATGCGCGCCTTGGTCTGCGCCAGGTCGACCCAGCCGTCGGAGCCGGCGGCGTCGAAGAAGGCGCGCCACGGGGGCGCCAGCGCGTGGCCGGCCGCCGCTTCTTCCGCGACCAGGCCGTGCAGTTCGTCGAAGCTGCCCGGGGTGCCGCGCTGCGCGGCGGCGCGCGCGAGCGCCGCGGCCTCGGGCGCGTCGTCTGGCAGGAAGCTGGTCTGGACGGAGGTGGGCATCGGGGACAGGAAAAAGGCGGCCGGAGCCGCCTTCAGGGGGAGCCTAGCGATTTCGCCGCAGGTCGAGCGTGAACGGGAATTCGGCGCTTCGCTGCGGCCGCGAAACGTCCATTTTCCCAGGTGTGTGACCCAGCGCGAAGAAACGCGCCAACCGACGGCTCTCCGCCTCGTAGGCGTTGACCGGCAGCGTCGCGTAGTTGCGACCGCCCGGATGGGCCACATGGTACTGGCAACCGCCCAACGAGCGCTGCGACCACAGGTCGACCAGGTCGACGGTGAGCGGCGCCTGCACGGGGATGGTGGGGTGCAGGCCCGACGGCGGCAGCCACGCGCGATAGCGCACGCCGCCGACGAACTCGCCGACGCGGCCCGTGGGCTGCAAGGGCACCGGCTGGCCGTTGACGGTGACCACATGGCGCGAATCGATCAGGCCAGTCACCTTCAGCTCGATGCGCTCCAGCGACGAGTCGACGTAGCGCACCGTGCCGCCGGCGCTGCCCTCCTCGCCCATCACGTGCCATGGCTCCAGCGCGTTGCGCAGCGTCACGTGCACGCCCTTGGCCGCGAACTCGCCCACCTTGGGGAAGCGGAACTCCAGGTGCGGCGCGAACCAGGCCGGATCGAAGGCCATGCCCGCCTCGTTCATCTCGCCCAGGACGTCGTCGAAGTCGCTCTGGATGAAGTACGGCAACAGGTAGCGGTCGTGCAGCTCGGTGCCCCAGCGCACCAGCGGCTGGTCGTAGGGCTGCTTCCAGAAGCGGGCGACGAGGGCGCGCAGCAACAGCTGCTGCACGACGCTCATGCGCGCATGCGGCGGCATCTCGAACGCGCGCAGCTCCAGCAGGCCCAGGCGGCCGGTGGACGAGTCGGGCGAGTACAGCTTGTCGATGCAGAACTCGCTGCGGTGCGTGTTGCCGGTGGCGTCGACGAGGATGTTGCGCAGGCTGCGGTCGATCAGCCACGGCGGTACCGTATCGCCGCGCTCTTCGGTGGCGCGCCGGATCTCGGCGAGCGCGATCTCCAGCTCGTAGAGCTGGTCGTTGCGCGCCTCGTCGATGCGCGGCGCCTGGCTCGTCGGACCGAGGAACAGGCCCGAGAACAGGTAGCTCAGCGACGGATGGTTGTGCCAGTACGCCAGCAGGCTGCCGAGGACGTCCGGACGGCGCAGGAACGGCGAGTCGGACGGCGTGGCGCCGCCCAGCACGAAGTGGTTGCCGCCGCCGGTGCCGGTGTGCTTGCCGTCGACGAGGAACTTCTCGCTGGACAGGCGCGACAGGCGTGCCGCCTCGTAGAGGAACTCGGTGTGCTCGACCAGTTCGTGCCAGTTGAAGGCCGGATGGATGTTGACCTCGATGACGCCCGGGTCGGGCGTGACCTGCAGCATCTTCAGGCGTGGATCGCGCGGCGGCGGGTAGCCTTCCAGCACGATCTTGTTGCCCAACTCCCTGGCCGTGGCCTCGATCGCGGCGAGCAGCGCCAGATAGTCCTCCAGGCGCTCCAGCGGCGGCATGAACACGTACATCACGCCGCTGGGCGAGCCGGTGCGCTCGGCCTTCGGGCCGTTGGCGCGGCGCGGGTCGCGCACCTCGATGCACAGCGCCGATCGCGTGATCCAGTCGGCCGACTCGAACTTGGCGGGGATGCGGTCGTCGACCGGTGAAGGCGACGCGAGGGACGACGGCACGCTGGCGGCGGCCGTGGCCGCGCGGTTGGCGGCGAGCGCCGCCGCGACGCCGGTGCCCGTGCCGGCGCCGGCCGCCCCGGGGGTGACGCCGCCGACGATGCGCGTGGCCACCGGCTTGGCATCGGCCGCGGATTGCGGCGTGATCGCCGCGCCGCCACCGGCGGAGCCGACCGCGCCCCGCGCGCCGAAGACGCCTTGGGGCGCCGACGGCGGTGTGCTGCCCGCGACCTCGAACGACGTCGGCAACGCACCGCGCGCGTCCATCGGGTCGCGCTCGATCATGAACGGGTACTCGGTGTCCTTGACCCACGCGAGCGAGTCGAGCGGCAGGCGATAGCCCATGGGCGAGTCGCCCGGTATCAGGTACATGCGCTCGCCGCGGAAGTGCCACGGGCCGGTGACCCAGCGGCCGCCGACCAGGCCCGGGCCGGGCATGCGACGCAGCGGCAGCACGAAGCCGACCGGCGCCTCGAGGCCTTGCGAGTAGACGCGGCGCAGGCGGTTGCGCTCGAGCTCGTCGGACAGGCGCGCGTCGAACGGGTCGACGTTGACCGGCAGCTGGCGCTCGCGCCACAGGTAGTAGAACGTGTCCTCGAAGCCGGCCTGCACCGTGGTGTCGACCAGGCCCAGCTTGCGCGCCAGCGCCTGTCCGAAACGCTGCGCGTCGGCCGCGGTGTAGTGCTGCGGCACGCGCTCGTCGGCGAACAGCGACGGATCGCTCCAGCACGGCTGGCCGTCGGCGCGCCAGCAGATCGACAGCGCCCAGCGCGGCAACTGCTCGCCCGGGTACCACTTGCCCTGGCCGTAGTGCAGGAAGCCGCCCGCGCCGTAGTGGTCGCGCAGGCGCAGCACCAGCTCCTGGGCGCGCATGCGCTTGGTCGGGCCCAGCGCGTCGGTGTTCCATTCGGCGCCGTCGCGGTCGTCGATGCTGACGAACGTGGGCTCGCCGCCCATCGTGAGGCGGACGTCGCCGGCAACGAGCCGTTCGTCGACCTGGTCGCCGAGCGCCAGCACGGCCTGCCACTGCTCCTCGCTGTACGGCAGCGTGACGCGCGGCGACTCCCAGATGCGCGTGACGCCCATCGTGTGGCTGAATTCCACCTCGGACTCGTCGACGCCGCCGCTGATCGGCGCGGCGCTGGACGGCTGCGGCGTGCAGGCGAGCGGGATGTGGCCCTCGCCGGCGAGCAGGCCCGAGGTCGGGTCGAAGCCGATCCAGCCGGCGCCGGGCAGGTAGACCTCGCACCAGGCGTGCAGGTCCGTGAAGTCGATCTCGGTGCCGCTGGGGCCGTCCAGGGCCTTCTGGTCGGGCGCGAGCTGGATCAGGTAGCCCGAGACGAAACGCGCCGCCAGGCCCAGCTTGCGCAGCACCTGCACCATCAGCCAGCCGGAATCGCGGCACGAGCCGGAGGCGAGCGTCAGCGTCTCCTCGGGCGTCTGCACGCCGGGCTCCATGCGGATCAGGTAGCGGATGTCGCCCTGCAGCCGCTGGTTGAGGTACACCATGAAATCCATCGTCGCCTTCGGCTCGAGCGGGATGCTCGCCACGAACGCGTCGAACGCCGGACCCTGCTCTTCCACCACCGTGTACGGCGCGAGCTCGGTGGCCAGCGCCTCGTCGTACTTGAACGGGAACTTCTCGGCGCTTTCCTCGAGGAAGAAGTCGAACGGGTTGTAGACCGCCATCTCGGCGACCAGGTCGACCGTGACCTTGAACTCGCGCGTCATCTCCGGGAACACCAGGCGCGCAAGGTAGTTCGCGAACGGATCCTGCTGCCAGTTGATGAAGTGATCGGTCGGCTCGATCTTGAGCGAGTACGACAGGATCGGCGTGCGGCAATGCGGCGCAGGCCGCAGGCGGACGATCTGCGGGCCGAGGGTGACGAGTCGGTCGTACTTGTAGTGCGTGACGTGACTCAGTGCGACATGGATGGCCAAGGACAGCTCCCGGAAAAGGCAAGCCCGCGCACCGGCGTCGGCCGCGGGTCAGAAGATGGGCGGCGCCTCCGCTTCGAGCGGCGCGCCACGCGGATCATTGGGTGACGAGGAAGTCCTTGCTGATGCCCGCGCCCAGCTCGCCGACGTTGGCGAGGAATTGCGTGAGGAAGGCGTGCAGGCCGGTGGACAGGATCTCGTCGATGCGGCCGTACCGCAGGTCGGCCTCGAGCCGGCCGGCGCGCCGCAACGTGTCGCCGGAATTGCTGTTGGCGACGCTGCGCAGGTTGCTGCTCATGCGGTTCATGCAGTGCGCGAGCGAGCGCGGCATGTCGGCGCGCAGGATCAGCAGCTCCGCCACCTTCTCGGGCTGGATGACGTTGCGGTAGACCTTGCGGTAGACCTCGAAGCCGGACACCGAACGCAGGATCGCCGACCAGTGATAGAACTCGTACTCGTTGTCGCGTTCGTCGGCGTGGCCGTAGAAGTCGCTGTCGACGTCGTGGAACTTGACGTCCAGCATGCGCGCCGTGTTGTCGGCACGCTCGAGGAACGAGCCGATGCGCACGAAGTGGAACGCCTCGTCCTGCAGCATCGTGCCCACGACCACGCCGCGCGACAGATGCGAACGGAACTTGACCCACTCGAACACGTTGGCCGGATCGCGCCGCAACTCGCCGGTGGCCAGCACCTTGTTGAACTCGAGCCAGGTCTGGTTGGTGGTCTCCCACACTTCGGTGGTGAGCGTGCCCCGCACGGCGCGGGCGTTCTCGCGCGCGGCGCGCAGGCAGCTGACGATCGACGACGGGTTCTCCTCGTCGGCGACCATGAACTCCATCAACTTGGCCGGATCGATCGCGCCGTAGCGCTTGGTGTAGTCGCCGGTGAGTTCGCTGATGGCCAGCAGGCCGCGCCAGCCGAGCTCGGCGACGGCGTCGGATTGCGGCAGCAGCGCGGTCTGATAGTTGACATCGAGCATGCGCGCGGTGTTCTCGGCGCGCTCCATGTAGCGCGACATCCAGAACAGGTGGTCGGCGGTGCGGGAAAGCATCTGTGCAGGTCTCCTCAGGCCGATGGGGTGTTCGATTGCGATTGAGATTGCGATTGCGGCGCCGTGGGCGCGCCCTTCTGCGTCTGCGGCTCCGCCTCCAGCACCCAGGTGTCCTTGGTGCCGCCGCCCTGGCTGCTGTTGACGACCAGCGAGCCCTCCTTCAGCGCGACGCGCGTGAGGCCGCCCGGCACCATCTGCACCTCCTTGCCGGACAGCACGTAGGGCCGCAGGTCGATGTGGCGTGGCGCGACACCCGACTCGACGTACGTGGGGCAGGTGGACAGGCTCAGCGTGGGTTGTGCGATGTAGTTGCTCGGGTTGGCCACCAGTTGGGCGCGGAACGCCTCGATCTCGGCTCGGGTGGCCGCCGGGCCCACCAGCATGCCGTAGCCACCGGCGCCATGCACTTCCTTGACGACCAGCTCGGCCAGGTTGGCCAGCACGTACGACAGATCCTTCGGATCGCGGCACTGGTAGGTGGGCACGTTGTTCAGGATCGGCTTCTCGCCGAGGTAGAACTCGATCATCTTCGGAACGTACGGGTAGATCGACTTGTCGTCGCCCACGCCGGTGCCGATCGCGTTGGACAGCGTCACGTTGCCGGCCTTGTAGGCGCGCAGCAGGCCGGCGCAGCCCAGCGTGGAATCCTTGCGGAAGACCTCGGGATCCAGGAAGTCGTCGTCGAGGCGGCGGTAGATCACGTCGACGCGTTTCGGGCCCTGCGTGGTGCGCATGTAGACGAAGTCGTCCTTGACGAACAGATCCTGGCCCTCGACCAGCTCGACGCCCATCTGCTGCGCCAGGAACGCGTGCTCGAAGTAGGCCGAGTTGTACATGCCGGGCGTGAGCACCACCACCGTCGGGTCGTTGCTGCCGCCCGGGGCGACGCTGCGCAAGGTCTCGAGCAACAGGTCGGGGTAGTGTGCCACCGGGGCGACCGCGTGCAACGAGAACAGCTCGGGGAACAGCCGCATCATCATCTTGCGGTTCTCGAGCATGTAGGACACGCCGCTGGGCACGCGCAGGTTGTCCTCCAGCACGTAGTAGTTGCCGCTGCCGTCGGCGTTGCCGGCGCGCACGATGTCGACGCCGCAGATGTGCGAATAGACGTCGCCGGGCACGTTGACGCCGATCATCTCGGGCCGGAACTGGGCGTTGTTGACCACCTGGTCGCGGGGCACGATGCCCGCCTTCAGGATCTCCTGGTCGTGATAGACGTCATGGATGAAACGGTTGAGCGCCACGACGCGCTGGCGCAGGCCCTTCTCCATCTCGCGCCACTCGTGCGACGGGATCACGCGGGGAATCTGGTCGAACGGGATCAGCCGCTCGGTGCCTTCGCCGGAATCCTTGTCGCCGTAGACCGCGAACGTGATGCCGACCCGCCGGAAGATCAGCTCGGCCTCGTTTCGACGATCGCGCATCAGGTCGGCCGGCTGCCGGGCGAGCCACTGCGCGTAGTCCTTGTAATGCTCTCGCACCGCGTTGCCCGCGGCGTGCATCTCATCGAAAGGCGAATTCATGGCGAGCTTGGGCTCCCTGGTGCGGCGCCGCGCCGCGCGGCGATCCGTGTGAAGGCATAGCAACAACCGATCCAGCGCCGTCCGGCCGCCCGCCGCGGGCCGCAAGGCCGCGAAAAGGCACCGGCAGCACCGTGTCGAAAGCGACCCTGCCGGCCTGAGTATCGACGACGCACCGCCAGCGTGCAATGCAGCCCGCGAATGCCGCACCGTCGCGCACCACAATGAGCCGCCCGGGTCGCGCGCCGCACCAGCGCAAGGCCGCGCGACCCTGCGATGCGCCCCCGGCCCGTGCCCGCCCGGGACGGCCGCCCGGCGGGGCAGCTGCTCAAGGATCGGGCAGCGCGCCGGGCTGACCGGGCTGGCCGGGCCAATCCGGTGTCAGTGGCTCGGCCCCGCCCTGCCACTGCCAGTAGCGCCGCCGCAGCGTCCGGGTGCAGCGGGCCTGGCCGGCAGCCCATAGCCAGGCGCCGCAGTGGTCGGTTCGCACGACGGCGATGCCGTGGGCGGCGTAGCGCGCCACGACGTCCGGCGCCGGATGGCCGTAGCGGCTGCGATAGCCGACCTGGATCACCGCCACTCGCGGGCGCACCGCGTCCAGGAAGGCGTCGGTGGACGAGGTATGGCTGCCGTGGTGCGGCACGACCAGGATGTCGCTGCGCAACCGGGCGGCCGGATCGGCGGGACGGTCCCGCGCAAGCGCGACGAGCCGCGCCTCGCCCGGCGCCTCGACGTCGCCCGTCAGCAGCGCGCTGGCGCCATCGGCGCCCACGACCCGCAGCACGCAGCTGAGCGCGTTGGGCTTCGCTCCGGGACGGTAGTCGCCCAGGAAGGGATGGAGGATCGCGAAGCGCACGCCGTCCCACACCCAGCCCTGGCCGGCTTCGCAGGCGGTGTGCGGCAACGGGTTGGCGCGCAGCGGATTGCCCGCGGCCAACGAACTGCGCAGCGCGCTCACCGGCAGGCGATCGATGATGGACTGCGCGCCGCCGACATGGTCGGCATCGGCGTGACTCAGCATCAACACGTCCACCCGCGGGTCGCCGCGCGCCTGCATCAGCGGCAGCAGCATGCGCCGGCCGGCATCGTTGGCCTCGCCGAAGCGCGGCCCGGTGTCGAACAGGAGCAGATGCGACTGCGTGCGCACCAGCACCGCGGTGCCCTGTCCGACGTCCGCTGCCACCAGCTCGAAGCGCCCCAAGGCCGGTCGCGCGACGAATGGCCACAGCAGCGGCAACAGCATCGTCAGGCCCAGCAGCCGGACGCGCCACGGCAGCGGCAGCATCAGCAACGCGCCGCCGGCCAGGCCCGCCGCGAGCGACCAGGACGGCGCCGTGGCCACGTGCACGCTCGCGAACGACCAGCGCGCCAGCCACGCCAGGAACCACAGCAAGGGCTTCAGCGCGAACGCGGCCACCTGCCACAGGGGCGGGAGCACGACGCCCAGCAGCGTGAGCGGCGTGACCACCAGCGTGACCCAGGGCTCGGCCACCAGGTTGGACACGAGGCCCACCAGCGAGACCTGCTGGAACGCGACGAGCGTCAGCGGCGCCAGGCCGATGCTGGCGACGACCTGGGCGCGCAAGCCACCACGCAGTTCGGCGCCGAGCCTGCGTCCGGGATTGCGCAGGATGTCGACCAGGCGCTTGCCGGGCCGCCCCGGTGCGTCCGCGCTCGCGCCCGCGGCCTCGCGCCCGCGCTCCGGCGTGCCATCGCCCGCGATGCGGCGCGCCGGCTCCGACAGCATCAACAGTCCCACCGCCGCGAACGACAACCAGAAGCCCGGCTGCAGCAGCGCCCAGGGATCCAGCAGCGTGACCGGCACCATCGCCACCAGAGCCACCAGCGCGGCCGGCCAGTTGAGCCCCGCGCCGCGCAGCAGCGCGGTGGCCACGAGCATCAGCACCGTGCGCTGCGCGGGCACGCCCCACCCCGCCAGCAACGCATAGAGCCACGCCACGCCGACGCCGCCCCAACGCGCGGCCACCGGGGTCGCCAGCCACAACGCCGCGCGCTCGGAGCGCCGCCACAGCGCGCCGATGGCCGCGCCGCCGAGCCAGCCGAGCATGGTGATGTGCAGGCCCGAGATCGACATCAGGTGCGCGACCCCGGTGTTGCGGAACACCTCCCAGCCCGGCCCGTCGATGGCCGCCTGGTCGCCCACGGCCAGCGCCGCGAGCGCACCGGTGGCGTCGGCTTCCCCGATGCGCGCGCCCCCGCTGAGCAGCAACCGGTCGCGCACCCATTGGCGCGCGTTCTCGATCGGCGCCCAGGACGTGTCCAGCAGCGCGCCGCTGCCGCGCACCGTGCCGGTGGCGCGCAGGTTCTGGTCGAACAGCCACAGCTCGGCGTCGAAGCCATCGGGATTCATCGCGCCATGCGGACGGCGCAGCCGCACCGGCAGTCGCCAGCGCTGGCCCGCGTGCAGCGGCGCGGGCGACGCGGCCACTGCACGGTCGTCGCGCTGGTTGCGACTCCAGGCGAGCCAGACACGCGAGGGCACGATGGGCGCGCCCGCACCGGGCGGCGCCGTCGCGACGTTGACGGGGGCCATGCCGTCGTCATCGCCCGCCGGCTCGGGCGTCGCGCGCGCCCGTCCCGCCGCCGCCTCCGCATCGGCAACCGCCGCATCCAGCGGCCGGCCCGCCGCGGCGTCCAGCGACTGCACCCGCTTCAGCTCCCGCTCCGTCATGCCCGCCACCCGCGCCGACTCGACGACGAACGCGAAATGCAGCCCGTCCTCGGCGATCTGCGGCATCTCGTCGATGACGCCGACGAGCTCGACGTCGCACCCCTCCCACTCGGGCGCGAGCGCGTCCGCGAGACGCACATCCGCGCGCCAGCCGGCGTACGCGAAGCCCGCCGCGGCCAGCGCGACGCCGACGGCGAACCGTGCCCACCCACGCCACCGGCAACGCCGCGCCAGCAGCAGCCCAAACAGCGCCGCCGCGGCCAGCAATGGATATGCCGCGCTCGTCCAAAGCGCCGGCTGCTGCAATTGCAGCGCGACACCCGCGACCCAGGCCAATGCGATGGCCGCTCGCCACCACGCACCGGCGGTGTCCGGCACGGCCATGGCGCGGGCTTCGTTCATGCAGCCCAGTCTAGGAGCGAGACGCCGCCGACGCCCGGCGCCGAATGGCCGGTTTCGGGGCGAATGCCTGGCGGTGCCAGTTGGAGGTTCGCTTCCGCTCGAGGCTTCGATCGGCGACAGCATCATGTGAACTCGCGACACGACATCGAAAGCGCGACGAAGCCTGCATAATCCACATTGATCGCCGCATCCTTCGATTCAGTCGCTTCTGCAGACCCATGGCCCAGAGCGCCTCGCTCATCCGCAGACTGACCCTGTCAGTTCTCCTGCCGTTCATCCTGCTGTTCTCGCAGCAGGGTGCGCTGCTGCATGAACTGAGCCACTGGCATCCAGCATCCTCGCCGGCGAAGGCCGAAGCGCGGGTCGAGGCGGCAAGCGTCGACGCCGACATCTGCCTCGATTGCCTGGGCTTCGCCCAGGTCGCTGGCCTGGCGCAGTTCGATCTGCCCGCCTTGCCGAGCGCCGAAGGGCTGCAGTACCACTTCCTTTCCGAGTCCTCACGCAGCGTCGCCGAAGCGTCGACGCCAGCGCTCCGCACGCGCGGCCCCCCTCTGTTCTCCTGACACGTCGAATCGCTGCGCCTCGTTTCCGATCGGAACTCGAGGCGCCACGCCGTCTTTCCGAGTCAGAGGAGCAATTTCATGATCACGATTTCCCGCGGGCGCGTTGCGCTCGTGTGCGCGAGCGCGTTCGCCATGGCCGGGCTTGCGCCGTCGCCGGCGGCCGCCCAGATTCAACCGGCTGCGCACGCCCATGTTCACGGCATCGCGACGGTCGATGTCGCCATCGACAAGGCGTCCCTCACCATCTCGATGAGTTCGCCCCTCGACAACCTGATCGGCTTCGAGCACGCGCCGCATACCGACGCCGAGCACTCCGCCGCAGCCAAGGCCGTGGCGGCGCTCAAGCAGGGTAGCCAGGTCTTCTCGATCGACCCGGCTGGCGGTTGCAAGCTGAAGAGTGCCGAGCTCTCTTCGGCGGCGCTCGGCCTGGGCCATCCCGATCCTTCGGAAGCCGAGTCGGGACATGCCGACATCGACGGCACGTACGAATTCGCCTGCGCCCAGCCACAACGCGCACAGTACATCGACGTCGGCCTGTTCCAGTTTCCGCACATGCAGAAGGTGACGGCGCAGGTGGCGGCGCCACAGGGGCAGTTCGTGCGGCAGCTCGATCCGGCGCAGCGGCGCATCGCCCTTTCCGGCCGTTGAGTGCGCGCCATGATCGAGATTCGCAACGCGACCTACCGCTGGCGCGGGGCAGACGTGGACTGCCTGGACATCCAGTCGCTGGACCTCGCCGCCGGTGCCAGCCTGTTTCTTCACGGCCCGAGCGGCTCCGGCAAGAGCACGCTGCTGGGGCTGCTGGCGGGCGTGCTCGCTCCTTCCACGGGCGAGGTGAAGGTGCTCGGCACCGCGCTGAAGGGCCTGACCGCTGCCCAACGAGACGCCTTCCGGGCCGATCATGTCGGCTACATCTTCCAGCAGTTCAATCTCCTGCCCTACCTCAGCGTGGAGGACAACGTCCTGCTGGCGTGCCGCTTCTCGGCGTATCGGGCGCGGCGCGCCGACCAGGCCAAGCGTTCGCCGCTCGGGCACGCGCGTCACCTGCTGAAGGGCATCGGACTCGATGATGAGCTGTGGCACCGCAAGGCGTCCGAGCTGTCGGTCGGCCAGCAACAGCGGGTCGCCGCGGCGCGGGCGCTGATCGGCTCGCCCGAGCTGGTGATCGCGGACGAGCCGACGTCTGCGCTCGACGCGGCACTGCGCGACGGGTTCATGCGGCTCCTGCTGGCCGAGTGCGAGCGCGCTGGCAGCGCACTGGTGTTCGTCAGCCATGACGAGCGATTGGCCGAGCACTTCGACCAGAGACTGTCGCTGCCTGCCATCAACCGCGCGGGCACGCCAACGGCTCTCGCGGAGGTCGTGGCATGAACGCGCTGCTGTCCATCGCCTGGCGCAGCGGCTGGAACCGTCGCGCGACGCTGGCACTCGTCGCGTTCTCGATCGGGCTGTCCACGTTCCTGCTGCTGGGTTTCGAGCGGTTGCGCGGAGACATCCGCGACAGCTTTTCGCAGTCCGTCAGCGGCACCGACCTGATCGTCGGCGCGCGCACCGGTGGCGTCCAGCTGATGCTCTATTCGATCTTCCACCTCGGGGGCGCCACCAACAACATCCGCATGGACAGCGTGCGGGCGCTCGAGCAGAACCGCGACGTCGCGTGGGTCGTGCCGCTGTCGCTGGGCGACTCGCACCACGGGTTCCCGGTACTGGCGACCACGCCGGAGTTCTTCACGCGGTTCCAGTACGGCTACAAGCAGCACGTGGCATTGGCATCGGGCCGCTTGTTCGACGGCTCGCTGGACGGCCTCTACGACACCGTCCTGGGCGCGGAGGTAGCCGATGCGCTGGGCTACCGCCTCGGGCAGCACATCACGCTGAGCCATGGCGCAGGCGGGCCTGGCGGCATCGAACATGCCGACAAGCCGTTCACGGTCGCCGGCATCCTGCAGCGCACCGGAACGCCGGTCGACCGCACGGTGCACATCAGCCTCGCGGCCATGGAGGCGATCCACCTCGACTGGGTCGGCGGCGCGCCGATGCCGGGGGTGTCGATTCCAGCCACCATGGCGCGCAAGTTCGACCTGGCGCCCAAGCAGGTGACGGCGGCGCTCGTCGGACTGAGGAGCCGATCGGCCGTCTTCAAGGTGCAGCGTTTCGTGGCCGAGTACCCGCAGGAGGCGTTGATGGGCGTGCTGCCGGGCGTCGCGCTGGATCAACTGTGGGACGTCGTGGGCGTTGGCGAGAAGGCACTCCTGGCGTTGTCCGCGCTGGTCGCCGTCGTGAGCTTCGCGGGCTTGATCGCGGTGGTCCTCGCGGGCTTGAACGAGCGGCGCCGCGAGCTCGCCGTCTTGCGCGCGGTGGGCGCCGGGCCGCGGCAGGTGCTGCTGCTGTTGCTGGTCGAAGGAACGCTCGTCGCGGTGCTCGGCGTGGCCTTCGGCGCCGCGCTCGTTGCGGCAATCACGTTCGGGCTCGGTCCTTGGATCCAGTCGCGCTACGGCATCTTGCTCGCAGCCTCGGCGCCAAGTTCCGCCGAATGGCAATTGACGCTGGAGATCGTCGGCGCCGGCGTTGTCGCAAGCCTCATTCCGGCGTGGCGGGCGTACCGGCTGTCGCTGGTCGACGGCCTGTCGCCCAGGGTGTAGCCATGGACAAGGTCATCGTGCGCATGCTCAAGGAGATTCCCATGAGTCATCGATATTCTTCCAGCGCGTTCGTGCTGTCGATCGCCGCCGCGACGCTGCTCGGTTGGGCAGGCGCGCAGGCGGCTGCCTCGTCCGCGCCGAGCACCGCGCCGGCCTACAAGATCGGCGACAAGCTGCAAACGAAGCCGGCGACCAAGAGTTCCGGAGCACGCCAGATCGAATGGGATGAGCTGATGCCCGCCGACTGGGATCCCATGAAAGGCGTCCAGACCTTGCAACTGGCGGCATTGGGCGATGGTGATCCGCGCGCGAGCGCCGCGCTCGAGAAACTCAAGAAGGCCTGGGACGAGGCGCCCGTCGTCCCGGCGATGGACAAGCAGCACGTCGTCATCGCCGGCTTCGCCGTGCCGCTGGATGCGGAGGGCACGAGCGTCCACGAGATGCTGCTGGTGCCGTACTTCGGGGCCTGCATCCACACGCCGCCGCCGCCAGCCAACCAGGTCATCCACGTCATCCTGTCCAAGCCGGCGAAGGGCGTGCGAATGATGGACACGGTCTGGATCACCGGAACGCTGCATGTGGCCACCGCGACGACCAGCCTGGGCCCTTCGGGCTACCAACTCGACGGCGAGTCCGTCGCACCGTACCGCGGCGGCACGCATCCCTGAGCCATGCGCAAGTTCCTGTCCGCGCTCCTGCTCGCGCTCTGCCTGGCTGCCAGCCAGCAAGGCGCGCTGCTGCATGCGTTGCAACACGACTTGACCGCCACGGGCCTGGCGACGATCGACGGCGAGAAATCGCGACCGGCTGGCGTCGGCTGCGCCGTCTGCCTGGCGTTCGCTCATGTTGCGGGGGCCGTGACGAGCGCCGTCATCGCACCGGGACTGCTTTCCCTCGAGTTTCACCGGCCCCTCGAACAAGCGTTCCTGCAGCGCCCGGCGGAGGCCCCGCGCGCGCGCTCCCGGGGCCCGCCTGCAGTCTTCTGATCGCAAGCATCCGTTGATTCCGCTCGCTGGCACGGCCAGCGAGAACCTGCCACGCCCTTTTGGCGACCAGAAGAAAGTTCTCCCATGTTCAAGCCCATGCTCAGCAGCATGACGATGGCGATCGCGAGCCTCGCCGCGTTCTCTCCTGCATCCACCTTCGCGCAATCCACCGGCGCCTCGGCCGCATCGACGCCTGATTCTGCGGCGTCATCCGCAGCGGGCCAGCCCGGCGAGCAGCGCGTCGAAGTCACCGCCCGCGTCAAGCGCCTCAACGACGCGCGCACTGCCATCCAGACGCAGACCGGCGCCTCCACCTACACGCTCGATTCGCAGGCGATCAACGCCATGCCCGGCGGCGACAACGTGCAGCTCAACCAGGTCCTCATGCAGGCGCCCGAGGTCGTGCAAGACTCGTTCGGTCAATACCACGTGCGCGGTGAGCACGCGGGCTTGCAGTACCGGCTCAACGGTGTCATCTTGCCCGAGGGCATCAGCGTCTTCGGCCAGACGCTCGATCCCCGACTGGTGGAGTCCGTCACGCTGGTCACCGGCGCGCTGCCTGCGGAATACGGCCTGCGCTCGGCCGGCATCATCGACATCAAGACCAAGACCAACGCGACCGAGCCCGGCGGCTCGATCTCTCTCTACGGCGGCAGCCACGGCACTGTGCAACCGAGCATCAGCTACGCTGGCGGCTCCGGCGACGTGCACTACTTCTTCTCGGCGGATTCGCTGGCCAGCGATCTGGGCCTCGAATCGCCCGATGGCAGCTCCAATCCGCTGCATGACCACACGCACCAGCACCATGCGTTCGGCTACATCGAGGACGTGCTCGATGCTGAAAATCGGATCGGCGCCGGGGCCGGCACGTCGGTCGGCTCGTTCCAGATTCCGAACCTGCGCGGGCAGCAGCCATCGCTGGGCCTGTCCGTGAACGGACAGAGCAACTACCTGAGCGACAACCTCGATGAAAACCAGCGCGAGATCACCCACTTCGGCTTCTTGAGCTATCAACATTCGGCTGGGCCGCTGGATTGGCAGACCTCGGTGATGGGCCGCTATTCCAGTCTCACGTTCCGGCCGGACGAACTTGGCGACCTGTTGTACAACGGCATTGCGCAAGATGCCTACAAGCGCAACACAGCGCTCGCGCTGCAGTCGGACGCGTCGTACAAGCTCGACGCGCAGCACACGATCCGCGGCGGCCTGTTCCTGCAGCGCGACCTGTCGCTGAGCCGCACGACCTCGCAGGTCCTGCCGGTCGACGACGCTGGCAACGCGGGAACGACGCCGGAATCGATCACCGACAACAGCGGGAAGGTCGAGTTGATCGGGAGCCTGTACCTGCAGGACGAATGGCAGCTCCTGCCCAGCCTGACGATCAACTACGGCGCGCGTTTCGACCACTACGATGCGTTCAGCCGCGGCAACCAGCTGAGCCCGCGCCTGAACATGGTGTGGAAGGCGACGTCTTCGACGACGGTGCACGGCGGCTATTCGCGCTACTTCTCGCCCCCGCCGTTCGAACTGGTGGGCAGCGAGGACGTCACGAAGTTCGCCAACACGACCGCGGCGACCGAGCTGACGCAGGCCGACACGCCGCAGGCCGAGCGCGCGAACTACTTCGACCTGGGTGTCGACCAGGTGCTGGCGCCGGGCCTGACCGCGGGTGTCGACGGCTACTACAAGCGCTCGAAGAACCTGATCGATGAAGGACAGTTCGGCGCGCCGATCATCCTGACGCCGTTCAACTACGCGCGCGGCAAGCAGTACGGCCTCGAGTTCAAGCTGAACTACGCCGGCCGCGACCTGTCGGCGTACGCGAACCTGGCCTTCCAGGGCGCGCGCGGCGAGGCGATCAATTCGGCCCAGTTCAACTTCGGGCCCGACGAGCTGGCCTACATCTCGAATCACTACATCCACCTCGACCACGAACAGGCGATCACCGGTTCGGCCGGCATCTCCTACCTGCTGCAGGGCACGCGCTTCAGCGCCGACGCCCTCCTGGGTTCCGGCCTGCGCGCAGACAAGACCTTGCCGGATGGCAGCGGCATTCCGAACGGTGCCCACCTGCCGACCTACACCCAGGTCAACCTCGCGGCGAGCCACAGGTTCGAGTTGGGGCGCGCGGGCGACGTCACGCTGCGCGTCGATGTCGTGAACGCCTTCGACCGGGAGTACCAGATCCGGAATGGCACCGGCGTGGGTGTGGGCGCGTCGCAATACGGCCCGCGTCGCGGCATCTTCTTCGGGATCTCCAAGTCGATCTGATCCCGCAAACGGCGGCCCTCGATCCCTGCGGTCGAGGGCCGCATCCATTGAACGGGATTCACCATGTCAAATCGACTTGCCGTGTTGCTCGCCTGCGCCGCAGGCGCTTGCATGGGCAGCACCGACGCCTTCGGACAGACCGGCCGCGACTCGGCGCTCACGTCGCTGCGCACAGCCGCCACGGCCGGCAATGTCGACGCCGAGTTGACATTGGCCGGCTTGCTGGATCAGGACAGCAAGACTCGCAACGACGAAGCGCTCGGCTGGTACGAAAAAGCCGCGCGCTCGGGCAGCCGCGTCGCCCAGCGGCGCTATCTCGAGATGCTGTCGCGGCCTGCTGCGCAGGCAGCGGTTCCGCTTCGGGCCTTCACCATCCGCCTGCCCAAGTCCTCGTTGGGCGAGGACGGGCCGCTTCCCGACATCCCGCCCGGCTACCACTGTCATCCGCTGGGCAACCAGACGATGTGGTGCCACGGCGGCAGCGACGGCCGTCCCTGACCCGGGAACGGAACGCCTTCCAGGGCAGGGATCGTCGTCGCGACCTCGTCGCTGGCGCTGGCAGTGCTCTTCTGCGCCGTCTGGCACGTGCATCGAGCGCCGCGAGCTCAGGCTGAAGCCGCGTATCGCCAGATCAAATGGCCCGACTGCGCTGCGGAGCTGCTATCGCTGCAAACCCGACGGCGCTATTTGCCATCGAGGTGCGCGCTTGCCATGGGCAAGCGCACCAGCCATTCCGCTCAGCTCGGGTCGATCGAGCCAGCAAGCCGTTGCGGCGGCCTGATCCACAAGCTGCGAAAGTCCATCCACCCGCACCGCGCCAGCGAGACGCCACCCAACTGCGGCGCGTGGGTCAGTCTCTGCATGAGATGGCGCATCGGCAATACCGCCCCGGCTTCCGTCAGGTGCGCGAATGCCTTTTCCATGAGCGTCGCGCGGCGGGATGCGGAGGGCTCGGCAGCGATGGCGCTGCAGGTCGTTGCCAGCCAGCGGCGGAGTGCGGGCTTGAGCCACGCGTGGAACTGGCCTTCGCCAGCCAGTGCGCTGAACTGTCCGAAGGCGAGATCGTCGGAGAGCACCTCGCCGGTGACCGCGAGGTCGGCATCGTCCCGCCACTCCCAGCGTGCGAAGACCGGTGCTGGCAGCACGCGGATGTCTGCGTGCGAGCCGGCCGAGCGGGCGGCGTCGGCGATGGCGCCCGCAAGCACAAGATGCTGGTCGAGCTCGTAGGTGACGATTCGCACCGTGGCCGGCAGGCGGGGCGGCGTCGCCGTGTCGTCGGCGAGGGGTGGTGGCAGGTGCTTGAACCCGGGCAACCACCCTCGGGCGACGCCCCATTGCGCGGGCATGGCTCGGCGTGCCACTTCCGCCCGCAGCCAGCGGCCGACGGCGAGGCGGGCGGCCGGGGTGGCGAAGGCTGGCCGCGCAGGATTGAGAAGCACGCAGTCGCAGCCTTGCTCGGGTTGGGCGAGCTGGCGCCAATCGGCGGGTGGCGCACGCTCGTCCTCGGCGAGCTGGCCGATCCGCAGGTCGACCTCGGGAATCGGTGCGCCGGCCGGCACGACCCAGAGGTCGATTTCCGCGAGCAGCGGCCGCTCGCGCCAGTAGCCTTCGAACGCGGCGAGCGTCGCGCGGTAGTCGTTGTTGCGCACGAGCCGGAAGGCGCCGGCACCGATCGGACAGGTCGCGAAATCGGGGCGTCGCCAGTCGTCGGCCGGCAGCACGGCGGCGCTGTGATGGGCGAGCCGATGCAACAGCAGGTGGTCGGGCTTGGCAAGCGCGAGATCCAGGCAGTCGCCTGAAATCGTGGCGTCGCGCAAGTGCGCCATGAGCGCGTGGTGTGGCCCGGGCGTGTCGCGCAGCCTTCGCAACGATGCAGCGGCGTCGCTCGCGCCCACCGGGCGGCCGTCATGGAAGCGCAGTCCCGGCCGGAGCCAGAGTCGCCAGCGGCGCCCCCCGTCCAGACACTCCCAGTGATGTGCCAACCCGGGCACGACGTTGTCGCGCTCGCGATCGAAGCCGGTCAGCCCGTCGCATAGCTGCGTCACGAGATGGGCCTCGGTGCGGCGGGTGACGTGGATCGGATCGAGCGCATGCAGGGGGCGGTAGAACGGGATGCGCAGTCCGCCCCCG
>Ga0307516_10003276_pt1 | contig 20956 bp, 24 predicted proteins | sample 19_EM_MG_FD_203310 | JGI IMG/M metagenome (GOLD analysis project Ga0307516, IMG submission 203310) | Populus trichocarpa ectomycorrhiza microbial communities from riparian zone in the Pacific Northwest, United States - 19_EM | ecosystem: Host-associated > Plants > Roots > Unclassified | place...
TTACTTATAGTTCATTGCAGGAAAGACGCGACTTTGCGAGAGGTCCTAACAACCCTGCGCAACGCTGCACCTCAGATCCCAGAACTCAGGCATCCACTCGCCAAATGCTCATTCCGCGCCATCTATGTAGACGCCGCAAATAGGGGACGTTTTGCTCAAAAAGAACTGGGTATGGTATACTCTAGGGACATCCTTGGTGAACCTGGAAACCTGGAAACTCCAGCCCCACGTCTATTGGAAGATATGGATAACGAAAACAGAGAGCCCACAGAGCGAGAGAAAGAAGAAACTTCGTTTTGTTCCAGGAGACTATCTCTGCGTGTCAGTGATCCTCCAGGTGGTCGCGGTCGCGGTGGCCGAGGTGATTTTGCGGGCAGGCAGAGATCGTGACTTCGATCGCACTCGAGAGCCAGAGAGGCGTGTCCCACTTCCGAGGAGAGATTCTCCATCTGGTTTTAGATCACGAAGCCTACCAAGACGAAAGTCATGGCTATGACTATTATTTTCGGGGTCGATGTCTAGCTCGAACTATGTGCAAGATCAACTTCCGAGTCCCATTTAAGTGGCAAAGGTGCTCGAGAACGCACCTCCTTTCCTGTCAGCGTCCGCGATGCACGCGATGTCACATCGGTACGTTGAACTACGCCATTTGAACTGAGTGCATGCCTTTACTTTGATCAGCATGTTGTATTCGTTTCTGTGTCGTGGTATATAAGAATTGAAAGGGGAAATCACACTGACCATCTAGCTTACATCAGCTAGGATAATTGTCTACCATGCTGCCAACCATCGGCCTCATACTCTTTTCTTTCTTCCCTGACTTTGTTCTAGTTTACTCAGTTCCTTTAGGATGGTCGGCACAGTGGCCTGTGAGTAGTCCGCGTTTCATCTTAGCGCTAATTATCATTGATTCGCCTGGCTGAAGTGCCAACGACGGCGATGAAGCGGGTACAGCAAGACAAGGGTCAAAGGCTGGTTCTGCCAGGATTGAGGGCGGTCAGTACCTTTAGTAGTATCACTAGATTTGGCACGTTTGTCCAGTTCATTGTTGACAGCATCATCGATTTCAATTCGTGGAAATGAGTAGGCTTGGGGCGCATCTTGATGAGGAGGTCGCGCCCTTCCTTTAACACCGCAATCTTGGAATTGTCAGTCCAACCAAGATACACGACGAGTTCGCGGAAGTGCGGCGCTTAGGCAGCATAAGCACCAGTCTGACGAATGGCCTTGATTTTTCGGTATGCCCGTGCACGCGAAATCCGAATCACGGAAGTGACGTTAAAAGTCTTTCACGAGTGCATAGAACTACATACTACGCGGCGAGCCTGCTGCGAGATACCATCTCAGCTGACGACCCTTCTGCCAATTCGGAAGAAGAAGACTTTAGCCTCGGCTATCTTAAAAAGCCACCCCCCCCCCCCCCTCCCCTACCTCCTTCCCACATTATTGCCAAGGAATTGAATTTGTCACCAGCTCATCACATTATTACATAAGTGTTTCATCGTTGGAGCAAGTAGAGCTGTTCTAGTAGCACCAGCCAACCTATTCCATTTCTGATTAACACGATGCTCAATTCACAAAAACGGTGCTGTGTGGCGTGTTCCGATTGTTAGTATGATGCGTGCTTACCTCGTGAACTTTCGAAGTGAGCAATTGGTACAGGGACCAACTATTTCAATTGAGCACGATGCGGCTTCAGTAATGATGAGAAGAAAGAAAGGAATGTAAATACTACGAGGTATATACATCGTGAAATCCGTGAGCATAAATACAAGTGATATAGAATGATAAGAAGTGAGATGAGTGAAGGCGCGAACCGTGTTCGGCCTCGGCTGATAAACCTGGGGGAGATCGCGAACTGCGGTGACGGACTAGGGAAGCCTTGCATGCCGCAGCTCGCGTGTGGGTGTAGCTGTAACCAAGGCCCCTGAACAAGAGTGAGCGAGTGGGGAGAAGTGTGAGGTCCTGTGATGTGTACAGGGTAAGGGTGTGGTGGGAGCCTGGGAGGGTGAAAGAAAATGGGAGCGCCGCGCCGTGCTAATAGCGAGCGAGAAAAAAGGAAGGCTAATTGGTCTGGACGCTCGAAGGTTCGAATGGGACACCGATATAGCGATGGCTATTAAGAGAAAGGAGTAGAAAACAAAAAAATACTGAAGGACAGCAAAGGGAGCATCGTGAATCGGACGACCATGGAACAGCAATGTTGCATCGCTATTAGTACTGATCGCTAAAGTCGTATTTCCTTACATAGTAACAGACGCATCGCTATTAGTACTGGTCGATAAAGTCGACGACCGTCTGTCACTGGTATTGACACCTCGATAGAGTCGACGACTGTCTGTCCCTGGTATTGACACCGCACTAGGGGCCTGCCTCAAGGACCCTGAAAAAAAACAACTTGATCATTTGCGCTCCGTCCCTCCCAAGACACTACATAAAGATGGACACTGGACAGCCTGATCCACGAAAAGCAGGACAATGTCCCAAGATCTCCCCATTGCCCTCTCTGACCTCATCCACCTTATTCATCAGATTCAGCACATTGCTGCCCTCGTCGCGAGCCAGCATACTCGTGGCATATATGCTACCGACGCTCAGCCATGTACTAGCCAACTAGTTGATGCCAACATGCTGGCCTCCATCCCCCTCTCTGACATCATCCATCACATCCATCACATCCAGTACATTGCTACCTTCATCATGAACGAGTATTCTAATGGCATATACAACACTCATCCATTTCCTAGCCAACTCGATGATACCAACATGATGTCGCTCTACTATGATCCTTGTGAGGCGCATTAACAAGCGGTTGTGTAAAATTAAGTCTTCTAATCCGCAGTTATGTCAGCGTTCCACAGTGTCACCAACGCCGTGAACATGGACAGTGGTCCTCTTTTGGGTCAATCCCTGCCAGGTGATGGGCAGGACCTTCCCCCACCCCCTCCATCGCTTCCAGCGACAACTTTTCCTTGTCAATTGGCACCTGGATGCGGGTCCCCCCTGGAAGCCACGTCCACGTCCATCCGGAGACACCTCCGAATGCATGGACACACTCACAAGGATCGTCAGAGAGCTCCCTGCCCTTGGGCTGGGTGCTCTCAGGTGATGCGCTGGACCAATGTCGCGCGCCATATCATAGAGATTCATCTAGGGGTGAAGGGCCGTTGAGACTCGAATGCGGGATGCAAAAGGAAGGAAACGTTGGCGGCGCATGAGAAGATTTTTCAGGACTTTCATCCCAGCAACGGTTGATCGCTCCTCCAGAAACAATACGGTATGGAAGGCGTTGAAGGGTCGCTGTTGTAAAAAATTGCTTGGCTTGGCTGGCTACCTGTACTAATAATTGTGTTGGGCTCGTGTCGCATGCGGTCATCAGAAAAGTGAGATGAAAAACTGCATACATAGGGATACACTCCGGTAGATCAGCCAAAGTTCACTTGACGAGCGATAAGGAAACGGTAAGGATATTGGGACTTCACCTAAACCTGAGACGCCCCTTGGGCCTTATAAGGGTACTTACCGTTGCAATGAACTCACCAAGGGTACTCGTATCCATTGGTAGACTTGTGATTCCATCATTGGCCTTCCTCAGCATCATAAATCGTTGAGGTCGGTGTTGTAGTAGATGCTGCATCATCCAGATTGGCGTCCTCATCCTCATTGCTGTGCCCCTGCGCCATTGTCGTCGCCGTAGCTGAGTGCGAGCAGGTCCACATATATGTAGCTTTCTATGCCAATAAATAAGAAGAAGTATTCTGACACCTACAGTATTATGTCTTCATAGTCGAGGCAAGTGGCACGTATTGTTTTGAAAGCATGGTTGAGGAAAGGAGATATTTCCCACGCATTCTGCTATTGGACTTGTTCTCACTCGACGGTCGCAATGGCAGACATGGACACGGCACCCACTGGACAACCCGCTGTATCGAGAGAAAAGGTTTATTGGCCAGTATTTGTCAAGTACTTGTGCTTACGGAGTGTTTCAGACAACGCCCTTCCTCATTCGCACATTCGTCAAAGTGGGGACGTTTCACAGACTGTCGCTGTTCGAAGAAGGCACGCTTCCAACCACTGATGAGCAACAGATTTTCACCTGGTATGTTTACTGGTTTCAAAAAGTCAACGATTACTTATAGTTCATTGCAGGAAAGACGCGACTTTGCGAGAGGTCCTAACAACCCTGCGCAACGCTGCACCTCAGATCCCAGAACTCAGGCATCCACTCGCCAAATGCTCATTCCGCGCCATCTATGCAGACGCCGCAAATAGGGGACGTTTTGCTCAAAAAGAACTGGGTATGGTATACTCTAGGGACATCCTTGGTGAACCCGGAAACCTGGAATCTCCGGCCCCACGTCTGTTGGAAGATATGGATAACGAAAACAGAGAGCCCACAGAGCGAGAGAAAGAGGAGAGGTCACTTGAGGAGCTTCGTTTTGTCCCAGGAGACTACCTCTGTGTGTCAGTGATCCTCCCGAAAAGCGCAACTGCGCCTGTGGTCCAAGGAGAGGCTGCTCCCAACAAGCCGGTTCCCGGTGCAAATGGATGGAGGGGTGGGCCACCTGCACGTACTGTGGATGCAGGGTGGGGCTCACGCGCTTCAGCTGGTCGGGGAGGAGGTCACTGGCGGGGCGAGTCTAATCCATCTCCTCCGGGTGGTCGCGGTCGCGGTGGCCGAGGCGATTTTGCGGGCAGAGATCGTGACTTTGATCGCACTCGAGAGCCGGAGAGGCGCGTCCCACATCCAAGGAGAGATTCTCCTCCCCATCGTGGTGGACGGGGGGGTGGAAGAGGTGGCAGGCGTTCTCCGTCTGGTTCTAGATCACGAAGCCCACCAAGACGAAGGCCATCGCGCTATGACTGATCAGTGATTAACCTTGTTATCTGTTGGTCTTGACCCGTGTCGTTTATGAGCTGGAGCCACCCTTCTGTACATGTCTGATATGAGAGGCGCCTTGAAGAAAAACAAGTTTAACTTTCTGTTGTGATTGTTCGACCGCTTAGTATAGTGCCAGTGAGTGCGTGTTTGAAGTCAGCAACTCGTGTTGATCCTACTATCTCATCACGGACATCCGCTGTCCCTTACGTATGCAAAGCCGACCATCTTTCCTTCATCACCACTGCTTGTTGCGAGCAGCTCGATTCTCCGGCGGGCAGAGTTTGCGTGGGACAAGTTGCATCTTCTAATACACACTGTCACCAGCGATATAATACCAGATGGGCGCGAATCCATCTCGGCCAGTATACCCAATGCCGACCCCAGGCATGGTGCCAGTAGTCTACGATACCTTTCCAAAATCTAGGAGCAGAAGGCGGGCCTATTCTGCCGCATACGCATACCGTCCTCCAGCGATGTATGGATATCCAATTTGTGCGTCCCCATGGCGAGATGTGCAGGTCTACATCCTAACAGGCAGATCTCGCCGTTGGCGTCGACCCCAGACCCCCAGGTGACAGCTCACTATCCACAGCCGCAGCCCCAACCGCAATTTGCGCCAGTCCAAGTGTCGTTCGTGACGCAGCCCCAACAACAGCCCATGCAGCCCATGCAGACCGTTCAGCCAGTACTCGCCATGCCACAGGCGTTTGTACCGGTTACGGCTGCTCAACCTGTTGCACAAGTACCAGCACCCGCGGTAGTTCCGGTAGCTGCCACCGTGCAGCCACCATTTGCGCAGGTGCAGCCTTCAATGTATATGCCTGAACCGAGTTCTTATACGTCGAGTGCAACACAACAGGCACCTGTTATTCCCCCTCCCATCGACACACCGCGCACGCATGCCTCTCGGACTCGCTTTACTAATTTCTACAGGCCTGCAGACGGACCTATGCCGATGCCAGAAGCCGATCCTATGATGCCATCCCGTGCCCCCTCTGCTCCTCCGTTCCCAGGTCCCATGCACCACAATCCCCTTCCACCACCTCCAGACGACATCTGGGCGAGATCGCCATATCGGCAAGTACTGGATCGTCTCCCCCGGGACTTGCCACACTTGGTGAATACTGGGGATGGGCAGCAGGCCACATTAGAGTCAGAACCGCATCACCATCATCGTCACCACGACTCTCACCGCGATGGCTCCCTGTTTGATTCGTTGTTTGGTTCCAGGAGGGATAGAGATAGGGGTAGGGGTAGGAGCGGTGGTGGCCTCTTCCGCTCGCATAGCGTAGCTGAAGCGGATAGGCATGGCGACCCTGGTCCTAGCAATAGACGCGACCATCATCACCACCACCATCGTACTCCGACCGTAACGAACATCGTGATCCCACCAGCGCCCATCCCTGACAGTGAGCGTCCGCCCCCGATCAAGTTCAACCATCTCGGCGAACTCAGCGGATTCGTGAACCATTCTCGCCATCGGATCTTGCATCGGAACAAAACGTACCCCAGCGCTGTACATCTCCTCGAATCGATGAAGTTCGTGGATAAGCCCGATATTGCCGAGAGAATACGCTTGGCTTTGGATGCGGACGAAGTGTATAGGCTTTCGTCACAGTATCATGAACACGTGCGTCCAGATTGGGGCCATATATTCCTCAAAGCTGTACGTTTTTATATCTTTCTGATCTCCGGGGTTGCATGTCTTAACATTTTTATATGTTTTTCTTAGTTGGACGACGTGTTATACCTTAAGTTTAAACAACATCCCAATCTTCGTCACCTACTTTTAAACACTGGGATTGCGGACTTTGTTTATGCTGATCCGAACGAGTACTGGGGCGAAGGACCCGATGGCGAAGGGGAGAATAAGCTAGGCGAGGCGCTGGTCCGCGTCCGAGACAGACTCCGCCTCGAGGGCGAGAGATAATACGCACAGCTATCCCAAAAAATGGATGGTGCCCCGATGGACCACTTGCATACTATCTCAGGGATAATGCTTGCATAACGATCTTCATGGCTGCTTCATTCCCTTTGGTTTTCCTATTATTTTTGCAGGGATACTATTCATTTGCATACATATTGTCGATGATCGTAATTATATCCATAGAATGCATTAGTCCGTGCGCAAAATCATTCCTAGCGTTTTCGTTTCCTAGGCTCTCGAGCAGGTGGGGGAGCATTGGAAGATGCCAATCTATCTGGTCGCTGAGCCTGGATGGCCTTTTTGACGGCTTGACGGCGTACTTTCTCCGGAATTTTTTCCCAGTAGAGTTCCTCCCTTTTACCCTGGATAATCTCCGTGTTGATCGCCTTTTCTTCTTTGCTCGATGTACTGCCTGTGTCATCAAGTCCATTTGATTGGATTGTCGGATGGTGGATAAAGTGCTCTGTTAGTACAGTAGAGTGGCGGGGAGATGTCAGACGGAGATGACACTGAGGTAACAATTCAGTTCTGCGATACAAAATTTAAACGGCCGAGTACGTACAGAGTCCATGCCTTTGTTAAAGTCCACGTAGTCGAGGCCACCGGACTGTCCTGCGGCGGCAAACGATTTGGAAAACAGGGTTTTGAGAGTCGTTTTATTCGTCTCAGGATGGATATTCCGCACGAAAACGACACAGCCATATGGGTACAGAGATGCGTATGTCGTCTGTGGAGTCGGAGAGGGGGGTGAAGACTCCTCGTCCTCCACTTGTGTATGCGCAGGCATATCAGGTCGGGGAGCAGATGCACGTTTGTTCGACTCGCACGCTTCGTCTACAAGTTTTTGTCGATAGGCAACATACTCTTCATTGAGCTGATCCCACCGCGTCTTGGAGATCGCCCGGAATCCAAATTTCCTGGCTTCTTTGATTTCTGGCGTGACTGGTTCGTCCGACGCGCTGGACGGTTGGCGCTTCCAGGGCCAGTTGTCAAGAAGCGCGTCTCGCTGCTCGATGGTCGAGAGCGTGACCAACGCGTATCCCCTGCATTTTGGGATGTCCCCCGGGTTGTCTTGGTGGTGCGCGGGGAGTGTGACGTTCTGGACAAGTATTAATGATAGTGGAGATGTGTGGGGAGGTAAGATGGCCTGTGTAAATCTTGCAATGCCAGCATCGCTGCGGTACTGTATCGGTACACATTCCTGAAGACATCACAATTAGACACGTTCAATATGCGGTCAAGATATGTGCTAACCATGTACACTGTCCGCTCGTCCCACTGTACAGCTCGCAGCGTACGCAAAGGATGATCGCGAAGCGTCTCCCAGTCCTTCCTGCGCACTTCGTACCCACCGACGTCTTTTTTTCTCGATGTCTTGCCAGTACCGTACCAGACAGACAAAGATGGCGCGGAGCCAAGCATACGGACTTCCAACGTCTCACTCGCATACGACCGGAGTGCTTTCACAACCTCCGTTTCCGACGGCTCAGCAGGCAACGACCCGCGGAAGGGCGGTCTGCGAATGAGATAGTTTATAGGCACAACTGCAGAGTGGGACGCATGATTGAGCTTTGCACGATCAGCGGTGAAAAATAGGGAGAAGAACGCACGTACACCCTGCTGCCGAAGCATCGTTACATTGTAGACATTCGTCTAGTTTCCTGCGTAGATCGGCATCCGACCAGATTCTGTGGTCCGACAAGGCAAGCAGGGCGAGGGCTGCGATGTCCCTGCCGACTCCATCCTGGGTCTGATGAGGCGGATGATAGTGATGTTCGACTACGCGTCCCTTGCCCTTCGAGTCCTTCGTGACTACGTCCTCGGGCGCCTTCGAGTCGTCTTCTGAGTCGGATGCTGGGGTTGGTGGAGATACGGGGTGGGCTGGAAGAGATGAGGCTTTGGAGGGCTCTGCTCCTTGTGGTTTTATGGGTCGCGAGAGTTGTCGAGGGAGAAATGCGAATGGCGTTGACATCGGATTCAGTCAAGGCCTGTCTTGGGCGACAGGGAGACTTGGCACGGGTGCCCTACTACAGGCAACACAATTACGATTACAGCTCCAGTCTTTTTAATACGGTACACCTCCGGTTGGTTAGACTGGTGCTCAAGTTCATCCCTACGTTGGATTAGATTCTATCCTCATCCAATCCCTGATACCGCTCCCAAGGCCGACTCGCGTGGTTTCTCCCCACCACTGTCTGTCGTGATTACGATGATGCACCGACACACCAGTATTGCCATGCTTCATAGAGAACATGACCTGTTAAAGTCTGGCCACCAATAGGTGACCCAGCAGGAGTGAATCAAGAGTTCCGAAGGCTACCGAACTCCCGACCCTCTCCCGCTCAGTCAACTTGGGCCCAATCTAGATCCAATTCATTTCAAGTATGTACCCAGATACCTTGAAGCCAAAGCAACATCTAGCAGGCTTCCCAAGAAGCGGTTTGAAAGTCGTCTGTTCCCCTTCAAATGGATCTGGGTGCATAGCAGCCCCAACGTACCTTGAACGTAAATCCTGCAACGCCAACATCAGTATGGGAATGACCATCAGGGAGAAATGATTCCGATTGCAAATTACAGCCATCATCCAGCCACTCTGAAAGAGGGATACCTGGTCAAAGCGGTTGGTGCCCTTCAAACCACAAGTCGGTGGTGGGGCACGAACACAGCATGCCCAGAGTATCATGGCTTGTCAGGCGTGCTTAGATTCGTCTTGTATGTTCAATAGAGATGAAGTTGGGTACTTACCGTCGGCAAGAAGGGCTCTCTGTTAGGGTGATGAAGCCAAAGCTTGCTGAGCGTCCGAATTTGGCAAGTGGCTTTTTCACCAAAAGCATATTCACAGACCACTCGAGTTATGTCGTGTCCTTTCTGGCGGTCTCTCCTCCAAGTACGCCAGTATTCTGAGAAGAGAGAGCATCACTGATATGATTTTGATAGCCACCGACACAGTCTCTGCGAGGGGCAATCAGGACTGCTAGAAAGCAGTCACCAGCACAGTCCCGAAGCGTCCATGCACTTGCTGCAGAACCAAACGGTACTCTCATTGCCTCCGTTTGTTCTCTTTCTCATTTCTACATAGTCGCAGACAAACCCGTGTATCTGACGCTATCTTCCTTGCGCGGAAAGAAGGTCAAAGACCAGGCTGTTGCCTTGGACCCTACGGTGTTCAACCACCCCATCCGGAGAGACATACTCCACCTGTGTGCAATCCACTACCTCGATTCTCAGCGACAGGGCACAGCGTCCACCAAAACACGTGGGGAGGTCAGAGGGTCCGGCAGGAAAATCCGCCCACAGAAAGGAACGGGCAGGGCTCGTCTGGGAGACGGACAAAGCCCGATGCTCCGAGGTGGAGGAGTCGCTTTTGGCCCCAAACCCAGAGATTTCAGCACAAAGCTCAACCGCAAGGTCGTTCAGATGGGCATGAGGGTCGCACTGTCTGCAAAACTCAGGGAGCAAAGGTTGGGTGTCGTTCGACGCTTGCATTGGTATTGTCTCAAGACGAGGACGCTCAAGCGGAGACTGGACTTGATGGGATGGGCGACGGGAACACTGTTCGTTACTGGAGAGTCCCAGGTACATCCCGCTCTCAGGCTCGCTGGGAGGAACCTCCCGGGCGTCGAATTCAAGCCCGTCAGTGACTTGCATGTGTATGATTTGATAAAATGGCGGAGGGTCATCCTCGATGTTCCCGCTGTGCAGGTGTTGGAACAAGCGCTCAGCAAGGGATGGAATCGCGTACTGGAGGAAACTGGGGCATCACAAGTAGATACACTTCCCATCCTCGGTTCCGCCTCAGCTGATGCTGCACATGTCTCTGCTCACTGATTGATCCAACGACAAATAAATATTGATCACACGGTTACTTGTAAAAGGCATCATGTTCCTATTTGCTAGAAGGCAAAGCGACAATGAATTGAGAGGTGTCAATCAAGCGATATCGCCATTGGTATGCATAAGTGTACATACATTCGGTGATCACTAGTGTATGCTGTCCGGAGTCAGTACTACCGTTTGTAAAGAAAATTTGCCCCGTGCAAGTTGCCAAATACTGGAGGTGTCCGAAGTCTCAGTTTGCCCAAATGCAGTAGGCAATTGACCGAAGGCCGAAGAAAAATCGCCACATGGCGCGCTTGTCCTGTCAGTTTCGTCCAAGTTTCGTCAACATCGAGTAGGTACCAGCGTACCACTTATGGCTCTCATCACAGTCGGTGTTCTCGTGTCGTCTATATCATCGTCCACATTGATGTTGTAGGTCACGCCCCCTAGTTTGGCATATACATGTCTTGGTGGATTCGTCGTATTGGTAAGTCTCTATCTGGTTTTAATGTCCATTGCGAATGGTAGTACAACTCCCGGGAACCGAAACAATATCTGTCGCTCATATAAGGCAGTTAAACTACCCGCAGCAGGTCCTCTTTAATGGCATGGGCTTAACGTTCCTTTAGTTCTCTATGATCTCTCTTTTAATCAAGGAAACAGTGAGTCTAAATGTACATTCGTCGTACTACATCTAATTTCTGAACATGCAACAAGCTTTACATCAATGAAGTCGTTCTTGGAACTGCGTTCGGCATCTTCATCGGTCCTTACGGTGTCAATGCATTTGATCCCAGGTCCTGGGGTAATTATGAGAACGAAATTACGCTTGAAGTATTGAGACTCGTCCTCGTAACTGGTCTCTTTGCGGTGGGAGTTGAACTCCCATGTGCCTACATGAAGAAACATGCAAAAGGCCTACTCGTAATGGTCGTCCCTACTATGGCATTCGGTTGGGCTGTCGTTGCCGGTGAGTACATTCTCTTCCGGATCATCGTTCCTGATACACGTTGGGCCACAAGCAATCATTCATGCTCTCTTTCCCAACCTTAACCTGGCCTCTGCACTCTGCATCTCCGCATGTCTGACTCCAACAGATCCAATAACTTGTGCCGCCATCAATCGTTTGTCTTTTCATTGTTCATACATCCTCAATAAACTCACTCCTTTCAGGTGGAAGTTTTGCTCAAGAACATGTTCCTGAAGAGATACGCCATATTTTGACCGCGGAGGCAGCGGCGAATGATGGTCTTGCATATCCATTTCTTAGTATTTCCATCTACCTGATGACCGAATCCTCGGTTCGTGCTGCGATTCAGAAGGGGTTTCTTATTGGATGGCTTTGTAAAATATTGTTCATGCTCTATTTGCCGATAAGTTGATATTTTTTTAAGACCAGGTCATGTTTGGAATCTTCCTTGGAGCCATCATCGGTGAGCTTTCAACATACTAGCAATTGTTTTCCAGACAAGTATGTATGATGACAGGACTGTTATTTTCCAAGTTGATGCAGTGGAGCCACCGCAAAGGTCTTGTGGATCGAGAGTCATACATTGCGCAATATCTGGCTCTAGCTATTCTTGCCACTGGAGTCGCATATTCTCTTGGGGCGGATGATCTTTTGGCCGCATTCGCAGCAGGTAATCGTGGATAATGTATTCGCTCGGTCAAAAGTTCACATTGTCCAGGCTGCGCCATTGCGTGGGATGGTCACTTCAAGGAAGAGACAAAGGGAGATACATTTTCCTCTGTTATCGATGGTATTCTGAACAGTGCATGTTTCATCTACATTGGCGCCTGGTTGCCCTTTGACTCTTATAACTCCGAAGCACTTAATATCAGCCTTTCACGCCTGATTGTTCTTCTGATTAGTATTCTTCTCGTCCGTCGCATTCCCTTCCTACTGTTTCTATACAAATGGATACCTGAGATAGTTTCTTGGAAGGAAGCACTTTTTTCAGGTCATTTTGGTGAGTTTGGTTCAGCTTGTAGATGCGAACAGCTCAGAAAACCATTTACACAGGGCCGGTTAGTGCTTCCCTTCGCTACATGATTCGGTTGGTTCTATAAACAATGCAGATGGGTGTCAGCGCCGTGTTTGTGTCAACACTGGCTCGTACGCGCCTTCCTTCCCCTGCTGATCCACCGGCGAACGAGCAACAAATGCTTGCGGCAACCATACAACCTATCGTGTCCTTTGTAGTACTTGGCTCGATCTTCATTCGTATGTTGTCCTCAGGAACTTGATGACTCCTAACGTTACCTAACACATTACAGACGGACTTTCTATACCATTCTTCAATGCTGGAAAGGTGCTTTCTAGGAGCGTCACCAAGACTTTGGTCAACCAGCCACGCGAAACTGCCGACGCTTTGGATTTGGGGAGAGTCTGAATTTCTTTACCACTATGGGAAACAATGGTCACTGCAGAAGCAAGTCTTTGTCCGGAGTAAAAGTGTGCATGTATGAAGTTAGATTCATATAAATTGCACACATTGTAATAATTACCCTGTATACCACAATAATTATGCAGTGTGCACACCAACTCATTTGTCCTGAATATTGAATATTTCCCCCAAACATGATTGTACCACTTTCCCTGAACACCAATGCAGATACTGATTATTGGAGAGTCCCAGGTGCATCCCGCTCGCAGGCTCGCTGGAACAAACCTTCCGGACGTGGAATTCAAGCCCGTCAGTGATTTGCATGTGTATGATTTGATAAAATGGCGAAGGGTCATCCTCGATGTTTCCGCCGTGCAGGTGTTGGAACGAACGCTTAGCAAAGGATGGAGGAGCCTGGGTAAAGCTGTGTCTTTCGATAGAAGAATCAATTTGAAAAAGTCTGGGGCTATCCGTACCTACTTGACTATCGGTGTCGAAATAGGTACGAAAAGTCACCGATAGATTTTGCTGATTGGGCAGCTCGACACAAGTTGAGCTTCATTGTAGGAAGCTGGGCGGTTGCAATGACCGCCACAGGGCCCATTATGCGTGATCCGTGGGTCCTTTATTTTCCCTTCGCCCCATGTGTCCCGCCGTAGTGTGTGCGTTCGTGCACTAATCGATCATCTCCTCGGCTAATTGTAGGCGCTGTGTCGTCCCATAGCCACCTACCTGTACAACACAAGGGGGTGAATCCGCCATACTTACTTGGCCATGTCAGGCTGGCCAAGTGGTGTATGGGCTCAGGGGCTAACATTAGTGTCATCATCACCACGGGTGCACTCACCCACTCTCAGCGCGCAAAAGTAGCACAGATGAGCAAGGTGAGAACTACATTCCGGTATATCCCTGAAAGTCGGAATGGGCTGACAGACGGTGCGTTCCACCGGATACAGCATGGTGGTAATCATTCTTGGCCCTTGGGGGACGTGGTGGGTGCTTTACTTCATTGCTTGTTGCTGTGTTACTGAGGGTCCTCTAGTTGGAAGATCAACGCAAGGTGAAGAGTGGGAGCTAAACAACTACCGTGAGATACGACAATGATCGGGATGCCTGACACCGAAGAAGTCAGGTGGTGGTTCAGCTCTGCGCATGTCGGTAGCGATTTGATTGCGAACTCGGTTGAGGGCCTACTCGAGACGCTCTTTGGTGGTTATGTAGTACAAGTAGCCCGGTGAAAGAACCTCCTGATGTTGTGGCGAATCTGGATTCTCTGCGCACGATGACCCAGAAAGCAGACTGTACTCTGCAGCATGAACCTTGGGGTGGCTGACAAGACTGAAACCGCGTACCTACACCACAGCATACGGAATTTATCGCGTGAACCAGGACCATTTTTTGGATCAACTGCACTCCAATCGCGTGGTTGTTCCCATCTTCCGGCACACCCAACATTACGCGGAACCTGTGGCCCAGGTATTCAAGACACGTTGCCTAGTATATAGGCTGTACATTTTGAAACTGCATAGAAGTAGTCCCGCAGGGTCTGTTAGGAAAGTGTTCGTGTAGTTGTGCTCGAATATCTCCCGGTCGGGTGCACCAATGAGAGCTTTCAGTATGAGCATGGTAGGAATGACGTACTCCTGTTTTCGCCAGCTAAACCGTAGCATTGCGCTACCATTGGAAAAGTAATGAAGGGTATTAGTCACGCCAGATTGATCAGGACGAACGCAGTGCATTTGAACGGCACTCATAGTACAAGAAGGTAGCGAAAGATGACCGAATGAGGGAGATGACCGGGAAGGATGAGGTAGCGAATCAACCTCTCGTTTCCGTTGACGATGAAGTATCCGCCAACTTATTCTTCGGGTTCTTCGTGTCTTCACACGCGCTCTGCAGAAGACGGGTTACGAAGATTAATTACACCTTACGGACTGGGTGAGTCAAATCCTCCTGAGCGATGCATCATGCGTTCTCGGACCATGACGGGCACGAGGCCACAATCTCGTATCATGCTCTGTTCTACGTTGGTATCCGCGTTGATCTTCCAACATATTTTAGCCTGCGTTCGACCCCTGTACGAAGTCAGACGTACGTTCGCTCGAGCTGTTCACTGAATAGGAAATTCGGGTGAACACGGGAAGCAGACTCTTCTGCGGCGCAGAAAATTCCCACACACTAGAGAGCACATTATACCTCAGGCGAGAAGACTTTTCGTTCCGTGCTCCACGTATCACGGCGGAAGTGCAATGGGCACCTCTTTGATGCACACTGGTATGTATGAACTAGGGTAAGGGTAAGTATGTTGGTGGGTATCAGTGTCACTTACAATTCACCTACCTCGTCTGACCGCTCTCTGCCCCCAGTGGCTGCCCGCCGCTTCTGTCAAACACCACACGCTCACAGACATCTTTGAGTCCGAGTGAGAGTAACCCTTGGCCGTCCCCGTCGCCTTTGGGTAATCCCGAGTCATCGAACAGTGCACTGAAGGATTCTATGTGTGGTGTCACGAACTTGTTGAGCCTCATGGGATACGTTGATACATTTTTTGGTGGATTTCTGACCGACTGCTTGCGTTCGGCGGTGTTGTTTTCGTTTCGACTGCGTTCGCCCCGTCCACTTTCCAAACTTTTGGTGTCCACCGCGGGAACGATATTCCTAATCCACCCGAGCGTTGAGGACGTCCGCAATGACGAGGGCGCGATCCGAACATGTTTAGGACAAATTCAGTCCCAGTCAATCATGGGCTAACTCCTGCTAACCCACAGCAGCATCCGGGAATAGCTTCGGACAGCCTGGCGCCTTCGGAAGTGGAGGTATGTACAAGTCAATTACCTCTTTCCCATTCGACCCTATAAATGATCAAATAGCTTTTGGCTCAACCAGCACCTTTGGACTCCAAACCCACGACGGGTACTGGCTTGTTTGGCGATGCAAACAAGTACCACCATCACCGGTGCGGGGACACAATCAACGAGTATCTTTGGCCAACCTCTTGGGCAGACTGCAATGAACCAACCATCCAGAGGAACCAGCACGTTTGGTGGCTCACTATTCGGTCAACCGAAACCTGCTGCGCCTGCCATTAGCACCTCCACATCTACTGGTTCCCTTGGCACCTCACTGTTCGGAAATGCGAGTACCTTGGCTAATTCGACGTCCGCACCGAGCGCACGAGGCACATTCACGGCGTCGATTGCCGAACCCATCGCGGGCGACCTGCCTATATTTTCTATGTCCCCACCTGGTCCACGAGCAGTCGCCATCGATTCGCAACCGAAAAAGAAACCCGGACTCTTCGTCGGGATACCTACCCGATAGGCCCCAGTACCATGAATCTAGTTGGGGTACACGCTTGCCAACTCGGAGCTGCGCGGATTTAGTGCGACAGCTTCGTCGTCGACGCTTGGCCCAGGGACAGAATGAAACGAGCTTGTCCTCACTATCATAAGCAGATGGAAAGCCTGGCTCCCTCCTAGGAAGTGGCGACAAGCAAAGCATGAATAAACGATCTGAATAAAATAAGTCGAGCCTGCGGACCTGTCTAATGGATCAGGGTCTTTGCGAGGGAGCCTCGGGCTGGTAACGTTTAACCCCGCATTGAGCCAGGCTGCACGAGAAAAGGAAGTAGAGCTGGAGAAGGAGGCTACCTCTGCTGCTGCAAGCTCGCCACAAAAGAACGACGGACCGGGATCCTCAAACCACAAGACATCCAATCGGTTCACCACTCACACCCAAAGTACCGTCAACTTGTGTCAGCCATCGCCATTGGAGAAGGATAAAGACCCTCCCAATGGCACACGACCGGCCTCATGGCATGGCAATTACTGGGTGAAATCAGAATTGACAGCATTCAAGAACACGTCTTGCGAAGAGCTACTTTCTTTAGGGACTTAGTTATTGGTTGCGTTGACTATGGCGAGATCCATTTCATTGATCTTGTCGATCTCACTGGGTTACCCAAGCTGGGAATGCTGCTTGGTGAGCTCGTGAGGTTCGATAACAAGGAGTGTAGCGTCTATCCAACTGGTGAGGATGTAATAAGCCTGCACCTGGCTCTGGGCTGAATGTCCGTGCGCGAATCGATCTGGATAGGTGTTGGTCAGTGGATACGGAAACACGGGAACTGATCAGGATGAGAAGGACGCACGACATGACAAGCATCTGAAGTGATTGCAGTCGATGAAGGGCATGCAGTTTGAGAACTTTGACATCAAAGAGGAGAAATGGACAGATCACTTCTGAGTGCCCTCAATGTTCATCTATCTCCACTCCATTTATGTATGGTGTTCCATGGGTGATACCAAAGTAAGAGAAGGCGGATATAGCTTATTTAACTGAACCATGTGCACTTACAATATTCTGTTATGACATGAAGTCATGAAATGAACTGAGAATATGGCTGACTACGTGATGGCAGGAGTTTGTTAGCACAAATACAGGCAAACATACAAGTTGACAGGTAAGAGAGAGGTACTCAGGCAAGAACACTTGTAATGTAACAGTGGATACTAAGAAGAGAGGAAAGATTGGTACAAAGATGATGCTTGGACTCTGCCCAAATATGAGCATCAAGACAAATTGAGTGAGAATGCCACAGATGAGCCCTGAGGGAACAATCAAGATCCCATCAGCATATCAAAATTGTATCAGAAGATGTTGTCACCTGCTCAATCTGAAAACATGGCTATCAAAAACAAGAAATGTTGCTTATATGAACTTTTTAGCTAAAAAAAAAATGAGATAAGATATTTGGGAAGGCCACCTTGAACCTACACATGCGGTTCCTCATAATGATATCCAAAATGAGGTCTTGTACTCTAACATCACCACTATCATTCCCCTGAAGCACCTTCTGAAGAGCCTGGAAAACAATGGCCTGTGTTCCAGAGTCTTCATATTCCTTGACACCAACTGCAATAACATTCTCGAAATTCTCTCTTCCCTGTAAACAGAAGTAGCAATACTCATAAACAATGATGCATCCTATGATCATTAGAGTGAACAGAAGAGGAATTTAATTTCCTCACCAACACCTTGGAATATCCACTTGTATGGGGAGGAAACAATAGATGGAGGGAACATCAATGGAAAATTGACATATGTTCCAAAATAATATGTTTGCTAGGTTATGAAAACAAATGTCAGCATTGAAAAATAAAATAAGGAAATCCATCTGACATTCTAGAAAAAGAATGAATTATATGAAAAAGATAGAAGATAATAACACACCAGTGGCTAAATTGGCAGAGTGAGAGAAATCATACACCCAGAAAAATAAAACTAACCTTCTAAAAGATTTAAAACAGAGAAATGAGAGACAATGCATGAAAGAATAAAAGAGCTGACTAACATCCTAATTACTTATGTCACTAGTAGGTTGTGATATCAGACAGTTATTAACTTACTTGCTATAAGGAAATAAAGCAGTATGGTGTGAAAACTTAGTGGAATGTGAGTTACATGGCACAACTCACTGTCTATGCCACCAACAAGGGTAAATTAGGGGTGAAGAGAGTGAGAACAGACCCTGCTGTATATGCCATGATGAAATCACTCACTTGCTATCAAGCAAACAGGACAAAGCAGGAGTGAAGGGGGTGAGAACAGACCTAGTTTCACTTGTGATGAGATCACTCACAACCTGTCAAGCCAACAGTACCAGGGCATTGAGAACAGACCCAACTGCACCTGGCAAAATCACTCACTTGCTGTCAACAGTACCAGGTTGGGGGTGAATGTGGTGACATGTCCTTGCCATAAAATGACTCACTCGCTGTCAGGCCAACAGGACCAGAGTGACAATGAAGGCAGTGAGAAAAGACCCAATGGCACCTGTCATAGAATCACTCACACGCTATCAAACCAACAAGACCAAAGAGAGAGTGAGAACAGGGCCAGGTGTACCTTTTATGAAGTCACTGACAATCTGTCAAGCCAACAGGACAAGAGTGGGAGTGTGAGAACAAAGTCAGCTGCACCTGCCATAAAATCACCCACAAGCTGTCAAGCAAAAAGGACCAGAGTGGGTCTGAAGGCAGTAAGAACAAACACAGCTGCATCTGCTCACATTCTTTCAAGCCAATAGGATGAGAGTGGGAGTGAAGGAAGTAAGAAGTGAGCCAGCTGCACATAGCATAACATCACTCACAAGCTGAAAAGCCATGAGGACAAGAGTGAGTAAACTTGGCAGCCAGAACAGACCCAGCTGCATCTGCCATAAAATGACTTACATCCTGTGAAGTCAACATCACCAGAGTGACAGTGAAGGCAGTGAGAACTGAGCCAGCTGCACCTGCCATGAAGTTACTCACTTTCTGTCAAGCCAACAGGACCAGATTAAGAGTGAAAGTAATGAGATTGGATTCATGAGCACATGTCATAAAAAAACTCACAAGCTGTCAAGCCAACAGGACCATGGGGGAGTGAAAACATTGAGAAGAGAGCCAGGGGCACCTCCAATGAAATCACTCACAAGCTGTTAAAACAACATAACCAGAGGGAAAGTGAAGAGAGTCAGAACAAACTAAGCTGCATCTACCATGAAATAACCCACAATCTATCAAACCAACAGGACCAGAGTGGGAGTGAAGGGAATGAGAAGAGAACCAGCTACACCTGTCATGAAATCACTCACATCCTGTCATGCCAACAGCACCAGGTGGGAGTGAAGGCAATCAGAAAAGACTTGGCTTCACCTGTCATGAAATTACTCACAAGCTATCAAGCCAATAGGACCACAGGGAGTGTGAAGGCAGTGAAAAGAGATCCAGGTGCAGCTGCCATGAAATCACTCACTCGCTAGCAAGCCAATGTGACCAGAGTGGGAATGAGAACAGTCAGAACAAATCCAGTTGCACATGGCATGAAATCACTCACTTGCTGTGAAGTGAACAGGACCACATTGGGAGTGCAAGTATTCAGAACAAACCCAGCTGCAACTGCCATGATCACTCACTTCCTGTCAAGCCAACAGGGCAAGAGTGGGAGTGTGAGAACAGACCAAGCTGCACATGTCATGAGATCACTCACTTGCTGTCAAGCCAAAGCACAGAGTAGAAGTAAAAGCAGTGAGAATGGACTGAGATGCAGCTGTGAAATCACTCACTTGCTGTGGAGCCAACAGCATCAAGGTGGCAATGAAGGCAGTCAGAACACCTTGCTGCACCTGACATAGAACCACTCACTTTCTGTCAAGCCAACAGGACCAGAGTGAGGGTGAAGGTAGTCAGAACAGATCCAGATGCACCTGCCATCAAATCACTCACAAGCTGTGAAGCAAAGGGAACCAGATTAAGAGTGAAGGCACTGAGGTACACCTGCCATCAAATCACTTACACGCTATCAAACCAACCAGACCAGGGTGGGATTGGAGGAAGTGAAGACAGGCCAAGCTGCACTTATGATGAAATCACTCACTTGCTGTAAAGCCAACAACACCAGTGTGGGAGTGAAGGCAGTCAGAACAGACCCAGCTGTACCTGCCATGAAATTACTCACAGGCTGTAAAGCCAACAGGAACAGAGTGGGAATGATGGCAGTCAGACAAGACCCAGCTGCACCTGCCATGCAACCACTCACAAGCTGTCAACCAGCAGGACAAGAATGCAGTGAAAGCAGTCAGAACAAACCCAGCTGCATTTACCATGAAATCACTCACTTCCTATGTGCCAAACCGGATCAAAGTGGGAGTGAAGGTAGTAAGAACAGACCCAGGTTCACCTGCTATGACATTACTTACAAGCTATCAAGCAAACAGGACAAGGGTAGTAGAGTAATGGAAGTGAGACCAGACCCAGCTGCATATGCCATTAAATTACTCACCTCCTTTCAAGCCAAGACAGGACAAAGTGGGAGTGAAAGCAGTGAGAACAGACTGAGTTACACCTGTGATGAAATCACCAACTTCCTGTGAAGCCAACAGAACAAGGGTGGGAGTGA
>Ga0307516_10003277_pt1 | contig 20953 bp, 29 predicted proteins | sample 19_EM_MG_FD_203310 | JGI IMG/M metagenome (GOLD analysis project Ga0307516, IMG submission 203310) | Populus trichocarpa ectomycorrhiza microbial communities from riparian zone in the Pacific Northwest, United States - 19_EM | ecosystem: Host-associated > Plants > Roots > Unclassified | place...
AGAATGCGCTGACCGAGAACAAGAGGGACTGAGGGAGCAGGCTGGGAAGATATGTACCAGACAGTACACAGGAGCTCAGGGAGAGGCTGTCCCAAGAGCAGGACATAGTTGAGGTCTGCTGCAATAGTGGAGAAACGTTCCAGAGAAAATGTGGACTCCATAGTGAGTGGTGAAGCGGGTGTCTGGATTGCGGGTGGAATATCTCCGTGGGAAATGAACGGATTTACGTCAGAACTTGACAGGCAGATAGACCATGGTCTAGGCTCCATGATGGTATAGTCACATGATTGATAGCTTCAAAAATGGCGGAGCTATTCAAAATATCGGAATGCCAGCACTGGGCGCCTAAATTTGACATTTGGGCGCTAAAAATGATTCTTCCTTTTCTCCTTTGTTTCTCTATTGTTTCTTCTGCTTCTTTGGTTGTTCTGGTATGGGAGTTGGACTGCAGTAGGTTGCATTCCTCTCTCATACTGAAATGATCATCAATTCTTGGATTCTTCTGCTTCTTGGCGGTTCTCGTGCGATAGATGACTGTCCATGTTGGCATTCATCTCTCGCATCAGGATAGTCATTCTTGTGCGATAGATGGCTACAACGAGCTTGTATTCATTCTTCGCATAAGGATAGTCTTGACTTTGCGTGATATGGATAGCGAGGGCTGTCTGTATCCCTCAAGTCGGGACAATCTTTCAACAGATCTTGGGTGTGCATTCTTCGCATTAGTTTCAGGGCTAACTTTCTCCATGTCCACAGTACCAAACACGTTTGGTGCGTGACAGCGCTTTGGATCGTCATCCTGTGCTTGGGGATGTGGGTAGCCATGGTCGTGTTCCACATTGTCATCACTGTCAATATCATCAGGGGGATTCCCTGGTCGATTGGTGGTAGGTTTTGAATTTGCCCTTCCGAAAGGGTTCTCGAGAGGTTCGCGCCTGTTTTTGGGGCAGCAAGGGAAATGATGCTTGTTAAAGACAGTGTGAGCAGCAGTGAACACTGCATTGGTGGAGTGCATAAACAAAAAATTGCACTCATTGCCAGGGGCAACACTGACATAAGTCATTAGCTCTGACTTGGGAGCCATCTGATTTGCTCTAGCTGAGGCTGGAAGGTAGACAAATGCTCCACAGCCAAATACACGGAGGTGGTTGATGTTAGGCATCTCCCCCTTAAGCATTTCATGGGGGGTGCACCATCGCAGGCGAGCTACTGGAGTATGGTTGTAAATGTGGGTTGTGGGAGCAAACACAAATTCCCACCAAGAGTCAGGAATGCAGGCTTGATGCCGCATAGACTCAGCTTTATCCATGAGAGTGTGCCCTAATCACTCAGCATGGCCATTCTGCTTGGAGCACTTTGATATATTTTAATTCCTTTCTCAAGGAGTGCTCGATCAAACAAATCAGATTTATATTCTCTGCCAGCATCGGACATCCATCCAACAACATGTGCATCATGTTGTATGTGCACCATTTTAAGGAAATCTTTGGCAGCTGTAATCACTGCAGCTTTGGAGCATAGTGGCATAGTCCAGGGGTGAGAAGTATAGTTGTCATAGAAGGTGATAACATATTTAAACTTTTGGTATGACGTAACCGGGAAGGATTTGAGATCAGAGTGCACCAGCTCAAAGGGCTTGGAAGCACATCTTTCATTCTCTGGGAAAGCTCAATTGGGCATCTTGCCTAGAGCACATCCAGGGAAACACAGTCCTCAGTAGGAAAGTGGATCTCTGGGAAGCACTGCATATGCTTTTGTGTGCATCGGAGTACTTCCTTTGAGGGGTGCCCGAATCTCCGGTGCATAATGTTGTAATTGACTTTGCTCACAGAGGTGATATAGTTAGATCTAATTATCAGGATAGATCTAATCCCAAAAATGATGTTGTGACCATCTTCTGGATCTGGCCCAAACCATAGGTGGTTAGTTTTGCCAATAAGGCTAATGCCATGCTTATCACCAGTGACTTTGTAATTGTGCTGGAGCATTTTGCCCATAGAAATAACTTTAGGACTACCTGCAGAAACTCAGCGCATCTGCCACCCACACTAGAAATTCTATGTCCTAAGCTTCTTCCCATGCACTATATGCATGTCGTGTAACGCAAGCTCCACTTGAAATGGAATAGTCGGTCAGAAGAAGTGGCTTGAGAGGCGTGATTCTTTGGGACGGACTTGATCTCTCGGCAACGGAAGAATAATATGTACGTACGACTCAATGCTGGTGTCCATCTCGTCAAACTGTAAAGAAGTCTCCGGTTGTCTGAGCTGGAAAACCAGAGGACCGACTTTGGCCGGTGACCCCGCTCAGTCCTGCATTCATGCCAATGTGAATGCCAAGCACAGCAGTTGCGCGAGACCCATGCGTGCGTGTGAAGCATAGAGTCCGCGTTGTCGTCGTGCGCACATGCATCGGATGCCTAGTAGTAGAAGGAAACAGCGTGAGAGACGGCATGCGGATACGCCTGTGAGGAATCTGACCAAGCGGTGTAAGTTGTTGAATGAGACATAAACTGCACCAGCAGAATGAGGTCGGTTGTCTGTGATACCAAACCTTGCGACGTGTTTAGTATATTGCTACAGGGTGTAGTCATGGATCGAGTAAATGAAGAGTTACCAATCAATATTGATTGTCAAACCAAGGCCAACGTCGCATGAAAAGAGCGAACAACGAGATCCAGGGGATTCCTCGACGTCCTGGACAGTACCATCAGGCAAATAGATCCGCTTGAGACCAACTTCAAGGCGTGTCCATTCGGATCCATCATATATGTCATGTAGCCGCTCATTGGAGGATAGTGGTTGTCATGGTTCTTTGTCCTGAGAGGTGTCCCGCATCGCTCCGATGAAGGTCGGTCGCAATAGAAAACACTGTATTGCCTTGATGAGTGAGCAGTATACCAGATATTTCACAGGGACACAGGGGTCTGTGTGCAGCCACCGTCATCATCAGTGTCAGGGTAACCAGCACGGACGGAAAAGAAAGGGATGACGCACCCTCAGGACCTCGATCTCCCGCTCGACCTTGGACATCCTGAGCGACGGATCGATGCTTCCCCTGTGGATAATCTTGACGGCCACCTCCTCTCCCCACTGACCACCTGTGACTCCCACGTATACTATACTAATTAGACTTGCTATCGCGTGCGGTGTGCCCCTCTAATACGTAGTAGATAGAACAAAATACAGCATCCTTCAATATCTCTTCAGTATGGGGGGTCCTTATCCTACAATACCAGTCGTGCTCAGAGCCAATCCCCTCACACGTGACGTTGACAGGCATGTGTCCAGCTGTCAGTGGGGCGCTGCTGATGTCGGGCATTGCACCCGCTGTCTCCTGCCGTCGTGCTCGCTGTGTCCGACGATGAGCTCATGTTCCGCCCCAAATACTGCGATTCAGAACTCCGGGCTTTTTGCGCCTTGTGGGTTATCACTAGTACACTTATATTACGAGTACAACACTACATAAAACCTAGTTTAACTTTGCTGTACTTGTACAGATTACAAATCAATGTGCGTGACGGGACGGTACTGCGCGGTCCAGCTGTCCATGCGCTGTCACATGCTGACGTCAGCATTGCCCCGCCCATGCGTGCTCACCGTGCTCGATAATGAACCAATGCCGTGCGCTCCATCCTTCGCATCCAGATATTTCATTGTATTGTTAGTCACCAATTCATCACCGATACATTGTGTGGTAGTAGTGAATAAGCCACCATAAACAGCTAAAACTACTACAATTGTGTGCACTGCAATATGCACAAGGATACGATAAATGAATGTATTGCCTAGGTTTATTCCTCGTCGCTCTTGGGTGCAGTCCTCCTAGCTCTTTTGGCAGGCCTTTCTGTTGTTGAAACCCTTTTTCCTTTGCGGACGCCAGAGTCAGAGCGTCTCTTTCACAGGACCTTGACGACTTCGCCAGCTGCTTGACGAGCTTGGAGGTTGGCCTCGTGTGCTTGGAGCTCACTTGCTGAAAGTGCTTCCCATTTGCAAAATTTCGATTTCAGTGCATCACGAATCTTCCGGAGCTCCAATACCATGCCTAGATGGCTTGGGCTGACAAACGGGATACCAGTGGGCCATCCAATGAGCCTCACACCCCACGCTCCGACGATAGAAGTCTCGTAGTTGCGATAATTCATCACAATGTCTTTTTTCCCTGTAATGGCAACTAAAACAAATGAGTTAAACCTAACAAATACTTGTTATAACATACTGATACCCCGGGATACCATGCATGTGATTTGCTTGCGTAGATTCGGTGGTGAGTCCCATTCCACAAGGTCTGGACAACAGTCAGTGTAGAGTTAAAATTTACTGAGTGATCACATACTTTTTCCTTGGGCGCAAGCCCACTGCTCGTATTGACGGCAGATATCTGCCAAGGGATGGTGAAGGTGGTCCTCCCAAAAGTCTTCCGAATCATCGGACGTGTACATAGTTCCCTGAGTCGTATCGTTCATGTGTCCACGGACAACGAACAGGGTGGCATAAATTCCAGTGTGGCTGCGCAGATTTTCTAGCTGTGTCATTCCAGAATAAATAAGTAAATATTGAAGGATAATAGAACAGGTGAATGCGTACCTCGGTCTGAATTCTATCGACAGTCTTGAGCATGTCCCGTGCAGCGGCAGCGTTGTTTGCGCGGACACCATGCGTCTGCGTGTTCCTTGTATTCGAAAGCGCGGAGATATATTCTTGTTTTTTTTCCTCAGTTAGGTTCTGCATCTTCGGGTCTTCCGCGACCATTTTCTGGATCTCAATCAGGGAATGGCGCTCCCCAGCCTGAAGACCTAGGGGGAGAGTTAATAGTTGTAAATATAGATGACAAAAACTTACCAGAGTTGACTTCCTGCGCCTTGGCGCTCACAAGCGCGTTGTATAGCTGTGACTTGCGTTTGGACCCATAGTTCGTACCGCCAACAATGAGTGCCTTCACCCATTTCGACTTGACACTGTGAGCATCTGCAATCGCATCGGCCTTGATGGCTTGTTCAGCGATTAGGTCGGTGACCGCCTTTTTAAGCTGCTGGGTAGCTTCTTGCCTTTGAAGCCTTGAGATTTGGCATGAATGCTTCGCCGCTTGAGTAAGGGGTCAGCAAGGCGAGCGGGGCTGGATAATGGGGCGTGAGGCGTTGCGTCAATTGCATTCGGCAGCATGCGATTTAAAGAGGCCATCAGCTATGGGATAAGCCATCAAGGACATACCTTCGTGCCTTCAAAAAATTGTGAATGCAAGATGCATGGGATAAAAGAAAATTAGCCTCCTGTGATGACATGAGATCGAGGGATTGAGTGCTGAGCGCTGCCCCACGAAACATTAGTATCGGCAGTTTTCGTGCAATTCGCTAGCTTGTACACTGGCATTAAATAGCATACACGACGTACCTTCGAAGATGAATCCGATATCAGCCGGTAGTGCTTGATGACGGTGCATCTCGTCCCAAGGGATACCCTTGATACGAAGAAGAGAAGATCTAAAAACTAGGATCAGCTATCCAGTCAAGTACAAACTTACCCTCCACCAAGGCATACGTTGCGGTGACATGATGCGGTGGAGTCAGTGTTTTGTGGCGCACGGCTCGACTTCAAATTTCAAACTCCACTACAACTTGTCTTTCGCTTCACGACTACTGCCGGTATTTTGGAGCAGGGGTGGGTTTGCCATCAAGTAGGTATTTGACACCTTAATATCTCTCTCATATGCAAATGACAGCCTCTACTCCCAGGTGCAATGCTAGAATTTGTCATTGGTTCGACATGCGCTGGGGATTCCCTTCATTGACACACCACCTCAATAATACTCATTCTCTGACTATGATTAGCTAGCAAAGCAGAAGCTCCAGCACCTGGGTAAGTATGTGAGTTCTTTGACATCAGCTCGCAAGTTTTGATAGTCCAGTCGGTCTGCTAAACAGCGTGAGGCGACAAAACGATGGCTCAGAAAGCCAGGGTAAGTTCTTTGGACTATGACCTATCTTATGCTCACTTGACGGCCTCATCAGGGTGAAGGAAGATCAGCTCGAAAAGGCATGGCTCCATTCAGCGTGGTAAGTCATTCCTGCCAACACGAAGCAAGTACTCATCCCTTTCATAAGAAATCGTGCCAAGTTCGCATTCTCCTTATCCCCGTTCCACCTACTAAACATCTACCAGGAAGAAAACGGCCGCCTTTACAATAAAACAAGAGCGTGGTGTTGATGTTGTGGACCTGACACGTTCACCTTTGTCGTCAAGGTCTGCGACGTCTGGAGATGACAATGGTATGTTCACTTTCGCGACCAAACTCTGGTTCCTGATACATTCATAAATATTCTGTAGCCAACCAATTGATTGTGTTAAACCAGCAGAATGACGTCGGGTAGTAGGTTTTATACTCAGCAAGTCAAATCACGTAGAGTGGCCAAAGACACCTCAAGTGGTAGACACAGAGGTGGGCTTTTGTCGGTGGTTGACTCTTCAGTGGCTCTCTACATCACCCTTATATAACATTAGGGTGTGTTGTGCCATGTTTACACACTTAGGGCAAGTGTGTGAATAACTACCCCTTATCGGGGTATATTTGATGTAACCAAGCATGATCAGCACCGCTGTTTCGGGTCATGACTCACTGGTGTGTTGTTGAAACAACAGGGCACCAATAGGAAATAACGCTCATGACCTGAAAAGGGCTTTCTCCCTAAGAGAAGCTCAAGGCAGTGGTAAAGCCGATAATGCGGCAATGTTTATTAGGTAAACATCAGCGCTGACGCGTCCTGTGGTTACACAGGAACACAGCTTCCGGATCAATCTCGGGCTGTGCGACGGCGTTGCCTAATCGGTTCTGGATCCTCCCAGGTGGCATTAAATCGTTTAAGCCAGTCCTGTACTAACGGAGGGGGCGGTTGCTGAAGTACTCCGACAGACCAGGGGGGTCCGCAGATACAGTCAGCCACCGTGAATCCAGCGCGGGACATTAGTAATTCCGCTTCATCCATGGCTAAGCGATCCATATCACGTTCGTGCCGATAAGCGGCATCAATTCCCCTTACGATATCGTACGTAGAGGGGCCGGGCTCCACTTCCTGGTACGTGTCTAGGACGGTCTTCTTCCAGATAAGAGCAAGGTCGCCGAGGCGCTTAGTGCGCTTACGTGAAACGACCCATTTCGAGTTATCCACAAGTAGTGTATGGAGGTCAAGGTAAGTGACCGCTCCATATACGACATCTCCCTCGTACTTGTGCCACAGATCCTTCTGGACGGTCGCCCTGTCAAGGAGCGGAAAAGCGTCTTTCGGGAACTGTGCACTTTCGGGGAAGAAAGGCAGCCGAAACTGCCATCGTCATAAGGGGTGCTCTTCATCATTATGAATGACGAAATCTCCCTTCTCCCAGCTGTCGCTTACAGCTTTGAGAGGCTTACTAATGTGGCGAAGAAGTTCCGATATGGAAAAATCACTCCAAGCGTCGTTAAAGTGGGTCTTAAGAACAATAATGTCCTTCTCGTTGTTGTCGGCTTTAATGGCAAACTGGTTTTCCCAACGAGTATGAATGTGGTCAGACAACCATTTTCGTACGACGCGATCGGGGTATCCTCTACTGAGGTAGAGGGCAGCGAGATTCTTAGCTGCAGTCATGTAAGTGTTCCGCTTACTAGACAACACCGCCAATCGGGATAACTCCCCGATAAACGTTCCTCGTTTAACGTCATAGGGGTGTGAGGAATCCCATGGAACTCTCTCAAGGTGGTTACCGGGCTTATGGTAGGGTCTCCATTGAACCTTATTATGTTCATCGAGATAAATAAACATGTCCAGGAAGACTAAGGATCTTCCTGGCGTAGCCCAGTCAACGGAACATCCTTCCAAGTGCCAATTCTGCTTAGCAATGTCCAGGGCCTAACCATATATTTTTATAGTAATAGCAACCAGGTTGCATGATAATATGCTATTTTCATTTTGAGCATGAAGGTAAGTGTATTTATCCTATTTCTTACTAATTCTAAATGCTATTACAGATTTTTTCTTTTAAATCATTGATTTCATGTGAAATTTTACATAGTAGACTTTTTTCTCTGGGAGGTGGACTGTCAAGGGGAGGGCCCCCTCTTGCCAGTCTGATTACCTTCTTTTTTTTCCTTTTTTTTGCTTGTATTGCAGTTTGTAATGGACTTAATTGTATGTATGGATTGCGAAACAATGTATTCGGACTAGGTCATGTGATTTTTTTGTATGAGACTAGGTCACGTGATCGTGTGAGGTCAGTCATATGACACAACCAGTGCTGGTTTTGCGCACAGTCTGACTGATTTGTGTACTGTAAAACTGGTAATGCTTTTGTATGGGCACTCACTGACACACAGGTCTGCAGACATACTCTTACATTGGTCGGCCAGCCTACTTCTACAATTTGAGCAATCATTAGCCATTACCAATTTTACTGTATGTAAACCTTTGGCCTTTACTTCTTTTACAGTATGCAAACCTGGACTTACAGTATGCAGACCTGGTGTTACGGTGTGCAGACACATTGGCCTGTACAGATTTTACAGTATGCAAACCTGGTGGCCTTTACTGCTTTTGCAGTATGCCAGTATCTAAACATGTGTAAGGATTTCATGCTGTTTATTCGTATATCTACATACTATGTGATGCTCTAACTGATAAGAGGTCCGGTCAAGTCTGGACAGAAATGGACGAAGGAGAAAGGCAGAGGCTGGACAAGGAGTTAGTCCAGCCGGAGTTGAGACTGATTGGATTCAATGACAAGGGGATCAAGTGTTGATCCCTTGCATAGGTTCCAGTCAGGCAGAGATGGGGATGGAGACAGACAGGGAATTGGAGTAGTGACTAAGTTGATTTCAGACTGAGGAGTGCAGGACGGAGTACAGGGTACTTATACTATGGAGAACTAGGGTAGAGTATTTACGGTGACAAGTAAACATCCTAAAGGGCGGACAAGGAACGACCAGAGTTGGGACTAGGTCAGGTCCGATGAGAATAAGTAAGGTCCGGAGAAAATACTACAAGGTAGAAGATATAAATGGAACATGGAGAACTCATGGTCCTACAGGGTTGATGGAGAGGTGAAGTAATGACTGGATAGAGACTAATGCAAGGGGTTGCACTTAGCGGAGGAGTATGTGTGTGTCCGGGACTGGAGTGATGCGCAGAGGTCCAGAGTTGGGCTGTAGTGCTGTGATGTGACCAGAGTAACCAGATAAGAGTCTGGAGTTGGACATGGTCTTGACAGTGTAACACAGTGTCAAGGCTAATTTATTGCATCAAATGACAGGATCTGCGCAAATGATGGGGGTACCTGAAATGCATGACACAGGGGTAGTAGAACACATATTATTTCAAATACCATGTGACATATATTGATTGGATTTCATTCGGAGTGTGAAGATTAAAACAATCAATTGTGCAGATCAAACCAATAAAATAAACAAAATTACATGTGATGGAAATATGAATCCTAAGAGTACAACATGTGTGGTAGTGTACTGAATACATGGGGTGTCTATGAACAAAGTGATAGATAATATAAAGTTGAATTCTATGTCCTTTTGTGTGACTTGATTATGATCACACTATGGTTCTATTAGCATTTGTACACCTGATCCAAACACTCCCATAATTGCTTGTGTGCATAAAGCAGTACATAGAACACACCACATATACCCCCAACATTATGATTCATGCATATCAAGAGGGTAGATGATATGCATGACTCTGTATCATATCTGATTCCAATTGATGTCACTATACAGCCCATGGTGGAATTATAATTACAAACTGTAAACAATCTTTTGGGAAATGTAATGATGGGAGGGGGTAGATAGACCCATTGGGAGGTCCCAGTCCAAGCTTCAGACAAAACAGTGGTCGGAATAATATTCTACAGGTGATGCAAGCATGCTTGGGTACTGGAAACACACATCTTATTAGAAAATATTCTGCAAGGCTCAGGACCATTCCCATCATCTTCATGGACCTCAAAAACCCCAATAACAACCATTCAAACAATCTGTAATAGCTTCCTGAATTTATTAGATACAGTAATGTAAGGTATGAGGAGTAGGGTGTGTGTGTTGTCGCAAAAAAATACAGGTACATCACAAATGTTCTTTCCACAGTCCTGTGATGATATATATATATAGGGTAGACATGTTTCAGGTATCAGTGACATGCTCCTGAATTTTCTGAGACCGATGAGAAGAGTCACACTGGGTATATTCACAGGAACACATGTTGGGGTCTAGGAATCAACTCCCATCATCTTTCTAGTCATTTATAACATCCATATTACCACTGTTAATATGCTGAAAAGACTGTCTGAATTTATTTGATATCATGCTATCTGATATAAGGAGAAGGGTATGTATGTTGCTGAAAAGAATACAGAAACACTCCCAATGTCCTTCACATTGTCCTATGATGATATATAGTTGGGGTAGATGGGTGTGTTGGTAGGAAAAAGATGTTGTGGTCAAAGTTTGCATGCTACTATAAACTAAGTTCATAATCGACTGGAAACCTGCAAAGCATGTGAAATTGTGCTGTGGAGTGATTTGTGCATGTGGCTGATCCAGACAATTATTCTGAGCATTTTGAAAGATGGATTCATCACCATGGCCTTTGAATTGAAGGAAGGAAAACAATTTACTCTCACCATGCACACACTCCTGAGCAGACAAAGTAAGTGGTGGATTTTACTGGGTGTCCAAAAGCCTTTGTCCATTTTCAATTGTTGAAGACAGGAGATTTCAGTCTTTAATGAAGACAGGTGGCCCTTCATACCACATACCATCCCTTCACATCAGCAAATCCCTTATTTCAGGACAGTGCCTACAGTAATTACTGTATTAGTACAGTATTTGACAGCACTTACAGCATACATCGCCACAGGGTCCCAGTTCCACGGGAACACAGCGCTGACACAGCACGTTTACAGTACAGGTTACATAAGGTAATTTCATAAAATTTCTCTAAGTCCATCACTTACCCCACCCCCACCCCCACTCCACCACTACTGTAATCACACTGTCAGATGTTCGTGCACGACACTGCCACTGCCACACCAGCACCACTGACAATGTCGATCTCCATCGCCCTGACCAGCCTTGACCAGCAGCAGCAGCAGCAGCATTGAACAGACCCACAGCGCAATTGCACCCACAGGTGTATTTCCCTTTTTTTTCTTACTAACTATTTTTACAGGCACATCTGCACCTCCACCTGCGTACATGTACACCCGCAGAGCGCGATTGCCTCTGCTACTATGAGGTATGTTTCTTTTTTTATTTCATTTACTAATAAGCATTATTACAGGTTGAGTCTGTGTGTGCACTCGCCCTGCACACCAACCACCACAACACAATGATGACGACACCACCACCAACACAATGCCAACTACATACCACCATCACAACACCAACCACCACAACTGCACGACCATCACCAATGCCATCGACAACAACCACACCGCACTACCAACAATGACACCGCCACCACCAATGCAAACCACCACCATGACCCTTTCCACCTCACCCAATGGTGACAACTACAATCACACCACAACCCCCTCTCCACAATGCCAACCACCACCAATGCTGTCGACAGCAACGACACCCCACCACTGACGACGACGATGACGACACCAGTGCAACACCAACCACTACCACGACCCTCTCCACCACCAAATGACAACAACGCAAAAGGACGACTCACCATAGATGACGGTGACAACGACAACTCCCTGGGCCGCCCACAGGGTCAGACAACGACAAAGATGATGATGATGACAATGACGGTGGTGGCGATGACATGATCCGGGCAGCTGGCACGGTGGACGACGATGATGTTCCTGGGCAGCCAATGCCGCCTCAGGGACAGATGACGATGGTGATCCATGCAGTCACATGGACAGATGGATGACAACGACGTTCCTGGGTAGCCACAGGGATGAACAGCAATGACAATGATCCGGGTAGCTGGCACAAGGGCAGACAGCACCCCAGTGCCAGCACGCATGCTCTCTGCGGTGTGACCACCACCACCCATTGGCGTGACGACGATGACAACGTTGTCATCCCTAGTGCCAACATGCACACACGCTGTGGCACCACCACCATCAGCGACGATGGTGACAACCCCAGTGCCAGCCCGCATGCACACAGCGATGCAACCACCATCACCAGTGTGACAATGATGACAATGATCCCAGCATCAGCATGCATGCATGCATGCTGCGATGCAACCACCATCGCCACACCACTGGCATGACGACGATGCCGACGACCCCAGCACCAGCATGTGTGCATGCACGCTGTGATGTGATCACAACCACAACCACCAGCCCTGACGACCCCAGCGCCAGCATGCTGCGACGCAATGCAACCACAACCACACTGGCGACGACAATGACCACACCACCAGCACGCATGCACTCAGTGATGTGACCACCACAGGAGATGACCCCAGTGCCAGCACCACGACCACGACCCTAGCCCCAGCACCAGCCGTTTGCGAACCTTGACCACGACTACCATGACTCCAGCATTAATTAGCATATAGGATGTATTGATGTAGTGTACTATGCAATATATTACAGTTGGTTACAGTACTATGACAGTATGATACAGATAGGTCACAGTGTGACAGTGGGATACAGTGGGCACAGTATATGAATCTATCTATATTAGGTATGGTGTGTACAGGACCCAAGCTCGTGTCACGATCTGTACAGCACTGTCACAGTGCTGTACAAATGGGGACCCATCTGTATCACTGTGGGGACTGTAGCCGGCTGTACAGCTCAGCACAGCTTGGCACAGCAACTTTTGGTTTTGCTGATGCATGATGGACTGAGTTATTCCATGTCTATCTTATCTTCACACACACTCAAACCTGTGTCACTAAGATGTTATGAGTTAGTTTAGATACAAACCAATATGAGTTTGACTAATTATTTACCAGGAATATGACAGTGGGCTGAATTTCACTACTGATGCTTGGATGACAGCAAACCACCATGCACCCATTGCATCCTGTGTCCATCTGGAGCACAATGGCACAATGCTGATGATGCCATCAGACATTGTTCAAGTACCTATATTAGTGGGTGACTAACCTGATGTACCTTGTGAGAGCTGACATGATATCAGTCCCACACTGGTCTTGAAATGGAAACAGTGTTTGCAAGTATTCTGGAAGGTCTTGGATTAGCAGAAAAGGTTTTACTCAATTCAAACTTATCTGCTACTGGATGCTTGAGAGTACTCCTAGATATTGGGCGTTGTCAAGACTGGTTCTCCTCAACGATCTTACTAGGAGGTCCAGAGGTGCAGGGAACTAATGAGGAGGTAAGTCCAGACACTAGTAGGTGCTAGTTAGTGCGGAGAGTCAAGTCCGGGTCAAATGAACGAAGTCCGGGCACTAGAGGAGCACAGGGAGTAAGTCCAGGTTTTTGCGGAGTAAGTCCGGACCACAGGAAAGTGGTCCAGAGTTGAGTGCAGCTTGTCCGGAGCGAAGGACATCCCAGAGGTGGGATAAGTCCTGAGAGGTCTAGCGTCGAGTCTGGGACAGAGGTGGCTTTTGCCCTCGTGCAAGTAGGAGACTTGCTAGGATCGGACATAGGACCAAGGGGACGAGATAGGATGGAGGCTGGAGTTGGCCGGAGTTCGGGAGTCCAGGTGAACAGATGGATTAGGAGAGCATAGTGGGTAGTACAGAGTGGGGAGTATCTTAGTCGAGATTTGATCTAAGGACTACTAGGCCGGAGTATGGTAGTTTATATAGTAATGAAACTAAGGTGAGTATATACAGTGACAAGTAAACACCTTAATGTCGAGACAAGGGATGGAGCAGAAGCAGACAGGAAAATAAACCAGGTACAAGAAAATAAAGCAGGGACAGGAAAATAAACCGGAGCGGAAGCAGAAATGGGGAACTAGGATTACAGGGACGACGGAGCAGATGCAGGGACAAGTAGGTAAAGGGAACTAGGTTGGAAGAGGACAAGTAAGGGTTGGAGGTGGACTTAACTAATGTTAAGTCCAGAGCGATGTCCAGGACCGGAGGAAGCGGGACCGGAGGAAGTGCACGACCGGAGGAAGTGCAAGAGCGGAGGGAGTGCACAGGTGGAGGAAGGGCAGAGTAGCCGGAGGAAGGTCTGGAGTTGGACATGGAAATGTCCAAGGCCATTGGTGGACCTATCAGAGGGAGTGGAGCGGAACAGGAACAGACCTGAGCCGGAGTTGGATGTAACAGCCGGAGTTGGGCTATGTTGCAGACAAGACCAAGGGAGTGGCTGGACTGAAACCGGAGCAGCAACAAGTGGTAGGTACAGGCTCGACATGGCGGAGTTAGACCGCAGATGTGTCTAGAGGAAGACAGGGGTTAGTCCTGAGGTGGAGATGGACGTAGTGACCGGAGTTGAGCTGGAGTGCAGCTATGAGGCTGGAGATGGCCAGACTAGCTCCGGAGTTGTGTCAATGCCTAAGGAGAGGTCAGGCAGGCCAGGGTTAGACCGGAGTTGCGACTGGGAAAAGTATGGATATGACAGGCGTGATGTGTGACAATGCAATGAATAACAATGTCATGATCCAAGAGCTCTGTAAACTCAATAAGTTTGCTGACTCTCCAAGCCATACATGCTGTTTTGTTCATATCATGGGCCTCATTGCCAAGTCACTGATCTGCAAATTCAATGGAAAGAATGCAACCATCAAAGAAGAAACCAAGCTGGCTAGATTGGCAAAGGAGTTGTCTTAGGAAGAAAGCATGGTTCAGATTGAGGATGATGGTGATGATGAAGCTATGCAGGAGATCAACAACAATGAGGGATGAATGGAATAGAATGGATGATCTGACAGAGGTAGCAAGGATTGAGGTTGAAACATTGATCCATGGCCTACAAGATCAGAACCATTGATCAATTGTTGCATGGTGGTCAGTTTGATATCACAAGATGTTTCAACACAATGAAATTATACCCTTTACTTGCTGGAATATGTGGCCTCTTGCAGAGGCCTGTAAAAATAGTTAGTAAATAAATAAAAAAAAGGACACACCTGTGCATGCAATTGTGCTGTGGTGATGGTGTAGGAGTGGCGGCATCGTGTGTGAACAGTTGACAATGTGATTACAGTGGTGGTGGAGTGGGGGTAAGCAATGGGACTTAGAGAAATTCTGTGAAGTTACCTTATGTAACACATACTGTAAATGTACTGTGTCAGTGCTGGGTTCCTGTGGAACTGGAACTCTTGGAGCTATTGATGGTACACACATCCCCTGCTTCCCACCAGCAGCTGAACAAGCATGCTATTGGGACAAGGATGGAAATATAACTCAAAATGTACTTGCAGCATGCACATTTGAGATGCATTTCTGCTATATCCTCAGTGGTTGGGAAGGTAGTATTGCAGACAGCTTTTTGTTTGACAAAGCTTGGGCACCTGGCTTGCACATTCCTGGTGGAAAGTATTATCTGGCTGATGCTGGATTTGCCTGCTGTGATAGCCTTCTGGTTCCATACAGAGGAACTCGTTATCATCTCCATGAATGGGGATTATCTGATGCCTGGTAAGTGTCCATGTCTCCATTAGTAATTTGGCTCTTCATGTTTCATCACTGCAATATCTAGTCCTGCAAACAAAGAGGAGCTCTTCAACCTTCACCACTCACAGCTTCGAAATGTCATTGAACATATTTTTGGTGTTATCAAGAAAGAGTTTGCCATGGCTTCAACAAGCTTGCAACTATCCTATGAAGACTCAAGCTCAAATCATCCCAGCTCTCTGCCTTCTACACAATTTCATTTTGGTTCATGATCCAGATGACTTCAATGAATCTGATACCCCATCCATGGCCTTAGTGAATGATTCACAGGCTAATCAGAATGAGGAGGTGTTCATAGGTACAGGGGTATCACAAGCTGAGAGTACAAGAGCTGCAGCTTATCAGGATACAATTGCATCAGAGATGTGGACAAGCTATCAAGAAGAGTGTTCTCGACATACACACACATCAGAATAAAAACATTCATACTGCTTTCAACTGCACATATAATTATCTAGTAATGAGATTGAGTGTTCATGATCCTTTCCAGCTCATCTTGCAACCACAGTGCATGAGCCTCCCTAAGCCCAGGACCAAAACTCAAGTATTCATTAGCAAGCTCCACATTTCCATGAAAAACCTTCCAAGCATATGACAACAAGTGAGGAGACAGACCTTCTTCCTCTACCACAGTCCTAAAGGCAGCATTTTTACGAGCAGGGGATGCAGATAAAAGACCAGCAGCTGCTGGAGAATGCTCCATGGGAGGGGCCATCAGTGTGCTTACATAGGAATTAAGTGTGTCAGTCAGTTTGACAAATGCTTGGCTTCCACTCTTTTTGATGCATTTCGGAACTGAGCCTGAGGAGGGCATTGCTGCAGAAGCAGCCCTTTTTTAATTTGAACATCAGGGGTGATAGGTGCAAGCACCTCAGGGCCCTGAGGATACCTCATTACCTGAAGGAAAATCTATAGATTTGAGATCACTTACCTTGTCATCTTCTTTCTTGTCATCTGTGCTCAACTCCTTCTTGAACAACACTGGGTCCAGGTACTCAGGTATGGATTCTTCATCTGCGGCCATGTTGTCTGGAGTGGTCCCAAATTCTGATGAAAAAGCATGAGCCCCAGTGGGTATAACACCATCTAGGAGCTCCACCATGTTATCATATAAGGGGAAAGGGTGGGTGCACCAATGTGCTGCCTTTTCATGTTTCTGAATTGCTGTCAAGTTAGAATTGAGCTCATAAATGAAGAACATATACTTGGAGGTATAACTCCCATACAGAATCCTCTGCAGTGATAATATTTTGATTGTCATCCCATCCGAACCCAGATTGACTTTGGAGGGTCCGAACAACTTTGTAGCTTGATTTTAACTGTGTAGTGTCAATATTTAGCCAAAACATACAGAAAAGATACACTTACACACTTGAAAAGTGTTTGAACTTGTGTCCCATTGATGGGAGGAGTGGATCTGTAGTCCCTAAGCAATTTCGTTGAAGGTGGACTTCTTGAAACCATTATTGGAAATCTTGCCTTCCATTTTGGCTTGGAGAAGCTCAGATACCACCTTTTCTTCACCATCTGTGGGTCCAGGTATAGCACTGACAAGATGGCTTCGATGCCATGGTAAGATGTGTTGTGTGAAAGCAGAAAAAAAGGCCCTAATCCACATGTTGGACCTCCTGCCACCGAACAGTCACAGTAAATTGGATCAACAAATACCATTTCCTCAATGAGTAACAGGATTTATTGCACCTGGGATTTACTAACTACACCATTTACCAAACGGGCCCTTAATATGGTAGTAGTGCCAGGAAACTTACCAATAGCTCTGGCACTAACATTTGTTGTGTTGAGTCCACTCCTACATAGTAGGAAAAGGCATTTGTTTGGTCTGGTTTGCCCATGTTGCACAAGAGGTGTGACAAACAGTGTCCACAATTATTGCATTTTTCGCATTTTTGGGCACTTTTGGGCACTTAGTCAAATTTTGGATGCACAATGGCAGTGCCAAATACCAACTGGTACTACACTTTTGCTACACAACATTTGTACTACACATTTTTTGGTAATCAACACTACAACACAAATACAACACAACTACTATGCATTTTTGGCAATTAACACTACACCACAAACACAAGGACACTACACTTTTTGGTACACTTTTACTAGACTGTTGTGTTTGGGTGGTAGTGTGACTAGGTTAAAAAGCATAGTCATGATTAGGTTTGAACAGTTTTGTTCATGTTAGGAACTGTTGTGTTTGTGTTGTAATGTTGACTACCCCAAATGTGTAGTACCAATTGTTTTGTAGTGCTGCGAGAGTAAATTGCTGGAGAACTGGGGCTTTCTGGGGCTTCTGGGATGCTGTAGACTACTGTGGGAACATTACAAACTCTGTGGAAATCTGTCATACCCTGGCACATTTTTGTTGATTTGCTGATGTGGGCTCTCCTATCACTGGGCTGAGCCCAGGGGTTTAAATACATGGGGGGACACAGCATTACAGTATAAAAAGAGAAGGGAGTAAGCAGAAATTTGTCAAGGATTGGTAACACTGCAAGCATTTCTCAATGTTTCATGATAAAACATTGTAAAAAAATAGAAGAAAGAGATACTCTTTTATTTACAATTTTGTTTAACAAAAAAAGACAAATATCATACAGCATCACTTTTGTCATTTTTTGTGTCAAGACATGATCTCAATATGTTGGGAATATAAAAAATTTAACCTTTTCCCTCCGCCTGTCCCTTGCAAAACAAATAAAGAAAAGACAATGTAACTTTTCTCACAGCAAGCATTTTCAAATTTTCTGGAGGGAAAAATTGAATCAAAAGATTATTCTATTGTATAGAAATAAATGTTTAAAACATGCTATATATGTTTGGTCATAACACTTTAGCCAGCCAATCAGCATCCAGGAACAACCATGTTTCTTGAAGAAAATTTTACAAAATTGTAAATAAAAGAGTATCTCTTTCTTCTATTTTTTTTACAATGTTTTGTCATAAAACATTGAGAAATGCTTGCAGTGTAAGGGATTGGTGGGAAACACTACACAACACATCCTAATTTGATACTATATATTTTTTGGTATGCATTTACTTCACTTTTTTGGTACACTTGCACTATATGCTTCTTGCTATGCTTGTTGGTATGCATTTACTATGCTTTTTTTGTACACATTTACTTTTTCTCAGTCTCATTTCTCATCATCTTCCACCCACCACCACACCATGTGTTTACCACTACCATTGATGACAATGACAATGTGACAAACACCACCCCCACCACTGTTGACCACCACCACCTGTTGAAGTCACACATGCACCCTGGCATAAACTGTTGACAAAGTGCACACAAGACTGCGACCCATATTAGTGGTAGACTTAGTAATAGTCCCTCCTTAGAGTAGACCAGCTAGCGCTGGTGCCTGCCTTTGGCAGGCAGCGCCGGGCAATGCTTATCCTAGTTTGCTGGGCAATGCTTATCCTATTTTTGCCAGGCATATTAGTAAGGATAAAACCACAATACCTTTTGGACATTCAAGCTTAAATTCAATCACAAAAAAAAACAATGAATCAAATCAAATTTCTAAGCACTTCAGTAAATACAACATTTGTAGTCAAAGTACTATTCTGTCCTTGAGGAAAAATGGCCTTAACACGGTGAGGGTGGGTACACCTGGAAAGAGCCACATAAAGTTGACCATGTGAAAAAACAGGTGTATGTAAATCTAGTCCTACATATTTGACACTCTGGCCCTGAGATTTATTGATGGTTATTGAAAAAGCAAGACGAACTGGAAATTGTAGATGTCGAAGTGGAACTGGAAACTCATCCTGTGGGGCATCCAAGGCCATTCGTGGAATGAGCACAATATCATTATCACCACCTTCAACTCCTTCATTTTCCTTTCGAAGCACACGACACTGAAGAACATGTTGAGTAGATGACACCAAAATCATTCGTGTGCCACTGTAAAGGCCATGACTTGGGTCCAAGTTTTGTAGTAGCATGAGTGGAGCACCATTTTTAAGCTCCAGCTGGTGAAGTGGGAATCCAGAAGGATCCAAGGTGTGGAGAAACTCAGTGGGAATGTAGTCATATTCTTTTTCGGTAACAGAGTCTACACTGGTATAAATTGTTGTTTCGCCAGTAAATGATGCAAGAACTGTGGAGTTTATTTCATTGACCTCAACATTCTTGGCAGAGAGAATGGTACGATCCAAGAAATAATCATTTGGTAAAGCATGATCACGTGTTGGGTCAAGTAGCTCTCCATACAGTGCATCAATAAGCAAATGCATATCATTACCACAGCACATATACTCAGGAAGGGTGACTTCATTTTCAGCACTCATGCCAATTCCAGCACCAATCTGAAGAAGCCACTCAGCAAATTGGTCACATATGGGATCTCTTCCCAGTCGCATGTTAGTTTCAAGCTTAAAAACACGTATGTTTCCCCAAAGCTGAGAGCGACAGAAAGTTGCACCCACAATATGTTCCCGAGAGCCATGGGGAACAACAGGAAGAGTTTGCCGAAAGTCCCCTACAAAAAGAACAGGAATACCCCCAAAGTCAGCATCCACACCACGCAGATCACACAAACTACGATCAACGCATTCTATAACATGTCGATGTTGCATAGGAACTTCATCCCAAATAATGAGAGATGTATGAAGGAGCAGTTCATGCCATGGATCATCCTTTTTGATATTGCAGGTACTGGCCTCATTTATGGGAATAGGAATTTTGAACCGTGAATGAGCAGTTCGACCACCTGAGAGCAGTAATGATGCAATTCCAGAAGATGCCACACAAAGGACAATCTTTTCTCTTGCACGTACAGCTGCAGCCAACAGATTGCAGACATAAGTCTTTCCACAGCCACCTGCACTATGAAGAAAGGATCCTCCTGCTTGATTGTTTTCAACCTTTTCCAACATAGCATCATAAACTGCTCTCTGTTCGTCAGTCAGAGTTCTTTCACCATTTTCTACAATCTGATGCAGAGCATTCAGATCATAATTGTGCTGCTCAGCAATCAGCTGTTTTCCAACCCTATTTTCCCAATGAATCTGAGGCAAAGGCATTTCTGCAAAATCCTGTAAAGATTTTCCACTTTTCCGAAGGCCAACATTGATCAAATAAGACCATAGTCATACATCTGATCCTCTGTGGGATCTTGCATGTGTAGCCAATGGGTCAACTGATATTGTAGATCATCACAAAGATGTCCCTTTGTTGCAGCCCACAAATGGTGAGGATCCACTGGACTACAGTGAAGTAAAATCATAACAAAAAGATTTCGCAACTGTTGGCCTGTTTGCATCAATGATGCATCTTGAAGACATTGTAGCCATTCATCATCATCTTCTAAGAGGGCTCTAGCA
>Ga0307516_10003278_pt1 | contig 20948 bp, 29 predicted proteins | sample 19_EM_MG_FD_203310 | JGI IMG/M metagenome (GOLD analysis project Ga0307516, IMG submission 203310) | Populus trichocarpa ectomycorrhiza microbial communities from riparian zone in the Pacific Northwest, United States - 19_EM | ecosystem: Host-associated > Plants > Roots > Unclassified | place...
TGCAGGTGATCCACTTTCCCACGATTGCTCGTTTTACTTCCTTGGTTCCCCCTGCCCACCAGCACTCCGAATAGGACGGGGAATAGACGGGGAACCCACCAGTACTTGTTCTTGTGGACCACCAACTGTCAACGACGTTCGCCTCAAAGTTGACTATGGGTGGGATCCATCCGGGTACTGTTAGCGGCCGCCGAGGATGGGTGTTCCAACCAATATCAACTCACCCGCCGAGAGGGTCGACTCCCCCCTCCCCTCCGCCCACATACACTAACTGCCCCCCACATAGAATACTGTGAGACTGTCTGCTTCTATCGTGACCGAACCGTGCGACTTGCAAAGGCGGGCCATGCGAACGGAGATCCCAGCTTCTGGCATCATCAGCATCCAAATTGGTGCCGTTATTAGGACCTAGATCCTCCCACGTTCAACCTCGCACCCGTATTGCTGGCATTCAAGAAGTGAGACCGATGAGCCCCAATGCGATCAACGATACGAAAACCACCCACATAACAGTGCGAGCGGTCCGCCGGTTCGAGATTTCGCAGAATACGTTCCTCTGACTCTAGTGATCCACCGGTGGGGCCTCGAGGAGTGGAATCCTACTCCCACAGATTGTACCTGCTCCTTCCTTGCTTCGCCACACCTTTCGGAAGTAGCTCATCAGCGTTGTGACACAATCAGCCCCGGTGCTCAGAACCATGGCATCAGGATCAGATGCTGCCACTTTTCCACATTTACCTACGGCGTGCTTATTAGCGGCTAGGTGGGCACTTGGTTTTTGAAAGAGACTTTTCGACAACTTCCCTCCCCATTTCACAACCTAGAAGCCATACTCAGATCATGCGACTTGTGGACAATCTCTTGCCACCATTGATTTCCGCGGTGCTCACAGACGCATTGATCCCGGTGTCGAGATCATACTGCACTGCCCCAACTTCCTGCCGTTCCCTGAACCCCTAGTGCGTTCCGGGTGGTCCCTTCCTCTGGGTCCCTTCCAACAACCGATGGCAGGTTGTCTGGTGGCTTGGGTGGCGGCTTGCGATATCTTTTCCTTTTTCTCGAACCGCTGTGTACATATTGCCCGCGAAACTGAACCAGCTTGATTAAAACTCAGTTCCGTCCTCCAAACTTCGAAGAACTGCCCTTGCTACCACTATCTGCTCCAACCACAAGAGGGCAATATTATCACTCGCCCACCCTGACCACGGGTGATTCTGCCCATCGAACCTGGAGCCCAGAGTGCGCTGCGAGCATGCCGTTCCCTCTTCCACGACCAAGTTGCAAATAGTTATGAGAGTGATTCTCCATTCCGCCTCGTTTTCGGGTGAGATGGTGTCAGCTATGCCGAGTAGAGTGTCCCTCCAAGGCTTGCATACGACGCTCTCCTCGTCAGCTTTAGGGGCATAGGTCATCTCAGAACCCAGGGCGAATAGACGGAGTGCAGCGATCAAACGAAACGAAGGAGCGGCTGGACCGGGTGATGTGGAGAGCGTCCAGTCCCTACAAAACACATTAGCAACCGAAATGTTCAGTGTCTCGGGGGACACACCCCCAATATCCTTCACTCTTAAGGATTGCCCGCATCCACGTCCCTACATTTCCTCGCCCCTTAAAAAGGTCGACTACAAAATGTTGCACGTCTACTTCTGCCGGGTATTCCCCGGATTTCATATCCCCATCCGACACGGCATTCACGAACCCGTATTCGACAAATAAACTCTGGTTCGAGCGAGCCCCGTATCTCAAACAGACCTCCCCATCGACTTCCACCTCCTTAATGTATTCGGTCGCGAGGAACTGGAAAGGATCTTTGGCTTTTGAACGAACGCCCCAGATGTCAGCATCAGAAACTGGCTGTATGTGTGAATGCTCCCAGTGGTGGTTAGCGAAGTCGAGGATGGGGCACAGGGTGACGTTAGCTTCATCTGCTGGCGTTTCCTTGATCCGATAGTAGATGCAACGGGTGTTGGCTGGGAAGAAGGGACGCGGAATCAATGGGTGCCATACCGCTGGAAGTTGGGAAAGAGACCATTCAGCCAAGCCCAAAGGTAGTTGCGAGGATTGAATTCGCCAGGTATGCAGTTGCCATTCTATGCAAAGTCAACCTAAGGTTTGGGCTATCCGGATAGAGCTTACAAGGTATTTGGACACTGCGTCTGAGTCCCGTTCGAATCGTTCTTCCAGAGCATTCAAGACAGATCGCGTGCTACGAGGGAGCGACGCAAGCAGCGTGGATTCGAGCTCATTATTGTCACCCATATTTTTATGTACAAGCCATGTCAACGGATGGCTATCGAACTCTCGAGGAAGGATCGAAATGAAAGGACCAAACGGGTTATCGGTGGACTCCTTTGTGTTTTCGTCCAGGGGTCTGTGCGAATAAAGATGCAGGGAGATGAGCTGGTGGGCACTGAGTCGTTTGCCGCCAGGGTGAAGGGGTGCAAGTGTCTTCGCGTTCACTAACGCTGATGATGGGACGGCGAAGAGGGAGCCCAGCGGCTGTTTCCTCCAGTTTGTGAATGGTACAGGACCGCGAACACGATTCAACCCACCGGACATGAACTGGTCAGGAAGAGTCCATAACCCGCACCTACATTGTTGAATGGGATCTGGAGGTCAGCCTGGGTGGTGGTGAAACAAACGGTTGAAAAATACCAGCTCTTGGCCTGCGCTCTACATGGAATGCAGCCGGTGATAGGTCCATCCCATGACTTTTAAGCCATGATAGGAGTCGGCTCCAACGACGAACCTGGACATCTCCCTCACCGACTTCGCCATGGTCGTTGTGGGATTGTAACATCGTTACGGGCGATCCGGCTATCAGTCGCTGACTCGCCTATTATCTCAAGGGAATCGACTCGGGCCGTTCGTCCGCACAATGTCCCTCTTCAACACCTCTCGTCTCCTCGGCAAAACCGTTCTCATCACCGGTGCAAGTTCTGGCATCGGAGCAGTGAGCCTGATACGCCACCCCTCTCGTCTGGTCCAATTTCTGACCACCGAATCTTCAGGCGACGGCGATCCTGTTCGCAAAGGTGATCAGAGGGTCTAACGTCCTCGCATCCCGGCACACCGTCGAATCTAAACGAGACCTTGTAGGGCGGTGCTAATCTCGTGCTACTCGCGCGTAGGGCAGATGCTCTAAAGAAAGTAGCAGACGCCTGTGCAGACGCTCACAAGGGGTCTGGGATTCAAGGAGGGGGCAAAGTCGCGACCGTCCAAATCGACGTATCCGACAAGGCCCAGGTCAGCGGTGTCCTGAGTAAAATCCCAGACGAACTGAAATCGATCGATGTCCTTGGTGCGCGCGATGGTCGGTCTTTCAGAACAGCCTTTACGAGCCATTCCACAGTCAACAACGCTGGTTACGTACTCGGAACGGACCGCATCGGTCAAATCCCCACTGATGACATGGAGGGGATGTTCAACACCAATGTCTTCGGGCTCATGAACATGACCCAAGCATTTATTAACGGTGCCCCTCCCAGAACTTAAGCAGGAAATCTCGAGACTCACGCCAGATTAGATATGAAGGCGCGGAACACCGGGCATGTCATTAACATTGGGTCTGTCGCGGGGAGAGAACCGTACATCGGTGGAAGCATCTACTGCGCGACGAAACATGCTGTCCGCGCTTTCACCGGCGCCTTACTTCGGGAACTCGTCGAGACTCAGGTCCGAGTGACCGAAATCCAACCAGGCATGGTGGAGACAGAGTTCTCAATCGTTCGCTTCAAAGGTGACAAAGATGCTGCAGACAAGGTTTACCAGGCGTTTTCACCGCGTATGTCTCCATTACCCAGACGATACCGAAAGCTGCTAAGGTTTCTCCAGTCACTGCGCATGACGTTGCCGAGGAGATCGTCTGGGCTGCCTCGCGGCCCCCCCACGTAAACATCGCAGAGCTGTTCCTCATGCCAACCAACCAGGCCACTCCATGGCTTGCACATCGGGGTAACAAATAATCCGTGTCATGTACATCCTACCCTGAAATCGAGTTCGGGGTAAGGCAGTTAACTAGATCGAAGCATATAGAACGGAACATCGAAAATATCGGAGGCTAGATCGAGCCGTTCACTTCTTCTGGGCTTTGGACCTCGTAATCTTTACTGGAGGGGTTTCGGGTTCTTCGGGTGCCTCCGGTTCAGGAGGAGGGTCGTCATCGTAGACGTATCTTTTTACGACGACTTTCTCCACAGGAAGTTGTGGGAGCGATAAACCAGCATCCTGCACGTTCCCTAGACGATCAAGTTCTACCGACTGTGGTACTGGTTAGTCGCCGTGTTGTGAGAACAAGAGGACGGTATACCTTCGCCGCTTGTGAAAGACAGCCCTTTCCAAGCTTCTGCTCAGGAGGTGGTGATGGCTTCTCTGGGATATCGTCAATGAAGACGGCAGTGAACAAGAGGCGATCCCACTGGACCCTCCTCTCCTTGGTCATCACTATCTCAACTTCGTCTGATCCATCCGCCTTAAGTCGTTTCAACGGTCGCATGGGGCGTTCCGGAGATTCGTAGTCTTCCTCTTCCCCAGCGCCTCGCCTATGCCGACCGCCCTCCTCCAGGAGTGGTCCACTTCCATCCAACGGTTCGATTTCCCCACCATCGCTTCGTTTCGCCCTCCTCTGGGCTCTCTCCCGCCTCTGTTTAGCCTTCTCCTCGCTTGCCTTTTCCGCAACGGTCCTTAATTTCACCGCTGGGCTCTCTGGTCGCTTTCCCTCTTTCTTCACGATCTCGGTTTCCAGGAGGCTCATCACTTTCTGGTTTTTCGTCGTGTTGTCCGTAGTGAGGTTCTTGAGTGCGGTTATGCTTAGCCCCGCAAATCCGGAAGAATCAGGTGGTGGTCGCTTCCTGGGCGGCGGTCGTGACGGCGAGGCACTGGTGACACCGGGCGTCGCTTCTTCCAAGAGAACGGAGGGTCCCCCCCTACCCCTCGTCATTCTGCGTACGGCACTGATATCCTCGTCTTCCTTGCTTGTATCGCGGGGCCGGAGGCGAGCCGAAATTGACACATTTTCGGGAACAAGTCGGTTCTCATGGGGGGCGGACGATTGACCGGGAATGCCGATGCCTTGCTGCTCTGGTCTGGTGGGGTTTGTATGTATCGCAGTGATGACTGGGAGTTGCAGATCGGGAAGTACCAGGGGCTCGGGTGCAGGTGGCGATCTGATGGGAATCTGAGATGGTGGGGGCCTCTCTGCGACTGCCAGAGTTTGGGGAAGGTGCTTCGTGGGAAGGGGTCGCCTGACAGGAGGTTTCGATGAAGTCTCAGCACTAGGCCCAACTATCATCCTTGAGGACGTTGGAACGAAGGGCCCGTGTTTGGGATCTGGTGGAAATGCACTCCTGGTGCTTCCAGTCTGGTTGCGAGATTTCGTCTGGGGGATCGAGACGTCAGGAGGGTGTCCCCTCAGAGGGTTCGAGACATACCGGACTCGGGACTGTACGCTTTGTGGAAGCGAGGATGGGTAGTTTGCTGGGTTGGACTCCGGGGGGTCGAGCATATGGCTTGGCGCTTGTCCGAGGGATCCTGCTGGGGTTCGTCGGTTGTCTCAATGTTGACCTAGGAATGATGGTGAACGCGGTAACGGGGGGTTCAGATGAAGCACGGCCACTAGGCAATGCAGGGGGTTGGGCCTCCTCAGATTCTTCGGGGATGACAGAGGGTTTCCGAATGAGCGGGTACGGGAGCGTGGTACGGTGGATCCCTTCGGGGGGAAGCTGGTGAGAAAACCTCGGTTCTTCTGATATACTTCGTTGCTTGACGATTGGCTTGAAATCGGATGGGAGGGCCGAGGCAGAACCGGGAGGCTGCCGTGAAAATAAAGCTGGTTGCGGAACCACACCCTTAGGAGTAGAAGATGGGCCCGCCACAGCTGGTACTCGGCGGGAAGGACTCCGATTTGGGTCGCCCAATGGTTGCACCTTGAATAGGGTTTGTCCAAACCGACGACCGCTGACGCCCCCATCCTCGGGAACCGCAGAGGTGGAGACCAGGACTCTTCGTAGTGGTGTGCCTAGATGAGGTTGTGGGTCGGTGGTTTGTATGTGCGTCGACTGAGCCAATTTCGGTAATTTGTTCACGAGAATGCGTTGGGGACCAAAGAGCGACTGCTGGGGTGTGGATGCCTTTGGTTTTTCGCCCTCATCGGAGCTTGAGCGCGACGATGGCAGCAGCTGTTGAAGGACCGACTGAGAATCTGGTGACAGGGATCCAAGGCGTTGACGTCCAACCGCCTTGTTCGCATCATCCTGACGTTTCCGTTTCCTACCTGCCCTTTTCTGAGCCTCTTCCCTCTCTGCCTCCCTAAACCTTTCATCGATGCCATCAACCGTTGCCAACACCCCAATTTCTGATGGTTCGGGTCGGATTCGTGCATCCTTCGTTGGGAGACGCAGGGGGGATATCTGCGGGAGCACAAGATTGGGATCAGGGGATGGGGTTCGGTGGGGGGATACGCTCAGCCTTGCAGAGCGGCGTCGGGGAGGCTGGAGGAGATTTCCGTCAGGGGTGGTCGACCTTCGTTTAGCCGGTGACACACTGCGACGTGCAGAACTGCGTCTACCTGCAGGCTTGGTGGGTGACACGCCGTGGGTGGGTAACTCCGTTACATGATCCAGAGCTTCGCCATCGATGATTCCCCTACCTTTCCCCTGCTCTGGTGCCGCAGATGCACCTTCACCCTGATCCGCTTGCAGACGGATTAGGGGTTTGACAGGGGAAATCGCCGCAGACGCAAGTGGAGACAGGTCTAACGTATCATCGGCGGGAGATTCCATGACAAAGGGCTGTTCGACTGTAAGGGCATCCTGGAAATTGCTACTGGAAGGTCGGGGGGAGAACCCAACTGTGTGAGGAGATGATGGGCGATTCACGGAGTCTGCGGGCGTGTTTTCCACGCTTTCGTCGTTCAGTGACAATCCTGTTACGGGATTCGGTGGAGTGGTAGTGGCGCTGGCGTCGTCGGATTGGGTTTGGGATTCTGGCGGCTCGGGGAGTGGGGGTGTGTTGACATGAATTTCGGGAAATGAGAGGAAATCGGGTGGTGGGGAAGGGTTGCTGACTGCGCTGAGAACTCTCTCGGCTAACACCTGTGAAGGCTCTAATGGACGTGTTGGGTCACTTTGAAAGAAAACAAGTGGTCAGGGCTCACCATCCTCGACATCCTGATTGATCTCCGTTGTGTCGTTGGCCGGATCACTTTCCTCGACGGCCTCCTCGACTTGGGGTACAGTAATCCTCAGGTTCAACGGCCGCACTGGTGTACTCGTCTGGGTGAGGCGTACGGATCTTCGCCGGGGGGTGGTATCTCCGTCGTGGCACGTTTCCTCCATTAGCCGTTTCTGGGGGGACTTTAGTGGCCCAAACCACGGCCTCTCCACCGTGTCGTCGTCACCGGCCTGACGAGGAGGGGTGGAGTCCATGGGGTTTTCGAGAGACGGTTGCGCGTGACCGCCAGCGACCATTGCGAGCCAACGCGCCTCGTTACGATCGTCCAGCAGCGGAGTTGGGAGACGGGGGAAGTTCAACGGGTGTCGCGTCTACCACGTGCGCAAACATTGGTCAACGAGCCGAAAGGAAAGTGTTCAAAGGCGCTTGGTATTATCTTTCTTTGATAGAACTACATTTATGATACAAAGAGGGCCGGCAGACGCTTTCCTTCAGCGGACGCGGTCACCGCGCTCGATCCTGTCCCAGAGCGAAGAGGAATTATCGTCAACCTCGGGCTTCCTCTCCGTCCAATCTGTGTAACCGATGCTGGCCCGCTCATTCACAGAGGATGCTATGGAGTCTTTCCTCGTGTGGGTCAAAATAGACTTGAGCTGTAACAGTCGCTTAGTACAGAGTTGCCCCGACACGCGAAACGACTAACGTCAGTGTTTTCTCGAGTGAGCTTTTCCAGTCGGTGTGCCTGCTCCTCAAGCTTTGACTTGAGTTGTCCAAGAGTGGCTGCGTCTCCAGCTTCTTGCACTAGAGTTGCCTGGTCCTTCTCAAAGAGGGCCGCCTCGTCGACATCGATGCGACGACGTTTGTGATCGCGGTCGCCGCTATCGGTACCCTCTTCACGTCGTTTTCTCCTGTCTCTTTCCTTTTCACAGAATTGCCCAGCGAGTCTGTCACTTTCTTGGCCAACAGTAGCAACGCCGTCCTGTACCGCCTTGTCCACGACAGCCAAGAGTTCCTTGACGAACAGGTCAAAAAGGTCTTCCCAGAGATTCGCAAGTACTTGGTAATCGTCGTCGACCTTATCCTTGAGGAGAGCATGGTTCCTGACAGCGTTTATCAAGGCAGGGGCGACAGAGGAGGTCGCTGCGGTGGAGACCTGTGCCAGAGTAGAAGACAAGTCGGTGAGAGTGTCGACCCGCCGATTTTCGCGGTCAATGTCGACAGAGTCCTGTACGATCTTGCTCGAAGTCCTAGTGGATTCATCTATGATCTTCCCGGAACGTGACATTATCACCAATGACTTACTTTGCAAGCTGGCGAAAGAGGTTTACGATAGCCTCAGCGTTCCTCCGCCTATCAGGGTGCGCAGTCCTCGAAGTGAGATCAGAGCCAAGGACATTCTGAGCAACTGGTCGGGTGGGAGCATCACCAAGGTCTCCGTCAAGAAGTCGAGAATGGGGTGGAGCTGCGGAAACAGAGCCGTCTTCTTTCTTAACCCGAAGCCGTTCATCGAGCACACGAGGACCGCGAGAATGGTGGCGGTCATCTGGTTTCTCAACACCAAGGAAGCTCCTAGAGTCATAGGTTTTAGGCGAAGATCGTCTCTTGTCCCCCCCGTCCTCTGGATTCGAACGCTTGAATAGGTCAGACTGCGGTGCTAAGGGAGGAGGACGGCGCTTGGAATCCCTGTAATCTTTGGGTTCGAGAGCGTGTTTCTTGCTCACGGGGCTCGCATCGTGCCATTGAACATCATCTGGGTGTGCGAAGCTAGACAAGTCAGAGCCTGTTCAAGGGCATTTGGCAGGAGAATAACGCACTTGCATCGTTCCCGTTGGTTGCAGCCCGGTCTGATTGGACTACCAGTGTCTGTAAAATACTGATTGCGAGGGATTAGAGGTTATGCAAGCGACCCGTGAAGCGAAATCGCACTCTGCAACGGACTGTCTTTCTGAAGTTGATGAAACCGGACATGGTGGTTTTGGTTCAAGAGTGTTGATCGAGTGACCTCGGTGCCCACTGTATCCCAGAGCCCCCCCCATCACCGTCCTCACCGACGCCACCGACTGTGGCATTGTGTACGAGAGGCGGTCGGCGTTGCCGGTGCCGGTACCGGTCTGTCCATCGTTGGGGTGACACATGGCACATGATAAAGTCCTTGTCCACCACCACCATCTGGGGTCGGCAATTCCCCCTTCAACCTCTCCCTTCACTCCCTCCCTCAGGATGGGTCTGTCCGTCAGCACCTTCGGGTGCCCAGATCGCCATGTGCCGAGGCTGGCGTTCGCACTAGAGCCAGCGGAGTTGCCAATCAAACCGAATCAAGAGAATAAAAAAACAATACCGATGGAGGCTTTCGTATCCAAATCATGCCCGAGCCTCTATCAGCCGTACAACCCTCCCCGGTGGATGCGCAAGTATGTGGGCCGGTTTGTTCTACAGTCGATAAGTGGCGAAACCTTTTTTTTTTTTTTACAGCGGTCACGTCCAAACCGCGTACTGCGTCGTGGGAGATTTCACCAAAGTCGATAAGGTTGTATACCACAGGTAGGTTGGGTATCGCGTAAAGTCCCCAACCAAACCTGACACCCTTTCGGAGGAAACTTTTGCGCACGGTTGACGGTGGTACATTGTATGTTCCCCAACTCATCCCACCCGCCGCATAACCTTACCCCGGACTTCTATCAGAGGCCTAGATTTTACACCCCCTCACGATGAGGATGTCCCAGATGACGCTCCCATCATCGCAGTGACGCATGGACTTACAGGAGGTTTGCGAATGCTTGTAAACTGCCGGTATCTCCCCGCTGACACAGATTCGAGGCTCCCAGGAGTCGTATGTCAGGGCCATTTTAGCACCTGCTGTTACTCCAAAATCTGGCGGCGGTTTGGGCTTTAGGGCTGTTGTCGTCAACTTCCGTGGATGTAAGGGTATTGCCATCACATAACCCGCCACTGATTCCTCCTCTGTTTCATAGGCGCGGGTGTCCCAATCACAAGTCCCCAGCTGTATTCTGCAGGGCACACTGAAGATTACCGTGCTGCGGTTTTGTACATCAGAACAAAATACCCGAAGGCACCTCTCTTGGGTGTAGGATTCTCCCTTGGTGCTAATGTAATCACTCGGTATGTGGCCGAGGAGGGCGACAACTGTCGGCTGGTGTCGGCAGTCGCTCTCGGATGTGTGCGTATATGTTATTGCACTCCACTGACCGGCGTTAATGTGAACTAACCCAGCCATGGGACCTGCGCCGAAATGCATCGTGGTGAGAACGATGGACCTGAATCCTTGATTCTTTACTCACGATTGGTGTAGGCTCGAGAGTAGTTGGTTCAACCGCGAGGTTTATTCCAAGGCCATGGGTCGCAACCTCCAATCTGTCCTTAGACGGCACGGGGACGCACTGGGAAAGTTCGAAGACCACCCCATCGCAGCGGTGTTGGACGAGACACTCGGCATGAGCAAACTGTACATGTTTGAGTTCGACAACGCGATCACGAAACTCGTCGGTGGTTCAGCACCTCACTTCCCCTTTAGAACACACCGGGACTACTATGCGTGGGCTAGAAGTGATAACGTGATACAGAACATCAGGATACCGTTCCTCGGGCTCCAGTCCTCCGATGATCCTATTGTTCCCCACTCTCCACCTGACTGTGCAGGTAATGGTTGGGTTGTCTTGGGATGGACAAGACGAGGTGGTCACCTTGGCTGGTTTGAGTACGACTCGGACGGACAATTACGAAGATGGATCAGGAAACCGGTGTTAGAATGGCTCAAAGCCATAATCGACCTGACCGACTTGGACGAGGATGGTAACATTCGGGGAAGGGTCACGAAGCCTTTCGGCATAGTCAATGGATTCTTGCGAGAAGAGGGGAAGGAGCAGTTTGGCATTCGGGAGATCGCAGGTTGCGGCGAAGAAATCGTCGGCGCGGAAGGTGGAGGGGGGCTCCTCGCAGGACTGTGACGTCCCTCTCAACCCGTCCTTTTGCTTTGGTCCCTGCTTTCTTGCCCAGACGTTGCCGCACTGATGCTACTGAACATTCGTACTAGTATACACACCACCAGACCGCTTTCCGCACGCCCTTCGCCACTAATCACTGTCGCTAAAATAGATACGATCCCCTTCATTCTCCTCCTCCCTCTGGCGAGTGCGCTCGTATTGGGCGACGTCGACAGAAATTCCGTCTTCTTCAAGCGATTCATCATCGCCCCAGTCTCGGCCACGTTCAAATAGTTGTTTTCCTGGCAGCGCTTCAGCTGCGACTTTGGGAGGCCAGGGGAGGTGATCGTACCTGAGAGTCGTCCTCGGAACTTCCTGTGTTCTTCACGTTCCTTAGGGGTGAAATTCTTCGATTTTTCTTCCTGTTCCTTCACCCTCTTGGCCGCCATCTCCTTATCGAACTTTGCTTTCCAGGCGAGGAAGGACTCGCGCGTAACAGGTGTACCCCGGGTCTTCGCCTCCTCGGCCTGATAATACATGATAGTGTAAGGTGCTGTTCACATGGCGGAAGCGAGAAGATGCCCACCTCTAGCTGCAGCCGTTCCTTTTCGGCTGTCAGTCGGCGCTCCTTTTCTACACGAGACCGAACGAGTTCGGCCAACTGTTCCCGGAGGTGGGAAACAAGAGTAAATGTCATAGCCATCCCAATGTTTTCCTCACCCTGGGTCAAGTCAAGCAAGCGAAATACATCGGTGCAAGCGGCGTACCAGAACTTTGAGGCCATCGAGAAGGTCCGCGAGTTCCTCTTTCTCTATTTCACCTTCTAGCGGGTCCACAGTAAGCTCCGGGAGAGTATCCGGGTATCCGCTCGTGTATTTTACATCGAGAGTCAGTTTTACTGTTCAGTCTGCATCGTAAGCAGATTGGTATAGATCGCAATCGTGGATATGAATGGGAAGGGTTACTTACTTGAGCCCTGCCCCTCCTGGATGTCTTCTGGCTCGACCTCTATCCTGATTTCTGTGTCAGATATTTCTGATCAAAACGAGGATTAGGCCATCTGTCTATCCGAGATCGCTGAACTGGATCAGGCTGGACACGAACTTGTGAGTTCCGTTGGGTAGATGGACTCTAAGACCTATGTGTGGACACACGAGGCTGAACGTTTGGACGACCCCGCATAATTTACGAGTCGTACCTCGAATTCCTCCAGTAGGACGTCCGAGTTCATGATGGAGAGGAGTTGTGGGAAAATTGCGGAACACCCGTGACGCCGTCAACGACGATGTCCGCACTCGCCAGACAATGCTTCGGCGCGCTCTCCACCACTGTTGCCCGACGTTGGGCACTCGGTAGCGCGTCGCTACGCCAGCTCTCGACCAACAACTCCCCTGCGGACGATACGCTCTGGGGCAAGCTGCTCGATACCACCAACGCCACCGTTGCCCGGACAAAGGCGACTGCATGGTCCCCGGACGAGGCCTGGCTGGCCCAGCACAAGAGAACCCTCAGTTCCCTAACGCCTCCGAATGACGCGTACACAGGCATGCCCTCAGCCCATTCACTTCAAACTCCGGCTCAACGACCATTCCCACAGGCCGAAGCATTGCGGTCAAGAAAGACCTCACGGATACTTCCGTTGCAAATGCGTATGCCGCTCTCGCGTTCCGGATTCGGAGGAATAAAGTGAGGCAGGATTACACGGCCAATATGCGGCACGAGAAAAAAGGTGTTAAACGCCGGAGACTGGAGAGCGAGAGGTGGAGAAGGCGATTTGCCGACCACGTACGTTCCGGATCGCAACGGACGTTGTGTTAATGTCTTACTTCCTCTGTCCGGAGCATAGGTCAGGCAAAAGGTCCAGCTCGTCCAAGAGATCCGACGACGAGGCGCCTGACCACGCGTACGTTCATGTGGTATTCTACCCTACACATCCCTACGATAATTTTTCTACCATCCGTTGATCACGCCCAAGCAGTCAACTTTTGAAACCCAATATCAGCCCATTTCTGTGACCACACTGCGGAGGGTGAAATTACCACGCTCCTTACCGAAGTTATCAGCCACCACAACCTCCCAGGCCTAAATCCCACACCCTCGCTTCCGGGATTCACACACTCGGATCTCGGCAGATTCTAGTCCTAGAACGGTGAGAGAATGCGAACGAATTCAACACCTTAATCCAAATCCCGCAAGTGGGCTCGCATTTTTTTCATGGATCTCCGATGAAATAGCCTTTCACTGGATCAAAGACGCCCATAAAACGAGAGCCGTTTCTTCACCCGACTGAACGATTTCAACACGCTCCTGTCCGAGATGGAACTGATCTTACCGTACGCTCATTTGCCAGGCCGCTACAACGTTGCACGCCGCGTGCCCACCACGCACCTCCGCTGGATTCCCCTTGTCGGAATCTCGGGAAACGAGGTGAGTAGGCAATATACATTCCTCTTGTGACATCCGTGTTCAATCAGCTTTGGCGTCCCCGCCCTGCCCTGCCGGTTGACTGGAACGGCGCCCCTTTTTGCGTCCTGCTGCAGCCTCTTCCACGTGTCGACCCAAGCCAGGTCCTTGCTTGAAAATGGCAAAAGGTTCCCGACTCACTGCCCCTGTCAAATGATCGGGTTATGAAGAGGCTGCTGCTGCTTTACAAAGGTGATGGATGGAGGCGCTCTCGAGGGAAGATCTGAAACTGACGGGGAAATTGCTTGAGCAACCTCGGTACCTCTTCCTTCACCTGCCCCATACTCGTACAACCAAGTCCATTCCACATTCACTGACAGGCTGGTGCATGTACACCACGAACAGAGTTTATTCCGTCGCACCTGGACTTCGTTGCATTCCTCCTTATAAGACCCGCCATCCATCTTGTTTTTCCTCGACCCGCTCTGCACACCTACATTCCCTCGCACATACGCCACTCGATATCTTTATTACCTTCCACTCCCCAAAATCCAAAACCCCGCGAAAATGTGTCACAACGTTGGTTCTTCGTTTTCGTATACTTTAGTCAACGACGTCTAACCGATTATAGATCATCGACGGACGCTTCCACAGCACTTGCGGCCATTTCGTTGGTATGTCGACCCGTCTGCAAGACTGCAACAAGCCGGATTGCCTGTTCAGCAGGAGGCACGAGCACCCCGTTGGTAAACACTGTTCTTCGTCCGTCGACGCGTGATTTACTCACCACCCGATTTTTCTCGCCGCAGGATGCAAGTCTTTCCAGTGCAAAAGGTGGGATCGATTGGTTCCTTCCTGACAACCGGTGAATTAATGCGATTGCTCACCGAACTTCGTAGGATGATGTCACTGCCAGTACACAACCCCATTCGGCTGAGCGACTCAATCTGCGGCGACTGTGTCATCCGCAACTCCCATTCACGCGCGTGCTGAAACTTAGCCATCCTATAATCGCGTACTCTACTCTCCTCCAAGACCGCCTGGCGATCTCTTGTTCGCTAATCAACTATCTCATGCGCCGTTTAATAGCTCCCCTGCTTAATCTTATTATTTTTTCAACTTATTTGTATGTAGTTTTGGTCTATGTGTACCTGTATGTGTATGCACCCTCGTGGTCATGTCCGCCCCCATCATGTACAATATGCAGCATTTCAATTGGATCCCGGGACCCCCTCGATATTTTGCTTTCGTCTGTTCCACCCCGCCCCCGGAGAAATCGTGACCCCAATCTGCGATCTTGGTCTTCGCTTTGATCTGATAGCGGGCCCTGGCAGTCAACCACTGGGGGATCCCTGATACACGGGTCTTTGCCGTATCGTTATTCTCGCGGCATGAAGGACACGCGTTGTTCACACGAAGCAAGGTATCGTTGGTGGGCTAAGGGTCGTTGTGCGGCGTCGGTCCCCAAGGCCGGTCGAAGTCAGAGATCAAGCTTCGCTTCAGATTATCCGCGCTTTGGGGCAAAGGGGGGCTCCTCGCAGCAAGGTTGGGCTCGAGTGAGAGCGGCCAATTGGATCCAGGCCTGGTGACAGCATCGTGCCAAGATTCGTGGGAAAGCCTTCCGGAAGTGGCAAGAGCTTTAGACGCGCTCGAACGGCTTTCTCTCACCCGTTCTCCCATGACCTGGTGAGGGATGTCAGTACCTTCTGACCAGTACCCGCTTCAGCAGCCCCCCAACGGTCCGACAAATCTCCCGTCAATTAATATAGGCCATACGATTGTCGTGTTGTCGGTGCTTTTCTTTCTAATCATCGGCTATGTGACCCTCTTCTCGGCATTCATCCCACTGCCACCCAGCTTTGTACGTGACTTGGATATCACTCTACCTTGCTGCAGACTGTCTGACTGTGGAAAAGCTCTTGAAAGTTGTGGTGGAAGATACCCACTACAAGTACCTCGCACTGTTTTTGATACCCACCTTCTCTTACTTCGTCATCGCGAATTGGGTGGGTTGGCAATATTACCAAAACTCTTGACATGTAATGTTTCGAGTGCCGACAGAGCTGAAATACATTAATAATTATACGATAATTGAAACAAAGCGACAGTATAATACAACACAGCAAATCGATAAACATCATGGGGATGGGGACCGTTCTGTCGGGGGTCGAGATCGCCTTTGGACCTGCCTCAACTCATTCCACAACCGGCCTCTGCCGCCTTCTCCATTCAGAGTTGGTGCCGGATCTGTGGCTCTCGTGGGGCTTCGGGTCCTTCCGCCCCATGAGGCCAATGAACGCGCTGGGCTGACCGCCCGGGTCGACGCACGGCTCGAAAACTTGGGGCGAGACGTGGCCCCAACTTCACTGAATGCTCCGGTTTTTTGGCTCAGAATATCAGGGAGGGAAGTGTACGGTGAAGGGAATAGTCGGTTGGTTGATGGTATCTGGATCGGTGTCCTCGCTGGGCGCTCTGGACTGGCTGAGCGGACTGAGCGCCGGAGAATGGTATTGGTCGTGGTAGGCACGTTGGTAGGAACGGTTCTGGTAGGCTGGGCGGGCTGGCGTGGGGCATTTGTTGGTAGCCGCAGGTATCTTGCCCGGCTGAAAGGATACAATTAGCAGCCTCCTGCAGAAATGAACAAATCAGAGATGGGACGTACGCGACCGCCTTCAGCGCCACCTTTGTCCGGTAGGTTTCCGACCACTTTTTGAAGACTTTTTCTGTTCAAACGCAATCTCGACAACGCTGCACGGGATCAAATCGATTCGTCACGCACTCAGAAGGGCATTCCGGTCAAAGTCTCTGGCTTTTTTTCTCTGAAGCGCTTGAGGCATGGCGGTGCGCCATATCAACCAATGCTTCTTCTTTAGGTGAGAAACATTGAAGCGGAGGGCGGGAAGCGACTGGAAGAGGAGTGCGTGTTCATGAGGATTCCACTTGATTGGCGGCCATCCCACAGACCACGACTTACCCTCGTTTTGGAGTGCCATACCCCGAACGCGTAAAATACGAGATTCGTTTGTTTTTGGAGGGCAAACGTCTCCGCCTGCAAGGTATCCATCAATGAGGTCCGAATCCGTTCGAAAAACAACCCACCAAAGGCCGTAACTGGATGTCTTGGTACTTCTCCCTCCACTTATCCCACACAACCAGAAGGTGGGTATGTTTCATCTCTTCCTCGCATTGTTGAAGAGTCACACGTCTGCGTCTGGCTGTTCTGGCTGCCCCCAACCACTTTGTAAACATCTTACGCGTGCTCTCTGTAAAGGGTATGAATCTCTCCTAAGTGTAACGGAGCACAGCAGACATCATACCTGCGCGTTTGATGTCTTGATAGCTCTGCATTAAAGCGAGCTCCTCTACATGTCTGATGCAGACCGTTTTCCATTTCGCGAAAGCGCGACTGAAACCGAGGGTGATCAGCCCCGGCCGGAACTCGACGGGGGTGGACAGGATGGTGCTCACAGCTGTACCCGGCCATCATAGGCTCGGTCAACTTCAAGTTCACGGAACTTCACATCAGCGACCCTGGTCGTCCAATGGACTAGGACAGCGGTCATAATTCGCTTGAACGTCCTGCGTTAGGCACGGATTCTGATCACCGAAGAAACACTCACCAAGCTCACTCGCTCGCGAACAATATCTTCGACCTGCCGGTGTTGCCTCTGCCGTTGGGCGAGACGCTGCCATTCTAAGTGGACCGTGAATCACCTCGTGGCCGCAAAGGTAAATGAACGACCATACGATCGAACACAGCCTGAACCTTGCGGCGTTCCCAGACTTGCAAAGTCTTCCGCCTCCTCGCATCCGCCAATTTGTCCGCCCATAGTTTCCAAGCTCGTCGGATGTGCAGATACTTGTCAGCCTCTCGGGCTTTCCTGACCATTTTCAGTCTCTTCCGGAGAGTGATTCTCCATTGGAGGAGCAGCTTGAATCGAAGCTGGGCAGAACGGTATTGTACGGCGAATAAACTGGCATTGCGGTGTGTAACGAGCACACGCTGCCACTTCTGCATGGCCGAGATTACCGCCGAGGAATTCGCCCTAACCGAAAACGCAAGAGCCTTATCTGGAATCCCCGTTCCGTCAGTTTCGCCGCTGGGTGATTGCGAGATACGGGTTTGATCAGAAACTAACTCTCTTGGTATCGTAAATCTCTGATGTGAAGCTGCCACACCGTCCACTTCTGCTTGAGCAGTTTTGCTGCTCTATAACGTTCGAGTTGTTTTGCGCGCTCATGTGCCCTCCATATCCGGAGTACAGCGCGCAGCAGGAGGTCGTCCTGCCTGGTAACATGCCTGTCTGCCTTGCGCTCCAAGGCCTGGATCAAATAAAACGATATTTGCAATTAGGACGTGCAACATGCAGAGAGCACATACCCGTATCCGGCTCCGGGCTGTCTTCCAGGAACCGAGCGCCCTCAGTTTGATGGATTTGCTGTTGAATTCTTCTGCGATAGCGAGACTGCGCCTGGGGAAGATTGTAAGATCGGGGTGACACAAAAACTGACAAAACGTACATGCGGCTCTTCCACACTGCCATCGCGTCATTCACGATCCTCAGAATGACACTCTCAGCGAGTAAACTCCCTGTTGCTCGCAATACGCTCGCCCTCCTCCAGATGTGCCAGAACTTGGACACCCTCCGACCATCGTACACCTGGGCCAAGGTTTCTCCGACGTCTTCAACCGCATCCAATCCTGCAAGCCGCCCCCTCCACCGTGAAAAGGAGCGGGCGAGGAGATGTTTGGAATGGTGCTGAGCGGACAGCCGAAATTGATAAAGTTGTCGCCATTTCACCCACGCGTCGTTCTTTAGTTTCTTCTCCCTATTGAGGCGAACCACCTTCATCCTCGACCTCATGGAATCCCTCCATTGAATCTGCCGTTTGGCGTGCAGCTTCATTCTCCACAGATCCAGGGCCCATTTGAGACGGCGAGATTCAAACATAGCATACATCTGTTGGTAAAATTCGCGTCGTTTTTGGATCTTGGCTTGCAATTTTTGCATCGACGTCCGTAGTATCAGCAGGTCGCGCGCCTCTGATATCTGCTGATTTGTAGTCTTCAAAGGGTTCGCCGTCAGATTACATCTCGTGGGGACCTGGCGTACTCACCTGTACCCATTCGAACCCCCGTATCCACACATCCCAGCACCTCTCAACTAGTTTCCTCTCCCTAAATTTATCAGCCTCGACTCCATCCCTTGCCTCCCTAACCTTCGCCCATACATCATCCTCGTTGATTACGCTCTTCGGCGCCTCCCTGGGTTTCGAAGAAACAATCGCAGGCTTCTCTTCGAGCTGTGACCGAGGGAAGGTGCTACGTGTCTGAACACTCGAGTATGAAGTCTTAGCCGTGGATACTGGGGCGGATTCACGGACGACGGCCCCATATGATGGTGGGGTGCTGACCCGAGTGGCAGCATATTCTGTGTGATCGGAGCTTTGAGAGTCCCATCGCGGGGGCAGATAGCTGCGCGTGGCCCGGTGAGAGTAACGGTTGGCTCTGACCAGTGTGGTGGGTATGGGAGTTCCAGGAATCAAGGCGAGCACGGGGGACTCGAAGCGTTGTGGGGTAGCATGGTATTGTGGGCCTAGATCATCGGCGTTGCCGGACTGCGTGAGTTCGGTCTCCTCGTCGGTCTGTGAGGAGTGGAGGGTGAAGGTATCACATTCTGGGTTTGGTCGCAGGAACGTCGGAGCGGGGTTATAGAGGTTCGCCCTTCCGATCCTCCTTGGGGTAGCGGACGTTGCGTCGTCGGGAGGGGTGACGGAGGGTCGGGGAGCGGGACGAGGCCGGGTCTTGTATCCATGCCGGTCCTTGATAATCTCCCATTTGTCCTTCCAGGTCTGACCCTTGATGGTCCCAAGCTTGAGCAGTTTGCCAAAGTATACGACCTCGTTCTGGGGATCGAGACCACGTTCGAAGAGGAGGTCGTTGTATGCCTTGAGCACGGTAAGGAACGTCGTCGCGGTGGCGGGGGTGCGTCGGATGACCGAGTCGATGAATTCCACCTCATCCGAACTGAGACCCGCGAGTTCTGGGATGGTGACCGAGGTTGAGAGACCTAGCAGAACCCTCTCGTCTGCGATTTTTCGCGCGGGCGCCTCGACCCTGGGTATAGTCGGTGCGCGTAGGTGGTGGTAACGGGACATGAATCAAGGTGGATGGAAGACTACGAGGGCATGTTCGGGCCACCTACGTATTGTTCACGCGGTGACCGACTCGTCACGGTGTTGAGCTTCGTCACGTGGTCGCGTATGAGGGGGAATGTTACAGAGGTACTACATACAGAAAAACAGGTACAACCAACAAATAATCTTAGTGAATACACCTCAGAATCGAACTAGCAACGCATTTCCTGCCTGCGACTCGACAGGACAATAAGGACATTTCACTCGGCTGGGTCGGAACCGGTCAGCAAGGCGCACACAGGGGGACATAGACGGACTCACCCTCCAGACTTGCTCAACTTCTGTAAGCTATCCTTCGTCACGACGTGTCCACACTCCATCATCATTGGAGGGTTCTGTTCCGTTGATTGTTCCTTGGACACAGGACAAGCAAATATCGAGTGGTACCGGTTTTCTGCCAACAGCGGTATTTCGATCTAGAGGCATGTCAACGAACCAACAACAGGGGGACAGCAGAGCGTAGGCTTACGGGCAGCTCATCCGCCTGGCTCCATTCGCTCTTCCTCTCCCGCATCAACTTCCTCCCCTTCTCAATCCGCGCGAGCGCTCCGCCACCACCGATGTCGGCGACAACCTTGAGGGGTATTTGGCGACTCATACCCAGACTCGCGCAATACTCCCTCGCGAACATTGGGTCGATGTCCGTGTAGAGGTTGGGGGAGGCAAGATCCGTGTAAGGCGAGACGCGCAAGCGCGCCAACGGCAGGTACACGACACAAGCCATAAGCCGCATGATCTCCGATTCATGGTGAGAATAGAAATGGCAGAAGTTGGCTTTGGCGTATGCAACTGCTGAAGGAACATCCGGGGGATGACATTCGATGAGGAAATGGAGATATCTAGCACGGTGGAGTTGGAACTCCAGAGGGGATTGGCGCTCTTGCAAAAAATCACGGCTCCGCTTTACCCACCTAGTGGCAAGGGTTAGTAAACGCGAAAGACTGGAATAGCACAACGTACTCAAGCGCGGGGTCTATGTCGCCGGCCTTTAGCGCAGTAACAATTCGATGCAAATCAAGGAAGAGGGTTCTCGTCTCCTCCGAAACGTTTACGTTTGCTTCCTAAATGAGGATAAGGATGGGTGGAACAAGCGCAGTTGGAGGGTCATACCTCAATGAACGTTTCAGCGGTCGTGAACTGGCCGGTTCGGAGAAAGTGGAGAGCGACCGTCCGGTCCAAAGCTTGAGATGCCTTGGTGGAGGTAAACAACGGGCTGAAAGCTGGCAAGGAATTCGG
>Ga0307516_10003279_pt1 | contig 20947 bp, 15 predicted proteins | sample 19_EM_MG_FD_203310 | JGI IMG/M metagenome (GOLD analysis project Ga0307516, IMG submission 203310) | Populus trichocarpa ectomycorrhiza microbial communities from riparian zone in the Pacific Northwest, United States - 19_EM | ecosystem: Host-associated > Plants > Roots > Unclassified | place...
TGAATCCTAAAGTTAGGATTTTTTTCTTTAAATTAATATTTAGATATATGATTAAATATAAACAGAATTGTTTAATTTTTTTTTGATAGACTTTGATCAAAATTTTAATAAAAAGATTATTATTTTTGTTTCATGTAGGAGATTATCTAGGCTGTCTAGTGTTTTCTCAAGCCCTTTTCGTTTAACTTTTCCTATATTTTCTATCAATCAGAATTAATTAATCACTACTAGATTTAACAGGTTTATCGATAAATTTTTATGTTGGTATTTACACTAAAATTCTGTCGGCAAAAGTTTTACTGACAGATTTACAGACGGAAACCGTTCGTCGGTAATGTTATTTTTGTCAATAAAAAAAAAACACCAATGATTTTATAGATGAAAAATACGTGCAAAAAAAAAATTACCCGCTTTAATACACTGACGAGATTATTCCGTCGGTGATTTGTAGTGGCATTTATTGTAATTTTATTCCAACCCTCTATAAAATACCGACGGAATAATTCCGTCGGTGATGTAACAGTGTTGTTGTGGCATATGAAGTAAATTGTTTCAAACTCTCTGGAATATACCAACGAATTGTGTCCATCAGTATCTCCGTCTGTAATAATTAAAAAATATATTTTTAAAATCTTTTGAACAAAAAAAAAGAAAATAATTAAAAAAAAATAAAATGATATAAAATTGAAATATGTAAAAATAAATTTGAATAATATAAAATCCAAATATTCATTACAAATTTATATGTTCAAATAAAAATTAAACTAGAACAATGACAGCGCTGGAGGAGGAGGAGGAGGAGGAGGAGGAGGAGGAGGAGGAGGAGACTAGTTGTTCTCGGGACCATATGGCCAAAAAAGGGGTACACACACACTACCCATCTATGATCTCATGTCCATGACCATTTGACAGAGTTGTTCATAATCCGTTGAGAGTTGCTCATATTTTTTTGGTGAGATGAGCCGTATGTTGTTGCAAGGCCACGAACTCCTAAGACTAGGTGCTCGATACTGATTGCGAGCTCCCAACGATTGAGATACTACGGGCCATCCACAAGTTCTTGGCCGTAGTGTTGCAGAGTCCGTGCATCCAATTTCTATTGGGTACACCAGATGATACACCAGATGATCCTGTCTCTATCTACAAATCTGGATCAAAATCTGGTTGGGTCGAAGAATCGTCCTCGTATCTCTCCCTCAACCGGTTGTTATATGTCTCTTGGAAATAAAAACTAAAAGCATCAAATGAAATTCAAGAAAATAATAACTTATGAAAGAAAATGGTTAAACGAACATACCACAAAGTGTTGAACGCGGTTGTCGATGAATTGTTGCACACTTTTTTAGCAGTCTTCACTCCACACATGTGTCTCCACAAAAAGCTCCATTGGGCTCGGCTCACGTCCAAGAGCCGTAGCCTGTAAGAAAACAATATTGCAAGTTAAATATATTTATAAATAACAACAAATTAATTAAAGATAGATGTGATTAAAATTAATTTTACATGCGAAACAAAAGAAACGGAGCTGCTAGCGTGCGTGGTAACTGAGCCGTGAATTTGCCGGATCTGGTTCCTCGCACTGGACTACGAGCATCGTGTGAAATGCTTGGACATCACGCACTGAATATATTCCGCCCATGTATCATTCAGGATGTATGGTGGTCTGAAATCCTTCCAAACCGCCACGTCATTCCAACCTGGCAGAGCGTTTTCCTTAACATATTTTTTAGCCTTTTTAAAAAATCACGCAACCTACATGATACAAACATATTCTATGAGTTAATGACAAATGAAATTTTAATAATTAAAATAAAAAATAATTATCGTATTGTTTTCATTGTTACTTAGTTGTAGCGTGATTCTCCTAAACCCTCCTCGCAATATTGTTATTTTATCTATCCCATTCAAATTTACCCTTGCATTAATAATTTCTGAAAAATAAATCAATATTCTAAATGAAGTAAACAAATTTACATAAAAAATTGTTAAAATTTTAAGTTAACACTAACATTAAATCTTGAAAACCATGCATCAACATGAGGTTTTCAATTAAGATGTTTGGAAACCTAACTCTATTGAAACAATGGAATCTCTATCGATGATTTAAACATTGATGTTATTACCTGGGCGGCCTCAATGTTTGTGAACCTAAAAATTGATAAAATTAATGAAATACTAGTTGTTTATAAATTGTTAAACACAAACAAACTCAAAGCAAAACAAACTTACATTGAAAGGTTGTCCTTCCAATGCACCTCGTACTTGCGGGTGAATGGATCCCATTGTGAAGGGACACTGCCTCTACGTTGTGGAACAACACTAGAAGAGGCAGCGTCGTGAGTCGACGCCAATGCCTCTTCTTGATCGGCATCCAATGACACGTTGTTGTCATCATTGCTGCTAGAACAACTAGCTACAATCATGTGCTCATTTTTTCCTATGCATCTACATAAATTTGATGAATATTTGCACAATCAAGTTTGATTTTTTAAAAAAACATTATGCAGCACCTCCTTTGTACTAGAGACTACCCAAATTTTTTAATCCTGCAAATAGACAAAATACATGCCACAAACCAGTTGATTTTAATTTATGTCTACCAACATGATAATGTTTTTAATCCTAAATTGACAAGATTTTTTTTAATTAAATTTAATCCTATATATTCAACTAACATTTATACTACAAATTTGACAATAACAATTAAAATTCAACAAAACAATAAAACATTATTTCAATGTAGACAATAAAATAAAAAATAAAATAAAATTTAATCCTATAAATTAAATTAACATTATACCATAAATTTAACAATAACAATTAAAATTCAACAAACATAATAAAACATTATTGCAATGTAGACAATAAAATAGAAAAAAAATACAAAAACAAATATAAGCTTTAGGAATGAAAAATGCTTACCTTAATAGCGTTCTTAATTTTAGAGTTTATCTACATGTGATTAAAAAAAAAATACATTGTTAATAAACTAAAGAAAAGAAGAAAAATAAGAAGAAAATAACTCAAAAGATTCACCACACATACCTTTTAATCGTGTTGATGGTAAAAACCTTAAGTTCTATTATTATTAAGAGAGGATTGAGTGCAAGTGAAGAGAGAAAATGAGAGAAAAAAATAAACTTCTAGCGGCCTTGCTGGGTTTTATATTGCATATTTATCGAGGGAATCACAGACAAAATATTAAATAATATTATTTTAAATTAATCCATCAGTGATTCCCTCGGTAAATTCACCTTGAAATTTTCATTTCGCACTAAAATTTTCAAAAAACCCTTCAGATTTTTGGTGGTCCATTCGCGATTCCATCGATAAAAAATATGAACAGTACACAGTCAAATATGCATTAATTAATAAGCTATTGAAATTCACATTCCGCCAGTAATTCTCTTGGGAACCTGGCAATTAGTAATTGTCATCATTGACATGAGAATGGGAACAGTTCCCCTCACCTCTGGAATACACCAAAGGTTTGAGTCTGTCGGTGTTTTCATTGGTGTACTGCACAATAAACAATGCCTGGGGGAGGGGAACGGTTCCCCTCGCCTCTGGAATACATCTACGGTTTGAGACCGTCGGTGTTTTTATCGGTGTACTGCACAGTGAACAATGTCTGGGGGTGGGGAACAATTCCCCTTGCCTCTGGAATACACTAACAGTTTGAGTTCGTTGGTGTTTCCATCGGGTACTGCACAGTGAACAGTGCCTAGAAGAGGGGAACAGTTCCCCTCGCCTCTGGAATACACCGACGGTTTGAGACCGTTGGTGTTTCTAACGGTGTACTGCACATTAAACAGTGTCTGGGGTGGGGAACAATTCCCCTCACCTCTAGAATACACTGACGGTTTGAGTCCGTCGGTGTTTCCATCGGTGTACTGCATAGTGAACAGTGTCTGGGAGAGGGGAATAGTTCCTCTCGCCTCTGGAATACACCGACAGACACAAACCGTAGGTGTTTCCATCAATGTTTTACACATTGAATGATATGTTGTATTTGCAGTCCCTATTTATCCATCCTATAAATACTTAAATTGAAAGCTGCACGCACAACACAAAAACATCAGTTCACATAACAATCATAAAATAAATACTTCTTTGTTGAGAATTTCATCGATAACTATATATTACATTATCGTTTGTGGCATTACAGTACTTTCATGTTTTCATAGTTAGTCAGAATTGTCTTTTTCTTCTTCAATTGACTCGTCGTCAGCTCCAACGCAATCTTCTACATTGCTATCATCATCTTCATCGACTTGTGCTTGTCCGCTGGACTTTAGAACAACATACAACACATCAGCATGAACATTAATAAAAATATTATCGAAGATGTGAAAATTTGAATTTTAATCCAAGTCAATTGATAGAGCAAAACTCGATATGGTTCAACTAACTAACTTACTTGAAAGATATAATCTCTGACATTTGAGTCATTGTTCTCATCCTGAACAACCTCGACATGATCCCTGGGTTTGGTTTTCAATATGGATAACCAATCAACTCTTGAACGATCCTTTCTATAGGAAGGGGTGTATGTGTAATAAACTTGCTAGCATTGCTTGGCAAAAACAAAGACATCGTTAATATTGCGGAGTCTAGCTTTTGAGTTAATGTTGACCAAACCATGATGGAGATCTACTCTAATTTTTCTATCAGTGGTGTCATATCAATAACATTTGAATAAAAAGACTTTATTATGCTTGCTATGATATTGCAGTTCAATTATCTCTTCTAATTTCCCATAATAGTCAACTTCAAACTCACTCGAAGTCGATCCCTTAACACAAACCCCACTGTTATATGTCTTTCTACCATGCTCATATTCTTCAGTATAAAACACGTACCCATTAACAAAATACTTGTTGTAGCACTTCACTAGCATTCCTTCCCATTTTATAAACCTTGTACATAAAGTACAATAATGAATAGTGATTGAGAATTATGTAACAAAATTAAGTATCCCAATAGATAATGAGTTTGTTATAGTACTTACATGTGTTCTGAACCACGTCGCAAATTGTTCATCTTATAATCGAAATATTTGAGATTCGATCAACTGTGAGTTATCAGACAGTAAATATTAATGATGTTGCCTACGAGGTATTCAACAATGTATGAGTTTGTGTATTACATGAAAGAAACAGTCCATTAATAACAAAGTTTAAACCATCTGACACTTTGTTGAGTGCTTGTACTTGTAATGATTGGTATGCGTACCATCCCACTACCTACTAAGGCCTCATATTACCTTTACAAAGGTAATCAATGGGACAACAAGAGACCCATATTACCCATAAAAAATGTGAGTTGCTCCAGAAACGATTTGAAGAAGCTTATCTCACACATGAATAGCATCTGCGAGGATGAGTTTTTGAAGAAATATGGAGGATAGTGGAAATCACAAAGATGTCTGTGTAGAGTTCAACAATTAAAGCCTTGATGCATTTTTGGGACCCCGAGTACAGGTGCTTCACTTTTAAAAATATAGACATGTGTCCTAATTTGGAAGAGTATGGTTTACTTTCTGAATTCCCTCGAAATCTATTCGAAGTTTACTTCTACCAAAGACGTGACAAAGTGCTAACTAAATTGGCTGAATTGATCAAAGTTCCAGATCTCCATAAGATATTGGAGAAAAGTGGTACTTGCCTAAAATGGAAGATGATCGAAGAGGTATTCGAAAGGAGGAAGAATGACTCTAGATTTGTTAAAAAAAGAGGGCAAAACATTTGCTTTAGGAGTATTCAGGTTGGTATTATTTCCAAACCTCACTGGAATAATTAGTTTAGAGGTGGCTGCAACTTTTATCGCATATAAAAACACTCAGATACATCTCACTACAGTGATTATAGTAGAAACTATCTCGCTCAACCATTGTAGGAGGGTTCGCAAGGGATCAATGAGATGTTGTGAACAATTGTTGTACATATGACCGATTAGCCATATAAAAACCAAGAAGTCAGTATTTAACAACTTCTAGTGGTTTAGTCAAAGACCATTGGAGATAGTTAAAGAAGAGGAGTGAAAGGACCTGAGCGAGGAAAAATGAAAAGTAAAATTGCAAGGAATCTTGCAAGGAGAAGTGAAGTGGAAAACCTCATGGATGAGAGCAACATATTGCTTGATCAGTTGAAGGAAAAGATGATGGGTGCCTCTAATGGGAGTAACTGAATATACCAGTTATGCACCTGTTTTGGTTGTAATAGTTGGGTAGAAAACTAAGATATGAACTTATTAATGACATTTTCATAAATAAAAAGAATAGTGGCATTTTTGTATAGACAACTGAGAAAATTGTTTATACTAGCTAGGCTAGTGGCGTCTATGTTTAGACAATTAGAAAAATCTTAGACTAGCTGAGGCTAGTGGCATCTATTTTTAAACGATTGAGAAAATTGTTTAGACTTGCTAAGATTAGTGGCATCTGTGTTTAGACGATCTAGATATTTGTTTGGAATAAATGAGACTAGTGGCATCTGTGTGATAGATGACCAGAATAGTTGTTTAGACTAGTCGACCAAAAAAGGATTAGTGGCATCATAGCACCTGATGACCGGGATATTAAATCTTTTCGTGTTTTTTAGAATAAGTATATGATTTGTAAAATTTTCAAAGTTGATTTTTGTGAGAAATTAAATAATGAATTTGTATTTGAACTTATTCTAGTTATTGTTTAAATTTTCTAATGTAATGAATGGTTTAAATTGTCAAGTCTTTCATGAACCAGAGTGAAGAAAAAACTATGCTTAGTGTCCTCTTTGTTTAGTCAGGATTAATGTATTTAAGGAACTTTTTTTAAAATAACTTATTATTTTATTTTGTTTGTATTAGGACAATATTTGTATAAATGCAAGATTTTAAGATGTAGCTTAATCTCACCTTTGTTTGATTAAGTTGGAAGTTTAGGAATTTTAGTAAGTCTTTAATTATTAAATTATTTCCTTATTTTTTTATTTCTTTTTAATTACATGATGGTGCATGATACTTTAATATAATTCAAATTATTTCTTCCATTATTTTATACTTTTGATTATGGTGATGTGAATGAAAAAGGATATGTGGTTGATTTTGGTCAAATAAAAGGAGAAAGTCTAAGATGGTTGGACTTTGTCTGTGAATTTTGAATGTAGTATTACAGGTCACGATGTTGATAATTTGGTATCTTGAACTTATAGGTAAACTCTTTTGAAATTTCAGTAGAAAATACATTTTAAAAGATAAATAATGAAAATGTATGATTCTGCTCAAACTAGTTGACCAATTTATTTACCAATTGTCGATTGTTTGATGGAATGAACAATTAAAATCTACTGTCTAAATCAATCGATGGAACAAGTTCACTTATTGATTAGTTGGTAAGAAAAATTTAAGAATTATTAGAGAAGTTGGTCAATAAAATTTTTGGATCAAATTAATTCGGTATTATAAATAAAGTTTATTTAGTGTATTATAAATAAAAATTACCTTGTTTTTTACATTATTAAAAAGGAAATTATATAGAAATTTACATCTAAAAATTAAGGTTGTTATAGTTGGTATCAGAGCCCTGGTATGGGTTTAGGAATTGTGATGGAAATTAATATATGATGAATTATTTCAGGATGATTCATACAAGGAAGGGTATATGACAAATCCCTCTCGAGCACAAGGATGGATTCAATATACAAGATCTGAGGAGAGGCAAGAGAAGATCCCTTAAAGGATACTGCCTTTCATGTACCAGCAGTATCTCACTAGTGAAGACTTGGGGAGTCATCTGGACTCTATTAAGACACCAGTTCTAGACAGGCTATGTAATTAAGGGAATGTTTAGTGCAGTAACCCTAGTAGCCCTGATAGCTCCAGTAGTGCCTACAACCCCAGCAATCATGACACCCATAGATAATATGGTTGCCTTTGTATGGATTATGTAAAGTATGAGAGAGAGAGAGAGAGAGAGAGAGAGAGGTTGTGGGCCTGTCTTGGGGAAAACAAATGTAAAAGTTGTTGGAAAATGGATTAAGAAGGTGGAAAATACTTCGAGTCATCTCAAGGTACCAGAGGATGTGAAAGTGTGCAACTTAGATATTATTAGACAAGGCATTATCTTGGTGGGAGATGATACAGTTGAGGAGAGACATAAAGTTATGGATATAGGGTTCTTTTAAAACATAGTTTGAGAATCAATTTTTTTTTCCAGATACCATTATAGGGTGAAACGACTTGAGTTCCTAGCTTTGAGATAAGGCGAGATGACTATACTTGATTATGAGACGAGATTCCATGACCTCTTTATGTTTGTGCCATATTATGTCCCCATAGGAAAACATATGATAGAGAAGTTACGTGATAATTTACAATAGGATTTGAAATAGGGGCTCATTGTACTATAGTTTAAAACAACCTAAAAAGTGATAAAGGTAGTGTAGGCTTTAGAGGCCTTGTATTGAAGAAAGCTAGCATGGCCAGACTAGTTTGGGAAAGAGGAAAGATGCTGATCTATTTTCTGGTAGACCACTCCTTCTAAAAAATGGCAAGGGAAGGCAATTCAACTAGTTTAGAAAAAGAGGGGAGACACAGGTCATGAAGGAACATCATTTTGATCTCACCAAGGCACAAGTAGAGGATTAATTGGGGGAAAAACATGCCCCGGGGCTAGTTCTAAAAGGGGTCTACCAATCAGAAGACCATTACCTATCCTCTTTGTATACGGTGTGAACAGATACATCCAGGGGATTGTGTGGTTTCACTAGGTTGATGTTACATTTACAAAAGAGATGGTTATAGGTGGAGCCCCTTTTAGTATCTAGGACAAGGATGCTAATATTGTGGTAAAATGAGACATTTTAAAAGAGTGTCCATATAGAGCCATAAAAGAAACACAGGGTCAGAGGCATTCGGTTTAGAATCAACAACATTTTATTAATGTAGACATACCAGGCAGGCTAACTCAGTCAAGAGCTAGTGGTAATAGAGGGAGGTTTAGACTACAGGGTTATCAACTATAGGGGCGAGTTTATCATATGACCTAAAAGGATATCAAAGCTGCCCCAAATATAGTAACAAGTATACTGCGTATAAATTCTTTACAAATGTATGCATCGTTTGATTTGGGTGTCATGCATTCCTTTGTAGCTAATATAATTATGAAAAGACTTGGGGAAAACCTAGTAAGGTAAAAAAAGGTTTATCATTAGTACTCTATTGGGAAAAAAATGTAAATATAGATTATGTCTATAAAGGGTACGAGTTAGTATTATTGAGAGAGAGTTAAAAGCATATTTGATACCTTTAGAATTACATTATTTTGATTTGATTCTAAAAATGGATTGGTTGGGTACCTATAGAGCCCAAATGGATTGTTTTTCCAAATTAGTAACTCTCTGGAGGTTAAATGATAGGAGAGTGATTTTTAGATGAGAAAGAAAAGTTCTACCAATTTGTGTCATCTCAGTCATGACTGCTAGGAAGCTGTTATGAAAGGAGTGTAAGACATATATTGCTTATGTAATGGACTCAAAGAGAGACAACACAAACTTAAGTAATATTCCTATAATAAAGGAATTTCCATATGTATTTGCAAAAGAACTGTTAGGGTTACCTTCGATGAGGGAAATAAAGGTTTTTATTGATGTGTTACCGAGGGTATCTCTCATAACTCAGTCTCCTTATACGATGAAACCTATGGAATTGGCGGAGTTGAAGGTCCAATTATAGGAGTTGTTTGAAAAAGAATTTATATGATCAAGTAATTCACCCTAGATAGCTCCAATATTGTTTGTGAGGAAAAAAAATGGGACTGAGCTGGGGTGACCGTGAAGAATAAATATCAACTTCCATGAATAAATGACATATTTGATCAACTAAAGGGAGTTATGGTGTTTACAAATATATAACTAAGATTGAGATGTTACCATATAAGGATCAAGGAGGAGGATGTTCCAAAGACTACATTTAAGGATCAATATGGACACTATGAGTTCCTAGTAATGCTATTTAGGTTAACAATTGTACCCGTAGAGTTCATGGATTTGATGAATTCGATTTTTCTAACCTATTTAGATAAATTTGTCATGGTGTTTATAAATGATATTCTGATCTATTCTAGTTCATATCTAGATTATGAGCAGCATTTGAGATAAGTGTTGTAAACTTTGAAAGATCATCGGTTATATGCCAAGTTGAGTAAATATGAATTTTGGCTTAAGAAAGTGGTTTTCTTGGAACATGTTATATCAGCAAAAAAGAGTACTTATAGATCCTAAAAAGATTGAAGCAATATCAAAATGGAAAAGATATGTTAACATGACTGAATTCGTAGTTTTCTTAGATTGATGGGGTATTATAGAAGTTTTATTGAAAGGTTCCCAACCATAGCAACACCATTGACATGGTTGACTCGAAAAGAGGTGAAATGGGAATGGTTAAAATAGTGTGAAGAAAGTTTCCAAGAGTAAAGAGGAGACTTACTATCGCGCCAATGTTAATCCTTCCTTTAGGGATTGAAGGACTTGTAGTTTACTATGATGCATTAAGAAAGGGGCTTGGTTGTGTGTTAATGCAATATGGAGGAGTAATTGTCTATGCATCATGATAGTTAAAGCCTCTTGAGGTTAACTATCTAGTTTATGATCTTAAACTAGTAGCTATAATATTTGCTTTGAAGGTATGGTGACAATACTTGTATAGATCCCAAGTTTAGATTTTTATGGATCATAAAAGTTTGAGGTAATTGATGTCGTAAAAAGAGTTGAATATATGGTAAAGGAGATTGGTGGAACTAATTCAGGATTATAACTGTATGATAGATTACCCACCTAAAAAAAGAAAATGTTATGGCGGACGCGCTTAGTAGTAAGAATAAAGCAATGTTAGATGAACTTTCTAATTGGGACAAGAAATAATTGGTTGGGTTAAAGAGAATTGATGCATTATTAGAAGTTGGATATGAAGGATCTTTATTGGGATAGTTAAAAGTACGTTTCGTGTTTTGAGAAAGGATTTTGGAAGCACAACAAAGGGAAACATAAGTGGAGAAAGTTAGAAGTAAATTGAGGGTAAGAGTTGAAACTCCTTTTCGTATATCAGGAGATGGGGTAGTGGTAATGGAAAGATGAATGTATTTATCGAATGATAAAGCTCTTAAAAATAAGGTACTAAAGGAAACTCACAAATCCAGGTTTATTGTACATCTTGAAAGTACTAAGATAAATAAGGACTTAAATGAATTTTATTGATGACCAAACATAAAGAAATAAATAGTTAAGCATGTAGCAAAATATGATGTGTGTTAACAAGTGAAAGTTGAACACCAAAAGCTGGTGGGGCTATTACAACCACTCTTGGTACCTGAATGGAAATGAGAAGATATTACTCAGGATTTTGTATTAGGCTTTCCTAAAGAAAGAAAGGGAAATGATGTCATATGGGTTATAGTGTCTGACTAAATCTATATTATTCTTGCCTATGAAAATGACAAACTTAATAAACATGAAGCTGTATATAAATGAAGTGGTGAGATACATGGTGTGCCATTATCAATCATATTGGATTGAGACCCCAGATTCACTTCACACTTATGATACATGCTTTGGGATGAAATTAAATTTAAGTACAACTTTTCACCCTTAGACCGATAGGCAGTCAGAGAGAATAATCCAGATTTGGAGTCAATTGGGAGGCCACCTCCCAGTTATTGAATTCACTTACAATAACAATTATCAGGCTATAATAGGAATGGCTCCCTATGAGGCTTTGTATGGAAGGAAATGTGGAACCCTAGTTTATGGTAGGTAACTAGGTGTTTCTAAAAGCCACACCTTGGAAAAACTTCATTGAGAGAATTGATCTTGTTACCTATTGATTGTCATTGTCTCTATATTTGGCCAAAATACACAATGTATTTCATATGTGTCATTGCAGCAAAAGACAGAACTAAATCCTTCTAGAATCCTTTCACATGTTCTCGTAGAAATTCAAGAGGATTTAACTGTAAACATGAAACTAGTAAGGATCCTCTATCACAACATAAAAGAACTAAGGAATATGAAGGTTCCTTTTAGTAAGAGTGTTATGTTATGGAAGAACTCTCAAATAGAAGAAGAGATTTGAGAAAGAGAGTTAGAGATAAATTTAAATTTCGGGGACAATTTATTTAGGAGGGGAGAATGTAAACCCCTATAAGTTGAAAATTTATAATATATGATAAATAAAAGAGAAATTATTAAATGAGTTTAAATGTATAAAAGAAAGAAAGACATGAAAAAGTTTTAATGTAAACACCGGATGAAACTAATAATGTTATTGTAAGACGATAATAAACTCATAAATGAAATAAAGGATGATAATGAAAAATTAATGTATGTGGAATGAGAAAATGTTCCCTAGGACTTAGTTGAGAAATTAATACAGTCCATGTAATAATGGCATGAGAAAATTCAGATTTTTGATGTAAAATCACCTACTAACTAGCTTTACACTAACAAGCAGAAGTCTTGATCCGACCATTGGAATGGGCTGAAATTCTATAAGGAGTCTCCTAACATATGTTTCTATATTTAGGACGATTGGATTTTAGAAAGGCCATAAGAAACAATTAGTAGTTGGGCTAAAAAGTAAGATAGAAACTCATTAATAACATTTTCATAAATAAAGGGACTAGTAGTGGTTGTGTTTAGACGATCGAGAAATTTTTTTAGACTAGCTAAAGCTAATGGAATCTGTGTTTAGATGATCAAGAAAATTGTTTAGACTAGCTGAGGCTGGTGGCATATGTGTTCAGATGACCAAGATATTTGCTTAAACTAGCTGAAGCTAGTGACATCTGTATTCAGAGGACTAGGATAATTGTTAAGACAAGTCAACCAAAAAAGGACTTGTGGCAACAAAGTACCTGATGGCAGGAATATTAAATCTTTGTGTGCTTCCAATAATAAGTATGTGATTTGTAAAAATCTCAAAGTTGGTTTTTGTGAGAAATTAAATAATGAATTTGTATTTGAACTTATTCTAGTTATTCTTTAAATTTTCTAATGTAATGAATGGTTTAAATTGTCAGGCCCTTCACATACCAGACTAGACCAATAGATAGCCGAGGCTAGTGGCTTTTGTGTGACAGATGGTCGAGATAATTGTTTAGACTAGTTGACCAAAAAAGAACTCATAACATCAGAGCATTTAATGACCATGATATTAAATCTTATGAGCTTTAGAGAATAAGTATATGATTTGTAAAAATTTTAAAGTTGATTTTTGCGAGAAATTAAATAATGAATTTGTATTCAAATTTATTCTAGTTATTGTTTAAATTTTCTAATGTAATGAATGGTTTAAATTGTTATGTCCTTCACATACTAGAGTGGGGTGATAAATATGCTTAGTACCCTCTTTGTTTAGTTAGGATTAATGTATTTAGGGAATTTTTAATAATATAACTTATTAATGTATTTTGGCTGTAGTAGGATGATATTTGTATAAATGAAAATTTTTAAGATATACCTTAATCTCACCTTTGTTTGATTAAGTTAGAAGTTTAGGAATATTAGAAAGTCTTTAATTATTAAATGTATTTGCTTATTTATTTCATTTCTTTTAATTACATGTTGGCGCGTGACAGTTTAATATAATTCAAATAATTCCTTCCATTATATTATACTATTGATTATGGTGATGTGAATGAAAGGGATATGTGATCGATTTTGGTTGAATAAAAAGATAAGGTTTAAGATGGTTGGACTGTGTGTGTGAATTTTGAGTGTAGTATTACAGGTCACCATGTCGATAACTTGGTATCTTGAATTTAAGGGTAAACTCTACTGAAATTTTGGTAGTGGATACATTTCAAAAGATAAACAATGAAAATGTATGATTTTGCTTAAACCAGTCGACCAACTAATTTTATCAATCGATCCAGTTGACCGCTTGATGGAATGAACAATTAAAATCGCTCTTGTTTAAAATGATCAATGGAATCAGTCGACTTATTGATCAACCGGTGAATATTGGACTTAGAAATTCAGGTGTTTTAAAGATTTTTTTTTGAAAAAAAAAAACAAAAGAAGGAAGTGTTACTCCTTTTTAATGTCTAAGGTAATGACTTATATTAAGTCTATTTATCGTAAACACCAAAAGTGAATACATAACATTTTGACATAGTGTTAAAAAAAATGATGGGATTTTAAGGCTTTGCCCAATATGCATTTTTTATGTGGGTCGCAACCCAATGCACCTTGCAAACTTGTTCCAAGGCTTAAAGATGTATGGGTAAAAGTTTTGGTTGGTTTTAGTTCAAAACTAAAAGAAAATAAATAGCAACTTTTAATATTATGATAATTTCAAGTTTGAAACCAAGACAAGAGATTTTTAATAGTATCAAAATGATATGAACCTTGTGGATATAAAGATTTAGAAACCCACAGTCAAATCGACCTTCTCTAAGAAAGCTAAATTTAGGTTTATAATTGAGCTTGACATAACGATAACTTGTACTGAGGTGTCATGACTATAGAAACAAAACCCCCATGCAATGTCCATACAAACAACATGAACAAGAAGTATAGAAGATGCTACTAAGTTGGGTTAGTTCTTCGATAAGTCAAAGTAGATCAATGAAAAACCAAATTAAAAGAATTTCCTCTCTCACAAACACACAATACATTATTCTAAAATCAAAGTCATGATAAAAAAACCCCCTAAACACAAGTTAAGTAATGCTATTTATAATAGGTAAAAAAAATCCTAAACAATGCTGAAAAAGAAGAGAGTTCTAAATAAAATAGAAAAAATAATCCTAAATCAACAAGGAAGCTAATACAAATCTTATATAGTATCATATGGATCTTATCGCAAGGTCTTTCTAATGTCTGATTGCTATAAAATTTTACCTATATATAAAACATAACCTCTAAAATCTTATGGTAAACGTTCAACCCTATTAAATGATCAAATTGAAAATTATGTTTGTTAGCATAAAAATACGTATTAGAAAAAACAAGTTAAAAAATCCCCTCTTTTGGATATATATATCAAATTATTATTCATTTTTCGGTCATGTATCTTAAAAGTTAGTTTTCTAATTTAGATACTAAAGATTCTATTTATAATTATTTCCTTGGTATTCAAACCTTTAGCCTTCATATACATGGATGAAAAACCAATGTCGATATCAACTGAACTAATACATTAATCTCCACACGCGTGGATAACTAATCTACACTGATATCATTAGCATCCATGCATGTGGATGACTAATCAATGTTGATATCAACTACGCTGATATCATTAGCATCCATCGACGTGGATGACTAATTAAATAATTTCAATCAATTATCCAGTCCATTCTCACCCTTACTCTTATCTCAGAGGTATCAAACAGTTAAACTAAAGACAAACATAATTAAAATATTTAACTTAAAATCAATAAGTTAGGTATCGAGCACCTACCTGCTTGTTAGGATGATGATGCTCCTCCTGTCTAGGGCCTCGCTACTATAATATCCCCTGTAACAACAAGATTTAAATCATTATTATCATATTCATTTAATCCTAGGAACCATATCCTAGTTTCATGTTTAACTAAGGTCATATCATATATCTTATTAACATACGTAACACATTCATGTTTACAAAACATATTTTTCATATTCATTTTAACCATCTGAAAACAAACTTAGGCAAACATCATGCCTTATCCTCATTCATACATGTCAAAGAACATCTAAATCTCGAGGTCCTAGGCAATTCCCTTACCATAATAACACCTTTACATGTTAATAACCATATAGTTTACCCAATTTACAAAACCATTACTAAGACAAATTTGGCACATTTAAAAATTGTTAGCAAAATATTTACAACTTACAAGTTTTACTTTTTCCTTTCCATGCCAAACATAATACATACCCATATTAATTAGTCACTGACATTATTATAACATGAATGAGGTTTATCTATCATGGTAAGACTAATAAATTAGCATAAAAGAGTTATGTAAAACCTCTCCATGAAGTATAAAGTGTCCCTCTTTTCATAAATTCTACCTAAAAGAGAATGCTTAGAGGGAAAATTTGAAAAGACTAGCACATGATGGAAGACCAAGTTTTTTCAGGCTAAAAAGCCTATTGAAATGGCATAAACATCATTCATAAAAAAGTTATCCAAACTTAATGATGAAGATAATGAATTGGCTAACTATCATTATTATCTCTTAAATCTAAAAACAAGGTAACCAACTGTAATAGAAGAAAAGATAAAATATTAGCTAAACATACAAATAAGCCAAGTATCGACAATGAAGTAGCCATAAACCTTATTAAAAGGTTTTTGGATTTAATTTTTATTTTTCAATGATAGGAAACAATATAAATGTCAATGTTTTAGCTTGAAGTATACCATACTATAAAATAACATTTGATCATCATGGTATCATCCTTGTAGGAGTCATCAATCAATAAGTTATTGCTAATATCCAATAAAGATATAAAGATGCACATAATAGTACAAACTCTATGTAAAAAAAAAAAACACACTAAATAATGAAGATAAGATTAAATTGGCCATTATATGGGGGATGGAGTGAAATATGAGATTCCATGTCTCAATCATAAAAGAACAATAATTGTTCATAACAAAAAAGAAAAGGAAGCTAAAATAAATCGAGCACAATAGAATTGATTATGTTAAAAGAGTTTAAAAGCTTGAAGAAGTAATTGACTAGGTGACCAGGAGTCACGATTGACTAAAGAAAAGTGATTGACTATAATAATTTGAACGCGCATTAATAACTACAAAGCTTAATTTATTTAGAGCACGAGTCTTTATTGAAATAACTAATAAAAATCACAAGACTAGTTTAGAATTCACGTGGTATCACTAAAGGAGGAGTTTAATTTGTATTAAGATTCAATAAAGTCTTTTTATCTTATATCAATATCTATATAGGACTGCAGCTATATATTTAGATAAGATTCTAACTCTTTACGAATATAAAGGGCCACATGTACTGTTAAAGATGGTAAACCTTATATATATAATTTCAATACAGATTTATCTTTCTTTCTTTTGGTTTTTATTTACATCTTTATTTACCCCTTCATTATTTTCATAGTACCTTTGAATTCATGTAATTCATCTTTCTATTTTTCTATCCCTCTCTTCATATTTCTTTTCTACATGTTGTGTTGCCTAGAATAGATTATCTTCTTTTAATATTATAAAATATTGGTATTCCATATTTCACTTGATTTTATAAGATTGTTGTCTGCTAGGGGTGATCAATTTCAGTTCGGTTTGGTTTTTATCAAAAAAAAGTAACCAAACCGAATTCTTTAAAAAAACAAAACCGAAACCGGTTCAAACCGACCGGTTTCGGTTCAGTTCGGTTTGGTTTTTTAGGAAAAAAACCGGTTCAAACCGGTTTGGCTTGGTTTTTCCGGTTTTGACTCGGTTTTTTGGTTTGGCTCGGTTTTTTTCCGGTTTTTTTTCGGTTTGGGTTCGGTTCGGTTTTTTCGGTTTTTTGCTTATAAAACCGAAACCGAACCGAACCGGCCGGTTTTTTCAAAATTTTAATCGGTTTTTTTTTAGATTAGGTTTTTTCGGTTATTTTTTTTTCGGTTTTCTTTTTTTTCTTTAATCGGTTTTTCAGTTTTTTTGCTCACCCCTATTGTCTGCATCTTCTTGAGATTAGGTTCTTATTATGTAGATTCTTCTTCTTAAAAGGTAAAATTGATTAGGTAGTACTATAATTTATTAAGAGATTATCTTACACATCAATATATTTTTATACCCAAAACCCAATCCTAAAAGTACCCTGCACACCCATTCTCACACTCAAAGAAAAACAATTAACCCTTATGTTTTTCACACTTTAAAACCACTAATCTTTCACCTATTTAGAATGGTCAAACAATTGGTGAATAAGGAATGAACAAACTTCAAGGTTACTCCAATCAATAGGAATTTTCCCCTTGTACTTGTACGAAACCTGAGAATGCATAAAAAATTTTCTTAACCAAATGATTGGAAATTCTTACTTATCTCTAGGTTATGAGCCACACTACCCAAAGTAAGAACCGCTCCATCAAAAACTTTGATTTTCACCATCCCATTAAACATAACATCACCAGATGACATACCAACTATAGACGCATTGAAATTTTTTCCTCCTTGAAAGTCATCAAAATATTCCTTCCTAGAACACACATGGAACACACATAGAATCAAATATCCAACTATCATGCGAAAAAAATGTCAGTATGTTTGGAGACTATGAGAGACATCTCTAAAGTCCTCTAGTTCCATCAAAGATTACCCAACATCATCATCTCTCTATGTTTTAGGACAATCTCGCTTGACATGATCCAGTTCTTTGCATTGGTAACATTGAATGCCTTTTCCTCTGGACTCGGATGCAGACTTGTCACTCTAAAATACATTTTTTGCTAATCATTCTCTTCACATTATCTCTACTTCTCACTAGTATGTGGTCATATTTCTTGCATCAACTTGATGTTATATGTGTTTCTTGAGATAAAAATGCAATTTGTACTTGATCTAGATTCATATAACCTGACCATATAGTTTCAATGTGACACGATCAAAAGATTGATGTCTTATCCCAAGTGTAGGAGTGTCGAAGTAATAAATAACCCGGCAAGACCGGGGTCGAACCACATGGAGGTGAACTATATAAAATTATAAACAATAAATGAAAAGGAGTTGAAGAGAACTTTCAAGATGTGATATTGATGTGAGTATTAATCAAAGATAAAAGCAATTGTCAATATTAGAGGATCCACTAATAGTATTAGAAATAAGTATAGTATAAAATCTTTTTATTAATAAACTAGAAACCACACACAAAGAAGGTTCTAATCGGATGATTATCCTTAATAGTTCCTTATAATTTTTTAACATGATGATATTAATTATCTTATTTTAGTAACACCATATTTTTAAATATTGTCAGGAATTCATGATGTTAACTTATGTTAACAACAAATCAAGTTCATTTCATAGCAAAGGTGTCGGTTATACCATACAGTAGGCTATGAAAGTGCCAAGTATTTTTTGTATCAAGGGTCGTACAACATAAATCTAGATTAATCATTTAACAAGTAAGGTATTAAGAATTAGTAAGATAAAAAGATAAGACATGTTAATAACAAACTTTCTTGGATATAAACATTGAAGTCCATGTTGAGTTTATATTATACCTATTCTAACACCATTAGTGAAACCTTTTCACCTTGGCATAATAAACTTAGCTAAAAATTGTGAACAAGAGAAACATAAATAAACTAGATAAGAACATAGTTATGATGAAAAGCATAAACAAGAGATTAATGAAAGTAAAACTTAAACATTACAAAAATACAAAGAAAGAAAGCAATAATATGATCTTGATTTGAAAACCAAGATGCCTAAATGGATGACAAATGCCTTCTTTTATAGGTTAAAATTCAGAACTATTAATTTGATGACTAATTATTGAGTCGGTGACCACCTCTTGACTTGGTGACAACCATTATCTTCTTGTCTAAACAAAACGGCATTACTAACGTCAGAATTTGAACAGATAGTCTTCATGAATGTTCTGCAAATTTGTCTCAGCTTTCCAACAAAACAAGAATGAGCTTATTTTGACTTCTAAAACTCGAGATATGGGCTGAACATTGAACAGTATTTGGGCTGCAAGATAGATTTTGACTTCTCTTTTGTTGCTACAATTTGAACTTGAAAATAGTCGTTTTGAATCTTGGACTCTCCATAAAAGTTTTAGGTTTGTGTCTTAGCTTTCCATCTATATAAATCAGACCTAAATCCATGTTTTACAGCTTCAGTTATGATCCAATAACCGAATGATGTTCTAGTTTGAATTGAACCAGCATCTCTTCTTTAAGCTTAGCCCTCTCTTTGTCTTTTCACTTTCAATAGTTAAACACATCAATCAATCCTTTAAATTGTGAGATATGACTGCATTCAAAATGAGCATTTACCATAAATTAAAGATATCTTATGTTATCATACTTGTAATTATAAAACATGCTTAAGTTATGGAATTTAATGATACTTTAATTGCAATATGATGATTTAAAACCTTGATAAAAATACACTTTTAAGTATTAATCACACCACCTAACCAGCTTATTACTAGTCCCTAGTAATCAAAGCGTTAAAACAATTTGCGACATTCAAAAGTAAGGCATTCATCATTCAACTTCCATTAATCTATCCAAATAAACAAACTCTCATTAAATTTATATATCTGCTTCATACTTCTTAAACAAGATATTAATAAACCTTCTTTTTGTGCTCAATATATCAATATATAGTTATGGGGCTTTACTTGGATGAAAACACAATTTTGTTCTAATGTTTTTCTAAGTTTAACTTCCTTGGGTTGAGATTATTATCTTTTTTTTTTAATATATATACATATAACTTAAAACACAATGCATCTTTAACCCATGTAATGAGCTTTAGGCTAATGACTCCCAAACCAGTTGGTCTTAGGGCATTAGGTGTTGAGACACCCCTACGAGCTTAGTATCTCAGGTTGCAGATATTGATACGTAGATAGTGCAATGTTTGATTCCCTTAAGCTTTTCTCCTCAACCAATGTAACAAGCACTAGGCCAATAGCTCCCAAGTCAGTTGACTTTAGGTTATTAGGTGTTAAAACACCCCTTCCGGATTAATTGCTTAGGTTAGGAAGGCTACGAAACCAAACTTATCTATGTTTTTATTATCATCAATATTATATTTATTATCGTTTGTTTTTTTTTTTTACAAATTATATATTATCCCTTTTCCCTTAGTTGTTACCTTAACAAAAGAACATAAATAATGTAATAATCAAATGTGCAACCCACAATCATATGTTAAAGTGTGTGTGTGAAAATGAAGGTTTAAGAATACTTGTTAAATGAGTATATGAGCAGAATCAAGTGAT
>Ga0307516_10003280_pt1 | contig 20946 bp, 26 predicted proteins | sample 19_EM_MG_FD_203310 | JGI IMG/M metagenome (GOLD analysis project Ga0307516, IMG submission 203310) | Populus trichocarpa ectomycorrhiza microbial communities from riparian zone in the Pacific Northwest, United States - 19_EM | ecosystem: Host-associated > Plants > Roots > Unclassified | place...
GAGACCGATAGCGTCGGCATACCGGCCTCCGGTGGAATAGCCACGGAGACCGATATAATGGGGCGTCCCGCGCTGGGACGTTCGCTCTACACTGAATATACTGTATACCGATACACATATCTTGATATCAATCTGAGGATTGAGGTCGAGTGATTTTTCATGAGTGAAAGTCACGGGCCTGGGCATGCTCTCTGGAGGAAGAGTAATACCGACCCGACAGAGGCCACAAGGGTAACTGAAGGTTACCAAGGTGCAAGGGGATGAGTGGGAGCCTTAGGTGAAGGCTTAGCCACACATCCCCAGGAGGTGTCAAGGTTATCCTCCGCGAGACCCATACTAAAAGCTACTAGTTGCCGTACACCGGCAAAATACCAATTTTTTCTGGGCACAATACAACTCACGAGTGGTCATGCAGGATGCGCGAGGCGGAACGGGTTCGGTAGGTATATGAGAGGAGCCAGACCATCTGTCAGTTGTTTGAAGAACCAGTGAATCAGCTCAACAAGCTACTAGGTAGAATGTCAACTCTCCGTTGTCACCAGTGAAACAGTGCAGGCAGTGAAGGAGGCCTGTAGGTCAAACTTTTACCCTGTCGATAGTATTCATAGTATATAAAAGGTTTGTTGAAAGAATACCGATTAGCGATGAGGATAGAAATGAATGATAGGAGTTCGATCAGTCTTAATGCTGTATGTGATGAGGAAACACAAGGCGTATCGATACTTGTAGTTCGAGTGGTTCACAACTTCGTTGTAGTATTCGATAAGTATTGAGTAGAAGGAGAAGAGAAAGAACCCGCGGAACAAATATCCTCCGCTGACACTTCCCCGCTTGCGCCTTACGCAATCGTGTCCTCAACAAACTCTAAGGCTCAAGTGCCAAATCTAAACAACGCGCGAGAAGCATTTCCAACAAGGTTGACCCCTGTTTTCCATGATATATAAAAGGTTTTCTCCCAAAGCGCTTGTAAGCCTCCGTCCGATTGCTGTCGGGCACTGACGATTTCTCCGGCCTGGTCACCCTGTGGAAGGCTGAGTAACGGTAGTCCGAACCGTCGCTGTCTGTTCTCTAGCTGTGCTGCCACTGGTCTGAGACTCTGAGTCCGAACTCCATTGACAGGGCTCCGAGATCGGTCGTCCGGAAGCGCCCTGTAGTCGCCCGAGCTTCCCGGTCGACTAAGAGTTGCAACTCGTTTGCCTGACCGCTGGTGCCCTGGGTCTGGTCACCCTTCCACCACAACTCGGAGCCGAACATGGCGACTGACTGAATGCGGGCCGCCGTGGCCTTCCTGCGGTTCGCCGACGGGACGCCCATCTGCCCTGCAAGCCAGCGGAGCCATGCCATCGCATTCGTTGAAATATAGGAATCGATAGAGATAGAGATAGAGATAGTGAATTGATTGATTGGTACGACGTCGAAGGAGGAACATTCTCTCTATATACAACGGGCCTGAGGGACTCGCCAGGGGAAATGACGGAAGACTGTCTCCCGAGCCGGTGCTCGGAGACTCGGGCAGCTGTCTGCTCCGGACGTGTCGCCTCCGGTCCGTCATCTCCGGACGGGCATTATTCTGACCCTTCCCCTCGTACGGAAGATGCAAAGGAACGCAGGAGAGAAGGAGAAAACGAAACGGCCAGTGTAGCAACAATCAGCAGCAGAGAAGAGAAAAACAATGAAACCCGGTATCGCCTCGCTAAAAGCCATAACCGTGTTAAAAACCTCATGGCCGGCAGCCACTACCAAAGTCCGAGTAGAAAAAAGGGTGTGGTGTTGTAATATATTTCACTCGTTGCTTAGTCATGGCGGCAGGCATTGGCCTCTCGAGGCCTTCGGCCTTATTTAGACAACACACACGATCATCACTTTCAACAGCTTATCAGCCCAGACCAGCGCTATATGTGAATCCTCTCACTGCGAATAACCTCTCGATTCCCTATCCTTCCGCAACATACTCGCCTATTACTCAATATGGTCGAAATGTACAACTCGAAGTATGGGTCCATCGAGAACTCCTCAGACAACTATGACACCTGAAACCGCGTATTTCGGCAATCCTCTCAGCAATGCTCGCCCTTAAGATCGTCACAGGCGAAGAAACCGAAGACGATCTCGCTATCGGAAACTCCGCGGCAAACATCGCCAAACGCGAAAGCTACGAGAAGCAACAAGCTCTAGTCACCACCGCAATCTTTCTCTCCTGCACCCATGAGGTCAGCGCCTACCTATCCGGCATTACCGATCCTAAAGCAATGTGGGATATGCTCGCGGAGCAACTCAGCAGTGCGCCCTCGTTTGGCCGACGAATTACATACTATCGGTAAGAATTCCCGGCGATGCCCGTCCGAAGACTGGTGAAAGCATCTCAGCATATCTCTCCCATCTGAACGATATTCGAGTCCAACTTGCTGGAACGGAAGGAGCCATATCTGATGAGGAAGGAGCCATATCTGATGAGAAGTTTTTGTACCACATCTATCTTACGGCTCCGGAGCAGTACCAACCAATGCTCGACATGATGCAGAAGTGGCCGGTGGATATGGCTACTATCGCGTCTGTATCTCAAGCTCTTCGTGATGCCGAGCAGAACAAAGCAGGCCGGGAAGGCCAATAATGATGGAGTATCTGGTACATCACTATTTGCTCGCGGAAGAGGAAGAGGAAATGGAAGAGGAAATGGAAGTGGGAGAGAAAGAGGGAGTGGAAGTGGAAGTGGAATGGGAAGAGGGAAAGGAAAAGGATGAGGTGGAAGAGGAAACCGAAATGGAGGAAGAAGTGGGAAAAGTGAACAAGGACGAGGGAAGCAGCCAGAGCAGAAGACTCTTTCAGGTAGACAATGGCTCGCCAGTAGCCCGACTGAACTCAGCGGTACGTCTTGACACCGAGCCGGAAGTCCCGGAGCCAGAATCCGCTCAACCCAGACGAAACGGCGCAGGAGACGGCGCCGGCCGCGCACCCGAACGAAGTGGCGCTCGGGAGAGGGCGTCGATTGCTCCACACAGTCAAATTGGCGTTCACGAATTGGCACCGACCGCTCCACGCGCTCGAAGCGCGCTCACGAGTTGGCGTCGGCCGCTCCACCCGGTCGAAGCGGCCCTCAGGAAACGGTACCGGAAATCGCTCCAGCATCCAGATTGATGAGGGAGTTATCGAAGATTTCCGGCATTGGCACAGACGTCTAGCCCATCTCAACCACACAGATAAGGAACCCCTAGTCGACGAACTTCCACACAGAGGAACACCCACTGGCGAACGAGAAAGATTGCTCAGTCTTCCGGAGGAACTCATCGATGCTGAAGACGGAATCAAATTTCCACCAGCGTCGAAAGGACACGCACCAGTGTTGGAAGGACACGCACTAGCAGTTGAACTCATGCCTGACGAGGCACCGCTGCCACAGAATACGCACCTGACGAGGTCGTATCTGCATCGGAACGGTTGGAACGAGAGAGACTGGGACCGAAGAGCTTGGAACGGTTGGACCCGAAGAGATCGGAACCGAAAGGCTTGGAACGGTTGGACCCGAAGAGATCGGAACCGAAAGGCTTGGGCCCTCTCAGCACTGCGGCTGGCCTAGAACCACTGCGTAGATATATGAGGATGAAGACTCAGAAATCACATGGAAGCGCCCTCATGGCAGGTCGCCCTGGGCAAAGCGCCACTCAAGAGACAGCGCAGGTCGCTCACGCCGGCCGAAGTGCCGCTCACGAGGCAGTGCCGGTCGCTCATGTAACAGCAGGCGGCGGCAGCGGGAAATCCAAAGTATGTACTTAAGTGAGTTCGAGGACAGGGAATGGCAATATCAACTGACGAGTGCCGGACAGGGGCGAGTAGACGTCGAACGGACGAGTGCCGGACAGAGACGGGCGACGCTGGACGAGCGACGCCGGAAACGGAAGGAACCGGAGAAACGGGGGAACCGGAGAAACGGGAGAAACGGAGGAGAGGCGGAGTTATCGAATTGTAGGATAATTATACAAGAGGTTGCATAAGAGAGAAAGAAGAACAGACAGCACACATGCGTACTCGTATTCGCATGTGTATTCGCACACGTACACGTCTCTCGTGCAACAGAACCCAATACTAATCCTTTTCCAATTGTCCAGAACAAAATCTTCCAAACGTCAAGGCGTTCCCGAGTGTCGCGCCGTTCTGGGTCCAAAGTTTCCAATTGCCGAACGCAAACGCCAAAACCAAACGCCGAGACTTGCGCCGTGACAGCTCACCCCGGCCGAAGCGGCACTCACGAGACAGCGCCGGTCGCTCCAGCAGCACCGGTCGCTCCTCGGAAATCTCATGGAAAAATCGTGCTCACGGCAGGCGCAACAGAGGACGGCCACGGATCCTATAGGGATGCATTGAACAGCCAACTGCACAAGCAATGGAAAGAAGCTATGCGCCAAGAGTATGCCTCACTGATTGAGAATAGTACGTTCACTCCCATTACCAATACCAATGGTATGAAGCCTATAGGCTGCAGATGGCTATACAAAACAAAGTGCAATCCGAACGGTACAATCCGATACAAAGCACGTCTCATGATCAACAAATACGAGCAGACCCGCGGTGTTGGTTTCGATGAAACCTATGCACCAGTCGGAAAGCTGATCACTCTGGGTATCTACTGATCTTCACAGCGCAGAACAACAATAAGATCAATCATCTGGACGTCGTCACCGCTTTCCTCAATCCCGAAATAGACACCGAGATCTACATGCAACTACCGGAAGGTATCGAGTGGTTCGAGTCCATGGCCATGCTCGGCGGTAATCGCGATTGCTTCCTACGCCTAAACAAAGCACTATACGGTCTACGGCAAGCACCGAGACTCTGACATCAGGAAATTGACGGCTTCCTGCAATCGACCGGATTCCACCGCTCCCACGCAGACATGAGTCCACACATTCGGGACGATGGAGTGCTAATACTCCTATATGTCGACGACATACTCGTGTTTTACGCTGAAGAGGCATCGGAGAAGGCTCTGGAAGTTAAGCAACGGCTTATGCTCCAGTACAAGATGTCGAACCTCGGACCGGCCAAGCAGTTCCTAGGCTTGTAAATCGATCGGCTCGCAGATGGAATACACGGGATATACGGGACGCGTTGTAATATCTCACTCGTTGCTTAGTCATGACTGCAGGCATGGGCGTACCACTATATTCCCCTCTCTCGACTTCAGCTGATGATGATGATTCATTAATCGTGTGCGACCCTATTGGATCATGACGATATTATATACAGTCCTTTCCTGTTCGCCGTCCGCTGCGCCCTCGAGCAGTCCGCCAGCGGGTCGCGGCGACTCCCCCTGCCCCCGCCCGGCCTGTCCCCCGAAAAGAGAAAGAGAAAGAAAGAAAGAAGGAAAGAGAGAGAGTAAGAGTAAGAAAGAAAGAGACACCACGAAAGAAAAAGACAAAAGAGCGTGGCTAAGGAGATCGTATATCTCCCCCCTCCCTCTCCCCCATTGTTCCTGGTTGCAGCTCCCGTGGCCCCACCCTCGCCCCCACCTCCGTCGTTCTCAAGAAGTCCAAGATCGCTCCAGTGCACCGCTCGTCCGCAAACAGTTCCCTGATTGCGAACCGGTTCTTCCCTCTTCCTGTCTTTTTCCGTATCTCTGCCCACATTATCTTCTGTTGCGGCCTCCACCTGTCGCAATTCTTGAGCAGGTGTTCCCTCGTCTGCGTCTTGTACTGACACCACCCGCACTCTGCCGTGTCCGAGCTCTTCGTCCACTTCAGGTATTGGCCTGTTCTCTCGACTTCAGCGTTACTTAGTCAACATGTGGCGTCCCGCAATCTGCGAGTGATGGTTTGGGATCTTGTCGCATTTCCTCAAGTTTTTTAGTGTCGCCCAGAGCAACACCCCGGAAGGCCCCCCCCCCCCTTGCCTACTTCTCTATTGGAGCGTTGGTTGCTGAGTTATTCACTGAGCACCGATGGCGGTTCGCTACGCGAAGTGAATTGTCGGCCGAAGGGCGATTTGAGGCACCTATGGCGCGCAATATCGGGATCGCATTTGAGCTAGGGGGCGTGCACGTGCCCATCGCCAAAAAGACGCAAAAAGGACTGGGCGCGCCCAGGGCCGCGCCGGCTGCTTTCCCATCCCTCCTACCACAATCACATATTTAATAAATTGCTCCTACATAAGTACGTATTGAAGTAAAATCCGATCATTTCGGCTAGCCAGCATCGTCTCTCACTCGGTTTTACGCAGACGGTCATGGGGTCTCGCTCGCAGCGCTCCGACCTACCAGGCCCATAACCTGTCAAAGGTTGCGGTATACAGATATATGGGTAAAGATGGTAGACAGTAGATTCGGTGATGCTCTCTTGCCAGGCGGTAGACATTTGTATAACATGCTCACCTCAGACTTCCTCCGGCCCCGTTTCACTGCCACTTCCGTGTTGTGCGCCCTCACAGGATCGAGACCGCACCCGCAGAACCCCGCACCTCTGCACGGACGCCACCCTCTCATGCATTGGCGTTCCGTATGGATACCGCCCCTATGCATTGGTGACGTCGTCTCATCTTCTCACCTCGACACTAGCCCGTACTCAGATCCCTCGCGAACGTCAAGCAAGACGAGGACCCAATTGAACTTGGGGCGAAGCCCATCCCCTTTCGTGGGACAATGGATGTGATCCGGGATATCCGCCTTTGCCTCCGACAGGAACAGATTCCATCCAGACACCTTGCTGCTCCGCATCCTTGTGGATTTGTATTCCACTGACAGCAGAATGCCGGACATTTTTAGGACCTGCTGTGTTGTGAATTTATTCGTCATAGCAGCGTGCTCTTGCGCTGCTTATGGATGATTTCCACAAAAGACTGGAAGAATTGCATGTCTTAGGGAAGGCAATCGCGTTCTTCAAAGTTGAATTCGTCCTCTCACTTATGTTGTACCTACTGGCGTTGCGGTGCACTTGCGAGCACTCATTTTCATGGAGAAAAGTAGAGTGACTAGAGCAGTGTCGGCGCCGCTAGCGTCCGCTCTCCACCTATTCTCCCTTTTTCTTCTTCAGTCGTTGAGTTCTTTTCCTTCTTTTCCATAGCCTTCGTCGTCGATAGTTGGATAGAGAAATACGACAACTCTTTCCCCACTTTTTCTCCCGGTTCCTTCTACTCCCTTTTCTCGGCTTCCTCCGGTGAGCGCTTATCTCGTCCTTCTCAAGTGCGTACTGGGGAGGAGAGCGGCCTCGGCCCTTTCTTCCTCCGCCTTCCCCTCCTCCTTTTTCCTTTCTACTGATCTCTTCGGCCTGGGAACAACCAGCGACGAATCCCTCTCCCTTCCCGCAAAACAGGAGTTGTCGGTACATAGTGGTACTACCCAGTAGGATTTGGGCTCGCGTCAAAAAATAAAATGTTTTGATACACTAAGCAGCGACTCCAGCCTTCCGGTCGCTCTCATACTAGCTATAATTACCACATTTATATATTAGTAAATTTAACATACTAGTGGTAAAAACATGCTTTGCCACTCTGGTAGCTGACTAAGCAGCCGAAAAACATTTTTTCTTAACACGGCACCAGAAATCAATTTTCCAGATACTTACTTACCTAACGTTCTTTATGTAGGAGCGATTTACTAAATACTTAGGTGATTGTGGTTGGAGGGGGTATGGGAAAGCAGCAGGCGCGGCCCTGGGCGCGCCCAGGCTTTTTGTGTCTTTTTGACGATGGGCGCGTGCACGCCCCCTAGCTCCAATACGATCTTGATATTGCGCGCCATGGGTGATTTGATGGGTGGCTAGTGCTATCTGTGTCTTCGAAATTTATCGACTGGAGTCATTCGATTTATTAACTTGAGTAAATTCTATTATTGACTCGAGTTATTCTGTTTATTGATTCGATTCATTGCGTTTATTGACTCGAGCCACCCTATCTATCGACTCGATTAAATTTATTTACTGCGTCGAGTCATTCTGTTTATTGACTTGTAGTTCATTTATTGAGTCGAGTCCTTCTTTTTATGGACACAATTCGTTCAATGCATCGACTCGAGTAAATCCTATCGATTGAGTTTCGCCATTCTGTCTTGGGTCACTCTAATTATGATGATGATGATGATTCATTAATCGTGTGCGACCCTATTGGATCATGACGATATTATATACAGTCCTTTCCTGTTCGCCGTCCGCTGCGCCCTCGAGAAGTCCGCCAGCGGCTCGCGGCGACTCCGCCTGCCCCCGCCCGGCCTGTCCCCCGAAAAGAGAAAGAGAAAGAAAGAAAGAAAGAAAGAAAGAAAGAAAGAAAGAGAGAGTAAGAGAAAGTCTCAAGGATGACATGGGAGAAAGAGACAGAATGAAAGGAAAGGACAAAAGAGCGTGACTAAGGAGACCGTATATCTCCCTCCTCCCTCTCCCCCATTGGTTCTGGTGGCAGCTCCCGCAGCCCCACCCTCGCCCCCACCTGCGTCGTTCTCAAGAAGTCCAAGATCGCTCCAGTGCACCGCTTGTCCGCAAACAATTCCCTGATTGCGAACCGGTTCTTCCCTTTTCCTGTCCTTTTCCGTATCTCTGCCCACATTATCTTCCGTTGCGGCCTCCACCTGTCGCCGTTCTTGAGCAGGTGTTCCTTCGTCTGCGTCTTGTACTGACACCACCCGCACTCTGCCGTGTCCGAGTTCTTCGTCCACTTCAGGTATTGGCCTGTGCAGCAGTGCCCCGTCTTGAGCTGGTGATACCTCCCTGCCAGCCTCGTCGGTCTTCGTGCCACCATGTTGTTCTGGTGCATCGTTTTCGGCATCTGGTACTTCTTCCCTTTGACCCTAGGTATTCTTCGACCGTGTCCACGCCTCTTCCCACTTCTTTTCTGAAATCCCCCGCTTCAAGTTGGCTAAAGATCTGGGAGGTGGCATCGGCCGCCTCCCGTATCTGTCCTTATAGCCCATCCATTCGACCCCCCGCGCATTCGGCTCCTCAGCCGCCTGCTTTGCCCACTTGTCTGCTTTCTCGTTCCCTGCGACTCCGCTGTGCGCGGGGCACCAACGGAATTCAATTCGGACGTTTCGATCCCTCTCCCTCAGCTTCGCTATCCATTTTCTAGCCTGCCTGGCATATTGTTGGGCGGGGCCTGGTTCGTCTGATGTGATTCTGGCCATGGTCACTCTAATTATTGACGCCAGTCGTTTGTTTTATTGTCACGTCCCGAGTGAGAAAGTATGCTGGGCGACCGTTCTAACCATTTCTTACTCCACCACCACATCGTATAATAGGCCCAAATTAAAAGAGGAGCCAACCAAGGTATGCTAGTGGAGTAAGAAATAGTCAAAGCGGCAGCCCAGCACATTTTCTCACTCGGTTTGCCCTAACTTTAAACCGAATAGGTAGTTAACTTGAGCCGGTAAACGCGATTAATGAATCATCATCATCATCAACTTGAGCCGGTAAAGAGCGCGACTCGAGTCAATAAACGCAAGGATTCGAAGCAATAAACAGAATGACTGGAGTCAACAAATAGAATCGCCCGAGGCAATAAATCGAAGACTCGCCCTTCGGCCAACAATTCACTTCGCGTAACGAACCGCCGTCGGTGCTTTGTGAATAACTCAACAACCAATGCTCCAAAAGAGAAGTGGACAAAAGGAGGTAATTCTCCAAGGTGTTATCTATCATCTCTGAGCGGCACTAAAAAACTTGATTGATTTTACATCACTGGTTGTGGAAATGCGACAGGATCCCAAACCCTCACTTGCAGATTGTGGGACGCCACACCCTTTTTTTATTTGGACTTTGGAAGTTAATGACTACCGCCGGGGGCGCAGCGTGCGGCTGGTGAAAAGCCGGTGATCATCTCACGCTCTGTACCAGCGCGCCGGCGATGTTTCCTGAGCTTGATACAGAGTGTAATTCCATTGCGGTGAAGGGGCAGACAAAACCAGCCATCTAAATGCGGAATACGATAGTAGTGTGAGGATAGATCTAGATCTCTGTGAAAACCGCGTCGAGGTACGCCCGAACCAATCGCGGCGTACAACACGTCCCGGTTTTCGCTCCTCAAACGTAGCGCGTAGTTGTTTCTCCACCGTGGGTAGCTGCGCCGTATGCGTGTGGGTACGTTGATTCGGTCTGTGGAGACCTCGATGATTAGTAACTTGCAGTAATAGTCGTTGATGATTGATAGCCGCACCAAACCGAGCTTAGATACACCTGGGGCTGATCACCTGAAGTTGCAAAGAGGCTAGGCGCACTAACCCTATGCACACTAGCGCGCCGATCGCGGCAAAACCTATTGTAGTGGCGTTTATTGGGGACCTTTTAACTGATGAGATAATACGATATGTTTAAACAAAGAACAAAAAAGCTACTTTTGCGCCGACCTCTATCAATACCTACCGAACTAGTACCCCCTCCCTCCTACCCCCATCCCATTCCGGCCTGGATATCTCCGCCATATCCTCCCGTTCTCTGGTCTCCTGCTCTGATATCTCGCTCGGGATGTCTTTCCAGCTGGGGCTGCAGAGACAATCCAGGATCGCCCGGTTGCGCCGCTCATCGGCAAAGAGGTCCCGGATCTTGGATCGATCCTTGCCCACTCCTGCCTCCTTCCCTTATTGCTGCCCATAGAATCACCTGCTGGTGCTTCCACCGTAGATAGTTCTTGAAAAGATGTTCCCCGCGTCCGAGTCTTGTACAGGCATCACCAGCACTTGGCGGTGAACTGGCAATTCGTCCACCGGAGGTACCGGCAGGCTAGGCAATGGCCTGTCTACAGCTGGTAAAACTTCGAAGCAATTCGCTTGCAAGCCATGGCATGAACTGAGTGCGGTTCTGACGAAGTTTTTGTGCAAGCAATCCGGATAGGTGCGTTTCCCCCCTGCCGAACCGGTCTCTGTAGCTCAGCCACTCCACTCAATGGGAGTCCGGCTCATCCGCTGCCAGCTTGGCCCGCTCGTCTGCTTTTTCGCTCTCAGGCGCTCCCTTGTGGGCAAGGGCACCACCGGATCTCGATCGAAATCGCTAGCTCTCTTGGCCGGAAGGCGGTGATGCGCTTCGGGCCGCGGGCGCATACAGCTGGTCTGGACCAGGCTCGTCAGATGCCCGCCGCAGTATTGCTACCTGCGAGTCTGTGTAGATTGTCACCCGACCCAGAGAATGGCGCCGACGAGTGGCTGTTTCCAGTGCTCGCGGACTCGCAGCGCGCGCTGACTCGTGTGCTTCTTGGTTGTATCCCATGCGGACCCTGCGACCCTTCCATCGCTCTCGCTTCAGCCAGGTGACCGCATAGCTTACTACACCCGAGTATGTCCGCGACCTACCCACCAGTGCCTTTTATTCTATTTCTTCATTAACTAATCGCATGCTGCCTACCTACATCGTGGCGATACCCTACCCACCAAAACTTTGTTTGGTCATCAATCGCATGCGACCCATCCACCAATGCAAGAGCAGGGGACAAACCGGCAATGATTCCGAGCGAGTGACACGGCGTGAAGATGTGATGACCCTGCTTCCCTGCCGCTGCTGCTGGGGGCTGACGATTTACCGCGGCGTAAGTACCGAAGCAACCACCCGCAGTCCCACCGGCCTCCAGGCGACGCGATACCCCCACCGGCGCGGACAGTAGGCACACGCCTCACACGCCTCGACTAATTATACCACCTCACGGTCCAGTCTGCCAGCTGGTCGGAGACAGTTGGCGGATACTGGCAGCGATCCTCGACCTCTGAGCCCCGAGGCCGGAGCGCAGTCAGACAGACATCGACAGTCCGTACAGGAAGCGGTGCGACGTGATGCGGGCCAGGATCCAGTCCACGCGCAGGAAAATATTAGCTCCGTGGAACCGTTCCAAGATAGGTAGGTAGGCCAATGGGTGGACGATGGGTGGTGCATCTTTGGACTCCGCAGGGGAGCGCGCTGACACATATGTAGACTATCTGGGCGGACGGTTTCCTTTTCCGGGGACGTTTCTGGCCCGATCGAGTGACTGCGTTGGGGCCGAATGTCAGTCAGCACAGCGTCGCACCGAAGGGTATCCGCTTCCACGCTGGTCGAGCTCCGGCCGGCTCGTCCGCCGTTGCAAGTATTCACGCTCACGCGGCGGTTTTGGGGTACGGGAGCACTTCCGCTGCGTCCGGATCGCCGCGCGCCACTTTAAATAGCCCCCGCGGCCAATCGCGCCAAGGCGGCCCATCCACTCCGTGGTTCGGCGGGTTCGGTTTCAAGCTTCGCTGGCCTTAGGTATGTACCTCATGTCCGCGCTGCTCCAACAGCACTGGCGGCTGGCGGGCGGCTGAGCACGTAGTGGCTGGTTGGCCATGTCGAACTGCACCGATTTACGGCTAGCGTTTTTGCTTATGGGATGGCAAGGCAAGACAAGGCAAAGAGGTGATGTACGACGACCCGCGTCCCCGAAGGCCGGACGGGCGGTATTGCGAGCCCGAGTACTGGACCATGACCGGCAGTTCTGGGACTCCGCCCCGCCTCGTGTGGCTGTGTCCGACTCCAATTACACGGACCGTTCGAATCACTCACCGGGGGCGATCCGGCGCAGAAACATTGCAGACGGGTTGTTGTGGTGTAGATCGACGGAGCTGCAACCACATCTTACGTCGTAGGGTGTGCGGGTACTTAGGGCAGATACAAAACGATAGCCCACCCCATGTCCTTTCTCATTATTTCCGTCCGGCAAAACGACTCCAAAACTTCCAACACACGCACACTCCGCACAATACGCGCACCGCCATCCAGCCACCGACGGAGCGATACAATTTACGCCGGAGAGAGAGGAAAAAAAAGGAAAAAGGAAAAAGGAAAAGAATGCCACCAGGCGCGCTGGCACGGGGCTGGACGAGCTACGAGGGGATCCCGTTACTGCTCTCGCTCTCGTGGGGGGACAAGTCCGACGCAAGAACAACGCTTTCCGAGCCGCCGCCGCCGCGGCAGGACTGGCGTCCTTTCTCGTTGAAGCCGGCGGCGCACGTTCTGTTCGCTGCGCTGACGCTAGTGCTGATCGGCGGGCTCGAAACCGTCATCAACATCTCGCGCACGAAAGGCGCAGTCACGTTCGTCTCCGGCAGGGCTGTCGACATGGCGTTCGACTATGGCCCGCTGCTGCTTGCCGTTGTCTACGGCCTCATCTGGGCCGCCATCGACCACGACATCAAGAGGTAGGCACCGTCGACGGTGCTTGGTAGTTCGGGGGGGAGAATGCGTGCTGACGGGACGGAGAACAGGTTCGAGCCGTACTTCCAGATGTCCAAGCCCGGCGGCGTGACGGCGGAGCACTCGCTGCTGCTGGAGTACCCGTACACGTTCGCAGCAATTGCGCCGTTCATCGCGCTGAGGAAGCGGTGAGTCCCCCCAGCCCACTTGCGCGTCCGTCACTGACGACCTCCCCCGCAGTCACTGGGAAGTGCTCTGTTCCGCGATGATGCTGGTGATGATAATGTACGGAGTGACGCCGCTGATGTCGGCGGCGATCACCAAGACGGAGGTGACCGAGTCCGTGGCGGTGGCGGTGCAGTACGATCAACTGCTCCCCGTCGAAGCGCAGCGTGGAAACGTCTCCGCCGCGTTCGCGTACCTCGCATACGCGCACCAGTACCTGGGCGGGCCGCTGCCGCCATTCACGTCCGAACACGCGGCGGTGCTGCCGGTCAAGTCGGTCGGGGGCGACAAGACGAGGAGCAAGGCCGAAGACGTCTGGGTCGCCGAGTCGACCGTCTTCGAGGGGAGTCTCAATTGCACCGCTGGCATCGTCGAGCGCGTGCGGGACGAGACCCGTGTCAGCACGCCGGACGGTAGCTGCGAGTTCATGCTGGCGGGATGGCGCGGGGCGGAGGGTGTCGAGGAGCTTTCTCCGTACACGAGCTTCCTCGTCGACGGCAAGAGCGCAGTCGGCGGCGGGGAGGGCGCGGCGACCTACGACGCTAACTGCACGATGGACGACTTCTTCGTCGCGGGCTGGGCGCAGAACCGGCTTCCGGAACCGACAGCGGGGTTGCGAGCGCGGCCGGACTATACTCGCGCGGCGGCGGTATTCTGTCGGCCCGTTCACAAGCAGTACGAAGCGCGGGTGCGGCTCAAGGCCGAGTCGCGGCAGATCGTGCCGGGGGGGATCCGACAGTTGACGGACAAGATGCCGTTCGTCGGACTCGAGATGGACTACTGGCTGGGCCTGCTGGCGGGGAGCAACATATCCGCTGCCACGGCGGCGTTCAACGTCTCCGACTCGCTCGCGCTGCTGCCGGACCACATGTCGCGGCTGCGGCAGAACCCAGCCTTCCATACGCGGATGGAGCAGTACCCGAGCAACATCGTGGCCGAAAACACCTCGCATTCCGCGCCGCCCATCAACGTCTTCCAGGCAGCCCCACAGTCGCTGATGGGCTTCGGCCTGAGCACACAGTCGGACCTGGAGGCGCTGTTCAACACGACCACGCTGGCGGCTATGTACGACCGGACGTACCGCAAGCTCTTCGCGTTCGCTGTGACGTCGGAGCTCGCGCGGGCGGGCGGGCCCCCCGGGACCGTCGAGAAGCAGATGCGCGCGCGAGGGATCGTAGCTAACGCAGCGTGGTGTCGCGCGTTGGAGGCGGCGCTGGGCGTGATCCTGGTGCTAAACGTTGTCCTAGCCAAGCGCGTGCAACGCCGCAGGTTCGAGCTCGCGGGGGATCCGGGGACCCTCGCGTCCGCGCTTGCGTGCGTGGACTCTCGCGTCCTGGAGGTGTTCACGGACGCGGAATTCATGCGTCCCAGGCGGCTGGAGACGGAGTTGAAGCGGAGGGAACTGCGGTACGTCCTCAGGGACCAGAAGGTCTCGATCGCCGCCGCGACGCTGCGAGATTCACAGCGGACGGACAACGACGGCCTCGACCGCTCCCGTGTGACGCTGACGAAGCCGTGGGAGCTCTGCCTGGCGCTCGGGTGCATGGCGATGACACTGCTCCTCTGCGGCGTGGCCATCCTGTGCGTCGTCTTCGCCTACAACTTGGACAACTATCCGCAGGGCTTCCGCGAGCCGACGGACGGGTTCGCGTACGCGCTGTACTCGTCATACGTGCCGACGATCGCGGCCACAAGCCTCGAGTCGTACCTCGTGCTGCTGGGGGCGCAGGTGGCGCTGCTGTATCCGTTCAAGCAGCTCCAGCACGGCAACGCGACCCACGCGAAGTCTCTGTCGGTCAACTACGACCGCGCGCCGCCGCACCTCCAGCTGCTCAATGCGTTCCGGGCGCGCAACCTCCTGCTCGGCGGCGTCAGCCTGTCGATCCTGCTCGCCAACATCCTCGCCGTCGCCGTGGGCGGTATCTTCGACCTGGAAGTGGTGCGGTACAGCCAGCGCAACAACGTCACCATGCGCGGCGCGATCGAGACACTCGACGCCTTCGACGGCTCCTCGCTCGCGGTCGGCGTCGACATGGAGCCGTTCTACGCCGCGTTCGCGGACACACTGGGATCGTCGCAGCCGCCGTGTCCGTGGACGTTCGACGGTTCCTTCTTCATCCCGTTCACGGACGACGATCCGATCACGCACGACGACAGCTACTGGGTCGAGTCGTTGGGGCTGGGCGTGGAGGTAACGTGTCGGCCGCTGTCCGACGGCCTCCTCCAGCGGTGGCACGGCCGTGCCGACGGGTTGGAGGACCGCACGTACGAGGTAATCACGCTGAGGGAGAAGAACGACACCTCGCTGGTGTACCGGCGGAACGACCCGAGCGGACCCAGCGACCACGGCCAGTTGTTCGACGAGACGTTCTTCACGGCTCACGAGAGCTACACGCAGCTCGCTCCGACGGCGTACCCGCGAGGGCTGGGCTCTTCGGGCGGCCCGCTGTCGTTCTTCACGTCGTGGATCGAGTACCGAGTGGAGGAGCGCAACGTGACAGTCGACCTCGGAGACCGCGCGGGGGCGGTGGTATCGGGGGCGAGCGCGTACATCGCGAGCAAGTCAGTGATCCACTGCGACCCATCACCGCGCATCGTGCGGGGACAGGTTCAGTCGGGGGTATCGGGGAACATCTCGTCGGCGCGGGTGGAGTCGGCGGGCGACCTACCGACGACAGGGCTCAGCTCGCTGCTGGCGGCGTTCCACGCCTCTCTACTGCGGCTCAGCGCGGAGGGCGCGGTGGATGTGCGGGACGGGCGGGCGCGGGACTGGGTGGGGCTCCTCGTCGAGCGGGCAGCGGGGGCCGGATTCGACGCGTACAGCAACGCCACGGCAAGCGCGCGCGCGCTGGAGTCGGTGTATGGAGCGCTGTTCACCGGATTCCTGCGACAGCACGCGGACGCGATCTTCTCCGACGCGCTACCGACAGTGGCGACGCGCTTGCGCCACGAGACGCGCGTGGTCATGCATTCCCCAGCCGTCGCCATCGCGCTGGGAATCGTCGCCCTCGTCGTCGCCCCCGCGATCGTGGCCACCTACATCACGCTGTACCGCGCGTTCCTCTGCCACGCGCCCACGAACCTCGCGGGTGTCTACGCCGCCGTGTATGCTTCCCGCGCCAGGCTCGACGTCAAGGACACGGAGAGGCAGAGTCCTGCCCTCCGCGCGAAGACGCTCGACCTCCTCGCGTACAGGTACAGGTACGGATGGTTCGTTGGGAAGGACGGACAGCGCCACTTCGGCGTCGAGCGGGAGCCGCTGTGCACATACAAGCCGAGAATCGTGCGGACGCCACTGTTGGACGGTGGCGGCGGCTAACCACCGACCACCCTTCCATTGGGTAATTACTGGTCGACGGTGTGCTCCTGGGCAGATCGTTCGGCTACCTGTTCACTTGTTTATCTGGACAATTTTGTTTCTTGATTTCCTCTGCTCTTGCTTCGTTCTGGTGAGGCACATGGCGTTCTTGAGGGTTTTGGGATAGTTATGTATGTAGATACCTAAGTACTATGTCTTTTTTTAGTTGCGAATTTCACATAGTTCGAAGGCTCCATGTTTGGTGTAGGTAGTTAAACGGTCTGGCCGCAGTCTCCTGGACTCACGTGGTGTGGTATGATCGTTGGTAATTTCGCTCTCGGAGCCAAAGTTCGGGTGTTTCACGAGCCGCACGGACCTCTACAGGTACCAGAAGCCGTGGATGTGGCACCGAGTGGAAAGAGTTGCTCTGATACGGTATTCGATGGGTGTACATATGTGGCGCGGCGGGGCGGGGCGTTGGCGTTCTCATCACGTTTATTGACCCCTGCCATTCCAATGCTCCAGGCACACCAGCCGACCCTGCCACTAGCGATCGGTCGGGAGTAATACAGCCGTGTAGTTCCCAGAATTATCCTCTCGGATCACATCTGTGGCTGTGCTCTGTTCCAATTGATAATCGTGGTTTACAGGGCGAAAACCCTCGTACGACCACAGCAAAACTCTTAAAAAAATAATACTAGAAACGAAACAACATCCCTAAAAATTTTGAACGCCTTCCAAAGGGAACTTCCGGACATTTACAGTCCGGCTATAATTTTATGCCTCCCACGCGGGATTGGAGAGCGGGCGGTGGGTCTACATATATAGAAGGTTTTCTCGTCATGTCCGCCACTGCTTCATTTTCCTACCATCATGTGTCCGGCTTCTCTTTTTATGGCTTAGTTGGAAGTGGTGATTAGATGACAGGTAACCTATTAACTGACTAACTGAAGATTCTGTTGGATTGGCCCAGTGTGCTTTCGCACTCAACCTCGACGCAATTCTCAGAGCGAATGCTGGTCGGAGTTTGCGTGCAACATTGGACTGACGAGAAACATAAAACTCCGCTTTCTCCGCGTCGGAAAATTCCCGGAGACCCCGACATGGAATTCTCGGTGCCCAACTTTCATTGCTATCGACTGCGACTGATGCAACGTTGCTCGTCATCAAATCCCCCCCAGTGTCCCTCCGAGCGAGTCGGCGGTTCTGGACAGATCACCGCCACCCCAAATGCAGCTCTCCTCCGAGAAACCTGGCTTTTCTCGGTCGCGCCCTCCAACCCTGGACTAGGCTGGACTGAGCTGGAATCAGCATTGACGCCCTGCGGTGTGGAACTGGCGCTCGTTAAGCACGAGAACGTCCCACGCGATTATTGGTCCAACTTGCGCCCCACGGACCTCCGAGTACGCGCTTGAACAGCTAACATCTCTCCAATGCCCATGCAGAATGCGCCCGCTAAGAACTTTAATTGCGGTTCTCTCGTTCGGGGCACCGAGATGGGCGATCGGAGCGTTACTAGTATGGTTGTTCTAGGGATTGCATTGCGAGCTTTATTATCGTCGACCGTGCTTCTCCTTATCCTCGTCGAGCTTCTCCCCCCTCCCCCGTTGACGACGTTATTCGAAGCTTCCAGTCAATTCCTCGTATTTTTTTTTCCCTTTGTGCAGGTGATCGTCTGCGTCCGTCCTTTCCGCTGGAATAGTAAGCGATAGCGAGCATCGGGCTTTCCTACCACCGCAGCGATCAATTCGACATTCACGGAAACCCCGAGATTCCATCAAGATGCGTTCCGCCCCCCTCCTGGCCCTCCTCATTGCCACCGTGGCCACCGTCGCTCCAACCGCAGTCGAGGGCCCTCCCGGCGACGCAATCGTTCCCATATCCGAAGCCTTCGTCGTCCCGCCTCCAAACGACGCTCTGCCGGTGTCGACCATGCCAGTGGCGCCGCACATCTCCCCCGTCGATGCGCTCCCAACGCCGAGCGTCCCAGTCGTCGACCCGATGACCTCCGTCCCGGCTGCGGAGGTGAGCGCAGCGCCACTGCTCGTCAGCTCTGTGACCTCGATAGTTCTCGACGCCACGACGGTGGTGGACGATGTGACCTCTCTGGCGGCGGAAGCCACACGGCCCCTCGCCTCGCACCTCTCGGGCGTCCAATCCTCCGCGACGTCGATCGTGAAGGGCCTTACGACTGCGCACTGGGGCTCCAACACGACCCTGACCACAACCACATCGTCGCCGCCGTACACCCCCTCCGCCGTACCGACGGAAACGCAGTTCCCAGGCGGCCTACAGGACCCGACGCTGGACAAGCCATGCTACGACAGCAGCTGCGCGAACCCCGACAGCCACATGAATTTCGTCGTTACGCTGAGCATGGATCCTCCGAAGGAGACGGGCGTGGCCGGTGCGGCGGTGACGGTGCCGCCGCGCAGCGGCATCGGCTTCGCGGCGCTTGTAGTGGCTATCGGCGGTGCTATGGTGCTCCTCTGAGTGGCGAATGTGTGCGCGCGTGTGTGGGTATCGTCTTTGCTTTGTCCTGCGTTTCAGCGTCGTCAGCTTGCGTTGTATTTCCGCAACTTTTCCTTTTGTTGTCTGTCCTTACCGGTTGTAATAGATCTCTTTTGTCCTTCCCTTCCTTTCTTCCGGCATTTATTCGTTTCGTCACTACATTTGCATTTATATGGGGCAGCGGTGTTGTAATTTTGTTATTTCTTGCGTACATATTACTGGCGCTCGAGGAGAGGAGAGAATGATGCTTCTTGTATATACGAAGGAGTGAGTCGAGTGGAGGGGTAGATCGAAACGGCGGCGGCGGCAGTGGTGGTGGTGATGGTGGCACCGTGGCAGACGGAGGGACGGAGACGATTCTGTACATATGTATGTACCATACTTCAGGGTGTACATAGACCTCGGTCCCGCAACGAAACATCCACCGCCACACGCCACATTGCCATCAGCATTACAGTGCCGTGTTCGAAAATCCTATTCGCTCGACTGCAACTGGGTGAACAATTCCATTGTGTGGTTACTGGGTAGTAACGACCTCATCACTCGAAACGGCAAGTCAACAGGGTGACAGATCGAAAGAACCTGGATCGGGGCTTTTCCAAAGGCCTGTGAGAAGTGGGGTGAAACTAGAGATGAGGAAGGGAAGCCTTGCGATTTGGTTGCTAGGGCTGAGAAAGTCTGCAGATATCTACATAGAACGCTGCTCGTCCGGAATATGCACATACCTCCACACGGATCCCCAACAAAACCCTTTTGCGTTACGAGCCCGCACCACAGTTCGGGCTCCTCTTCGGGTGCCGCGTTTGCGGAGTAGGTACCCTGAGTACATACGTACTTACAGTACAGGAAGGACACCCTCTCGTGACGAGATGATCGCCAACATCCGCCATCCACCATTCACCATTCACCATTCACCATCCGCCATCCGCCATCTACCTTCTACCATCCACCACCGAAACTCGGCTCAGTGAGACGAGACGAGGAGATCCCAACAAGCAGAACCCACTTCCACCTCCAGATCCGCCCGCCACAAGCGATGGTGTCGTGCATCGATGACAAAACTCGCACGTCCAGTGCGTGCGCTTTTAGCAGATTGTGAACCTGGCAGTCTCCCCCTCTGGCACGTTTAGCTCCAGGCGCCGACTGAGGTAGTAGTAGCGCTGACGGGCAGAGTAGTCCTGCGGGGGAAGTTTTTTTTTTGAGCGAGGTCCCGACGAAATACTGTGGCAGCACATAGCTGGCGAGGAGGGAACACAACGTCTGGGAGGAGTGAATATGTGTGTATACGCGCGCACTATCGCTATCTATTCTACCCCGCCCTACCGCGCTATGTTCTACCAGAAGAAAGCCAGCGAGCCTGTCTAGATACGCGCTGCCACCGAATATAGTTAAGACGAAGGACGTCGCTGTGCGAATCTGCGAGAAGCGGCGGAGCGGAAAAGCCGTAGGCTCCTGATTCCGTCATCGACACGACAGCATCTGAAGACGCTAGGGAACCAGGAAGACTCGCGAGACAGCTTAGTTATGATTGCGTTGCCGGTTATTCGTATTCAATACGTCCGCGTAATAACATACCGAATTCTGGGGTACGTACGTACGTACATCTTATCGTCATCTTAATGATTTAATCCGAAAGGGATCCGTCTAGGTGGGAATCGACGTGTGATGGTGAGGCCTGCTTTACTGCAAAATATTAGCAAGAAGCCGGGGGGGGGGGGGGGGGGGGGGGGCGGGGGGCGGCCCCCCGGTTATAGTTTTTTTTTTTTTTTTTTTTATTAAATAAAAATTTTTTAAATTTTAATTAAAAACTTT
>Ga0307516_10003281_pt1 | contig 20946 bp, 18 predicted proteins | sample 19_EM_MG_FD_203310 | JGI IMG/M metagenome (GOLD analysis project Ga0307516, IMG submission 203310) | Populus trichocarpa ectomycorrhiza microbial communities from riparian zone in the Pacific Northwest, United States - 19_EM | ecosystem: Host-associated > Plants > Roots > Unclassified | place...
CCGGCGTCTTCTTGTGTTGTCAGCGGCTGGGTAGCGCCATGGCTCAGCGAGGGAGCGGCAGCATCATCAACGTGGCTTCCACGTACGCGCTGGTCGCCCCCAATCAAGACCTTTACCGGCTCGCCGACGGCACGCAGGCGTTTTGGAAGGGCGCTGCCTATCCGGCCAGCAAGGGCGCGGTGCTACAACTGACGCGATTTCTGGCGGCGTATTGGGGCGAGCGAGGCGTGCGCGTCAATGCGCTCTGCCCCGGCGGCGTCGAGGCCGGTCAAGACGCGCATTTCCGCGAGCGCTACGCAGAGCGCACACCGCTCAAACGTATGGCGGCGCCGAGCGACTACCGCGGCGCGCTCTTGTTCTTGGCCAGCGACGCTTCGGCGTACATGACCGGCGCGAGCATGGTCGTCGACGGAGGCTTCACGATATGGTGAAGCTGCTCGGGCCAGAGCTGTTCGCGCGCGCGGCGGGCATTAGCTTGTTAGTGAGCGACGTGGACGGCGTGCTCACCGACGCCGGCGTTTACTACGGCGCCAAGGGCGAAAAGCTGAAGCGCTTTTCGATGCGCGACGGCATGGGCGTCGAGCTGCTGCGCCAAGCCGGCATCCGCACGGCGTGGCTCACTCGCGAAGAGAGTCCGATCGTCGCGGCGCGCGCCAAGAAGCTGCAAATCGACGCGCTGTGGTCGGGAGAGCGCGACAAGCGCCAGAGCTTGCCGCGCTTGGTGCAAGAGCTGGGTGTCGATGCGCGAGCGGTGGCGTACATTGGCGACGACGTGAACGATTTGGGGGCCCTGGCTTGGGTGGCCGAGGCGGGGCTGGCGGCGTGCCCGAGCGACGCAGTTCCAGAAGTGGAAGCTGTCGCGCAGTTCGTCACCAGCGCTCGCGGTGGATATGGGGCGTTCAGGGAAGTTTGCGATTTGATCTTGAGTAGCCGGAAGGAGCACACGTAATGGAAACCACACGAGCTCATGGTGGACGGCTGCGTTTGCCTCGCGGCGAGCACGCCGGTTTGACGAACGGGTCCGGGCCAGTCGTGCAAATTGCAGGGCGCGGCGTGGGCGAAGAGCAGCCGGTCTTCGTGATCGCCGAGGTTGGCATCAACCACAACGGCTCGCTCGAGCTGTGCGAAAAGCTGATCGAAGGGGCAGCGCACGCCGGCGCCGACGCCGTGAAGTTTCAAAAACGCACGCCCGAGCTGTGCGTGCCGCTGGAGCAGTGGAATGTCATGCGCGACACGCCTTGGGGCCGAATGTCGTACATCGACTACAAGCGCAAGATCGAATTCGGGCAGGCCGAGTTCGAGCAGATCGACCGGGTGTGCCGACGCCTGGGCATCGCCTGGTTCGCCTCGTGCTGGGACTTGCCCTCGATCGAGCTGATCGAGCGGTTTTCGCCGCCCTGTTACAAGGCCGCCTCGGCATCGCTGACCGATCACGAGCTGCTCCGGGGAATGAAGTCGACGGGCCGCCCACTCATCATCTCGACTGGCATGTCGTCGCTAGACGAAATCGCTGCGGCCGTGACCGCGATCGGTGAGGATCAGCTGCTCATCGCGCACTCGACGTCGACCTATCCGTGTCCGGTCGAGGAGCTCAATCTGCGCGTGATCCCCACGCTAAAGCTAACCTACCCGCGCTGCCCGATCGGCTACTCTGGCCATGAAACGGGCCTGGCCCCGACCTGGGCGGCGGTCGCGCTCGGAGCCACCTTCATCGAGCGCCACATTACGCTCGATCGGGCGATGTGGGGCACCGACCACGCTGCCTCGGTCGAGCTGCCGGGGTTCGAGCGGCTGGTAGGGCAGATTCGCGACGTTGAGCGCGCGGTCGGCGACGGTGTCAAGCGTGTCTACGATAGCGAGCTGCCGATTCGCGCCAAGCTACGTCGCGTGCCGAGCGCGACCGCGGGCTGAGGACCGAACATGCCGTGGACGATCCTTTCACCCGTCATCATCGTGAGCGTCGCGCTGTTGCTCATGGGGCTCGAGCGGCTGTTCCCCTACGCGCCCCAGAAACTCATCCGGACCGGATTTTTCACCGACTTGCTCGGCTACGGGGTGCTGCAGAGCTATGTGCTCGGCTTCGCGATCAGCGGACTCATCCGCTTCATCGATCATCGCACCGGTTGGTCGAAGCTCGGACTCGTGAGTGGTTGGCCGGTGCTCGGGCAGCTGGCGTTCTTCTTCGTCGTTCACGATTTTTACATCTACTGGTTTCATCGCTTGCAGCACCGCTCCAACCTCTTGTGGCGGACGCACGAAGCGCATCATTCGGTCGACGACGTCGATTGGCTGAGCGGCACCCGCTCGCACGCGCTCGAAATCATGATCAATCAAACGATCGAGTTCTTACCGATCGTCGTGCTCGGCGCCGCGCCCGAAGTGGCGCTGATGAAGGCGACGCTGGACGCGGTGTGGGGCATGTACATCCACTCGAACCTGAACGTGCGGGCTGGCGCATTGCAACGAGTCTTGAACGGGCCCGAGATGCACCGCTGGCACCACGCAACCGAGCTGCCCGTGCCGGGCAAGAACTTCGCGACGAAGCTGGCTGTCTGGGATTGGCTGTTCGGCACGGCTTATCTGCCCGACCACAAGCCCGCACGCTACGGTTTGCTCGAACAGAGCTACCCGAGGCGCGGCTTCTTTGCCTACTTCTTGCAACACGCGCACTCGTTGCGCAGGGCGAAGGAGACCAGCGGTGGGTGACCTGATTGGCGATGCGGTCGAAGGCAACTTGTACTGGTTGGGGCTTGCCGAGTTACGCCGGCTGCGAGAGCTCGAAGTAGCGCGGGCGGCGCGGGCGCAGCTCTTGGCCGACGCTTGCCGGCTCAACGCTCTTTACATGATCGCCCGCGCGGGCTCGGGTCACATCGGTAGCTCCTTTTCGAGCCTCGACATCGTGACCTGGCTACACTTAGAGGAGCTGAATCTCGATGCGGGGCGGGACCTCTACTTTTCGTCGAAGGGTCACGACGCGCCCGGCCTGTACTCGCTGTTGATCGCGCTCGAACAGCTGCCGTTCGAGGACATTCACCGGCTCCGCCAGCTCGACGGGTTGCCTGGCCACCCGGACATCGGCACTCCGGGCATCGTCACCAATACGGGCTCTTTGGGCATGGGCATCTCCAAGGCCAAGGGCTTCGCGCTCGCGCAGCGCTTTCTCGGGCAGCCGGGGCGCATCTACGTGCTCACCGGAGACGGCGAGCTCCAGGAAGGCCAGATTTGGGAGTCGCTCGTCTCGGCGGCCAATCTGCAGCTGCACGAGATCTGCGCCATCGTCGATCACAACAAGCTCCAGTCCGACACCTTCGTCGAGAAGACGAGCTCGCTCGGCGATCTGGCGGCCAAATTCGCGAGCTTTGGTTGGCACGTGGAGCGCGTGAACGGTCACGACTTCAAAGAGCTGAGCGCGGCGCTGGCGCGCTGCGGTCAGGTGGAGTCGCGCCCACAGATCATCATCGCCGACACGATCAAGGGCAAGGGCGTCTCTTTCATGGAGCACACGTCTCTTGATTCGGACGTGGCGCAGTACCGTTTCCATTCCGGCGCCCCCACGAGCGCGCTGTATCGTCAAGCGGTCGAAGAGCTCGTGGCGCGTCTTGGCGCACAGGCCGACGCGCTCGGCATACCGAGACTCCGATTCGAGCAGGCGCGCGCGCCCCAGCTTTTGCCCACGGGCGCTCAGCAAAGGCTCGTGCCGGCCTATGCCAAGGCCCTCGAGCAAGAAATGGAGCGCACGCCGAACCTGGTCGTGCTGGACGCCGATCTGGTCGTCGATACCGGCCAAATGCCGGCACGACAGCGGCGGCCGGAGCGCTTCGTGGAGTGCGGAATCGCCGAAATGGACATGGTGAGCATGGCTGGGGGCATGGCGCTCAAAGGCATGCTGCCGGTTTGCCATTCATTCGCCTGCTTTCTTTCGACACGGGCCAACGAGCAGATTTACAACAACGGCACTGAGCGAACGCACATCGTGTACGTCGCGTCGCTCGCCGGCTTGCTCCCCGGAGGACCTGGTCACTCACATCAATCAGTGCGAGACATTTCCGCTGTTGGCGCGGTGCAGGGCCTCGTCGCGATCGCACCGAGCACCGAGGCCGAGGTCGCCCAGGCGTTGGCTTGGTGCCTGCACGAGCATGACGGCCCGGCGTGGTTGCGCCTCGAAAGCGTGCCCTGCGCTGTGCCGTTCGAGCTGCCTCAGGGGCGGCTCGAGCTGGGCGTCGGTAGCCTGATTCGAAACGGTGTCGACGCGCTGTTCATCGGCTACGGGCCGACGTTGCTCAGCGAAGCTTGGCGCGCCAGCGACCTTTTGCTGGAAGATGGTTTGCGCGTCGGCGTGGTGAGTCTGCCCTGGTTGAATCACGTGAGCTCGGCGTGGCTCCTGCGCGCTACGGCGCACGTGAAACAGGTGTTTTCGCTCGACAATCACCACGCTGTCGGAGGGCAGGGCGACCGCATCGCCGAAGTGTTCGCGTCGGCGTCGGGCGCGCGGCCACCGCGACTACATCGCTTCGCGGTAGACGGGCTGCCAGCCTGCGGCGGCGCGCAAGACGTGCTCCACCGACACGGCCTCGACGCTCGGAACCTGCGCCGGCGCGTTCTTCAAACATTTTCCTCTACGCGCGCAGCTGACCTCGCGCCCGGCAACCATGCGGCGCGTACGGCCGAAGAGGCCCTTCGTTAGGGGTGGCCGAGAGGAATCACAAGAAATTGCCGGCAACGGCCCAGAGCGGCCCGTCCAACGTGGGGCAGTTGAAATCGCCGTCCGGATCGCCGCCCCACTCGAGTTGCCCCTGCTCTAGCGTGGCAACGAAGGCGCGGCCGTCGAGGTCGACCTGCGTGAAGGTGATGAGCCCGGCGAGCGTGCCGACGAGATGCAAGTCGCCCGAAGGCGCGTCGGGTTCCGTCGGCGCCACCAGCGCCGGTTCGAGGGGCAAGCGAACGGGCTGGTCGAGTAGATTTGGCACTTCTGCCAACGGCAGCATGAAGAAGACGGCGTCTGCGCCGAGCGTGCCCCGCAGCTTGCACTCCACGACGTGCTGGCCAGGTTGATCGACCGGGCCGGCCAGGTTCTGCCCGACCGAGCACGGCAACTGGATGGTCAACGGCTCGCTTCGGGCCGGACAGACCACGAGCGCATCGGGCTGCCCGCTGGCATCGATGGGCCCGACGCCGGATGACGGGGACGGGTCGTCTCCCGCCGCGCCGGCTTGCGGAGCGCCGGCTTGCGGAGCGCCGGCTTGCGGAGCGCCGGCGGCCATGGCTGCGTCGTTGTGCTCGGTGCGACCGCAGCCGCAAACCAACGCGAGCACGAGCAGCGGCGCAAGGCCGAGCGGCTGGCTCTGGCGATTTGGTGCAGGCTCGAAGGCATCGCCCATGACCGCTTCGAGTATACCAAGCGGTCTCGTGAGCCGTACCCAATCGTCCAACTAGCCCCAAACCACGCGGGAAACCCAAGCAGTCTAGCGTGTCGTTGCCGGCCACGAGAAAGTAGCCAACGAGTCGGGCGCTCAGGGTATTGGCGGAAGACCGAGCAGGAACGGCGCCACGGCGTTCAGGTAGTTGACGCCGTTGTAGTTGGGATTGTCGTGGGGGCCGGTGGGAAACTCGCACCAGACGACAGGATAGGCGGCGGGGCAGCCGGTGTATTTGACGCAGGCAGGATACGCGGGGTCGTACGCTGTGTGGTCCGAGCCGGTGCAGCCGTTTCTCTTCAAGATTTCGTCGCGTGCGGGCGCCATGCCGAAGGTGTCTTCGTCGACGTTGAGGGTGGCGAGCGGACCGACCGGGTTGTTGGTGTCGGCGTCGGTCACGATCATGAACGCGGCGCTCGGGCCGTTGCAGGCCCAGCGATGCTCGCGCAGCCCGCCGGCGAGCGAGTAGGTGCCCCGGATCTTGTCGGTGGCTGCGCAACCGGCCAATAGAGCTTCCCACGCCCCGCTGCTGCCGCCGCCGATGAACTCTTGGCCGAGATCGACGCAGAAGTTCTCTTCGACCCATTTCGTCACCGCCAGAAAGTAGGGCAGCTCGGGCCCGTTCAGGCAGTCGCCCACGTGCTTGATGTCGGGGGCGCAGCGGATGCCGCCGTCCGCGAAGCACGGCGTGATCTGCTGCAGGCCGACTTTGATGGCGCCGCCTTCGCCCGGTACGCTGAAGCCCGCGCCCTTGAGTGGCGGCGCGGGGCCGCAACCATCGGCGCCGAAGAAGACGGGATACGCATGATTGGGGTCGTAGATGGGGGGCAGCTCGATCGTGTAGTCGCGGTCGAGAAAGGTCTCGCCATTGGGCGCCGTGGCTGCGTTGACGCCGCCCGGAACGAACGGCGGCGCGATGCAATTGGACGGGCAGTTCGGCACCGTGCAAGCTGCGCAGGCAGCGATCGCAATGCGGTGGTTCGTGAACGCGGAGTCTGTTGCGCCCATAGCGGCTTTGCTGCAGCCGGGGCTCTTCATGCCGCTGCGGCTGATGGTGGGTCCGCCGCCGCTACCGCTAGAGCCACCGCCACCCGAGACTCCGCCGCTTGTGTTCGTGCCTCCGGTGCCCGAAGACGCGCCGCCACCGCCCGTGGCTGCGCCGGCCGCGGCCGTGCCGCCCATCGTGGCTCCGCCCATGCTCGTGGCGCCGGAGCCGGCCGAGCCACCCGCACCGCCCGAGCTGCCACCAACGGCGCCGCCGATGCCTGAGCCACCCCCAGCTGCATTGCCCGCGCTACCGCCTGGGGGAGGACCTGGCTTCACGCCGTCGTCGGGAGAGGGCGTGGTCGTGCAAGAGGCGGCGGCCAAGCAGACCAAAGCAGCAGAGCTGACGAAAAAACGTGCCAAGGTTCAGCCAGACTGGCCCGGCGCGCCGGCCGTTGCGGAAGGGCAGGCGACCACTGGGCCCAAGTGGGAGATGGGGGGAGGCCTCGATATTGAGTGGCGCCGGCAAGGCGGCACGATCACAGCATTCAGCCACCAGCGCAAAGGACTCGCGGCGGCTGGCTCCGATTTCGCACGCTCTCAGTCGAGAATTCCAGCGCTGGTTCCCGAGCACCACCGTAGGACGGCGATGGCAATGCCCAAACGCGCCCAGTCGGTATCAGCCCTCGCGCGAGCGGCGTTCGAGCGTGCACTCGAGCACCAAAGGGCCTCTGCGCCCGTGGTGGCGCAGCCGACCGCTGTGTGAGCATTCGAGGCACTCTTCGACACCGAGCCTGCCGCGCCGCGGGCAGTCCACCGAGAACTCGAGCGCTTCAGCGGTGTCGTCGCCCGCGTTCTCGCAGGTGACCGGCAGGTACCGCACGTCTTGCGGTTGTTTGGTTTGATCGAAGCCCATCGGCAACCAGCTGGCCGCCCCCGCGCCGCCTCTTCTATTGGCTCCAGAATGCATGCCCTCGACCAAGCAACTGGTGTTCCATGATCGTTTGGCGGGGTATTTGTAACCAGGGCGCGCGACGGCCGCCCGCCTTGCGCCGAGCGCGCGCCGCGACGCAAGACTTGCGCGGCGACATCTGCGCGGCGTTGAACAAGATCATCAAGTCTCAAAAAGAGGCCACGGGAAAGGCCGCCGTGAGCGCGCAAGCCACGCTCGAGTGTGACGACGCAGACGCGGACACCGGGCAAGCTTGGCGCGCGGACGGGCTCACCAGCGCCGAGCCGTTGCTAGAGAGCCGTTGCTAGAGAGCCATTGCTAGAGAGCCGTTGCTAGAGAGCCGTTGCTAGAGGTGCCCCATCGGTTAGTGGTCAATATTGGCCGCTAACAAGACTAGGCGGGAAACGTCGCGCGAGCGGTCCGTCGCCTGCTTGCGGGTCGCGCAGACCCGTTCGGTGCCTGCGCAGGTTCCCCAAGATCCGCTCCGCTCGAACCCCCAATTTCTCGCCTCCCGATCTCCCGATCTCTTTGTGAAGAAAATCTCGTCTCGTGCGTTTTGGCCTGCTACCGGCACGGAAGCTTCTGCAAGTGAGGCTGCGGTTCGGCAGCCAAAGGATATGACGAATCCTTCTGGGCCGCGGCTCGGCAGCCGTAGCGGAGAAAATGCGGTAGAGACGAGCGGTTCATGACCGTTGCCGTCGTCGCAGAGAAGCCGAGCGTGGGGCGCGATCTGGCGAAGGTGCTCGGGGCGACGCGGCGCGGAGACGGCACGCTTTCGGGCAACGGCTATGTCGTGACCTGGGCGATCGGGCATTTGGTGGGGCTGGCGGAGCCAGAGGGGATTCGGCCGGAGTGGCGGCGCTGGCGGCGCGAGGACTTGCCGATGCTGCCGGAGCGCTGGCCGCTGACGGTCTTCGACGCGACGCGCGACCAGTTCAACGTGGTCAAGCGCGTGCTCAACGCGCCCGATGTCGAGTCGGTGATTTGCGCGACCGACGCGGGGCGCGAAGGCGAGTTGATTTTTCGCTTGATTTACGAGGCAGCGAGCTGTCGGCGGCCGGTGTCGCGGCTGTGGATTTCGTCGCTCACCGAGCCGGCAATTCGCGAAGGTTTGCGGCGCCTGCGGCCTGCCAGCGACTACGACCACCTGGCTCACGCCGCGCTCGGCCGCAGTCGCGCAGATTGGCTCGTCGGTATGAATTTGTCGCGCGCGTATGGCTTGGCGCTGGATGCGCCGCTTTCGGTGGGCCGTGTGCAGACGCCGACCTTGGCCATGCTGGTGGAGCGAGAGCTGCAGATTCGCGACTTCGTACCGGAGGACTACCTCGAGGTTCTGGCCACCTTCTCTGCGCGTGAAGGCCAAACTTACGCAGGTACCTGGTTTGATCCGAAAGCCAAACAGCATGCGCAGCGCTTGCCGGCGTCGGGCGAGGCCGCCAAGGCCGTCGTGGCGCGGGCGCTGGCCGGGCAGGCCCAGATTGCCAGCGTTGACTCACAGACGAAAAAGCTACCGCCGCCGCTGCTTTACGATTTGACAGAGCTGCAGCGGCACAGCAATCGACTCTACGGCTTTTCGGCGCAGCGCACGCTCGACGTCGCCCAAGCGCTCTACGAAAAGCACAAGCTCATCAGCTATCCGCGCACCGACAGCCGGCACTTGTCGAGCGAAGTCGCCAAAACCTTGCCCGCCGTCGTGTCGGCGATTGCGGCGCCGTACGCGGCGCTGTTGGCGGATGGCACGGGCGCGCGGCCGCTGTCCGGACGCTTCGTCGACGACGGCAAAGTGACCGACCATCACGCGCTTATTCCGACCACTGTTTCGGCAGCCGGCAAGGCGCTGTCGCAAGACGAGCACAAGCTGTACGGGCTGATTTGCCGGCGACTTTTGCAGGCCTGGCAGGCTGACTTCGTGTGGGCGGCGACGGTCGTGACTACGGAAGTGCGGCCGAAGTCGAGTGACGCGCCGCTCGACAGCTATCGCAGTCACGGCACGGCCATCGAGCAACAAGGTTGGAAGGTGCTCGACGTCGGCGAGCTGAAGGCGCCGCGCGGCAAGGGCGCGGCAGCGAGCGACGATGACGCGCCGGCAGCAGATGCAACCTTGCCGGCAGGCCTCGAGCGCGGACAAGCGCCGCGCGTGCTCGAGGCCAAAGCGATCGAGAAGACCACCCGCCCGCCGCCCGCTTTGAACGACGCGACGCTGCTGACCGCCATGGAAACGGCAGGCAAGACCGTCGACGAGAAGGAGCTGTCGGACGCGATGAAAGACAGCGGGCTCGGTACGCCGGCAACGCGCGCCAGCATCATCGAGACCCTGCTCGCGCGCGGCTACGCGGCGCGCGACGGCAAGGCTTTGCGCGCGACCGAGCGGGGCGTGGGCTTGATTGCCGTCGTCGATGCGGAAGTGAAGAGCGCGGCCATGACCGGGGCTTGGGAGGCGCGCTTGCAAGCCATTGCCCGCGGTAGCGGCGTTTTGTCGGCGTTTTTGCGGGAGATTGAAGACTACGTGACGGCCGTGGTCGGGCGCGTGCCGCCGCTACTGCCGCCGCTTTCGGGTGGGACCGGCGACAGACCGACTCCGCGCGCCGCGGCGCCGGCGAGCACGGCAGCGCGCGCCGCTGCGCCGGCGAGCACGACAGCGCGCGCCGCTGCGCCGACGAGCACGGCAGCGCGCGCCGCTGCGCCGGCGAGCACGGCAGCGCGCGCGCCTGGGACGCCGCTGCCGCTCGAGTCGCTGCTCCGCGAACGCTTTGGGTTCCCCGCATTTCGGGCTCATCAGCAAGCCGTGTGTGAAGCCGCGACCGCCGGCGACGACGTGCTCTTGGTGATGCCGACCGGCGCCGGCAAGTCGCTGTGTTACCAGCTGCCGGGCCTGGCGCGTGGCGGTACTACGCTGGTCATCAGCCCGCTGATTGCGCTGATGGAAGATCAGGTCGCGCGCCTGCAGTCGCTCGGCCTACGCGCCGAGCGCATTCATTCGGGTCGCCCCCGGCTCGAGTCGCGGCAGGTGTGCGTGGACTACGTGCAAGGCGCGCTCGATTTTCTGTTCGTCGCGCCCGAACGGCTCGGCGTTGCCGGCTTTCCAGAGCTGCTCGCGCGTCGCCCGCTCGGCTTGATAGCGATCGACGAGGCGCATTGCATCTCGCAGTGGGGGCACGATTTTCGGCCTGATTATCGGCTTTTAGGCCAACGCTTACCGCTGCTGCGGCCGGCTCCGGTGGTGGCCTTGACGGCGACCGCGACGCCGCTCGTTCAAAAAGACATCGTGGCCCAGCTCGGCCTCGGCGGAAACGCGCGGCTGTTCATCCACGGCTTTCGCCGGCACAACTTGGCGCTCGAGACGCTGGAGCTTTCGCCGAAGGAGCGACCCGGGCGCGCGCTGGCTTGGCTCTCGGGCGCAGGGCGACTGCCGGCCATCGTCTATGCGCCGACGCGCAAGGCAGCCGAAGACGTGGCCATGCTTTTGGCCAAGCAGCATCGTGCCGAGCCGTACCATGCCGGGCTGAGCCCTGAAGTGCGCGACCGCGTGCAAACGGACTTTTTGGCGGGGCGCCTCGACGTTGTGGTGGCGACGGTCGCGTTCGGTATGGGTGTCGACAAAGCCGACATTCGCACGGTGCTGCATTTGGCGCTGCCGGGCAGCGTCGAGTCTTACTATCAAGAGATTGGCCGCGCCGGCCGCGACGGCAAACCGTCGCGCGCCGTGCTCATGCATCACGCCGCCGATCGCAAGACTCACGAGTTTTTCTTGGAGCGCGACTACCCGGACGCCGGGGTGCTGGAGAAGCTGTTCGCGGCGTTGAAAGCCAAGCCGGTCGGCGCCGACGCGCTCAGAAAAAAGACGCGCGTCGCCAAGGCAGATTTCGCCAAAGCCCTCGAAAAGCTGTGGGTTCACGGCGGCGTGCAGGGCGTGGTCGAGGGCGAGCTGACGCGCGGGCACGACGCTTGGCGCGCTCCGTACGCGGCTCAACGCGGCTTGCGGCTGGAGCAATTGGCGCTGATGACGAAGTTCGCGTCCGAAGCGCGCGGCTGCCGCATGCTGTCGCTGGTCAAACACTTTGGAGACAGCGAAGACTCCGGCGCCGCGTGCGGGCATTGCGATCTGTGCGCGCCGGCCGGCTCCGTCAAGACGCAAGCTGCGCCGCTGGGCGGCTTCGTGGCGTTCACCGCGCCGACCAAGCGTCGCGGCAAACGCGCGCGCAAGAGTGCCAAGAGCGGCGGGCGCCGCAAGTCACGTTCGCCCGCCGTAACGCTACCGGTGGCGGGCCCCAGCGCCGCCCTCGTCGCTACGCTGCGCGCCTGGCGCCTACTCGAATCCAAAAAGAAGCGCGTGCCCGCGTTTCGTGTGCTCACCAACCGCGCTCTCGTCGCCATCGCCGACGCCCGCCCCGCGAGCCCCTCGGCCTTGCGCGAAGTCAAGGGCGTCGGCCCCAAGCTGCTGAAGAGCTACGGCGCGCACTTGGTCGCGCTCTGCACGCGTGGCCGAACGTAGACCCTCGGCCAAAGTTACGCAGCGCCAAGCCGTGCCGGCCTTCGATCCGGGGCGGAATTCGCCGGCAACGGGGTCTCCGGCAAACCGCGCGCGGCGGGCGCAGCTTCTGCGCGGACAAAGGCCCGGCACGGCCCCGAAATGTGGGGGAATTCGGGTAGCCGAGCGCCGAAACAGCGGCGCGGGCGCGGGCACGCGGCGTGCATTCCTGTCTGCCAGGTGAGCTCAATGAAGACCAATGTCGTGCTTGTCGATCGGACCGTGCGTATGGGTTTGGGGATGCTGCTGCTCGCATCGCCGCTCCTCGAGCTGCATACGTACCCGTACAACCTGCTCGGTCTCGTGCTGATCGTCACGAGCGCCGTGGGCTATTGTCCGCTCTATCGAGTCGTGTCGGGGCTTCTGCCGCGAAGCTCGGCGAGTCACGGCCAGCACCCTGCAGGCGGCAGCGGCGCTCGAGTCTGAGACTGACACTACCATCGCGGAGCTTCGGATCCTAGGATGCGGGCGTGTCCTCGCAGTCCTGCTTCGGAATCTTGGCTGTGCGCCGCGCGCAAGACGTGAAGCCCCGCCACCGGCGCTGGGGGTTCGCGAGCCTGGCGTGCGCGGCGTGGCTGCTGACAGCGGGTCCGGCGCTCGCGCTCGATCCATTCGAGATCCAAGTCTACGACGGCACCGCCAACCCGGCAGGCGCGGTCGGGCTCGAGCTGCACGCCAATCACGTCTTTTCGGGGCTGCGCGCGGCCGAAGCGCCCGAGCTGCCACCGAACGGCCAGACCCACCTCACGCTCGAGCCGTCGTACGGCTTGTTCAGCTTTTTGGAGCTGGGCGGGTACCTGCAAACCGCGCTGCGTCCGAGCGGACAATTCGACTACGCGGGCGTCAAGCTGCGCGCGAAGCTCGTGCTGCCTACGCCCCCGCCACACGTGCGGTTGGGCGTCAACGTGGAGCTGTCGCTGTTGCCGCGCGCGTACGAGCCCGAGCGCTGGGGCACCGAGATCCGGCCGATCGTAGCGTTCGAGAACGAGCGTTGGCTGATGGCCGTGAACCCGATTCTCGACTTCAGCTACACAGGTCCCCTCGCTAACAAGGGCCCGGCGCTCGAGCCGGCCGCGATGTTGAAGCTCAAGCTCGAGCCGCTGCTCGCGGCGGGCGTCGAGTACTACGCGGCTCTCGGCCCCGTTGGCGCGTTCGCGCCTGTGCGCGCCCAGCAGCACTACTTGTTCGAGGCCGTCGACCTGTTGGCGCTGAGCCGCGTCGAGCTCAACGTGGGCCTCGGCGAAGGGCTTACCTCTGCCAGCAACGACTGGGTTGGAAAAATGATTTTGGGCTACGTCTGGGAGTAGACGCGAGCTTCAATGCAGCGCGCTAGCGGGTGGCGTCCAAACTTGGCCGGTTTCGCAATCGATATGCCGGAGCTTCGCGCTCTTCGCCGTGACGTCGATGGCGCCCAGCACGATCGGCAGTTGAAAGCGGCGCGGGCCGATGGAACCGGGATTGAATACCGACAGCCCGCGGTCGCGCCCGATGAACGGCACGTGCGAATGTCCGCACACCACGAGCGACGCGCGCTCTTTGCTGGCCAGCCGCGCCACCTCGGCGCGGAGCTTCGGCCCATAGACGGCGATGTGCAGCATCAGCATGCGTAGCTTCAGCGTGTCGCCCTGCATCAACTCGATCAGCAACATCTCGGGCACGTCGCTCACTTGCGCGTCGATGTTGCCGCGCACCGCGAGCACCGGCGCCTGCTCGGCTAGGCTGTCGAGCACCGTTAGCTCGCCGATGTCGCCGGCGTGCAAAATCACGTCCGGTTCGAGCTCGAGCAAGCGCTGGCGTGTGGCTGGATGGGGCTTCGAATGCGTGTCGGCGACGACCGCGAAGCGAAACGCGCCGTCGTCGCGGGTCTCCAGTCTGATTTTGCGCGGGGTGATGGCTCGCGACACGCCGCCAGTGTGGCACACGGGCCTGCCGGGCGCGTGACCCGGAATGCGACGGATTTACACTGGGCTAACGAGCCGTTGCTCGCGCGTCGTTTGCTCGGGCGCCGGCAGGACGCTAAAGTGCGGATGGCGCTCGCGGGTTTCGCGCCTGGAGAGGTAAGAGCGACGTGGGAACGCAGCAAGCTTCGAGTGGTAGGGGGCCAGCAGCGGCTGGGCTGCTGGCGCTGGCGCTGGCAGGCTGCACCGATCCGCTCGACGTGGTGGGTGTTCAAGAGCAGGTCACCGAGCATAGCCAGACCGCGCCGCTGGCAGACGACAAGCTCTCCGACAAGCACCCGGTTTACGACGCTTCCCGCACCTTGACCACGCAGTACGATGGTTGCACGGTGACGCTCAACCTGACCGGCAGCGTGACGCGCCTTACGCTCACCGAGCTGAGTGGCGCCGATGCTAGCCTCGACGGGAAGCTCTTTCCGACCCGAGCGGCGGCGCTCGCGGCGCTGGGCGACCGAGTGAGCATGCCCTCGATGGAGACGGTCAACGGCATGCTCAAGCCGTTCAACGACGGCCTCTACGCTGCGGCGGAGCTGTCGGCCGAAGACGGTAGCAGCGCGGGTCTGGTCAACAAGCAACAGCTGCTAGTCGACTTGCTGCAAGAGCTCACGACTCGCGCCATGACCGGAGCCGCCGCTGAGCGAGCGCCGGCCGAGCAAGCCTCCGCAGACTTGGCGGCAGCTCTGCTATTGTCCGGCCCCGCACCGGCCGTGCGCGCGGCGACTTTGGCCGGAGCCCGTGGCGAAGCCGCAGATTTCGAAGCCGATGCTTTCCGCGCGACTCCGATCGGGTTCTACACTTGGTCGCCGACGCTCTCGGCGCTTTTCGAGCGCGATCGCTTCTTGCAATCTCGTCACCTGCTGGGCGCACAGGGCGCCCCAACCTTCGCTGCACTGGCCGAAACAGCGCTGGTGCTGGGGCAGAATACCGATCTCGCGGCGCGCTACGGCAACGTCTTGAGCCTGTACGCGCAGCTGACCGATCCATTCTACGACGCCTCGCCCGTCGACCTGCAGCCACTGGTCCCCGACGCGACTGCCGTTGCCGGCTCGGACGCGACCGAACGCTCGTTCTTCGCGGCGCACCCCGCCAAGTACCAGCTAGCGTCGTGCAACCCGGCCCTGGCGTATTGGCCGGCCTCCGAGGGCGTCGACAATCGCATCTTGCGGCCGATCGTGTGCAGCGACGCGCCTGCGCCGAGCGGCGGCGATTTGCTGGCGCTCCTGGTCGCACAGGTCGAGTCTGGCGCCGTGGATCTGAAGCCGCGTCCAGATTCGGGCTGGTACGACCAACAGATTTACGCGCTCGAAACCCTGCTCGCGCCCGATCTCGCGCCCGAGAAGGACAACCTGCTCTTGACGCGGGCTTACAAAGAAAAGCTCGTCGAAACCTTCAAGTCGATCTTGATCCAGACGCGCGAGACGCACGTCAAACAGTTGGGCGCGGTCTCGGAATCCACTGCGTTGATCATCCCGCCTCGTCCGTTCGACGTCCGTCCGCCGTTGCGAGTCGAGCCTTTTCCCACTTTCTACCTGCGCACGGCGCGCGCGTATCGCTTCGTCGAAGGTGTGCTGCGCGCTACGCTCGGCAGCGAATTCTTGGCGGGGACCAGACGGCTGATCGAAGACGGCACGCGGAGCGCCACCACGCTCGAGGCCGAGCTGGCCGACAAGCAGCTGCTGCTCTACGGCCTGTACGTCGTTGCGGCAGACTCGATTGGCTCCGCCTACGGCCTCAGCAGCGACGAGCTTGCGAGCTTTCCGCTAGACTTGGCGCGAGCGCGCGCCGAAACTTGGCTTGGGTCGTGGCGCGACGACGTCGACGTGAATCGCGATCCGCGCGTCAGCGTGCCGGTGACCTACGACCAAGCCATGGCTACCTACTTTGCGGTGGCGGGCGTGAAGGTGTTGCGCATGCACGCCAGCTACCCGGACTCGCGCCGGCCCGAGATTGTCAGCGCCGACCGCTGCGTCGTGCACGATTGGCTGCCCTATCAACCGTACCTGCTGGTCGAAGATTCACTGCAGCTCGAGCGACCCGCCGCACGCGCGCCGCTCACTCGCGACGCATTTCGCGCCTTGTGTGACGCCGCAACGACAGAAGACGAGCTCCGCGCAGCCTTCGAGTCCGCTCCTTGAGCCGGCGGCCGGTTGAACGGCTCGCGACCGCAGCATTGCTCGGCGCGCTCTGCGCTTGCTCTACCAATCTGTTTCAAACCGCGCACACCACGCCGCCGGGGCGCGTGCGCGCCAACGTCGGACTCAGCTACTTGTCCAACCGTGTCATCGCACAGCAGAGCCGCAGCGGCCCCAACCCATTCGTGAGCATCGCCGGGCAAGCGGGACTGCGCGTCGGAGTGACCGAGCACCTCGACCTGGGTCTGGGCAGCTTCGAGATTGAGGGCGCGGCGCTGGACGCCAAGTACAATCTCTTGGGCCCGGCTCAGCCTTGGGCGCTGGCGCCTCGCGTCGGCGCCGCGTACGGCGGCAACTACCAGACGTTCAGAGCGCAGGCCGGGGGCATCGCCAGCTACCGCGCTTCACGCTTGGTCGAGCCCTACCTGGGCCTCACCTTTGCGAACTACTGGATCGGCAAGTACACGAGGCCGAGCCAGCCAGCGCCGGCCGGCTCGCACTACGCCCATCGCAGCGGCAGCGGTGACGGCGTGCTGGAGCTCAACTTCGGTGTCGAGCTACCGTCGAAACACTACGCGACGCTGCTCGAATTCAGTCATTGGTTCGTGCTGCAAGACGACCCCGGCGACTTTTACCGCTTCGTACCTACGAACCTGGTCGGCGTCGCCATGCGTTTTTGAGGCTCGGCACCCACGCAACGCGCGTAAGTTACTTGAAGTTCTTCTGCAACAGGGCGCTCGGCCCAAAATACAAGATCGCGTCTTTGGCGTTTTCGTACAGCCGCCGCAGCGGGGGCATGTGCGGGTTACTGGCGTAAGACATCGACAGAATGACGCGCCGCTCGCCCAGGCCGAGCTTCGAAACCCCGTGCCACACCTTGGAGCCGCAAAAGATGACGACGGTGCCGGGCGGCGTGGCAAGCTCGCGCCGTTCGACGGGTAACTGGTCTTTGGTGTGTAGGTCGACGAGCAAGCGCTGGGTCGAGCGATCGCAAAGCGACAGCAGTTGGGTGTACGAGGCGCCCTCGTCGCAGCCGCACGTGTCGTAGTGGAAACGCATGCCGTCGCCCGCGCGGTCGTACTCGTAGGTCGCGCAGGCGTGGTCGTCCTGGTCGTCTTTGAGCTGCATGGTTTGGCCCACCAGCTGGCTCGTCCAAGCCAAGAACACGGGCGAACGGTAGATGGCCGTCGACAGCGGAGCGACGCGCTGCAGCCTGCGCCAGCCGACGTGCTGCGCCGAGCGTAGCCAGGGCATGCGCGAGCGCGTCGCGCGCACCCGGTCGATCTCGGCCAGCGCTTCCGCACACAGCGCTGGCGGAACCAGCTCGGGCAGCACGATGAATTCACCATCGGCGTGAAACTGTTCGCGTAGCGGGTCGAGCTTCAGGGCTGCGAGCTCGGCGGTCCACATCGCGTCGGCGCGCTCTTGAACCGAGGCCGGCACGGCTGGCGCGCCCGTAGCCGTGCCGAGCTTGCGCGCGAAATTCTCGACCCAGGGCCTGCGTACCTCGTCCACGGCGACCGACGATACCTCAGATGCGACCGCGGAGCAGCGATTGACGCCTTTGCCCGCCCCAGCTAACCCCCCGCCGTGGCCGTTCGCTAGGGGGCACGCCGATGCTGCTCAACCAACTACTCGAAGTCGCGCGTGCGCAGCTCGGCGAAAGTCGTGAGCTTCGGCGCCGGGCGCGGCGCAGGCAGCAACATACCCCGCTCGTGCTGGTGCCCAGCATTCTTGGCACGCGGCTGGTCGACAGTCGCGGGCGCGGCGGCTGGAGCACGACCCGCGACCTCTACGGGCTGCCGTTTTCGGCTACCACGAAGGAGCTACACCCTGCGGGCTTACTCGAAGGGTTCACCGTGGTGCCGCGCCTCTGGTCGTACGACGTGTATGGCGGCTTGGTGCGCTACCTGGTGCGCGTCGGTGGCTACGTGCTCGGCGAGACGTTGTTCGTGCTCGGCTACGATTGGCGCACCGGTCTCATCGATGCGGCAGCCAAGCTCGACGCGCTCGTAGGCGAGGTGAGTGGGCGCGGCGCTGGCCAAGTCGACTTGCTGGGCGTGAGCTCCGGAGGGCTCGTCGCCCGCTACCTACTCGCCAGCGCGCCTGAAGGCGTTGGGCACGCCGCGAACGCGCCACGCGGCCAGGCAGCGCGGCGCGTTCGCCGTCTGATCTGCGTGGGGACGCCGCAGCGAGGAACCTTTTCCGCGCTCGACGTGCTGGCCAACGGCTCGCGGCCGGCGCCGCTCGGCCGCCGCTTCGCCGGTCGTCAGATCGCGGGCCAACAAACCGTGTGGGATCTGCTACCCCACCCGAGCGAGCGCATCTTCATCGACGACCGGGGTGAGATTCTCGACGCCAGCCTTTACGATCCTGAAGTCTGGTTGCGACTCGGGATCGTGTCGTTGCCAGGCGCAGAGCTCGCCATGCGCCTGGCAGGTGCGCGCCGCTTTCACGAAACGCTCGATCTCGCCACGCCCCACGCCGACACCTTCGTGGTCGGCAGCAGCCACCTGCCCACGGTCGTTCGGGCCTACGTTTCTGGCGGACGCGTGCGCTTTCCGAGCTGCACACCAGCGGCGGGCGATCCGCACGCGCCCGTGCTGTACGCGCCCGGGGACGGCATGACCACCGAGTCGAGCTTGCGCGCGTTGCCTGGCCTGCCGAAAGAGCGCATGCGTTGGGTCTCGACCAAGGTGCACCGCTCGCTACCCGCCGACCCCGAGGTGCATCGACTGCTGCTCGAGTCGCTGCTGGCAGACTAGGTTCGGCATGAGGAGGGTAAGCCTGCGTTTGTTGTTCTTTCTAGCTTGGGGGAACCTGCTCGACGACTCGTTCAGCGTGGTACTGCTCGTTGCCGCGGTTGCAGCGGGCGTTACGTTTCAGGTTCCGAACGTGGCCAATCAGCGAGGCTACGAGGCAGCGTTGATGAGCGAGGGCGTGTCGGCAGGAGACGGCGACATTCGGCTCCGCCCGCGCCAAAAGGCCGGCATCGAAAACGCGCGCGCCATCAGCCAGCGGCTCTCGGCCCATCCTGAAATTGCCGCTGTGGTACCCGTCGTGGTCAAGCCCGGCGCGCTCAAGGCAGCGGGGGCTCTGGTGGGCGCACCGATCATCGCGCTCGACGGCGCGGCCAGCTTCCGGCCCTTTCGTATGTTGCAAGGACAGCCGCTCGACCCCGGCGAGCGTGACGGCGTGCTCGTCGGCGTCGCCTTGGCCAAGCGCTTGGGCGTGGCGGTCGGAGACAGCGTGTCGGTGCGCGTGATCTTGGCCATCGGCGCGGCGAGCATCGACGAGGACGACGTGGGTCGCTTCCGCATGACCGTGCGCGGCATCGTCGGCGGCACGTTCGGCGCCCAAGAGTCGGTCTTCGTCGACCGCGCGTTTCTGGCGGCAGAGGCCGGCGAGCCAGACGTCGCGACGATGATTTTGGTCTACTTGAACGACCACGCCCGGGCCAGCGCGCTCGCGCGGCGCATCAACGCCGAGCTGCCGACGCTTCAGGCGCGAGCCTGGCTCGACGACAGTCCGTATTTGGCCAGCTCGCTGCAGGCGAGTCACGCGGTGGGTGCGGTGTCACAGTCGATGGTGGTTTGCGCCGTCACGCTGCCGCTGCTCGCGCTGCTCTACATCAGCGTGCTGCATCGGCGGCGCGACATCGGGGTGCTGGCCGCGCTTGGCTTCGGCGCGCGCGAGATCTTCTTCATTTTCTTGACGCAGGCTTTGATCGTCGGCGTGTGCGGTTCCATCGTGGGCTGCGCGGGTGGCTACGCTTTAATTCGCTATTTTCTGACTCATCCCATCTTCGAGTGGCAAGGGTTCGTGATTCGGCCCGTGCTCGACGCGAGCTGTTTTCTGCAGCCGGTGCTGATCGCCCTGTGCGCCGCGATCTTGGCCGGGGTGTATCCCGCTCTGCGGGCTGCTCGACTCGAGCCCGCTCCGGTTTTTCGCGGGGTGACCTGATGCTGCCGCTCGAGCTACCCGTCGTGCGAGCGAACGCGCTTACCCGGCGCTTCGGCGAGCGAGCGGTGGTGCAAGGTGCTTCGCTGGCGCTCGCTCCGAGAGAGTCGGTGGCGGTGCTCGGACCGAGTGGTTGCGGCAAAACGACCTTGCTGCACATGCTCGGGCTACTCGAGCGACCGAGCGAGGGCGGCGTGCTGTTCGGCGGCCGCGACGCCTGGGCAGAGCCTGCGCTGGAGCGAGCACGCCTGCGCCTCGGCTACGTCGGCTTCGTCTTTCAGCTAGGCAATCTGCTCGGGCATTTCACGGCGCGCGAAAACGTTGCCATTCCCGCTTGGCTTTTGCACGGTAGCCGTGCAGAGGCCATGCAGCGTGCCGACGCCTGGCTGGAGCGCGTAGGGCTGTTCGGCCGCCGCAACGAGCGGGCAGCGCAGCTTTCGACGGGCGAGGCACAGCGGGTGGCGATCGCTCGCGCCTTGATCAACGAGCCTAAGTTGGTGCTCGCGGACGAGCCGACCGGCAGCCTGGATTCGAAGAACGCCGACGGCGTGATGGAAGCCCTGCTTTTGGCATGTTCCGAGCGAGCCGCGCTATTGCTCGTGACCCACGACGTCGAGATCGCGTCGCGCTTATCACGTCGCGTGGCCATGCGCGACGGCGAGCTCGGCGAAGCGTAGCGGCTTGCCTTGACACTGCCGCTGGGGCACTCGTAGGCTGCTCAGGTGCGAGTTGTCGTCACCGGTGGTTCGAGTGGGATCGGCGCAGAAATCGCGCGGCAGTACGCTGAGCGCGGCGCGCGCATCGCGCTGTTCGCGCGCCGTCGTGACAAGCTCGAGGCGGTCGCCGCCGAATGCCGCTCGCGCGGCGCCGCCGAAGCGCGGGTCCTAGTCGGCGACACGACCGATTGCGCACGCGTAGCCGAGGCGTGTCACGAGCTCACGCAGGCGTGGGGCGGCATCGACCGAGCCTTTCTCAACGCCGGCGGCTACGACGTGAGCGACCCCGTCGCGATGCAACG
>Ga0307516_10003282_pt1 | contig 20944 bp, 19 predicted proteins | sample 19_EM_MG_FD_203310 | JGI IMG/M metagenome (GOLD analysis project Ga0307516, IMG submission 203310) | Populus trichocarpa ectomycorrhiza microbial communities from riparian zone in the Pacific Northwest, United States - 19_EM | ecosystem: Host-associated > Plants > Roots > Unclassified | place...
TTGATCGCAGCCCGGCCGGCCGTCGCCGCCGAGATCAACGCCCGCCGCGAGGAGGGCGACCTCCGCGAGAACGGCGGCTACCACGCCGCGCGCGAGGAGCAGGGCAAGCAGGAGGGCCGGATCCTGTACCTAAAGGAGTTCCTGCGCAAGGCCGAGGTCGGCGACGCCCCCACCGCCGACAAGGTCGCACCCGGGACGGTCGTCACGATCTTCTTCGACGACGACAAGAGCGACACCGAGACGTTCCTGCTCGGTTCCCGCGAGATCGCCGCGACCACCGACTACACGGTTTACAGCCCCGAGTCGGCGCTCGGTAAGGCGATTCTCGGCGCGGGCCCCGGCCAGACCGTGACCTACACCGCACCCAGCGGCGCGGACATCAAGGTCACCGTGGTCGAGTTCGGCCCCTTCGGCGCCTAGAAGGCCAGACGCGAGATTCCGCCGGATCCGTTCCACGGGTCCGGCGATCTCGTCACCGCGCCGGTCAGGACGTTCCGGAGAGCAGGGTGAGTGCGTAACCCTGGCTCCGCAGGGCGCCGATCAGGGCCGCCGAGTGGTCCGGGCCGCGGGTCTCGACCGACAGCTGCACCTCGACCTCGCCGAAGCTCAGCCGCGGGTTCTGCCGCGAGTGCGCCACGTCCACGATGTTGGCGCGCTGCTCGGCGATCTCCGCCAGCAGCCGGGCCAGCTCGCCGGGCTGGTCCCCGGTGCGCACGGCCAGCCGCAGGAACCGGCCCGCCGAGACCAGGCCGTGCTCGATCACCCGCAGCAGCAGCATCGGGTCGATGTTGCCGCCGGACAGGATGGCCACGATCGGCGGCTTCAGGTTCACCTTGCCAGTGAGCAGGGCCGCCACCGCGGCGCCACCGGCCGGCTCGACCACCATCTTGTGCCGCTCCAGCAGCACCAGCAGCGCCGCCGACAGGTCCTCGTCGGTCACCGTCACCACGTCGTCGACCAGCTTGCTGACGTGGGCGAAGTTCAGCACGCCCGGGCGCATCACCGCGATGCCGTCGGCGATGGTGGCGGAACGTTCCAGCGTCAGCGGCTCTCCCGCGGCCAGGGAGGGCGGGTACGCGGCCGCGCCGATCGCCTGCACACCGATGATCTGGACCTCCGGGCGCAGCGCCTTGGCGGCCACCGCGACGCCCGAGATGAGGCCGCCGCCGCCGACCGCGGTGACGATGGTGCCGACCTCCGGGCACTGCTCGAGGATCTCCAGCCCGACCGTGCCCTGCCCGGCGATGACGTCCCGGTGGTCGAACGGGTGGATCAGGATCGCCCCGGTGGCCTCGGCGAAGGCCCGGGCGGCGGCGAGCGCGTCGTCGACGGTCGTGCCCGCGTACTCGATCGAGGCGCCGTACCCCTTGGTGGCCGAGACCTTCGGCAGCGGCGCGCCCTCCGGCATGAAGACCGTGGACTTCGCACCCAGCATGCCCGCCGCCAGCGCCACGCCCTGGGCATGGTTGCCGGCGCTCGCGGCGACCACGCCGCGGGCGCGCTCGGCGTCGGAGAGCCGGGAGATCCGGGTGTACGCCCCCCGCACCTTGTACGACCCCGCACGCTGCTGGTTCTCGCACTTGAGCCAGGTCGGCACGCCGAGCGTGCGGGTGAGCGGCAGCGAGTATTCGAGCGGGGTGGTCTTGACGACCCCGGTCAACAGCGCCCGCGCGGCCTCGATGTCGGCGAGCTCCAGCAGATCGGTCATGAGTGAGATGGTGCCACCCGGCTCAGACGAAGGCGTGCCGAGGCCACGGGTTGGCGACCTCGAGCTGGCCGGCGATGGCCAGCAGCAGCAGCTCCGACTCCGGCGGGCCGACCAGTTGCACCGCCAGCGGCAGGCCGTCCGGGCGCAACCCGACCGGCACCACGATCGCGGGCAGGCCGGCGATGTTCCACGGTGCGGCATAAGGCGCGTACGCCATGTTCACCCGCATGTTGCGCCGCCAGCTGCCACCGGCGTGCCCGTCGGCGGGCGGCGGCGCCGCCGCCAGGGCGGGCGTGAGCAGCACGTCGATGCCGCTGTCGGCGAAGAACTGGATGCTCTTCTCCCGCCACTGGTCGCGCTGGTGCTGCTTGACCCAGCCGCGCCGCCACACGAACCGGCCGAGCGCGATGTGCCGCCGGGTGCGCGGCTGCAGCGCCCGGACGTCCAGCCCGGCGGCGTCGGCCTCCCGGTACGCGCAGGCGAACCAGGTCGCCAGCCCGGCCAGGCCGACCGCGGTGGAATACGGCGGGTCGGCGGTGACCGTGTCGTGTCCCACCCCGACGAGCAGCTTCGACGCCTTCGAGACGGCGTCGCGGTTGGGCTCGTCGGGCCGGATCCCCGCGACCGGCGAGCGCAGCGAGACGCCGACCCGCAGCTTGTCCGGCTGGACCAGCTTCACCGGGGAGCGGCCGGCCATGACGCTGAAGCCCAGCGCGGCGTCCGCCACCGTGGTGGCCAGGATGCCGTTCTCGGTCAGCCCGAGCCAGCCGTCCACGCCCAGGTCGCACGGGATCACGTCGCGGCCGGGCTTGAGCCCGACCAGGCCGCAGCAGGCGGCCGGGATGCGCACCGAGCCGAGGCCGTCGTTGCCGTGGGCGATGGGCACCAGCCCGGCGGCGACGGCGGCGGCCGAGCCGCCCGACGACCCACCGGGGGTACGCTCCAGCGCCCACGGGTTGCGGGTCGGCTCGTCGGTGCCGTCGGTCGTCCCCCACAGCCCCATCTCGGGCATCCGGGTCACGCCGACGACCACCGCGCCGGCGCCGCGCAGCCGCCGGACCACCTCGTGATCGTCCTCGGCCACGGCCGAGCGCGCCGCCGCCGAGCCGTTCCAGGTCGGCAGGCCGGCGACGGGCGTGTTCTCCTTCACCGCGACCGGCACGCCCGCCAGCGGCAGGTTGGCCAGATCTTCCTGGTCGTCGACCTTCTCTGCCTCGGCGATCGCCTCACTGGCACGCACCACGCGGAACGCGGCGAGTGCCGGATCGGAGATCGCGATCTGCTCGAGGTGGTCGGCGACGACCTGGGTGGCTGTCGTGTCGCCGCGCCGTACCGCGCGCGAGATCTGCTTCGCCGTGGCACCCACCCACGTGGTCGCCAGGTTGTTCATGGCCCGTCTCCGTCTGTCTGTCTAGACCTAGCCGAGCGCCTGCTCCAGATCCGCGAGCAGATCGTCAACGGTTTCGATGCCGACAGACAGTCGCACGAGATCGGCAGGGACTTCAAGCGGTGAGCCCGCGGCGGAAAGGTGTGTCATCTGCCCCGGGTGCTCGATCAGCGACTCGACGCCGCCCAGCGACTCGGCCAGGACGAAGAGTTTTGTCCGGTTGCAGATGTTGATCGCCTGCTCAGGGCCGCCGGCCGCGCGGAACGACACCATCCCGCCGAAGCGCGACATCTGCTTGGCGGCGGTCTCGTGTCCGGGATGCGACTCCAGCCCCGGGTAGAGCACCTGACCGACGGCCTCGTGCTCCTGCAGGTAGGTGACGATGCGCTCGGCGTTGTCACAGTGCCGGTCCATCCGTACCCCGAGGGTCTTGATGCCCCGCAGGGTCAGCCAGGCATCGAACGGGCCGTTGACCGCGCCCATCGCGTTCTGGTGGAAGGCCAACTGGTCGCCGAGGTCGTCGCCGGCCGTGATCAGCGCGCCGCCGACCACGTCGGAGTGCCCGCCCAGGTATTTGGTGGTCGAGTGGATGACCACGTCGGCGCCGAGCGCCAGCGGCTGCTGCAGATACGGCGACGCGAACGTGTTGTCGACGGCCAGCATGGCGTCGTACTCGTGCGCCAGCGCGCCGAGGGCGGTGACGTCGGCGATGTTCAGCAGCGGGTTGGTCGGCGTCTCCGCCCAGATCAGCCGGGTGTGGCCGGGGCGGAACGCGGCCCGCACCGCGTCCAGGTCGCTGAGCGACACCGCCGTCCAGTCCAGGCCCCAGTTCTCCGCGACCTTCGCGAACAGGCGATAGGTGCCGCCGTACGCGTCGTCCGGGATCACCACGTGGTCGCCAGGCCGGCACACCGCCCGCAGCAGCGTGTCCTCGGCGGCGAGGCCGCTGGCGAAGGCCAGGCCGCGCCGGCCGCCCTCGATCGCGGCGAGGCACTCCTGCAGGGCGTCGCGGGTCGGGTTGCCCGAGCGGCTGTACTCGTAACCCAGCCGTGGCGCACCGACGGCATCCTGGGCGTAGGTGCTCGTCTGATAGATCGGCGGCACCACCGCACCCGTGCGCGGATCCGGGTCCTGCCCGGCGTGGATGGCGAGAGTGTCGAAGCCGTACGTGTTACCCGTCATGAATGGCAAGGCTAGTCTGCGCTGATGCCCGACTGCCTGTTCTGTTCGATCGTGGCGGGCACTGTTCCCGCGTTCCGGGTGGTGGACACGCCGGACGGCGTCGGCTTCCTGGACATCCGGCCGGTCTTCAAGGGCCACGTCCTGCTGGTGCCGCGCCCGCACGTGGCCCAGCTGACGGAGCTGCCGGCCGAGCTGCTGCCGGGATACTTCGCCCTGGTGCAGCGCGTCGCCGCCGCGGTGCCGGTGGCGTGCGAGGCCAAGGGGACATTCGTCGCGATCAACAACGTGGTGTCGCAATCGGTGCCACACCTGCACACCCACGTCGTACCCCGGACAAAGGGCGACGGGCTGCGCGGTTTCTTCTGGCCGCGGAGCAAATACGGCTCCGACGAGGAGGCGCAGTCGTACGCCGACCGCATCGCCGAGTCGCTCGGGTAAGGATCGCTCCCGTCCCGGCGTTGCAAGAGTCGGATGAGAGGAGTCACCGTGTTCCTGCGGTACAAGAAGATCGAGCTACCCGGCGCGGAGACGCACACAGTGCTCGGCACGCCGCTGAGGGGCCCCTGGCCGGCCGGCTTCGAGACGGCGGTGTTCGGCATGGGCTGCTTCTGGGGCGCCGAGCGCATCTTCTGGCGACTGCCCGGCGTGCACTCGACCTCCGTCGGTTACGCGGGAGGCACGACGCCGAACCCGACGTACGAGGAGACCTGCTCCGGGCGCACCGGCCACGCCGAGGTGGTGCAGGTGGTCTACGACCCCGCCAAGATCAGCTACGGGCAGCTGCTGAAGGCGTTCTGGGAGAACCACGACCCGACGCAGGGCATGCGCCAGGGAAATGACGTGGGCAGCCAGTACCGCTCGGCGATCTACACGACGACGCCCGAGCAGGCCGCGGCGGCGTGGGCGACGCTGGAGGCTTTCCAGCCGGTGGTCACCGAGGCCCGGCGTGGCCGGATCACTACCGAGATCGCGCCGCTGGGCATTTACTACTACGCCGAGGATTACCACCAGCAGTATCTCTCGGACGCCAAGAACCCGAACGGATATTGCAATCATGGTCCCAACGGGATGACGTGTCCGACTGGCGTCGCGAAGACCGACGCATAGATCTTGACCCGGCGGGTCTTCGACATGCGCCAATCATCTTGATCCAGATGACGACCCGAGGCGTCCTCACCGATGCCAAATCGGTGGGGAGCTTCCGAACACGCTACGTACCATCCGGGCAGCCCACCAACTTGTTCGAATAGGCGAGACGATAGCTTCTTGCCAGCGCTGATAACGTCTCCCGGTGCGCATTGGGATCTACGTCGATGGCTACAACCTTTACTACGGTGCTCGCGGGCTGTGCGGACGCGGCACACCCGGATGGCGCTGGCTGGACATCCGCGCTTTGGCGGAACGCCTGATCGCAACATCGCCACGCTGGTCCAATGCCACTGTGCATCGCATCGTCTACTGCACTGCGGTCATCGACGCCGCGAGCAACCCTTCCGGGTTTGTTGATCAAGATATCTACCTGAAGGCACTCAGGGCGGCGTCGAGTGTCGACCACATCGAGTACGGCTATTACGTCGCCCGAGTTAAGCACGCCCCATTGGCGGTTCGGGCGCAGAGCCGTAGTGGAAATCCCCAGCTGGTAAACCCACAGTGGCCGATCATGGTTCAGGACGCTCAAGGCAACCCTATCCCGGATGCCAGATTCGTGGTGTCTTACGCGCACAGGGAAGAGAAAGGCTCCGACGTCAACGTGGCGTCACACCTGCTTGTCGACGTCTTGACAAGCCAAGTCGATGCCGCCGTCATCATCTCAAATGACAGCGACCTCAAGTTTCCGATCGCCCATGCACGGACGAAGGTGCCAGTTGCGCTGATCAACCCGTCCAGCAACTACCTCGCCGGCGCTTTGAGAGGCCAGGCCAGCGAAGGTGTAGGCGGGCACTGGTGGCGCCAGCTCACCGCTTCCGACCTGCACGCCTGCCAGCTGGCCACTCCCATCGCCAGCCACTCTCGCCCAGCCGGTTGGTAGACGTGTAGCGAGTTGCAGCACGTTGTAACGCGATGTAACGTGTGATGCATACACCACCCGGTTCCCTCGCGGAGCCGGGTTTTTTCTTGAGCTGGCCCGTCACTCACTGTGCGCCAGACGAGAGGACTAGCACCAGCAGCACTTCTCGGACGTCAAGAACCCGGGCGGCTACTTTACCCACGGGCCGAATGGCAAGACCTGCCCGATCGGCGTCGCCAAGACTGACGCCCAGTTCCACCCACCTCATGAGCAGCAAGGCCGCCGCGAAGCCGACGCAGCCGCGCCGGATTCTGCGGCGCGGCGGGTCGTTCCGTCAGGACGATCGGCGCCTTCCAGGTGTTTGATCTGGCCGTCCGGCAAAGCCGAGTTCAGTCAGCGACCCCGCGAGCCGGCGAGTGAAAGGGGCACGATGACCGCGGATCCGCCGCTGCGCGGCTATGCCAAGCCGATCGTCGTGCCCGACGGCTTGGGCCTGCTCGCAGGCCCTCTCTCCGGCGTCGTCCACCTGCCGCGACACCTCACAGCCCGAAGCTGTCGGCAGTCTCCCCCAGCGCGAGACAGGCAGCCTCACTATGGCCCGACGATGCCACGAGATTCATGGCTGCCGTCCTTCCTACGGGTGGAAAAGATCGACAGCTACCGAGGTCATCTCACACACTGAACAAGAAGACATTTCAGGAGGTAGTCCTCGGGAGGTACACCATGCCCAGGTTTCACAACGAGGAGGAGCGCGCCGCCTGGACGCTCGCCGAGTCGCTGGCCGAGACGGCGCGGGCGATGATGAAGCAGGCCGAGACCGCGCTCGAGTCCTGGCGTACCGGGAAAGAGCTCAACCGGGTCCGCTGCGCGCGCCGCGGGATCAGCGCCTCCGACGCCGAGATCCGCTGGTCGGAGACCGCCAACGCGAAGAATGCGCTCACCGACAACAGTTTCCACGTGTCGCTCGCGACGATGTACTTCGGCGCCGCCGCGGCGCACTACTCCCGCGCCCAGTACCTCCACAGCAGCCACGGCGATGCCCGGGTTTGAGACGAAAAGCGCCACCCCGACCGGGGCGGCGGTCGGAGCGGCGCTCTCGCAGGCCTGAAGGGCCCGGCGCTCGCACGGGGGACGAGCGCCGAGCCCACCAGGGGCCTGCGTCGAGTGTGCTGCTGTTTTCTGGGAATCGGCTGTGCTTCGGCGCCAAATGAGCTGGGAGTCAGCTGTCGTTCGGTGCCGGCTTCGGCGGGTCGGCCGGCGCGCTGGCCGCGGGGCCTGGGGCTGCGGCATCGTCCTGCGGGGCACCCGGACCGGCCAGCGCCAGCCCGAGCACCGCGCCCGCGCCGATCAGTCCGAGTCCGGCCAGGGAGACCTTGCGTCGTTCGGGCTCGTTCACGACACCTCCAAGTTCAAGACCGGCCCACCATGCTGCACCCACCGGCTGAAAGTTAGCTGTGCGGCCCTCACAGCAGGCATATTGAAGGCATGGAGACGGCTACCGAGACCGAACGCAAATACAACGTCCCGTCCGGTTTCGCGCTGCCGTCCTTCGACGGTGCCGCGGGTGTGCGGGAGCTCGGCGAGGCCGAGACCCACGAGCTGGACGCGACCTACTTCGACACCGACGATCTGCGGCTGGCCCGCAACAAGCGCACGCTGCGGCGGCGGACCGGCGGCGGGGACGCGGGCTGGCACCTCAAGACGCCGGCCGGCGCGTCGAGCCGCACCGAGCACCGGATGCCGCTGACCGACGGCGACGACGTGCCCGCCGAGTTGGTCGCGGAGGTGCGGACCATCGTGCGGACCCGCCCGCTGCTTCCGGTGGCACGGCTGCGCACGCACCGGGTCGAGACGCCGCTTCGCGACGAGAGCGGCCGTACCCTCGCGCTCGTCGCGCAGGACCGGGTCGGCGCCGAAACCGACGCCGGTGAGCAGCACTGGGAGGAGCTCGAGGTCGAGCTGGTCGACGGCGGGCCCGACGTGCTCGACGCCGTCGAGGGCCTGCTGCGGGCCGCCGGCGCGACCCCCGCCGCCGGGCCGTCGAAGCTGGCCCGCGCTCTCGGCGACCGGCTCGCGGCGGCGCCGCGACGGCGCCGGAAGATCAACCCCGTGCTCCGGTACGCCCGGGAGCAGCGCGAGACCGTCGAGGAGCAGGACCCGGGGGTACGCGCCGGCGACGCCGAGTCCGTACACAAGATGCGGGTCGCGACCCGGCGCCTGCGCAGCACCCTGAAGACGTTCAAGGCCTCGTTCGAGCCGCAGCGGTCCGCCGCGCTCAGCGACGAGCTCAAGTGGCTGGCGAGCTGCCTCGGCGACGTCCGGGACGGCCAGGTCCTCTCGCACAAGCTGCTCGCCGGCACGAACGACTTCCCGGAGGTGACCGCGGGGATCCGCGCCCATCTCGACGCCCAGGTCGAGCGGGGCCGCGCGGTGCTGACCGAGGCGCTGGACAGCGACCGCTACCTGGCGCTGCTCGACGCGATGGACGCGCTGGTCGACGACCCGGAGCCGGACGACGCGGGCGCGCTGCAGCGGGCCCGCAAGGCGCTGCGCAAGGCCGACCGGCTGCTCGACGAGGCCATGGCCGGCGGCGTGGACGCCGAGCTGCACGAGGCCCGCAAGTCCTACAAGCGGGCCCGGTATGCGGTGGAGATCTTCGCACCGAGCGCCGGCAAACCGGGCAACCGCCTGGTGAAGCGGCTGACCGCGCTGCAGGACGTGCTGGGCGCGCACCAGGACTCGGTCGTCGCCCAGGAGGTGCTGCGCGAGGTGTCCCGGACCGCGCCGGACGCCTTCGGTTACGGCGTGTTGTGGGCGCGCCAGGAGCAGGTCGGCGAGCAGACCCGGGCCGAGCTGCCCCCGGTGATCGCGGCATCCCGCGCCGCCGACCTGCGGAGCTGGCTTGGCTGAGCCTTAACCCCTCGTCCACCTGCCGGCTACCTTCCGCCAGGTGCGGCGTCGGCCGGTGTGGGTATGAACGCAGGCATGCAGGCGGAACAGGACCACGAGCAGCAGGACGGCGGCCCCGACCGGCGCCAGTTCGACGACGAGCTGACCACGGATCCGTACCACGGGCCGATCAGCGAGCTGGGCGGCTACCGGGTCGCGGACGACGATGACGACGACCCGGTGCTGCTCAACGCCGACGGCAGCCCGGTGGACACCTGGCGCGAGGACTACCCGTACGGCTCCCGGCTGGCCCGGACCGAATACGACCATGACAAGCGCCTGCTGCAGATCGAGCTGCTCAAGCTGCAGAACTGGTGCAAGCGGACCGGCGAGCGAATGGTGATCCTCTTCGAGGGCCGCGACGCCGCCGGCAAGGGCGGCACGATCAAGCGCTTCATGGAACACCTGAACCCGCGCGGCGCCTCCGTGGTGGCGCTGGAGAAGCCGAACGAGCGCGAGAGCACCCAGTGGTATTTCCAGCGCTACATCAAGCATCTGCCGGCGGCCGGGGAGATCGTGCTCTTCGACCGGTCCTGGTACAACCGGGCCGGTGTCGAGCGGGTCATGGGCTTCTGCACCCGCGCGGAGTACCTGGAGTTCATGCGCCAGGCCCCGGACCTGGAGCGGATGCTGGTCCGCTCCGGCATCAACCTGGTCAAGTTCTGGTTCTCGGTGTCGCAGGGCGAGCAGCGCACCCGGTTCGCGATCCGGCAGGTCGACCCGGTACGCCAGTGGAAGCTGTCGAAGATGGATCTTGAGTCGCTGGACAAGTGGGGCGAGTACACCGAGGCCAAGGAGGCGATGTTCTTCTACACGGACACCGCCGACGCCCCGTGGACCGTGGTCAAGAGCAACGACAAGAAGCGGGCCCGGCTGGAGGCGATCCGGTACGTGCTGAATCGCTTCGCATACGACGACAAGGACGCGGACATCGTCGGCACCCCGGACCCGCAGGTCGTCGGCCCCGCCGCGCTCGCCGTCGAGGGCACCGAGATGTCTCCACAGGTATTCCCGCGCCTCTAGTGACCTTAAAAGCGTTGTCGCCGGGGCCGCGAGATGGTTAACGTGGCCGTACACGTGAAGGGAGGTGGTCCAAAGTTGCATAGCATCGGGACTCGTGAGGTGGCTGTCCGCTAGCCGCTGTCCTTGACAGCTCTGTAAGAAACGTCGAGACCGTGTGGCAGCGGTGCGGCGAATATCAGGCAGCCACCCGACCCCCGGGGATCCGGCCCAGTCCGACCGGACCGCGCTACGGCGCGGAAGTCCCCGGGGGTCGCTTCATGTCCGGGCCCGGCTCCGGGCCCATGTCTGAAGGTGACCATGCGCCAGCTGACCGTCCTCGGCACCGCGAGCCAGGTGCCGACCCGGCACCGGAACCACAACGGCTACCTGCTGCGCTGGGACGACGAGGTCATGCTCTTCGACCCGGGCGAGGGCACCCAGCGCCAGATGCTGCTGGCCGGGCTCGCCGTGTCCCCGCTGCGCCGGATCTGCATCACCCACTTCCACGGCGACCACTCGCTCGGCCTGCCCGGGATCATCCAGCGCATCTCGCTCGACAAGGTCCCGCACCCGGTCTTCGTGCACTACCCAGCCGGCGGCCGGGAATACCTCGACCGGCTCTGGCACGCCACGAGCTTCTACGACGTCGCCGACATCCGGCCCGTAGCCGTCGGCGACGGCTTCTCCGTGCAGACCGCGGCGGGTGCGCTCACCGCGCTGCCGCTGCACCACTCGATCGAGACCTACGGCTACCGTCTGGCCGAGCCCGACGGCCGCCGGATGGTGCCGTCGCTGCTGGCCGCGCACGGCGTCGCCGGCCCGGCGATCAGTGAGCTGCAGCGCACCGGCCGTTCCGGCCAGGTGACCCTCGATCAGGTGAGCGCGCCCCGGCCCGGTCAGCGGTTCGCCTTCGTGATGGACACCGGCCTGTGCGACAACGTCTTCCACCTCGCCGAGGGCGCCGACCTGCTGGTCATCGAGTCGACCTTCCTGGCCGAGGATGCCGCGATGGCCGCCCAGGTCGGGCACCTGACCGCGGGCCAGGCCGCGTCGGTGGCCCGGCAGTCGGGGGTACGCACGCTGGTGCTCACCCACTTCTCCCAGCGGTACGCGGACAGCACCCGATTCCTGGCGGAGGCCCGCGCCGAGTTCGACGGCGAGATCGTGCTCGCCGAGGATCTGCTGCAGGTGCCGGTGCCGCCCCGACTAGGTTCATCCGATGAGCGTGCATCTGCGACCCGCCGCTGACGACGACCTCCGGGCGGTCGGCGCCCTGCACTTCCACTCCCGGGCGGCCGCTTATTCGGACATCCTCTCCGCCGACGCGCTGGCCTTCGGCTCACCGGAGGTGCTGGGCGAGTGGTGGGTGGAGCGGTGGAAGTGGGAACGCGACACCCACCGGCTGACGGTCGCGGTCGACGGCGACACCCTGGCGGGCTTCACCTACCTGGGGCCGAGCGAGCAGGACGGCGTGGCCGAGCTGTACGCGATCCACGCCGACCCGGCGTACGTGGGCACCGGCGTCGGGCGGGCGCTGATGCTCGACGCCCTGCCCGCGCTGGCCGGGCTCGGCGACCGGGCCGTGCTCTGGGTGCTCGCGGCCAACCAGCGGGCCCGGCGCTTCTACGAACGCGGCGGCTGGGCCCTGGACGGCACCACGCGCACCGGGCCGATCGGTGGGGAGCCGGTCGCCCAGGTGCGGTACGGACGTGCGGTGGAGGGTGGACGGGAGCACGTGACCGAGTGAATGCGGGGGAACCTGTGGTCACGCACTCCCGTCTACCACGCCCGCCCGCACCGCCTTTTTGGCGCCTGGCCGGAGGCGCCGACCGGCGGAGGCGTGCCGGTCGAGACGGTACTGGCGGGTCCGGGTGCGGGACACCCGCGTGCTGGCGGGGCACGAGGGCATCACCGCGGTTCGACGTCGTCCGGGCCGATGCAGGTCGGTTCTTGCCGGGGGACGGTCAAGGTCCCGGCCGACGTCGAAGATCTGTCGAGCTTCCTCAGTCGAAATAGCCCCGGTTCAGCTCGTCGAGCTTCGGCGTCGCCCGCCGGACCATGTTGTCGTCCAGCCCGGTACGGACGCCGGGCATCGCCCGCACGCTGTTCAGGTCGTGCCGCAGGGTCCAGGCCTCCCGCCACGGCCGGCGGGACGCGAGGTCGGCCCGCTCACCCAGCCGGCGCGGCGCGCAGGGCCAGCGCCAGCCGCACCAGACGCAGTTGCCGTCGTGACCGGCCTCAGCGTGCCGTCCGAGCATCTGCTGGGCGTCCTGCCAGAGCAGGCGGTCCACGATGTCGGCCGGCACGGCCTCGTCGACGATGACCATCCTCACCCCCTCCATCCGGCTCGTTCAGCTCCTTCGTCACTCATACAACCCCCGGCGCCCAGCACCCGGTCGGACTTTCTGTGCGACCTCCGGCGACTATCCGTGACCGCGCCTCGGCACGCGTTTTCGCCGTGGGCGGACGCGCTGCCGGCATGGATGTCCGGCGACCGGCGTTGTGAACTTCATGGATACCGAACACACGGGTGTCGAGACGGGCGCGCTTGATGCCTACAGCCGTGTCGTGACCGGCGTCGCCACCAGCCTGCTGCCGTCCGTCGCGGCACTGGCGGTCCGTACCTCGCGCGGAGCCGGCGCCGGCTCCGCGGTCACCTTCACCGACGACGGATTCCTGCTCACCAACGCCCATGTGGTCGCCGGCGCGAGCGGCGGCACCGCCGCGTTCGCCGACGGCACCGAAACCAAGTTCGATGTGGTCGGTGCGGACGCGCTCTCCGACCTCGCCGTCGTCCGCGTGCACCACCCGGGTGCACCGGCGGCCCCGCTCGGCGACGCCGACAGCCTGCGGATCGGTCAGCTCGTGGTGGCGGTCGGCAACCCGATGGGCCTGGCCGGTTCCGTCACCGCCGGCGTGGTGTCCGGGCTGGGCCGCTCGCTGCCCGCCCGCGACGGCCGCCGGGTGCGCATCATCGACAACGTCATCCAGACCGACGCGGCACTCAACCCGGGCAACTCCGGCGGCGCGCTGGCCGACTCGACCGGCACGGTGGTCGGCGTCAACACGGCGGTCGCGGGCTACGGCCTCGGCCTGGCCGTACCGATCAACAAGACCACCCGCCAGATCATCGGCGAGTTGGTCGGCACGGGCCGCGTCCGCCGGGCGTGGCTGGGGGTCGCGGGCGTGCCGGCGCCGCTGCCGCCGCCGATCGCGGAACGCCTGGGCCAGAAGCTGGGGCTGCGGGTGGTCGAGGTGGTGCCGGGCAGCCCGGCCGGCACGGCGGGCATCTATCTGGGCGACATCCTGATCACCGCCGGCGGCGAGCCGGTGCAGACGGTCCAGGCCCTGCAGCGCCTGATGCTGGGGCCGGCCATCGGCACGAACCTGCCGATCACGGTGCTCCGCAAGAACGCCTTCGTGGACGTGGTCACGGTCCCCGCCGAGCTCTCCTGAAGAGGGCCGCCCGCATGGTTGTCACGCAGCCGTGCGGGCGGCCTCGACCTTGAATCAGGACAGGTGCGTCAGGAGATCCTGGCGGGTCAGCACGCCAGCCGGCTTGCCGTCGATCAGGACCATCGCCGCGTCCGCGTTCTCCAGCAGCGACACCGCCTCGCTCACCGGCTGGCCGCCGCCGATCATCGGCAGCGGGTCGGCCATGTGCCGCTCGATCGTGTCGTGCAGGTGGGCCCCGCCGGTGAACAGCGCGTCCAGCAGCGCCTTCTCCGAGATGGAGCCGGCCACCTCGCCGGTCACGACCGGCGGTTCGGCCTTCAGGACCGGAAGCTGGCTGATGCCGTACTCGCGCATGTAGTCGATCGCGTCGCGGACCGTCTCGGTCGGGTGGACGTGCACCAGCGGGGGCATCTCGCCGGACTTGGCCCCCAGCGCCGCCGCCACCGAGGCCTCGTCGCCGCCGGTGGTCAGGAAGCCGTAGCGGGCCATCCAGGTGTCGTTGAAGATCTTGGACAGGTAGCCGCGGCCGCCGTCCGGGAGCAGGACCACGATCACGTCCTCCGGCCCGGCCTTGCGGGCGACCGCCAGGGCCGCGACCACCGCCATGCCGCAGCTGCCGCCGACCAGCAGGCCCTCCTCGCGGGCGAGCCGCCGGGTCATCGCGAACGAGTCCGAGTCGGACACCTCGATGACCTCGTCGCAGATGCCACGGTCGTAGGTCGCCGGCCAGAAGTCCTCGCCGACGCCCTCGACCAGGTACGGCCGCCCGGTGCCGCCCGAATACACCGAGCCCTCGGGGTCGGCGCCGACGACGCGGACGTCGCCCTGCTCCTTGAGATACCTGCCGACGCCGGTGATCGTGCCGCCGGTGCCGACGCCCGCCACGAAGTGGGTGATCCGGCCCTCGGTCTGCTTCCACAGCTCGGGGCCTGTCTCCTCGTAGTGCGAGCGCGGGTTGGCCGGGTTGCTGTACTGGTCGGGCTTCCACGCGCCGGGAATCTCGCGGGCCAGCCGGTCCGAGACGTTGTAGTACGAGCGCGGGTCCTCGGGCGCCACGGCGGTCGGGCAGACCACCACCTCGGCCCCGTACGCCCGCAGCACGTCCTGCTTGTCCACGCTGACCTTGTCCGGGCAGACGAAGACGCACCGGTAGCCCCGGAGCTGGGCCACCAGGGCCAGGCCGACGCCGGTGTTTCCGCTGGTCGGCTCGACAATCGTGCCGCCCTCGCGGAGCAGGCCGGCCTGCTCCGCGTCCTCGATCATGCGCAGGGCGATGCGGTCCTTCACGGAACCGCCGGGGTTGAAGTATTCGACCTTGGCAAGGACGGTCGCCGCTATGCCTTCGGTGACGCTGCGCAGCCGGACCAGGGGGGTGTCCCCAATGATGTCGACGACATTGTCGTAGTACCGCACGTCGCTGTGCCCTTCTCCGGTTGCTGACCTGTAAAACGCCAGCCTACGGCTCAGGTCACCACCGAACCCGGCAGGACCGCGTCGCGGGCCTTCTCCCATTCCAGGAAGCGCTCGGTCTCGCTCAGCACGGAGCCCGCCAGCCAGGCGATCATGACGGCGTCGTCGGCCAGCCCGAAGACCAGCAGGGCCGCCTCGGGGATGATGTCGACGGGCGACACCACGTACGCGGTCGCGGCCGCCATCATCGCCACCCGCATGCCGCCGTCGTAGTGGCCCCTTACGCTAGCCTTGATCATCCGGGGCAGCGCGGCGATGCGCTTGCCGATCGACGGGCCGCCACGGGCCCCGCTCATCAGCGCTTTCGCCAGCGCCGTGAATGCGGCGGTCCGGCGCAACGTTCTGGCCATGTCGTCCCCTTTCGCTCCACCCAGCATGACGGTCACGCGCTAGTTGTGCCCGCTCGGCGCGGGGTTCAGACAGTTGTCGCACAGGCGAAGTAGCCTCGAAGGCCCCACCATCGCCGTCAGCCGAGTTCTTGACCTTCGGCTGACGGGCAGGTTCCCTCCGAGCGAGAGCGAGGGAGAGCGTGCGACCGAGAGCGAGGGAGAGCGTGCGACAGGTGCGCAGTTTGACGGCGACGGAATGGCAGCGGCTTCGGCTCGCGGGCCAGATCGCGGGCGGTGTTACCGGCGCCGCGGCGGGCCTTACTGCCCTCTCGGCGGGCGTGCTGCTCCGCCAGGCGGCCGACGCCCGCCGGATCATCCCGATGGCCGAGGCGCCCCCGCCCCGCGGCGACGGGGTGTACGGCCCCAAGTTCCCCGGCAAGCCGCTGAGCATGGTCATCCTCGGTGACTCCTCCGCGGCCGGCTACGGCGTGCACCGCCCCCGGGAGACCCCCGGAGCGCTGCTGGCCACCGGCGTCTCGCGGCGCCTGCGCCGGCCCGTGCGCCTGCACCGGCTCGCCGTGGTCGGCTCGATGTCGTCCGGCCTGCCATACCAGGTGGACGCCGCCCTGGAATACGAGCCCGAGGTGGCCGTCATCCTGGTCGGCGGCAACGACGTCACCCATGTCTCCGGCCGGGCCACCGCCGTGCGGCACCTGGCCGACTCCGTGCGCCGGCTGCGCGCGATCGGCTGCAAAGTGGTCGTCGGCACCTGCCCGGACATCGGTGCGATCCAGCCGATCAAGCCGCCGCTGCGCTGGCTGGCCCGCAGGTGGAGCCGGCAGCTCGCCGCCGCGCAGACCGTCGCCGTGGTCGAGGCCGGCGGCCGTTCGGTGTCCATCGGCGACCTGCTCGGCCCGGCCTTCGAGGCCGACCCGGTGCGGATGTTCAGTTCGGACCGCTTCCACCCGTCGGTCGAGGGTTACGCCCGCGCGGCGGCGGTCATGATGCCCACCCTGATGGCGATGCTGGGCGAGGAAGACCGGGCGCCGGCCACCGGCACAGACGGCGTACGCAGCCTGCCGGAGGCGGCGCACGAGGCGGCCCGGGCGGCGGGCACCGAGGTCAGCGCGGTCAAGGTCGACGGCCGCGAGCGCGGGCCGGAGGGTCGCTGGGCGCAGTTGCGCCGGCACCCGTGGTTCGGCGAGCCGCGCCTGTGGTTCGGCCATCGCGCCGCGGCCTCGTTCGGCGGAAGTCCCGTTCCCAGCGTGTCCGGCCGGTCGGCCACCGGCGCCGTAGGCTGGACTCCGGCGGATCATCAAGCGGCCGCCGACTGACGGGGTTGCACTGCGGCAGGGAGGCGACATGACGGGCTTGGCGGGACGGATCGGCAAGGCGACGGCGACCACGTTGTTCGCCGGGGCTGTCGGCGGCTTCGCACTGCTGGCGGGCGAGGCGATCGCGGCCCGCACCCGGCGTTATGCCAAGCCCACGATGGGCCTGGCCCTGCGCACCTCGATGGGTCCCTCCGGGGCCCCCACGCTGCGGCTCGTGCTGCTCGGCGACTCGGCGGCGATCGGTGTCGGCGTGGAGTGGCTCTCCGAGACGGTCGGCGGCCAGCTCGCCCGGCTGCTCGCCGAGGGCTCCCCGGAGGCCGGCCAGCGGCACGTCCTGCTCTCCAGCGTGGGCGTGGCGGGCTCCCGCTCGACCGATCTGGCGACCCAGGTGGCCCGGGCCCTGCTCGGCGACCGCCCGGACGTGGCCGTGGTGCTGATCGGCGCGCAGGACGCGACCGGCCTGCGCAGTGCCGAGGAGTCGGCGGCACACCTCGGCGACGCCGTCCGGCGGTTGCGCGGTGCGGGCGTCCAGGTGGTCGTCGGCACCTGCCCGGATCTCGGCGCCGTGCGCTCGATCGCGCCGCCGTTGCGGCAGCTCACCGGCTGGATGGGCCGCCGGGTCGCGCGGGCGCAGACGGCTGCGGTCACCGGCGCCGGCGGCGTCGTGGTCGACCTCGGCGACGAAACGGGCGCGGTGTTCCGTGCGGACGCCGGCACGCTCTGTTACGACGGCTTCCACCCGTCCGCGGACGGCTACCGAGTGTGGGCGCACGCGCTCTATCCGGCCGTGCTGGACGCGGCCCAGGCCACCGGGCGCCGCACGATCCAGGAATAAGTCGGACAATTTGGTGTGACAAAATGATGCTTCCGCGTTAAGTTACCGGCGAGTTAACGTTGGCTCATGCCGGAAGCTGTCATCGTCGCCACCGCCCGCTCTCCCATCGGCCGCGCCGTCAAGGGCTCGCTGAAGGATCTGCGCCCCGACGACCTCACCGCGACCATCATCGACGCCGCGCTGAGCAAGGTCCCCCAGCTGGACCGCACCCTGATCGAAGACCTCTACCTGGGCTGCGGCCTGCCCGGCGGCGAGCAGGGCTTCAACATGGCCCGCGTGGTGGCCACCCTGCTGGGCCTGGACGGCCTGCCGGGCGCGACCGTGACCCGGTATTGCTCCTCGTCGCTGCAGACGACCCGGATGGCGTTCCACGCGATCAAGGCCGGCGAGGGCGACATCTTCCTCTCGGCCGGGGTCGAGACGGTGTCCCGCTTCGCCCGGGGCAGTTCGGACGGCCTGCCGCCCGAGGCCCAGGCCCTGGTCGGCGGCGGCTGGGAGAACCCGAAGTTCGCCGAGGCCCGGGTACGCACCACCGCGGCGGCGAAGAGCGGCGGCGTCTGGCACGACCCGCGCGAGGACGGCAACCTGCCCGACATCTACCTGGGCATGGGCTACACCGCGGAAAACCTGGCCCAGGCGTACGACGTGAGCCGCCAGGACATGGACGAGTTCGGCGTCCGCAGCCAGAACCTGGCCGAGAAGGCGATCGCGAACGGCTTCTGGCAGCGCGAGATCACCCCGGTGACCACGCCCGACGGCAAGGTGATCGCGACCGACGACGGCCCCCGCCCCGGCGTGACCATGGCGGCCGTAGCGGGCCTCAAGCCGGTCTTCCGCCCCGACGGCCGCATCACGGCCGGCAACTGCTGCCCCCTGAACGACGGCGCGGCCGCGGTGGTCATCATGAGCGACACCAAGGCCCGCGAGCTGGGCATCACCCCGCTGGCCCGGATCGTGTCGACGGGCGTCACGGCCCTCTCCCCGGAAATCATGGGCCTGGGCCCGGTCGAGGCGTCCAGGCAGGCGCTCAAGCGCGCCGGCATGACCATCGACGATGTCGACCTGGTCGAAATCAACGAGGCCTTCGCGGCGCAGGTCATCCCGTCATACCGCGAGCTCGGCATCCCGCTGGAGAAGCTGAACGTCAACGGCGGGGCGATCGCGGTAGGCCACCCCTTCGGCATGACGGGCGCCCGGATCACCGGCACCCTGCTGAACTCCCTGGACTGGCACGACAAGAGCATCGGCCTGGAGACCATGTGCGTCGGCGGCGGCCAGGGCATGGCGATGGTGCTCGAACGACTCAGCTGATTCCACGCCGGCATTTCTTCCGCCGGGTCCGACTGCCATAGGGCGTCGGGCCCGGCGGATCTCATTCACCAGACAGTTTCACGTCCGGCTCAGCTAGTTACATAGGGTGATGTCGCCAACACAATAAGCTTCATTTCCAGCTCAGAGCGCTCCCGCCTCCGGCACGATATGGGGGAAATGTCGTCGGATAGGCAGGGGGATGAGTTGGATGTCGCCATCACAGCACACGTCTAGGCGGGATGCGCCGCGCTCGTTGTTGGCAGCCGCAGTCGCAGTCCTACTCGCTGTAGGTCTAACCGTGCTGCCAGCCAGCCCGGCGTCGGCAGCCTCCATCGTCGGTGTCAGCCCGAACAACGGACCCGTGATCGGTGGCACCGACATCACCATCACCGGCACCGGCCTCACCGGCGCCGGTGCTGTCACCATCGGCGGCGTCGACTGCGTCGACATCGAGATCCCCAACGACGAGAGCATCACCTGCACGACCCCCGCCAGCTCCCAATACGCCACCGGCCCCGCCGAGGTCAGCGTCGACGACGCACTCGGCGGGACGGTCACCAGCACCTTCACCTACGACGCGCCCACCATCACCGACGTCAGCCCGGACAACGGGCTCCTCGCCGGCGACACCGACATCACGATCACCGGCACCGGCTTCACCGGCGCCACCACCGTCACCATCGACAGCGTCACCTGCCTCGATATCGAATTCGTCAGCGACACCAGCATCACCTGCACCCCCCCGGCCGGCGCCGACAACGGCGGCGACGTCGAGATCAGCATCGACGCACCCGGCGGGCCGGTCACCAGCACCTACACCTACAACCCCGCCCCCGACATCTCCGACGTCAGCCCGGACAGCGGACCCGTGACCGGCGGCACCAACATCACCATCACCGGCAACGGCTTCACCGGCACCGGCACCGCCACCGGCGCTGTCACCATCGACGGCGTCGACTGCCTCGACATCGAGATCACCAACGACACCACCATCACCTGCACCACCCCCGCCAGCACCGGCGACGCGACCGGCGCCGTCACCGTCACCGTCGACGCACCCGGCACCCCCGCCACCAGCACCTTCACCTACGACGCACCCACCATCACCGACGTCAGCCCGGACAACGGCCCGGTGATCGGTGACACCGACATCACCATCACCGGAACCGGATTCACCGGCACTGGCACCGCCACCGGAGCTGTCACCATCGACGGCGTCGACTGCCTCGACATCGAGATCGTCGACGACAGCACCGTCACCTGCACCACCCCGGCCAGCACCGACAACGCTGCCGGCGCCGTCACCGTCAGCGTCGACGCTCCCGCCGGGCCGGCCACGAACACCTTCACCTACAACGAACCCACCATCACCGACGTCAGCCCGGACAGCGGACCCGTGATCGGTGACACCGACATCACGATCACCGGCACCGGATTCACCGGCACCGTCGTCGGCCTCGACACCGTCACCATCGACGGCGTCAACTGCCTCGACATCGTCATCGTCAACGACACCACCATCACCTGCACCACCCCGGCCAGCACCGACAACGCTGCCGGCGCCGTCACCGTCAGCGTCGACGCTCCCGGCGGGCCGGTCACCAGCACCTACACCTACGACGCGCCCACTATCACCGACGTCAGCCCGGACAACGGGCTCCTCGCCGGCGACACCGACATCACCATCACCGGAACCGGCTTCACCGGAACCGGCACCGCCACCGGAGCTGTCACCATCGACGGCGTCGACTGCATCGACATCGTCATCGTCAGTGACACCAGCATCACCTGCACCACCCCGGCCGGCGCCGACAACGGCGGCGAGGTCACCGTCAGCGTCGACGCTCCCGGCGGGCCGGTCACCAGCACCTACACCTACAACCCCGCCCCCGACATCTCCGACGTCAGCCCGGACAGCGGACCCGTGACCGGCGGCACCAACATCACCATCACCGGCAACGGCTTCACCGGCA
>Ga0307516_10003283_pt1 | contig 20931 bp, 29 predicted proteins | sample 19_EM_MG_FD_203310 | JGI IMG/M metagenome (GOLD analysis project Ga0307516, IMG submission 203310) | Populus trichocarpa ectomycorrhiza microbial communities from riparian zone in the Pacific Northwest, United States - 19_EM | ecosystem: Host-associated > Plants > Roots > Unclassified | place...
CCCCAAGCGCAATATCACTCGTTGGAGAACCAGTTTGTGGAAATGTTCAACAAGTATATCTGGCCTGGGAAGCTGTGGCAGCGGTCCACAGCCAGGAGCACGGAGCGGTGGAGCTCCTCGACTGCAGACGGGCGAGCGAGCTGTCTCGGGCTGAGTGGATGTGTCCATCTGCGTCTGCCCGCCTCCACGATCGACGCAGCGCGACAGCCGTGCTGGCGGCTACTATTCGGCCTGCCATGTGCCGATACTGGGTGCTCTGTCCGGTTCGGAGGCGTTACCTCCCGAATGATGCTGCGATCACTTCGTCCCGACCATCCAGTCCACGCCACAGCGCCCATTCCCGCCTCTCCACCGTCGATATCCTAAATTCCGTGCTACGTAGTTGTATAGCGCACGAAGTGGCTTTCGATGGCTGGCCACTGGTGCACGACGGCAGTGCCAAGACGTCGCCACATCCTCCTAGGGCTGACGATATCTATGCGGACCGGAAGCTTTTTTTTTTGCGTGCGGTTGGATCGCGGCCACGTGGGTAACACGGCTTGTGTGGACGTCGATATCATTGAGGGGAGTCCAGCTGCACGCATCATCAGCTGTTCGAAGGAGACGCAGGTGCGTCGCGACGGAAACTACATAGCACCGTCAGGGGACGCTATCTATGATCATACGGTGTGCATCGCCATCTGCGACCACAAGGCCCAAGAGTCGAGACGCCACATTCCGCATCAAAAGAGCCAAAACAGGTATGTACATATACTCTATATGTGCATAGATAGATATGTATGTCGTTTCTGCAACTCCAAGATACATATCACCTCCTGCTCAGCATCCCCGCCCGGCTGAACAGGCTAGCGTGCCCATGAAACACAAGCAGCTGTCGGGCTTGGCCGTCTCAGCCGCGCATTCGTGGGGGCGTGTCCGCTTGATGGAAATAGAATCTCCGAACCTGCGTGTTCGCTATATCTATACTTGCTCTTCGTAGTTACTCCGGTTCACGGAGCAGGCCGACCACGGGCGAAAAAACCCCACATCTTCTCCTGCCCAGCGACTAGCCAGCACTCTAGATCCCCTTCCCGAGATCTCCTCTTATCCACCCTTTGGCCTCCGGAACTCGGAACGCGACCGACCGGCGGGAAGTGGCCGACTATCAGCTCTGCCACGTCAAAAAGGAAGAAAAGGAAAGAAACAAAGCCCCGCCCCACGGTCAGGTTCGTCAATGGCATTGCTCGGACACAACGGATGGATATCTGCATATCTACTGGACGGGTTGCCGGTGCTGGGAGAAACTTCTGCGAAGGAAACAGAGCTATATTTTACACATGCTAAGGGCGTCGCCCAGGTCGGTTGCTTCGGATCGAAGTGGGGGTACATAGTCAGAGCGCAGGAGAACGAAAAGAGACACACGATTGACGGATAACAGATGCAGTATGTATCTAGGAGAAAGATACATATCTATGCAGGAGGCCGGGCGTGTCGTGGAATGGCTGTCCAGGAGCAGATAATCGTTCCGGCCGCAGGGGTTTGTCTGTGTCGGCGATCAGCTGTCGCCAGGGATGTGAGGAAATGCAGGCAACCCATCCAAATGCCTGAAGGTTCGATGTCCAAGATGCGTACCGAACAACAAGAAGTGGTAGACCGTAGGCATCGAATGCCGGATCCTCCAGATAGAATGTGTGCTCCGCAGGACGGGGAAGTGGATGGAGGTCGAACCGGGAAATGACCGGACGAACTGCAGTGCTCGAAGCCCTCCGCCACACGCCGCTTGGATGGTGTCGAACACGAGCTATGTTCATAGATGGGGATAATTATGTCAAGTCATGTCGTGATCGGCAATACTGATTGGCTGCACATGGAACGGCGCCAGACAGAGCTGCCCAGTCTGGTCCGGTCTAGTCTAGTCCAGCTGGTATTGTATTTACTGCATACATACCAGCTGCCATCCCTCGGGGTTCGGCGGCTTCTCGATCTCAATCCTTCAGACCCCGAACTGAGCCCGCCCGTCCTACGCCCAACATACGGAACCGCATCCCATGGGCGAGTCCGACGACTATAGACACGTCCACCACCCCCGAACATGACAACCACCTTCACCGATCCCGCGGACTCGCTTTCGCCGGCCGTCGAGGCGGCGCACAGGGCGGCGGGGACGTCGTGGCTGACGGAGGAAAGGGTCTTGCTGATGGTCGGTTTGTGTCGGCGAAGGGGGTTGCAGACGCTTGGCACATGCTGACGGAAGCCTCGCGCAGAACAATATGAGCGCAATTCTGGCTGGAATCTCCGGACTGTTCTGTCTGCTCGTACTGGGCATCGTTGCCGTCCTCTTCTTCAGGCCGGACACACGGAAGGCGTTGGATCGCCTGTCGTTCAGACTGCTGGTGTATGCAATGATCGCCGAGTATGTCCCCTCGCCATCCTTCCCCGAGCTCCGCTAGCCATCCGCCTTGTGGTGGGGTGCGTGGCGGAAGGAGAAGAAATTATATTCCCCTTCTAGAGAACACCGCTTACATCGGTGCGCATCCGCAGTGGTACGCCCTGCATCTGACTGCTGTCGCCGAACGAGAAAATCAGTTGCTTACTTTTCCCCTTTCCGGTCCCGCTGCAGTAATCTACAGCGTTGGCTACATCATCTGCGCCAAGGTCTCCGGCGGGTTCTGGTGCGGTTGGTCTCCAATCGTCATCGCCGGTCCCCACCTGCCACTGACGTTTCGAGTGCAGTTGCCGGCCCATGGCTGATCCAGTTCTGGCTCGGTGTCGCAAACTGGTTCATCCTCTGCATAGCCCTCAACCTGGAGCTCGTCCTCGTCCATTCCGTCGACGGCCTGTCGCTCGAGAAATGGTTCGCGACTCATTCCAACCAGCCGTTTGGGATTGGTCGCTGATAAGGTCGACTTCTTTCAAGGTACATCGTCGGACCGATCGCACTCAACCTCGCCATCAGCCTTCCGCCGTGTTCGTCTTCCCGCTCCCCCCCGATCTTTCGGTGGCACTCGGACCTAACGGGGACGCGAACGCAGTGATCAAAGGCAAATTCGGCTGGGATCCGGTCATCGGCGCTTGCTGGCTGACCGATGACAACGCGCACAACCGCCTGGTATGGCAGGTAGCAACCCAGCTGCTGTGGATCGTACTCGCGGAGGTCATAACCATGTCGTGTGCTGGCATCACGATCGCTCACTTGTATAAGCACAAGGTATTCTCCAATTCGTGCTCCGAGTCGAATATCACTCACCGCTACCAGTGGCAATTCACTTCCTTAAAAGCCACCAAACGCGGCTCTTCTCACCAGAGTTATCACGTATCTACTGGCTCCAACGGCAAAGACGGCGACTTTAGGGCCGATCTGGCCCGCAAGACGGCGAACAACCTGACTACGCAACGGGGCTTCCGCAATGTCATCGTGCGAATATGTTCGTCCCCCCCCCCAACTCGAGCCGCACTGTCCCTCCTGCTAACCCCGACAAGCACTGTACCCGATCGTGATGACATTCGTCAACCTGATCATAACGATCGGTGACATCCGTATCTCCACGGCGGGGGTAAACACGAAACAGGACTACTCCCTCTACGTGCTGTACTACGTGCTGTACGGAGCGCGCGGGATCTTCTACGCCATCATGGCGGCGGTCGACCCCAGCTTTCTGCGCGCGGTCCGCATCCACCGCGGCGAAGCGGTCGACAGCAGCCAGCACTCCCAGTCGTGCACCAACACGGGGATCAACGTCCACACCGAGACGCGGTTCGAGGAGGAATTCTCGTCCGCGCGGACGGACCTGGAGATGCAGCCGGTCGGGCTCAGCACCGCCGTCGTCGGAGGAATCGGCAGCGACCGGCCCACCCACTGGGCCGCGGCGGCGAGCGATGCCTCGTTCGACTCGCCGATCAAGGAGTCGTCCGGGCCCGAGGACACGAGCTCGGTCGCGGACCTGACCGCCGAGGCCCAGGGCGACGGGATCGAGGAGGTCCGCGGACAGCAGAAGGAGCACGCCCGGATGAGACTCGCGGTGGAGAGTGCGTTCAAACGGCAGATCTAGCCGGGCGTGAACCACGGACTTTTTTTTTATTTCTTTTTTTTGAAATGGTGTTTTTGGATAAACGGGTTGGGGACCAAGGCTCGATTTCTTTAGATTTTTTGTTTGATGTCTATGAGGGGAAAAAACGGTGACAGTAGTAGGCTGTTGGATCATACAGTATGCAGCGGGCAGGAAGTGGGGTACATATATACATGTACATAGGTATACCAACTTGGGGGAGGGGAGGGGGGGGGGGGGGGGAGGTTTCATACAGTACTAGAGTAGTTGGGGAGATTTGTCTCCGCCGTCAGTCGATCTCGACCAGTACTGTAATACCACCAGGTTTGCGGACGTGTTTCCGGGTTTAATACAGGGCGGTACACTGCAGTAATTGGTCCGGCATGTGGGGTATTCGGTCTTACGACGTGTCTGCATACTGATCCATCTCCCTACGTGCCACGTACATACTATTTGCATTTGCTCCGGGCTGCTGGATAGCGTCTCGGCTGGGAGCGGACTGGGAGGGAAGGGAGGCGGTTGGTGGGCATCATGATGTGTCACTCGCTACACCGTGCGGTGGGCAGGTGCCGTGCTGTGCGGCCGGAGACTTCACTTACTGGGCAAATCGACCGCAGCTACCGCCTGTCCTCCTGTCGCTTTCGGGAGGGTGCGTGTGTGCCTCAGCACTACTCTGCACGCTTCGCGAGCATAGCCGAGGAGGCCCCGCCGTACCACGCATGAGCGGAGTTTGGTGCAGCTGGCCTCTGGCGAATCTTGGGCCAACCGCAGCAGTGCAGAGGTCTGGGCGGGAAGGCGAGGGGGTAACTACGTCTCGGCGGCCATGTATCTCATCACATTGTACTGTACTGTAGATCGCAAGGTATGCACGCTCCGAATTCAGCTCTCGTCCTGCTGGCCACATTCCATCCCTCAAAGGAGCAAATAAGACGCAGATAGCTGGCACGGCTATGCGCCAACTGGGAAGATCACAACACGTCCGTCGACACTAGAAGCACGGGTCAGCATTGTCGATCGTCGAAACGATGTCCAGAGTAAGCGAGCACGACATACCCGCTGGTGCTGAACTTGGCGACTTTGCCGGGGTGGCCTTCAAAGACCCTGATGGTACTACGTAGGGTGTTAGACCGGCGGAAAAAATAATATATCAATGAGGCAAACGTACGAGATGGTGTTCTGGTGGATGGTCTTGATGGTGGTGTCTTCGGTGGTGTTGGTCCTGCCCTTCAGGTCCATCTGTCTGAACATGTTCAACGCGCTGCTCTCGGCATCCTGCGCTCCACCCTCGTGCTTGTCAGGGTCGTCGACGCTGTAAGCCTGCGTCCAGCCGCTCGCGTTACCCTGGAAGACAACCGGGTGGCAGTCGTGGCCGGCTGCGACGATCTGGTCCTCCCGGCTCCAGATGAGCGCCACGAACGGCATCTTCTGCGTGGCCACGTTGAGGATAGCGCGCGGAGGCTGCTCGGGCGCGGACGGGTAGACCACGGTGACGGAGGAGTCGTGCGCAGCATAGGCGAGTGCGTCTCCGGACGGCGAGAACGCGACCGCGTGAACCCATCCGCCGGACGAGTTCGTGTACTCTCCGCAGACGGTGTTGAACGGAAGACGCTCCCCCCAGACGGTGGGCTCGGGGCGTTGGTCGACACCCTTGATGAACGCCGAGAAGACGCGCGCGTGGGCGTCGGCGGAACCGGCGGCGAGGAGGACCGAGTTCGGATGCCACGACACCGAGAGGACCGTGGAGCGCAGCGGTTTCTTGATATGCTTCGAGACCCACCAGGTATTCTCTTCCTCGAACGAGCAGACCGCGATCACGCGCGCTCCGGATCCGGCGGCGAACTTGTTCTCGTCGGGGGACCAGCGGACCTGTGTCGCAGCACGGTTGATGCGGAGAAGGACGAGCGTGGGCTTCCAGCCGGTCGCGGAGGGCTCCCAGACGAGGGCGTTACGATCTGCAACTGAGGGTTAGTCCGCGGGCTCGAGACGGTAGCTAGAGTACACCCGAGCTTCGCAAACGCACCCTGAGAACACGTGACGATCTTGCCGGACTGCGGCGCGATATCGACACTGGTAACGGTCTTGTCGTGACCGGCAAGCTCGTCCTCCAACGTGAAGCCCTTTCCGGAGCGAGCGTAGAGCTGCACGCGCGAGTCGCGAGCGACGGCGAGGCGAGAGCGATCGGCACTGAAGGAGTGGTCGGCAATGGGCTGGTGGAACAGCAGGTGGACTTCTGGAGGAGGCATTACGGTGTGAAACGGACGACAGGGGGAGTAAAAAAAAAACGATAGGAGCGGCACTCTACTATCGCGGGCGATGGAGAGACGGAGATGGAGATAGATAGTTGGATTGAGGTTGAGAGGGGATGGTTTGGGTCACAGGACGATCCGAGTTGTTAGTCGTTCAGCATCGGAGCTTAACGGGCAAGGCTCCAAGCCACGAGCCACGAGCCGCGAGCCGCGAGCCGCGGGCCGCGCTTGCCCCGGCCGCCAATCTTGCATTTAGCCGAACCCCACTGCGGCATCAAAGACGTCGCCTGGCGAGTACAGAAGTCGTGTTCTTGAATGAATATTCCTACCTACGTGTTGCAACTGGGATAATATGTAACCGGGCGGCGGCGGCGGGGGAGGACAAAATGACCCGATCCGGAGCGAGTGATCGCAGCGAAGGGGGGAGGAAAGGAGAAGGCTTCGGCGGTGTGCCATACTTCCCGATATATATGGTAGATTATAGTTGCTTGCCTAAGATTCCCCCTGCCGAAATTGCCAGCGTAAGTTTAGAGATAAGGTACTTCCTGCCATTCTGAGCGAGGTTCATGCCCGCAACTCCATTGCCGCCGTGTCTCCCAACCGGATCGTGGGTGTGGAGGAGAGGTGGATGAGCGCCACGGCAAAGGCGGCGCGCCTCTCCGATAGATACATATCCTTCTATGGTCTGGTTTCCTAGGTAGAGGGCGGGAGAAGCAGGTGCCTGTCGCCGGGATCGCCGGCAGCGACGACGACATTATCACGACGTATCAGTGGATGGGTGGTCATTGTTATTCTACATCTGTGTGGGTATGTGTGTTTCTAACTCATCTGGCGGAATCCGCCAGTTATGTGGGAAAAAAAAGAAAGAAAAAAAACCCCGATAAATCCCTAAACACTAAATAGAACACCTCCCTCCCTCTGATAAATAGATCGCGGCTCCCACATCGTAATAACGGGGAAGAAACGAGCAATTGGGTACGTCGGCGCTACATCGTAAGCCCACCATCAAGAAAGCATTCGTCCGGGTTTTAGACCTCGCCCTCACTGATGATGACCATTCCCGCGACGGATGCGCTCGTAAGTGTCGAGATGGCGCCCGAGAGCAAGGCAGAGAGGGCGATACGACTCACGTCTCCACCGCGGCATGGGGCGAGTTGCTGGAGCACTCCGATCTGCGTTCCGAGACTGCCGAGGTTGGCGAAGCCGCAGAGCGCATAGGTGGCGATCAGACGGGAGCGCTGGGTCAAGTCGGCGTAGAGCGGGTTCTCCTGCAGAGCGATGTAGGCAACGAACTCGTTGGCTAGACAGCCGTTAGCGGACCGTGCTTGTGGCGACCATGTCGGGAAGGAAACATACCGATGAGCTTGAGTCCGATGAGCTGGGCTACGCGGTAGATGTCGTCGCCGCTTCGCGAGACGCCGAGGAGGAAAGAGACGGGGTACAGCAGGTAGCCGAGTATCATCTCGAGCGTAAGGCCGTCCGAGATGTTGAGGTAGTAGCCCCACCAGCTGAGGAGGGCGTCGATCAACGCGATGAAGGCGATGATGCACATCTGCGTGCCCATGATCATGGCCGCGATCTTGAGTCCCAGCCAGGTTCCGTTGGCGAACGCGTGCAGTCCATTCTCTGCCTCGTCGGCGTCGTCGTGGGGGACCGAGACGTGGCCGGCCGTCAGAGACTCTTCGGTCTCGGGGTAGCGCAGCTTGGAAACGGCGAGGGATGCCGGGATCGACATGACGCAGGATGAGATGAGCGCCTGCGGATTGATTCCCATCGCGAGGTAGGCGACAAGCACGGATCCGGCGATGGTCGCGAATCCGGAGCACATGACCTGGTGGAGCTCGGCCATCGTGAGATGAGGAACGAAAGGTTTGATCAACATCGCGGATTCTCCCTGACCGATGAAGGGAGAAGCGGCAGCGACGACGGCCTCGGCGCCGGAAACCTTCATGGACCAGAAGAAGAAGGAGGCAAACTTGCCGACGAACCAGTGTAGAACATGGTAGTAGTACAGCAGCTGGACCAGCGCGATGAAGAAGACAACGGCCGGCAGCACCGAGAAGAAGAAGTAACCCAGGTTGGCGGTTTCCGCGTTGGTCAGGAACGCTACTCCGTCCTTCGCGAAGCCCAGAAGCGAGCGCGCAAGAGTCGATATGAAGTCGAAGATATCGTAGCCGACTTGGGTTCGCAGGACGAAGAGCGCGATGACGAACTGCATCAGCATGCCGACGATGACGGTATGCCATTTGATGGCCGCCCTGTTACGAGACGTCGCCCACAGAACGAAAATGAAGACGATCAAACCCAGACAAGAGATGGCACGGTCGGCGCGGGTGTTCTGCTGGGTTTCTTCCGAGACGAAGGATCCGACCAGATATGTGGCGACCACGACCATCGCTGCGCCGGGGATGCGCCACTTCTCCGGGACCGCCTTCACTATCCGGACGGCGGTGTTCTTCCAGACGAATCGCATGGGGACCATCACCTGGCGTGCCGGGACGTAGAAGGTGACGATTCTGATTGTAACGCAGAGCCACAGAAGGAACGGGATGACCCAATTCTTATCGTGTCTGTGCAGAACCAAACTGGCGATCCACCAGCTAAAAGCCTCCTCAGCACGTCAGCGATCGTTCGGGCCGAAACCGACGGGGAGACCGACCCAGTAAACTTGGAGAACCAGAAGGCTCTGAGAACGTGTTTTACCCGGTACCTCTCGTACCAGCCATTTTTCTTCTCGACCTCGGCAACATTCCTCTGGCCCTCGATATCCTTTCCGTCCTTCAAGCTGCTCCCCGCCGAGCCATGGGCTGTGGCTTCGGCACGCTTCTCGTCCGTATATGGAGGAACTGTCGTGACCGTGGGAGCCGGAGCGTATGGATTGGCGGCCTGCTGCTGCTGCTGATGGCCAATGTGGTCGGCCATGTTTGCCCGACCGAGAAGAAGGGGTTGGGTCGGGTGGAGTGCGAAGCCCCGGCTGCGAGAGTGTCTGTCCGATGGCAATAAGCAGGCACAGAGCTTGTGCTTCGCGGCCGATGTGACCCGAAAGGCAGTTGGGGATTTGGCTGAACGGATCACAGCTAAAGGGGAAACATAGAAAATTGACAGCGGAGGGCGAGTACCGAGTATTATACTTCCAGCAGCCTGTCCGCCCGGCCATCACGGTCTTGGGATATCAGATATGCCCCACGACAGACCGACGACAGACACCACCCACCACCCTGCGCTGTTTCGCACTGCACCACGCTCCGTGCAGCCTGCCGCCCTCCTCTCCGTGGTGAGACCCTGCCAGTCGCCACTATGTACACAGCCAGACAGGCACGGCACCGGCCGCAACCCTGGCTCCGGCATCTACATACATTGAGCACAACCCTGAGAGACCAATCCTTCCGGCAAATGGGCGACTTCGCAGCTGACCAACCACTGTCCAGACCAGTACGTGAGTTATCCACATCCCGAACCAAACATTCCATGATATCTCCTTGCATCGGCTTCTGCGTGGAGTAGGCTCATGGAGAACATTGCACAGCCGCGTGTCTGGATGCTCGATCACATACATTCAAGCAGGTGTCCAGAATCTCTCACACCGGAATACCTATGCCATCTCTCTGGCGGCTGTGGATACGCGCCTCCATGCCTCCGATGTTCCAGCACCACCTCCCTATCTCGGGGAACTCTGTTCTGTGGCATCTATGGATGCCTGCACATTCAATCACCCGCCGGCACTGAATCTCAACGGCGGCTGTCGAGACCAGCCGGAAGCGGAAGACCCTCGCCTGGTCTTTTCCGCAGAGAAATGCATATCTGATAACAGGAGACAGGGCCCAGAGCAGCAGGGCAGCAACAGCAAGGCGGGCAGGCCTCTCTTCATCTCTCTCCATCGCTCACCGTCTCTCTATAACTATATCTACCAGGTAACTACCTAGGTGTCTATCAGTTCGGTTCCCCGCACGCTCTTCGAAACCGGTGAGAACGTCGGTCCGAAACGCTGTATGTATATCGATAAACGCTTACCCAGGCCTGGCTACCTAGGCAGGTAGATATCTGTTTCGTCGTCGACGGCGATTTGATCTTGATGCTGTTGCTCGGGGGCCCCTGCTAGCCAATTTGGTGGGACTGCTCTATCGTGAGATTTAACCGCCTGCTGACTTCGGATATCTACGCGCATCGATCTAGCAGCGGCCTCACATGTCCTCTCGATGAGCTATCTACATCGCCAGCCATCCAGCCGTTCATCCACCGTCTGCCCTCCTGCCGGTTAGGGGCCCGCCAACGATCTACTCTTTCCGCACGGAACCGACTGGTGGAGAGACACGCGACCCCTTATTTACCTTATTTATCTCGATTTGATGCCCCACCATGGCTGTGTCGTACTTGCCTCTCTGCACCATATTCCTTACAATCCACCCTCGTCTCGGGTCAGCGGAGATGGCGCTCCCCTCCTCCGAAGTGAGCGCCGATAGGATAGGGAGGGAGGATGTCTTGCACGCTGCAAGTTGCAACCTGCTGATGTTTTTCTACCTCCGATATTCTCGGGAAGTTCTTGACGATTTGCCGCTCTTCTCGCATGAAGGTACAAAGCAGTGCAGACATGTCTATACACTACAACACTACAGATGGCCGTTCCGGAGCTGATGCGGCGGGTGACGTAACGATTGGGCCTTTTTCCCAGTTTTTGCTTTTGGTTGGGCCGCTCGCACTTCTCCTTTTCTTTTCTTTTTCTTTTTCTTCCCCTCCCCCCAGACATCCTTCCCTCCTTCCCTGCCACTTGGCGGAGACCGTATCACTCACATGTTATTCGCGATGCCGATCGAACAACGGACGGATGGGGGAACCATTTGTCCCCACTCTCTAGAACATCTTGCTTTCGCGGTATCTACATATGGAGACCTGCGAAATTCCTATGTATAGAGCTAGCAACAAGCGTTGCTCGACAGCTCTCTGCGTACTGAGTAGGCCGTTTCGCGGCACGCCTTTTCCACGCCTTCCGTCGAGTCGAAGAATAAAAACCCTCCCATATTCTCTGCGGAGGCCCAATCTCACCACGCCCTGTCTTACGGCTCACTGCTCATCAACGATTGCATGTCTCACCCTCCCCACTCGCCACAATCAGGGTCCACTGGTAACCTTACCCGCAGGAAGGTTGGATTTCTGTCGCCACCCGACTCGTTGCGCGGGGAATGGAGAACACCACATGTGCATGCTACTCGAGATCGGAGTGATCCTGGCATGCGACGAATCTGGCTCAAGAGCAACTTGCGATCAGCGGGGGGGGAAGCATTCTTCCGGTCCTATGAATGAGCCTCCCACCAGCCTGAGCGTGAATTGTCGGGAAACTGCCTGTCCTCCGCAGTAACCGCAGATACATACCCCAATCGTCTGTCGTTTTGTAATCCGAATAAAGGGATGGCTGTACTATGTAATTTCCTAGGTAGATATCCAGCACATCCAATCTGACCGCAGGGGGAGGGGGGGGGTGAGAGCGGAGATTCCGAACCTGGGTAGGAAGGAGGATAGAGATGAGTGAGAAGAAGGTGGGGTCTGGGCAGATATCTACGCAGAGCAGGTATGTAATGGGATACCGTTTAGCTCATTCTCAGCATAAGGGAAGCACCCATCGTGAGCTTGACGGACTGGATGTCATGTGGATATCGACTTCGTGAAGTGCTTGCGCAAGTGCGTTGGGGCTCGACGTCCGAGTGCACTCTGAGTCTGTGAAATGTAGTGTGTAGATATAGAAAGACGAAGTGGCGTTTCATCCCCGCCGGCGCCACCCCCAAGATAGATCGATAGCCGCGGTTCAGCCGCAACTAGCATCTGCACATCCACGGCCGGACTTGGGCGAAGAGAAGACGACTGTTCTCCCGCATGCGATGTATATAGCGAGCGGACCCGAAACTCGACAGCGCAAACGGGGCTGTAGAACGACGGGTTCAGCCGTCGATCACGTCACCAGCTCCATCTCCAGCTCGGGACAATCCCCAGTCCCCAATCGTCATGATGAACTTACGTACCTACCTTGTAGTACCTAGTGTCCCTGGCGCAAACGGGAATCCTATCTGGATCGTGATCTCGTGCCCCTCGGCGCATCCAATCGACGATGATCCTCCCAGTTCCAGACGAACGGCCTCCGGCTACCATCCCCCTTAACCGGAAAGCCCTATAAAAAGGAAGGAGAAGAAATGCGGAGAACCTGGTTGCCGTATGTGCGCAACTTTCCATCGTACGTAATTTAGAATAGTAGTTAGAGTAAAACTTACATCCACATACTGTAGCGTGGCCATGACTTTGTGGGCTCTCCCCTCCAGCGGAATTCCCCGTTTTGTAAAGTGCCCTGAGGTTGCTTATACATACCTCCCCACCCTATATACTCTCTATGTATGTGCGCAGGGGGAGAAAGAAAGAAAAAAAAAAAGAAAAGAAAAAGATTAGTACATGGAAGTAGAGCAAAGTACAGTAAAGTACAGTACAGTAGAGTAGAGTACAGTACAGTACGGCGCATGCCTATCTAGCAACACCCGTTGTTCGATTGACTCATGACGAAATCCGTGAAGATCATCCTTTCTGTACAGTAATCATCGAAGGTATGTAGAACTTGACCATTGGATTGGACTCCTCGGTCTCTGAGTCAAAAAAAGCCGGCAACCACCGGCCTGTGCCTGGGGCTACTTGGGTACTTATATTAGCTTCGTGCTCCTCCCTTTTTCCTCCATTCTGCTCGTCCACAGAATTCACACTCCCCGCTCTCCCTCTCTTTCTCCCAGACATCAATATATACACGCGACGCACGGTACGATGGCAACCAACAGCACCGCAAAGAGCGTCCTCACGCTGCAGGATGAGATTGCGCAGTACGAAGCTCAGCGCGCGGCTATGATCGAGAAGGAGAAGAGTCTGCGACACGGTACGTCCTCACCGGGCACCACTGCAACCACAACCACAACTACATCGGGGGCGGGGAGGGGGCTAATGGGGTCTGTGTTGTAGACTACGCCTTCCGCCAGCGACTCTCCCCCACTGCAAAGAAGGCCGCTGCGATCGTCTCGAAGATCCGGAAGTATGAGGCCGAGAATACGTGGACGAAGGTGGAGGAGGATGAGGGGGATGTGTTCCCTGGAATGTGCTTCACGCTCGCGAAGGAGAGGATGGAGAGGTCGGTGCTCTGGAAGGTGGTCGGGAGGTTTCCAAAGGGAGCTCTGCTGCACGCTCACCTGGAAGCTATGGTCGATAGTAGGTGGACCTCGTTCTTGCTTGCTCTTGGGGAGTGTATATACATGCTGACGGCCTTGAAGTGGACTGGCTCCTCGACCGTGCTTTGGAGACGGAGGGAGTTCATATCTACTCCGATATGCCACTGACGCCGGAGAACCTCCAGGCCGCCCTGATCGAATTTGAGTACTCCGCGGTTACGCAGAGCAGCAGCGAATCGATCTACAGCAGCAGTTACACGCCGGCGACGAAAATCCCCCTCACCGACGCCGTCAGCTCTTTCCCGTGTTCTACCACTACCACCCCTCGCGACGCTTTCCGCGTCTGGTTCAAATCGCGCACCACCATCACCCCGGATGAGTCGATGAAGCACCACGAGGGGATCAACGTGATATGGGCCAAGTTTCAAAGCGTATTCCGTGTGGTCCACGGCATAATCTACTACGAGCCGATCTTCCGCCTGTTCGTCCGCGAGATCCTCGAGAACGTGCACGCCGACGGCTGCATGTGGGCCGATATCCGTCTCGCATTCCTCATGCAGCTGCGCGCCACGAACACGGGCGAGATCCTGCCGCGCCACGAGGTGGTTCGCATCTTTGGCGAGGTGGTGGATGGCTATGTTGCCGAGATGAAGGGCGCGTTCTGGGGCAGCAGGATCATCTGGACACAGGTCCGCGCCTTTGAGGCTGACGCAATTCTCGCGAGCATGCACGAGTGCATCGATGCGAAGAAGCGACACCCGCACATCATCTCCGGCTTCGATCTCGTCGCCCAGGAAGACAAGGGCCGCAGTCTGCATTCCCACCTCCCAGAGCTCCTTCAGTTCCGTCGTCTGTGCGCGGAGGCGGGCGTTGAGATCCCGCTGTACCTGCACGCGGGCGAGACCCTCGGCGACGGAACGGAAACCGACGACAATCTCTTCGACGCTGTGCTGTTGGGCGCTAAGCGGATCGGCCACGGATACTCGATATACAAGCACCCACACCTGATGCGGCTCAGCCGGGAACAAGGGATCTGTCTCGAGGTGTGTCCGATCTCCAACGAGATCCTGCGGCTCACCGCGAGTATCATGCAACATCCGCTACCCGCGATGATGGCGCACGGCGTGCCGGTCAGCATCAACAACGACGACCCGGGAATCTTGGGGCAGCTCAAGACCGGAAGCATGACGCACGATTTCTGGCAGGTGCTACAGGCGTACGACAATGTCGGCCTCGAGGGGCTGGGTGACCTGGCGGAGACGGGAGTTAGGTTTGCCGCGTTTGACGGTGTGCCCGTCGGTGTCGAGGAGGGGATCAGGAAGCAAAGACTGCAGATGTGGAGGGACGAGTGGGAGAGGTTCTGTGAGTGGGTTTGCGAGGAATTCAAGGAGTGGGCCTGATCTATAGTTTGTATGCGATGTTTTTTTTTGGGTGGGGGGGGAGGGAGGAGTTGCATTGGCAGGTTAGACGGATACCCGGAGCGTATATATATATGTATAGCATACCATGGATTTTAGAGCCACGCGCAGCAGTTTAATAATGACAAACATCCAGTTTGATTTTTCATATACAGTAGTTTACAGTACAGTGCAGTATCTGCCCTAGCCCTCCCTTTATCCGACCCAGCTTACAACTTAGCCGCAGGCTTCCTGGCGCTCTTCAGCACGACCTCAGCCTTGGTAGCCTTCATGACGTCCCCCTTGACCTTGAGCTTGCCGGTCATGAACAGCCGCTGCGCCTGCGCCTTGCCGTCGACGAGCTTCTGGAAGTCCTCGTCGGCCAGGCTCAGGGTGACGTCGCTCTTCTCGGGCATGCCCTTCGCGACGGCGCCGGTCTCCTTGAGGTCGATGTTCCAGCTTTCGGTCTCGCCGGCGCGGTTCTTGAGCGTGAACACGAACACGCCGTTCGCTGACTTGATCGCCGACGCGCGCGCGTCCGCGTCTGACAGCGCCGACGCGACCAGGTCGAATGTCACCGAGGAGGGGAAGGCGGCTGGGCTCCCCGACTGGCTGTTAGCTTTCCTTCGCTGTCAAGACGGAGGGAATGGACAGCGGGGAGACGGGAGAGGGGGGGGGGGGGACTACCGGTCTGCGCGAGTCAGCGTTGATGGGATATTTCTTTTTTGGGAATTCCGTTTGGTTGGTTGGTTTTGCTTTCGGTGGTGACTACTAGATATAGCCGTCGTCGTCGCGTGCTGTGATGGGGGAGGAGGGAGGGAAAAGAGGATGATCGTGTTCTTATGTACTCCCATAAAGTAGGCAGATATACATAGTTACATATTTGTTCCTATTGATCTGGGGTCGCACGACCGACATATGATGCACCTTACGAACCGGGGTTGCTGGGCTCACATGTCACGGGTTTTGCCGCACATCACTTTCGCCGAGACGACACCGAGAACAGCTGTGTAGATACATATCGGTAAAAGCACATGAAACCGGACAACTGCCCTAGCGGCTGGAGATGGACGACCAGATGATGGGGGGGTTGCATTGTGAGTATGTGCATACTTTTGTATGTTTGCTCCTTCGCTCGGTCTGACGGAAGTGGTGAAAGAAAAAAAAGGCATGACGCGCTCGCATAATGGTAAGCAATCCGAGGGGTGGCGAGGGCAGCAGCGAACTGGTCCACGTCCGTGGCTACAGAGTCGACCATTACAGGACCGCATCGCAGGCAACAGACAGCAACAACGGAATGCTCGCACTCAGTGACAATACTCATTATCTACCATCCAGCACGTCGGGAACAAATGGAAAGAAAAAAACTACGGTACCAGGGATTCCCGCATGGTCACCCACTGCAGTACTAACCTGGCGATACCTTGCTTAACTAGGGCTGAGCGGACGGGAAGCCGTGTATTCAAGGTTCTATGACCGTAGCTGATAGACTCTACATCGAAAGGTTATTTGTCGACGTCGAGCGCACAACAACGGAAAATTATCTGCAGCTCTCTGATGTTTCCATATTCGCACCCCAGGCCGGCTGGGGCAAAACACTCTGCGCGAAAAGCGGGGTGCTAATCAAGTGCTTGTGCCACGGGTGCACGTCGTCACCGAGTACCTTCCAGTCAACCCACATCTTCAGTCGCCGTCTGAACGGCCCCGAGCCGAGCGGTCGTGGGGGCGGCGGTGCGTCGATGAGAATAGTCCTGTATAGCCAGCGGCGGTGGCGGTGGCGGCGGGTGGACACTATCGGCGACGGACCGTACGTGCTATGGTGACGCGTGTGGTCCGGCCGGAAGTAGGAATCCCATTTGCAATGCGGCGGGGTAGACGACATTAGGTCTTGATCAGGCCGAGAAGAAAGCACGAGCGGGTGTATGTTTCTCCGGGGGGAGGGGGGGGGGGGTTAGTTTCTTAGATGAGTGAGTGGGGACGGAGCGAGTAGATATGAGGAAGTTGTGTGCGTGCGAGTTGATGCGGAGGGTCCATCTCGGGCTACGGTAGGGAGAGAGAGAGAAATATTTCATTTATTGCATCCAACCTATCTAGATCACGGCAAGTTTTCCTCGACGCCGTGACTATCTAGTGGAGGCGAACGCCCCTATGTATTAGTACGTTGCGGCACCCTTTGCATACCAAAACAAACAAAACAACATTGCTACTCCTCTTCCCCAAACCTGCGCTCCTCTCTGGAGGATACACTTCTACCTCCCCAACCCACCTCGTCATACCGCCTCTTCAGTCCCACCTCTGTCTTCCCTAGGAAGGCTAATATAGCCTCACAGCATCTCGCATCTGCAAAGAGTTTTGCCATATTCCATCTCCGCTTGGGTTTGCCAGTTTTCTTCCGAATTTCCACCCACGGGTCAGCCTGCTGCAAGAGGTGTTCTCGAGTCTGAACTGCTCCAGACTCGCAGAACCAGCATCCATCACTGATCTGGCTTCCCGTCCACTTGAGGTATTCCGCCGTCAGGGCATGGCCGGTTTTCAACTGGTAGTACTGTCTCGCGGTGGTCTTCGGAGCTACAGATACGCATGGATCTCGTCGATGTGACTGAATATCTCGATTCCGGATGCGTAGCGTCGGTTTTTTACTCGCTCGTAGGCCCAGTCTGGTGACTCCTTCCACTTGACTTCACTAGCAATATGTTTCAAGTGAGCAGGGCTACGGTAGGGAGTTGGTAGATGGATGGATGCTTCGAGAGCCATCGAGTCTATCACGATGTTGCACTTGTAGTATGTACAACGAAAGAAATCATAGGCACACGCGAGCAACGGTATCCGTGCTCACATCAATCGTGTATGTATCCCCCAACCGAACCCCCCAACCGTGATGCAGATTACATAGGAAAACAATGGAGACAGGAAGCGAGAGGAAGAGTGATTCCAGGGTAACGTTGCAATGCGGACCATACAAAAACACCGAAAAAAAAGACGAAAGAAAAGGGTAGTACATCCAACGAGAAAATCACACATCGCACAAAGTCTTCTAGATACTAGTCACTGGCTCATCGTCGTTCTTACACACCCTTCTCACCACTGGGGGCAGTAGTGGTAGTAGGAGGAACAACAGTTGGCTGCACCTCCCCGGTGTTTCCGGGGCCACCCTCGAGTGTGGGTCCCGAGTAGATGCTTTCGGGCAGCTTGTTCGGCACCTTCTTGATCAGATCCTCCCTGCCTGGAAGCTTCTCCCCCCGGAGCACTTTCTGGATGTCGTCGGCACTGAGTGTCTCGTATTCGACCAGAGCTTCGGCGATCATGTCTAATTCCTTGCGTTTGGACATGATGAGCTTTGTGGCACGGCCTCGAGCATCGTTGATAAGTCTCTTCACCTCGTTCTCGATCAATGACTTGGTTTCCGACGACAATTCACGGTCATCCGAGAGGTCGACATCTCCGAGAACTTCTGACATGCCGAGACGCGTAACCATCATCCGTGCGATCCGAGTAGCGGCACTGAGATCCGACGCGCAGCCTCCAGTGACGTTATCGGGTCCATAGACGATCTCCTCGGCAATCTTTCCGCCAAGCGCAGCATCGATTTGAGCCATACACTGCTTCTTGGTGATGCTCAACTGGTCGCCCTCAGGGAGATAGTGCGTGATGCCCAGTGCTTGTCCTCTAGGCAGGATCGTGACCTTGTAGACGGGAGTGTGCCCTTCGGTGAAGAGACCAACCAGAGTGTGTCCACCCTCGTGGTATGCAGTCATCGTCCTCTCCTTCTCTGGAATCACAGCGGAGCGCCTCTCGGCTCCCATCATGATCTTGTCTTTGGCCCAGTCGAAATGCTCCATGTTGACACCCTTAGCCTTCAGTCTGCTGGCGCGCACAGCAGCTTGGTTGACCATATTCTCAAGGGCAGCTCCGGAAAAGCCAGGTGTTCCACGCGCCAGAAGAGATGGATCAACACTATCGGCAACCTGAATTTTCTTCATGTGGTGCTTGATGATCGCGATGCGGCCACGGACGTCCGGCAACGGTACAGTGACACTCCTGTCGAAACGTCCCGGTCGAGTCAATGCTTTGTCCAACATCTGGGGGAAATTGGTCGCCGCAAGGAAGATGACACCACTGTTCTGTGAAAATCCATCGAGGTCGACCAGGAGTTGGTTGAGAGTCTGCTTGACATAGGCCGCATCCCTTTCGTTCCTCTTACCTCCTATGGCATCCAACTCGTCGATGAACACGATAGCAGGCGCCTTTGCGCGAGCTTGAGCAAAAAGTTCCCGAACACGCTTGGCACCAACACCAACGTAGACCTCATCGAACTCACTGCCGGACATGAAGAAGAAGGGAACGCCAGCCTCGCCGGCCACGGCACGAGCGAGAAGCGTCTTTCCAGTACCGGGAGGACCGACAAGAAGCACACCCTTGGGTAGCTTGCCACCGAGAGTCGAGAACTGCTTGGGGTCCTTCAGAAAGTCAACTAGTTCCTGGAGCTCTTCTTTCGCTTCGTCGCAACCGTGAACATCGCTAAATCGAGCAGTCTGTTGAGAAGCTACCGCCTCGTTATTTGCAGGGCCGCGGGTACTCTTCAAGACACCGGTGAATTCAACGGCAAGGGACAAGAAGACCAGTGCGATATAACCGACAAGGGAAAAGTAGAAGAGGAACTTGATCCACTTGAAGATCGATCCGCCAATAGACTCGTCGACCACAACGTAGATCGGGTCCTCCCTACCTCCAGAGCCGCCAGTATTCTTCCCGTTGCTGATCGAAATGTTTCCGCCACGAGCGCGGGCGGCAACTGCCTGACCGATAGCTTGCGCTCTCTCGGCAGCACTGACACCAGGTCGTCCGGCAGCATATGCAGCAGTTCCATCCATGGAAAGTCCGGTGTCTTCGGCCATTGAGAGTTTTTCCAGTGCTTGTCCGTACTTGTCATCACATCCCTTGTTCGTAGCGTACATCCCGCTTTGGTAGCGGTCAGCAACAACCTGCGGAAGACCGGCTCGAAGCAGGAGGTCATAGAAACGTTCCTGGGCATAAGCGTTTTGCGGGCTGTTGTTGGCAACTTGCTCGGCACGGTAAAGGGTGGTTTGCGAAGGAGCTCCGCCGAACGACATCATGGCACGTATCCTAGGCTGCTGAGGGTGCCTCGGGGCAGCTTTGATACGATTGAACGAGAATGAAGCAGACAACGAGAAATTCCGGGATACAGAGACTGTCGATGGCTTACGAAACGCAGAGGGCGATACACGTTCGGCAAAGGCGGGGATGCCATAGCTGAGGCCGCGGGGAGGTCGGATTGCTGAGGTAAAGTTTAGGGTAGGTTGTCCCATCTACAACCATCAGTTTCTAGTCGCTGAAGCCGCATGACACATTCTCAACAGGCGAGTACATACATTCACTGGTCTGTTGAAAGTAGCAATCGAGAAGCTGTGCTGGAAGGAGTGTTGCGCACTTTGTGGCTGCATAGGACGAGGTGGGATACATGGCTTTGCTAGTATATTGGTGAACGCCGGTAGGAGATTCAAAGGTATTGTCTACGCGAACAGATTATTGTTAGTATGAGATGCCAATTTGCCACCTGTTGGGGGTGGGAGCGTGCCGGAACTGAGGGCCTGAAGGTGAACAGTAATGAAGCCATTGCTGGCGCCCAATGCTGCCACGGTCCGTAAGAGAGAAGGCCAGTCGAACGAGGGGGTCAGATCTCGGCTGGCGGTGTTAAATCAAGAAGGCGGGGTGTTGGAGCCGCCAATAGAGATGGAAGTGTGGTCCGAATGTGTATCTATGCAGGCAGGCAAAGAGGCGATGAGAAAGAGGCAAGACTAGATTACGACAGCGATGACTAACTTGAAGCGAGAGTGCGTCTTGGCAGCGAGAGTGTCACTCGCCCGGCCGTGTTCATGATGGTCGCATAGAAAATGAGCCCGAGAAGCTACATATAAAACTCGCTCTGCATAGGTAAAGTACAGGGACAAAAGTTTCCGTACAGGGGCCGTTTTACACCAAAAATGCCCGTTTTCACACAACCAAAAACCACTCTTTACTTGACGGAAAAAAACTGTGCCTTTCACAGACGTCTTAG
>Ga0307516_10003284_pt1 | contig 20926 bp, 32 predicted proteins | sample 19_EM_MG_FD_203310 | JGI IMG/M metagenome (GOLD analysis project Ga0307516, IMG submission 203310) | Populus trichocarpa ectomycorrhiza microbial communities from riparian zone in the Pacific Northwest, United States - 19_EM | ecosystem: Host-associated > Plants > Roots > Unclassified | place...
TCAATATACAGGTAACACAAAGCAATCGGCCGACAGGAGGGGGGCGATGACGATCCATGGAACCGATCGTAGAATGGAGTATGGAACGTGGGGGGAAGAGCAGAGAGAGGAGGGGGGGCAGGGAAAAGAAGGGGCGAAGATTCATCGTGAACAGGCAGGCAGATAGGAGTAGGCATGACAACAAAGAACATCGGGCGAGAGGAGAGAGAGAGAAATACACGCGGGAAACGGAAGACAGAGACCACATATGCCAGGAGGTACTAGAGAGTGTGGTGAGATATTATGGACGGGGAGGTCCTGGGATTAACCGTTCTTGGGCGATCGTAGTTGCCTTGAAATGGGAAGCTAGTTGGTGGTATCAATCATCCGTGACCTTGCGAGGTCGACCCGTCCACTTCTTCCTCGTCGCGGTGCTAGACTCGGCAGCAGGCTCGACGTGATCGGCGTCCGGCTTGGGGTTCTTGGGAGGACGACCGCGTTTTCGCTTGGGTGGAGGATCGACACCCTCGTCTTCAGCCTTTCTCTGCGCGTGTAGGAAAGTGAACAGGAGAGCGATGAATGGTGAGAAGGGGGAACGTGATAGGTGAGTGAGATAAGAATGATGCGTACCTTGGGGGGCCGGCCTCGTTTCCTCCTGGGTGCCTCCTCGCCGGTGGCCTCTGCGGCGGCAGTACCGGACTTCTTGAGCCCGGAGCCCTTGGGGCGACCTCTTCCGCGCTTTAGGGGAGCTTCTGCGATAGCGGCTGGAGAAACAAACACGAGAGAGCGATAAGAATGGGAGGGAGGGCTTGGGCACGGAAGCAAACCAGGATACTGAATGGGGTACAGACCGGTACTGGAGGCAGGGTCAGCTGCGGTTTCTGGCCCGTGAGCCTCAGCATCCAAGTCCAACATGCAATCGGCGGACCCAACCGCGGTGTCCGGCTCTGACGTACCGCAAAGGATGTCTCCCCGCGGCACGCTGTCAACGTGGAGGCCATCTGCGGCCCGTTTGGTGCCAGTGGTCCTCCTGGGTGAGTATTTGTCACCGTTAACTTGGTGCCTGCCCTGAACATCGGGCGAGGTACCATCGCTAGTGACTGCAATGTCGAAATCTGGCCCTTGCTTGCGTGCCGAGCGGGGGAATCCGCGTCCCCCGAGGGCGGGGGGTGAATAGGGGTGACCAACGTGGTTACCGGGGGTTAACATGGACGGCGAGAGGGAGAGAGCTCTCGGGAAAAATGCATAGGAAGTGCTACTCTCCGAAGGGTGTTCGTGACCAATTGAAGTTCGAATGGCCACAGGAAAACCGGACGTCGGGACGGGTGAGAGGGCTGATTGCTTAGGTCTGGCGGATTTTACAGGAGTGAGAGGATCCGCAAACATTGTTGACGATAGGCCCAACCCTCGCGCCGCGTTGGAGGGAGGAGGTTGAGACCATGAGTGATTTGCGGGGATCCAGTCCACGTCCATTGACTCAATATTTCTAACGGAAAGGTGGATCAGCACCGGTTAACAGAGCACCATAGGCGTACGAACGCACCCAGGGTCATCAACGCCACCAGCGTCGGAACCAACAGCACTGATCCTGGCTGCGCTTCCCTCGCCACTTCTCTGGTCGCGCCCCGTCTCTCCGAGACCCCAGGAGGGGACAACAACGGTGGTAGGAGCAGGCGACTTGGTAAGTGGATTCGGCACATCCACGGTATTACGTGCCTCCTCCCTCTTCTCCTGCAGTTCCATCGTTCTCCATGCGATATCCTCCATCCTATCAGCAGGGGGTTGGGTCCGAGCGTACATCTTCCAAGCGTGGTTTGCTAAAGGATCTTGGTTTGCCATAGTTGCAGGGTCACCAGAGGGGTCTGGTGTGGGCATGATATCAGGGCTGCCGGACAATTTCCGAGAAGGGAAAGCGACCCGTGGCGATATCGTAGTTGTTGGACCCCGCGATTGATTGGAGACGATCGGGGATTTCGATCCACTAGCCGTAGAAGTGGTCGACACAATCTGGGGCAACCCAGGAGCGGAGGGCTGGATGGGGAGGCTATAGGTGTGGAGGTTAGCAGCATGATACGGGTACAGTGAGGGTGGAAAGCCATTCGCAGGGATGTCAAGTGTCCATCTTGGAACATCCTGTGGAAGCTCTCCTTGGCGTGAGGGAGGTCGTGGTTCCGGGGATGCGGTCCTATTTGTTACTTCGTGTTCAATCCCACTGTGAATAAACAAGGGAGCAGGTGAGGTGGTCCCATGCGGGTCGTTGGGCCATGTGTTCGCTGAGGGCTCCGCCTGGCGCCCGAGCGTCCCCACTAATCAGAGGTAAGCTCCTGAGTGGCTCACTGGCAGTGGTAACAAACCTCCATTTCGATCCACAATGATGGGTGGCTGCTTCTCAAGTAGCTGCGTAGACACGTCTGTATTACCTCCTGGCTGCACGGAAAATTGAACAGCTGACATCTCCTGCGGGCACGGGCCTTACCTCACGAAATAGTCCGATGTCTTGATGATGGATGAGTACAGACCCAGCGTCAGAGTTCTAATATGGGAGGATTAGAGATACCCCGGCGTTTCCCATACCCTCGTCCTGAACTTACCCGGAAAATATAGTCCGCGATGACGTCGAAATCGTCCCTTTCGTCCTAAAAAGGCTCAGTCAAAACAGGCAGGAATCGGCGGAGAACGCACAGCAGTGGTATTGTGGACAACAATGCCAGATTCGGAGTCAATGCTTGTGACCGAACTCCTATCGTCATCTCCGTCATCGTCAAACTGACTTAGTAAGGCGTCTGAGCCCGAGTCTGAGCTACATTGCGCCTCGAGCGGCGACCCTTGATTGTCCCGGTTTCCCGGGCCAAGCTCGTGCGGCCCTGCGGCAGCTTTTATAACCCTAGGGATTCCTAGCCTTTTACGCACAGTATAGTACCGGACAAAGGCGCATTGATGGTACACAGCGGGAACGGTTCCCGCATGACTGTTACCAGAGGGTTCCAAGTCCACCATTCGGACGACAGATGGAGGGCGACGTGGCTGAGGACCGCAGTTCGTGTAAATCGCCCCTGGGGTGCGCCATGTCCCCCAAGGGTAGGTAGCCCCAGGAGCTGAAATTGCGAACTCGGCCGTCAGGTCGTCGCCGTCGCTCGAGAAAGACATCATCGCGAAATCCCTGGTCATGTCGACACCAGTGACAAGGACTGGCCTAACGTCGGAAGGGTGCCCACACTCGCGGGCGAATGCTACCCAAGAGTCGTAATGCTCTTTCGCGTATACTTCAAAAGTGCCCCCCCGTTGAACGTCTTCACTATAAGTCGAATGTTTAGTCAGAAGGGCTGCGCCTTGGCCTCCCGTGAGTTGGAACGAGATGCCTGAACCGGATTCCAACATGCTGGAGTACACGTCTGAGGTTCTGGAAGAAATGAACACGACAAGACAAACGTACGGATACATCGACGCTCTAGCACGGGTTGGGATTTCTCGAACGGCACCGGCAGAAAGACAGCCAGGCGACCGAGGTTCGGTGTTGAGAATCGGCCCGACGACCAACTGCTTGAAAGTGCGAGGGACATCGACGCCCAACTCCCTCTCGCCTAACGGGTAACCAGCAGAAAACAACAAATTGAAACAACCCCTACGAATATACCCCACGTCTCCTGGTCGAATCCTTTCGAAATAGTGGAGTGGGGCGGGCTCCCTAGCGGTCGCATACATTCAGGTGGGATACACAGAAAGCGGAGCAACGAACCACAGGGCGTCCCCATGATTGAGTTGAGACATTTGCCTGGGGCAGGTCAGTTCCAAGCCAGGTGGAAGCGCCTCTACAACTTACTTTTTGTATATTTCCCAACGTGATCGTTTGGAGGACATAGCAGCAGCAAGCTGGAGGACGGGACGTTGTGGGCGGCGCGAGGGATGGGGCGCCTGGCGTGCGACCGGTGGGTCCGATAATATTATAGGCCGGTGGCCAGGGCAACTCCCTCCCCCAAATTTCGGCTGCTTTTTCCACGAACGACGTGTTGCTGTCAACCGGTCCCGGGTGTTAGGCACAGGAATTGCGTTGGGCGATCTTCCTCGCTGCGTGGATTCAAGCGTTCGGTATCCATCAATCCTTGGTCGACGCCTTTTGGTACAGCCCCAATTCGGACAAGTCCTTCCCTCCTCTGACCTTGAGACAGGACTCCAAACCGTCTTTTGGACGATTCCACGATGATAGGGTACCAGAGATGACTGGGCCAGACGCAACCAACAGGTGGAATTGCAAGACCGAGAAAGGGCGGAGACAGGGACCAGAGAAGGCGGTTGGATTGTATGAATCTTGGTGCCTATGAACCGCCAGGTTCCAAAGATCACATGTACAGGATCCGTTATCTCGGTGTCCTTGGGGGTCGCCGCCTCCAAACATACAGCCGTTTGCATGGCGAACAAGCCCTCAGGCCTCAAGGCCTCGCTTGCTTCCTGACACACTATCTGAATTCAGATGTAGTATGCTGTACTCGATACGCTGCCCCCGCCAATACAGGGCCGGTATACCGTATAGTGCTCGAAGAACCAATTTCCCACATCATTCATCAAAAATTGAATGCCCTCCCCTTTATATAGTCAGTGGGCGAGACGCCACCCCCCGACAACAAACTCGCGCTCTTCGTGCTGGTTAAGTGAGCACAACGGTTTGACTACACAATCGTTCCCGCAGGGATTCTCACATTATGCATCATATGAGTCTACTAGGGAATGACACCCTCATAACCTGCCGCACCGGTAAACACACGAGGCTGAACAGCGACCAGTCGTTGGCCAACGCCAAGCGCCAAGGGGCTTGTGAGAACAGATCCAGAACAGGGGCAGTGCAGTTGTAGGACACGGAGACGTAATCGTCCAGCTTGGTGGATATCCGAGTTGCCCTACCCTTAGCTGTACCTGGCTCTTGCTCGCGCGGTGGGATCGGTGGCAGGCTTCAAACCTATGGGTCTCCGGCCTAGATCTCCGGTGCCAGGTCCAGGAGCCCCCAGTGACACATTCGAGCCGGACTAGAAACATATTATCCACGTGCATAAAGCCCTCACCGATTCTCCATACGTCGGTCTGCCCGTCCATGTGGATTGCCTCTGCTGAGGTTCGATCGTGAGCAACACTAGATGCACGATTTCACCGCGACGCAAACTTACAGCCATCGAGTCTAAGCACAGTTTGACATCTGATTGTAGAGGTTGTCCCCCGATTACAACTATTGGACACCCTGGTACCCTTTATTTAAAATGCGCCCTCAAACATCAGGCGGCCATTCTAAGGGGATCATACCGGATATCCCCCAAGATCTCTTGGCCCTCATCTAGTATGATGATGGTGAGCGCTCGGTCTCCCGGGTTCGTATCGACCTCGTTGAATTTCCGTTCACCTTGCGTGGGGAGCGGATTCCGAGGGGATCCAAGTGTCACCAGGGTCCCGGATTCAATTGGACGGCTACACCTTGGTCCCCATGACCACGTAAATTGACACTGACCATCACCCACTGGAGAAGCAGCTGCATTGTCCCTCCAACTGCTTCCAAGTTCTAATAATAAGCGTCGGCCCCCGGCGGGCTCATGAACGCTATTGGGGACCCTCTTGGGCCCCAAAGAATCTCCCATCTCAAACCACTCAGGATCCAGCGCTCGAACATGACGAACCCAACAGACAGAACGGACGAGGACCACGTCCCAAATCGTGCGCCGCCTTCCCCTGGGAGATCTGACCCATACAGGAGTAACATCATCCGGACCTCGAATCTTATGCCCAGTAAGTTCACCACGCGCACCACTCACGGTTTGACCTTTCTCATCGGTTCAAGTGGACATGAACGATTTCCGCGACGTGCGGGACACGTTCTCGTACTACTCGACAGGTGAGAGCCCTGGGACGAGCAGTTGGAGCAGTAACACTACGGGCTACTCCACCGGCGGCGGCTATTCCCGTACTAGTTACTCGTGTGCCGGTGGGTTGGCGTACAGTAATACCAGGAGGACGTGGTCCTCGACGACGTACACCACGAGCGAATCGTACGGGCCACCTCTGGCACAACAACTCCTCCGCTGCTGGTTAGCCCATCCACACACATTTTTGCCCATAGAGATTGTTTTCGCTAACTCACACAACTGGGTAGTCTTTTCCTCTCATGCGGATACTGCATGACGAGGTTTTGCCCCTCCTGCGATCGCACATGCTGTGGCTGTGACTGGCTGTCGATCCCAGGCAATGCCGTGTTGAACAATTTCTTCTGAAGCGTAACGTTCACCCGTGCGGGTAGATGGTATTTACAAGCACAGTCCCAGTAGATTTCACCAGTTTTGACTTGGGTTGTGCGCCTTGCGGTCTTGACTGTGACCTTGCTGGCACCGCGAATGTGGAATAAGTTACGATATTTTAGGTGTACATCTGACTCGTAGTGTGGGTTTGGTACTGAAACAAAAAGAGAGGCAGGAAGAAACACAATCCGTATCCAGAATGAGTAGGAGGTGAGGGAGTGCCATAGTTTGGAAACGCGGAACGAGGAACCAAAACCCCTAGCAGGGTCGCACGTTTTTTGAAAGGTAGGCGTGGGGAGGAGTGTTGTTCGTTTCTACTGAATGATGTGGAAGAGGATACGTCGAGAGGGGTTATAGGACAGGTGATGTAAGAGCGGGGTAATAAAGGGAGTGCTGTACTGTTTAGAGATGGGATCGTGAGATCGAGGAATCTTGTGGGTATGCAAGGCTTGAACGTTGGATACGTTGATATTCGTCAAAGGGAGGGGGACGTGAGGAAGGCGGCCGGAGCTGAGGTTATCGTTACTTGGACTTGGAAAGATCCCGAGCCGCCTTGATCAAGGGCGTCAACGTGCGGAGCGGTTCGGCCCCCTTAAAGAAGGGGTGCTGTTGTGTCTCGTCAACACCATGGGCTTGGCAATGCTACGGGAGCGAACGCACCTGCAAGAGAGTTGGCGCATCAGGCCGTTTCTCGACATCGACCTCCAACGTCTTAGAGAGGTAATCCCTAAAGATGGTGGACAGGTTCTCTGGGTTTGCAATCGTAGGTGTTCCGTTCGTCGCAATCAGATACAACGCCTTCAATGGGTTCTGGTTCAGGTACGGTGGTTCACCCTCAATCATTTCTGAACGCCACATCAAAGGCACGCGCAGGCGATCAGTTTGGGTGCCTGATGTCAAAGTGAAATTTTCAATTGCTTACCGATTGCCATGATTCCCAAGGACCAAATGTCGACCTTGTGTCCGTACTCCTTCCTGGTTACGACTTCAGGAGCCATCCAGTAGGGGGTTCCAACCATGGTTGTGCGTTTAGCGTTGCCCTCGGAAATTTGTGCACAGAACCCGAAGTCGGCTAAGTAACGCCAAGTCAACGACCTGAAGCAGGTGGGAAGGAGAAAGGGAATATGGCGTACTCAATTTGATATCGCCATTCATACTCAAAAGGACATTGTCGCTCTTGATGTCTCGATGAATGACTCCATGACGATGGAGGTGATCAAGACCCTGGCACGTCTCCCTTGAAACGGCTGCAATCTGTCCCTCGCTCATCAGGTTGGCTGTGACGACGTCCGTGAGACTCCCTCCTTCCATATACTCCATGACCACCCAGAGCTCATTCTTGTACAAGAACGAGTCGATGTAGTTCACGATGTTAGGGTGTCGGGAAGCCCTCATGACGAGAATCTCGTTGATGATTAGATCCTTCTTTGGCTGCTTGTCAAGGTCCATCTGCTTGATTGCGACGGACAGGTTACTGCCAACTTGGTAGGCGGTATAAACGCCACCAGAAGCACTACATGGAGGCGTCAGTGGGATTCCAAGTCGAACCACATGGGCCACTCACCCTGCACCAATCTTCACGAGATTTCTGTAGAGCTTCGTAGGATCGGCATCGGTGCAAATCTGCTGCAACCTTCGAATGACGTCGTCGTCCTTCACTTTGTCCTTCTCCTTCTTCTCCCTCTTCCTGGGCGTCGCGACGCCGGCGGCATTGGCGGATTTATGTAACTGATTGGCAGCAGCACCCGGTTGCGGTGGGCTTCTTTCCCGATCTTTCGTCGGTTGTTTCGACGTCAAATCGGTTGCCGACGAAGCGGGAGACTTCTGTGGGTGTTTGCCTGGAACAGGGCCGTGTCCATTCTGCGGTCCAGCGGGACGCGAATCTTTAGTGGTGTTTGACCTAGAGAGCTGCTGGTTCTGGTTGGGAGACTTGGGAGGGAGGCGCTGAGACGTGGACCGATCCAGGGAGGGAGAAACGATCTGGGGTGGCGCGGGTGCTGGCCTGTAAGAAGTGGGCGCAGGCGAAGGGTTGGACGGCGTCCTCTTCGGTGGTGCGGGAGTAGGGCGCTTGAACAAGCCATTGAGGATCCCGCATATAGTGTACCACAAAGACGAGACGACTTACAGGGTTTTGTAGGCCACTTGACAAGTCTGCCTCATCGCGAGGTGGGGCAGGGGCGGCACCCATTTTATCCCAGACATCTCCTCCACCCTCCTGGTAGAACTTGACGATCTCCATCACGGCCTGAGGGTTTTTCTCTTGTTCCATCCTGGAGATACCGCTCTCTTGAAGCAGTTGCTGCCATTCCTTTGGCAATCCGGTGAACTCTCCGGTGGAGGAGTTGAAGCCGACGTGGGTGAGGTGGACTGGATCGTAGGGAGTGCTGATCGCCACGGACTTGTTCGAACCAAGGAAGTCGGTCACGAAGCCCAACATCCCTTTCTTGTTCTTTGTCGTGCCCGAACGCTTGATCTGGGATGGGGACTGGGAGGTGCTCGCGACGGGTGGCATCTGCTCGCCGGGGTCGGCGTAGAAAACGCCATTCTGATTGATTGGCATGGGGGCGGATATGCGTCGTTGTGAGGGTGTGGTAGGTTGTGTAGCGTAGACGTCGTTCAGATTGGCTGTGTTCGCTCTCGATGGTCTAGGAGGTGGGGATGCACTGGCCATCACAGACTGGGAGACTGTTATGGTCGGTGGGGGAGATGTCGTGTCCGTCGTCGTCGTTGGCAAAGATGTATGGTAGTAGTCCTGACCACGTGTTTTGTCCCTCTTCGGAACGGATGGTGATGTCGGCGGTGGCAGCTCCGCCCATGAAACGTAAAGCTGGGCTTGGTGGAGGACGTCGTCGAGGTCGTCGGGGCCGTCGCTCGGTTTCTCTCTCCCCCTCTGCACTCTGCCCAGCTGTGGGGACATCGATAGCGGGGGCGACACTAACCTCCCTCGTGGTGATGGCCGCGCACGTATGACGACCTTTCATCTTATTTCCTGATAACCCGGTTCTTATCTTGACGGCGACTATCCGATGCCCACGAGTCGTCAGAGCCTTCGCCTCCCGAAGTATCACATCTATGGACATGCCGACGGTCCCCAGCCGGGTGATCATCGCTGAAACCTTTATCAGCCCCGACCTCCCTCTGGCTGTCGGGCTATCAACAGTTCCTAATCCATAAGACCAGGCATGTCTTCATGCATGCTGGGTGCTGCGGTGGTCGCTGCGCCTCAGTATTGGCCGTGGGGACGATGATGACCACGTCGATGACGAGCTCCGGCCATGGATGGATGCAGGTCCGTCCTCGACAGGGGCCCGGCACGGCGAGACATATATAAGGCCAAGCGGGCACAGACGTTCCTCTCACCCTCTTCTTACAAGTCCCGATACCCTACCGCCACCCTCTTCATCCCTTACGCGCCACGATGACTATTTCTACGACCCAGAACGCCCCATGCGACGAAACAAATTCACCTCCGCCATCCAGCGGTAGTGTCTTATCGCCTGCCCCGGCAGACGGCGATCACTCTCCCACTTCCTCCTCCAAGACTGTCAGAAGGAAACGACCCTCAGAAGACCTCAGGGGGGAATTCAAGGGAGAGAAGGGTAACCCCACCTCCCCTGCCACAGACCGTACAAAGGAATGACCACTCCGCACCTCCAGCCGACAACCCGTATGTCCTTTCAAGTCTCCCCCGGCGCCGTATAGCACTGATTTGTTCCTTTCAGCAGCATCCGAGTTCTTATGACGCCACGACTGTAGCCTTTGTCCCTATATTGTTTATCTCACGGACTCAAAAACGAACCACGCGTTTGTCCGGATGTATCGATGTACTACCTTCCTTCTGACTGTTTCGTTAGTTTCCATTATATACCCTTGCGATGTCTAGTCCTCGAACAATGGTCGGAATGCCTACCGAAGGTTTGAGCGGGAATGCAGGACCGCAAAACATGAGACCTCACCTTGCCACTTGAATGATCGCTTTGAGTGGCCGCGATTTCTGAAACATCTTCCATCTCCGCGGCTTCGTTCTTGTTCTCAGGAATCGCAAACTCCTCCAGCTCGTCTTCGTCAAACCGGAGTATCTCCGCCAACTCCTGTTCTGTCAAATTCGCGGTCTCGTTCTTGATGAGTTCTACCTCCTCTTGCGTAAGTTGTGAACCAGGCAAAAACAGAGGTTCCTCGTGTAGTGACCCTTCCTCTTCCTCTTCCTGCTTCACAGGGGAAGGTGGCACAGTAGGAGAGGCACGTGGTGGTACGGATGGCGGTGGCGGCATGGATCTTGAATCCCACCCGGATTGTGAACTCGTTACCGAATGCGCTACTGGTGATGGTTTCCGAACCGCAGCGAGGTCCTGTCTTTGCACGACTTTGGCCGGCTTCCTCCTAGCACTGTGAGGTACTGCCGGCGAGGCAGACTTGGATGACCCTGGACTAGGTCCGGGTTCGGCGCTGTCATCTTCTCTCACCCGTTTGAGTGAATTCCGTTGTGGTGTAGCACTTGCAGTGGATCTCCGACTTTGCGGAGTGGGGAAGAGTTGCATTGAATCGAAAGTCGTAGAAATGGCGAAGAGGCATTCAGTGTCGTCGCTCTCAAGAATGATGACAATGGGGCGGCCAGGTTCTGTGAAGCGCATCAAGATGGGGAGCCCCATCGAATCTGCGTACGTGACAGTCGCCTGTAGTCCGGGTTGAGAGACTCGTAGTTGAGGCAAACAGGGGAAATGGACTCACCGTGAATTCCCTCAACTGAAAGGCAACCGATGCTGGGACACTTGCAATGTGGTACTTGTCAAACTCTTCAGGACTCAAAACGAGTTCGGTGGCCAATTGTGCCTTCCCTGTCGTAGATTTAAATGTCACGATCGTTGGATAGGTCTAATTCGTCGTAGTTTTGGAGTTCACCTCTGGTATCAAGCGAGGTTTCCATGCTTCTGATGATAACCTCTGAGTTTGCGAAACCCCATACAAGTTGAGGGTCACCCTTATTGCCCCGGACAGATGGAAAGTGTTCAATGATGTCCTTGAGCATCTTTGGACCAATGGTTATGTAGGACTCGTCTTCTCCGGGGTCATCCGTGAACTGGTGGGCTGTCTCGATTGTATGCAGCGGGAGCTTATGTGTTTTCACCACGCCTGAATAAACCGTAAACGCTCGTCCCCGGCCATCCGAGATGAACAATGGGTTTTACCGTGTTTGCAATGCATGCGGACGATGAGCTTGCTCTCTAAACTGTCTTCCTCCTCATCTGTATCCCCTGTTTCTGAGTCGACGATGGAAAGCTCGCACTTCTCGACGGCCTTATCGCCAGCCCCGCGTTTCAGTACCGCTAAAAGCGACTGGCTGTCCGTTATTGACTATTATTGGAAGGTAAAACTCTGACTCACCTTGGTCAACACCTGGCCAGAAACACCGTCCGGCTCCTGGCTTCCGCTTGGACGGTTGGTCCCTTTCTGGCCAAGATTGTATCGATTAAAGAACATCCGAGAGTACTGAAACCGGCAATACGAGGTTTCCGCCGTATTTGTCGCAGAGAGGATAAGGTATTCGGGTGAGGCGAAGATGTACATCTCATCGCCGTATCTAGACAGACAGGTCACCCCTTTGGTGAATGCTAGCGATTCAAACTCTATGAGTTTCGTGACGAAGGTCATTCGAGAGGTAGAAGCTGACGTCTGAGAGACGTAGAGTCCAATGTCGCTTGCATCTCTGGGACGCGTTTCCTCGCGATTGAGTCACAAGATCAAAGAGAAGGAGTGAGTGATCGTGGGATCAGCACGTGATCGCGTAGTCATTATCGTCGCGACCAGCGCGTCTCGTTCCGCATAGGTCACCGCGACGCGTCTGACCGTCACCTTACCCACAATCACGATGTAAGTCGCGGCTTCGTTGTCTGGGGGTGGATTCGGATGTTCACGAGTGCAGGCACAACGCGTCTTCGCAACTCCGATCTGGTTTGGGGACCATCAAACGAGACTGGTCCACCAACAAGCCGCAAGATACCGAGCCCAGCGGCCCTAACCCGGGTCTCCGTTCCGAGTGGTCATTCCTCACTCCTCACAACAAATCCGCAAGTCAGTCTTCGAAAAGCAGGCTCGATGGTCTCCAAGCGTCGCTGAGCGATCGCATCGCCAGCGGGGAGGAGCTACTATCTTCCTCACGGGGTTCTCAGAAACGTGCGGCGGAACCTTCCGATTTTCTGTCTCAACCCCCCGCAAAGAAACGCGTACTTCCTGCGAGCTTTCCGGCTGGCACACAGCCAAGCACCAAGACTATCTCAAGGACGACCTCCCTGAACTCAAAGCCCCGGGGCGGCTTGGTCAACTCCAAACGAGGGACCTCTTCTTCATTGACAAGGACTCCGAGCTACCCCACTCCGGGGACCTCGAAGTCGACCGCCTCGATCTCCCTCAGTCAAGAACAGAATCACATCTTGAAGCTTGCCCAGGAAGGAAGGAGTCTTTTCTACACCGGAAGCGCTGGTACGGGAAAGTCTGTCTTGCTTAGGGAAATCATCAAGACCCTGCGCAAGAAGTATGTGAGCATTCCCGATGCTATCGCCGTGACCGCGTCGACCGGTACGTTGAACTTGCCTGTTCGGGGATATAACGCTGATCTCACGTAGGTATCGCTGCGTGCAATATTGGTGGTGTAACCGTCCATTCCTTTGCCGGTATTGGCCTGGGACGCGAAAAAGCGGAGCAACTCGCTGACAGAGTCAGGAAGAATAAGAAGGCCAGCACTCGTTGGGTCAGGACCAAGGTGCTCATTATCGACGAAGGTTTATTCCACCGGCACTGTGTCGCGCCGGTGCTCATTCAGACGCGATTTTAGTCTCCATGATCGATGGAGATCTCTTTGAAAAACTTTCCAAGGTTGGAACCATCATCAGGAAACACAACGACCCTTTTGGCGGCATTCAGGTTCGCCACCCGCTCCACCAGAACGGAAGACGGCGCTAATTGTGTTATAGCTCATCGTCACGGGAGATTTCTTCCAGTTACCGCCAATAGCAGGAGGCGGCCAGGCTGTAAAGTTCGCTTTTGAGGCGCCAACATGGAGCCAAACGATCAAGAAAACGATCAACCTCACGCAGGTCTTTAGGCAACGTGACGAAGGTTGGCTGCACCTCACGTGCAATCCCCGTCACTGATCGCCCCTGCAGAATTTGTCGAGATGTTGAACCAAATGCGGTTCGGAAGACTCACGCCCGCTTGCATCGAAAAGTTCAGGTCCCTGAACCGACCGCTCCGGTTCGATGACGGCATCGTTCCAACAGAACTGTAAGCGCAAGCTTCCCTCGTTCAGAAACGGCACTGAGACAATGGCAACAGTTTTCCACGCCGCGAAGACGTAGAGAGATCTAACGCGCGGCAGATGGAGTCCATATCAGGCGACACAATGGTGTTCAAGGCTCTTGACGGAGGGACTTTACAAGACAAAGACCAGCGCGAGAAGCAGCTGGCGAACTTCATGGCTCCCCGGGAACTCAAACTCAAGGTCAATTCTCAGGTCATGTTAATCAAGAACATGGACGACTCGCTGGTCAACGGGAGCATTGGAAAGGTTGTCAAATTTGCCGATGTCGAAGCCGGAGACCTGGTTCTGGAGAAAAACAACGAGATGAAGAATTTTGGGAAAGAACCCCCGAAAAAACCATCTGGCAAGATTTATCCCGTCGTCGAATTTTTGCAGCCTGGTGGTTCCAAACGAACTGTGACGGTGTTGCCTGAGTCGTGGAAGGTCGAACTACCCAGTGGGGAGGTGCAAGTTAGCCGGACACAGGTGAATGGTTCGAGGTTATTCCTGCCACACTGAACTAACGGATACGGTTTAGCTTCCACTGATCTTATCTTGGGCGATGTCTATCCACAAGTCCCAAGGTCAGACGCTCGAGCGAGTGAAGGTGGACTTGACTAGGATATTTGAAAAAGGTTTGTAGGTGTCGGTTTGTCAGTGTTTACGATCTTGACACCCTGATTAGGTCAAGCATACGTTGCTCTCTCTCGCGCCACGACGCTAGATGGGCTCCAGATCCTAGGGTTTAACCCCAGCAAGGTAAGGCCATCTCGCCCCCATTCTTATCACAAACATGCCCCAATTTCCATTCGCAGGTGCAAGCACATGACAAGGTCATCGTTTGGAGCCGAACGCTCGAAACGATCGCGCAACCAGCCTCTTGAGGATTCCGCTCCATGTTATGGGATTATGTTACGGTTCAGATAGTTTGTATGATGGACGTTCAACGTTCAACGATTGGCGCTGCCGCAGACCCCAGGCCTCATGGCGTTTCTGATCCACGTTCAGCCACACAACTCTCGGCCCGACTCAAGAGCTCCGAACTCAAATACAGGTATTTGTGGTCAAATAGATCCGATATGGTGAAGATCGGCAGACAACCCGATCACTTCGCAATGCTCTACTCCGCATTGGACATGTGTATTCGCCCAAACGTTCCTTAGGCTCGCTTTCGCCAAACACAGCTCTGCGACCCTTTCACGACCTACTTCCGTGGAACGTAAGTAGTTCGTCACCGGTCACCAACCGCGCGGCTGCGCCTTGTGGACCTAGACGTTTACCGATGTGGCGGGTGCGCTGTCCCTGATGCAATTTTTCGAGATCCTTGCTGTTCAGTTTTCCCGCACACGAGGCCCCCGGCAAGACCTCTGCCGTCCAACTGTCAGACCCGCATCGGAAATGAACGGCCCACGCACCACCCACTCCGTCGCGTGAAAATATTGTTTGGTTCTGTGTGACCCCATCCTTTCACAGTATCGGGATTGCCGAGGGTACGTAACCGACTCGACACGATGGTGGAACCAGTAATTATCACTATCTATGCGCCCAGGTCCAGACCATGTTTGCGACTTTTCCCGTTCTGACCGCGTTGACTGTAGGATCGGAATTCCTGTTGGCGCAACGAGGCAACTCACGGATCTAATAAATTCTCGCGCAAAATTGGGACCCCTCTCCTCTCGTCGCTTTTCCTTGACACCATGCTCGACCTTATGGATGGGAACTACGTTCTCCCGGCCTTGGCCGCCGCCTGTGGCCTATACGCGTTGTATCGCAAGTACTCTCGGATCTCGATATCCGACGTCCCTGGTCCAGAGCCAAAAACGTTCTTGCTAGGCACGTCTATGGCTTTATCAACCCCCGGGTTCCCCACTAAGATGACATACGCAAGGCCATAGCAAGGAGTTACTTCTCTCGGACTGTGGGGCGACCGAGGCCGAGTTCCGTCAGCGATATGGTGACGTTGTCCGTGCCAAAGCTGCTTTGGGGGTACGATGCTTCTTCCGATTCTCGTTGCTTGGTGGGCCTGACCACCGAGTAGGAGGACATACTCTGGATCGCCGATTACAAAGCGATCAAACATATTCTTCACAAGTCTGGGTACGATTACCCGAAACCGCCTAGCGACAAACCCCTGCGGGCGATGGTGACCGACCCGGGTTTGGCCTGGGCTGACGGTGGGCTGTTCCACCCGACTCGGGTCTCCACCATACTAAACCTTCGACAGGTGAAACGCACAGGAGATACAAGAAGATTCTGTTGCCGGCGTTTGGGATTCCCGAGGCGAAAGAGTTTTTACCTGTGTTCACCCATGTCATCACTCGAGTTAGCGTGGTCCCTGATCCTCTCCAGCGCCTCCTTCTCATTTCTTGTTTCAGTTGGCAGATCGCTGGGCGAACGAGCTCGCGGACAAAGATTCGGTCGGAGTTGTCGATGTCGTGGATGGACTGATGAGGGTTACCTTGGATGCGTGAGTTCCTTCTTTCCTGGTACCGTATCTGATTCTCAGTTGCGCTTACGTACTATCTCAGTGTTGGATTCGGCACGTGGTTGTTGCGCTTAAATAATACGGAGGTGCTCACTCGGCCTGATTACCCACAGCTGCTTTTGACCATGACTTTGGAGCTGTAACCGACTCGGATGACCCTTTGGTGGAATCCTACACCCATCTCATGTAATGTCTCGCCCTCCTCGTACACGCTTTTATTAACATTGTCCCCTTTCCCCAGGAGTATATTCGCCTCTCCTTCGCCTGGACGCTTGATAGCACGCGGTATTTCAAGATTCGTTCCGTCATCCTGGTTGTCTTTCCTCTACGAGCGCACATCATCGCCTGACATCCAGAGGCTACGGGAGAACCGTCATCATATCCACGAGTTCGCTGGAAAGCTCGTCGAATCCAAGCGTAAAGCTGTTGAGCAAGGAAAGGGTCAAAAAGACATCATGTCTCTCCTTCGTAAATCCCTTCTCCTCGGGTCGAGTCTCGGTCGAGGTTGATTGACGAGAGCTTTTACGTAGTGAAGGCAAACGCTTCTGCGAAAGGAGATGCCAAGCTTCGTGACGATGAAATCGTGCCACAGATGAGGTGTGCTTTCTCGTCCTCGTTTTCGAAGCAGACCGGTGATTGTCGGATTCTGTTAGAACGATCATGTTTGCAGCTCACGAAACTACCGCAATCACTGTAAGTGAAAGAAGTCTGTTATTACTGGTATCGCTGACCAGCCGGGACAGATCTCGTGGGGCCTGTATGAACTCGCGAGGCACCCAGAGGTCCAGGCCAAACTTCGAGAAGAGATCGCCGAAACTAGGAGGAAGATTCAGGCTCGAGGAGAAACCGAATTTACTACTAACGATCTCGACACCATGCCGTACCTGATCGCGGTGATGAAGGTACGACCAGCCACCAGCAAGTACCCCGTGGCGCGTTGACAGTATTTTTTTAGGAAATTTTGCGGCTGCACCCTGTCGTGGCAGACATACCCCGTTATTCCGCCAAGGACGACGTTCTGCCACTTGCGAATCCGATCACAACTCGGTCTGGGAAAGTTATCCATGAACTCCCGATTCCGAAAGGTCTCAGGTTGACGTTGTCCTTCTATGCATACCAAACGTAAGTAAGACAATCCGCGAGGTTGCTACCTCCCGGCTTAAGCCCGCTGTAGGAACGAGGATTTGTGGGGAAAGGACGCATTGGTATTCAACCCCGACCGATGGTTGGAAGGGAGGGATAAATCTGGTGCTCTGGTTGGTGTTTACGCAAACTTGTACGTCATCCAGCATGGAAATGGTTGGGATCCCCCGAGGCTTGACACTAATCCCTCACCCGGACCCTCAGGCTGTCATTCTCTGCAGGCGTCAAAAACTGCATCGGATGGAGATTCGCGTACGCCCACACGACCTATAAAATCCCCCTTGACTGATGAAAACATTTCCGTAGGCTGGTTCAAATCCAAGCTTCCCTCGTCCACCTCATCTCAACGTTCAACCTCGCTCCCCCGGACGAACCCCAGGAAGTCAGGATGATCAGAGCTGTCACGGTTATCCCAAAAGTTGCGGGGAAGGAGAGTGAAGGAGTTCAACTTCCTCTCAAGGTTTCGTTGTTGTAGGCTTACAGGATTTTCGGTTGAACATCGGGTGAATTGTACCCCACCATGTCATGCATTGTTGTTGTAATGATACTGTGATGCGCAGCGGATTGCGAATGAAACGTGGATATGCAGTGTACAGGCTGACCACGTTAAATACCTAGAGCTTTGCGCCCCGCTGTTTCTTGACGTAGGCGATTCCGGAACCCAAAACGGCCTAAATAGGACGGTCATCAGCACGAATTCAGTGCATGGGGACGGAATCGGGGTGCAAACCTTTCCAGTGTTAAGGTTCTTAGTCTCAAACGCCAACTCAACTGTGCCGTTGGGTCCTGGTCCAACCTCCCAAATAGAGGTCTGGATGGAATCACCGGGCTTGACAGGCGAAGTGAACCTGACTCCGTAATAAACCAACGAGTTTGGATCGTTGTTTCCAACAGCGGTCACGATGGACCGAGCGACGAAGCCGAATGTACATAATCCGTGGAGAATGACACCTCCAAAGCCCGCCGCCTGACCTATCTTGGGATCTACGGAAGTTGTTGGCCAGGCGTCACATGTACGGGACCGACCACTCACCAATGTGCAGGGGGTTGTAATCGCCGTTAAGGCGATACAGGATAGCTTGCTCGGGAGTAATTTTGTCTTCAGTGACGTAGTCTGGTTTGCGATCCTTGGGAATGGGTTTGCCCTTGGGAGGACCAGCAATCACTTTGGAGAATTTTTGACCGGTGGTCTTGGCACCGAGGTTGAAGCTGGAACCCTAGGGATCTGTCAGTCGCGAAAGTCGCGAACTGATCAGGGACTCCATACGAATAAACGGGCGTAGGGCACGCCATTCTTATCAACGAGTGTGGATTCTCGCTCGACGATAATTCCGCTTTCTGGTCAGAATGGAAGGGTCTTTAGTATAACCGAGAGAATGCGGTGACGCGCCAAACTCACTATTCTCGTGGACACCCACGATTCGGTCGATCAACTTCCAATCACCCCCGCTCTCCTTCGGGAGCGGCTTCAATATCTCGATCGATTGACTGCCATGGACCTAGGGGAATCCATTACCAACGTGTCAACAATATTGACTGTGATAGATGGCCTACGACGCGAGTTGGGTTGAATTGCGGCAGTCCCGGAGGGGGTGCGCCGCTGGGTTTCACAACGTCAGCAAAGATGTTTACGTCCTGGCCGGCGCCTTTTTCGGAAGCATCAGCCCTCAGTTCGATCCCTCAGATGTTTTTCCGTACCCTTGAGCCCAAGAACGACTGGATACGTAGGGAACGGAGCCCATTTGTTGTCTGCCACGATCACGTCTTAAAAATCGCCAACAACATGGCGAATGTCAGGTCACGTACCCAGTTCTATAGAGTGCCTTGTTCAGTCCCCGCCACACGCAAAAGTGAATCACTCTTACGTACCAAAAGCGAAAGACAAGTCCGTGTTTTTGGCTCCAATGCCTACGGCGTATAGAAGGAGGTCACGAGTGTTCCAGCCAACCTGCACAGAGTGGTCAGATACTGACTAGCGCCCTTAAGTACGCTCCGGATCTACGTACCGGCTTGTCTGGGAGTTGGTGTCCAACGGCTTCAGAGATGTGGGGCATTTTGGGACGATGGTGGTTGCGGCGGAAACAGGATCGGCCCTCACCCGGGACAGGCTTCAATCGGGAGGGTCATTCACATGAAATCACGACGGGATCAATCACGGCTTGTCGCGTGACCAGGGACAGATACATAAGCGGTGAGAGGGACAAAACATGCATAAAATACTGTATGTTAGGGGTTGTGAAGCACCTAGTCGAAAGGAACTGGGCGTATGTTTGGACCGGACAACGGAATGCCATGCGTCTTTTCAGCCTCTGCGGCTCCGAACACCGACGGGATGGGTATACCACAACAATCACCCCAACCACCGGCCTCTCGCGCTTCTGTTCTCGAGTGATCGTGCCCGCATTGTGATTCGTCATGCCGCTCGGAAAACTCCCCTTCCCAGGTGAGGATCGAGCCGAACAGGAAATGTTGGACAACTGGCAGTTTCCCCAAGACTTCTGCGAGGTACATCTTCACCATTCCCTGGTTCACCTTGTCCCAGGTTTTGACCTGCGAACGGGAGTGGTGTGAGACGGGTCGACGCATATAACTCAACTACTTACTGCGGATATATCGTCCAGCATGGGGCTATGCCACCGTAACGAAGCGGTTTTTACCTAGTTGGAAGATGAATCGCGGTCCCGGAGAATGGAACACATTGAGACTCACAGAGTTGATGAACTTGATGCATGCGAGGTACATATAGTCCTTCGCGTACTCATCGACTAGTTCGTTGTCGTGGATTGACTTAGGTTTGATGTACTTGTGACCTTGATGCGGGTGATATAGGTCTCAGAATGACCGGGAAAGGGCATTTCATACCTTTTAGTTGTGCTGAACCAAAGAGGAACGGCAGGAAGTGGTAATCATCGAGCCCCCAGACTCCGTGAGACCCAGCAGGTTCGAGCCAATACATTGACTGGAGTTTCCGCATGACTCCTATATATCTGCAAGCGGTTACAGCGTTCTGACGGGAAGGTTGTGGTCCAGGGTCCGCACCTCCAGAAAACCTTGATGACGGAGGCGGTGTGGTCTTCAGTCTGAATGACACCTAATCGCTCCAAGCAGAGCCTAATCACGGTTACGACGGGCAGACGCGTTCGAAACTTCACATACTTACAGCCAGCATAGGAAATTAAGTTCCATCCCACTTCCATAATCAATCCTCGCTCTGTTCCCCCAAGACTCCTCCAGGTACATGGATACTTCTGGGATCGCGTCTTCAGGGAGGTTGGGCAACGAAGCGTGGAGCTCATGGGATATCTAACTCCGCGAAGAGTCGGTTCCGGGTTCAGTAGCATTCGAACCCTGGCGATGCGAACCCACCTCAAGCACCCTATCGTAAAACGTCCTGAACGCAGGGTTGCCGAACCGTGAAGCGTTGTTCTCAACCGGCGGTATATCCGCTACGAGATCTTCTACCCGGTCCAACAGAGACAAAATCGCGACGATTCCCTTGAGTTACTCTCACTGTGTGGTTACTGATCCAGGGGCGAATTCAACTCACCGGAGATTGGGGACACTCATCTGAAAGCTTCACGCCGGCAACGGAGGCATTGAGAGATTCGATATAGGAGACGATATCTTGGTGGGTTTGGGATGTTTGGAACTGGGTGAGTTGTTCTTTGGAGAGGATTGCTTTTCGTGGTTTCTTGAAGGTCGGCATGGTTCCGGAAGAGTGGGATCAACGGGACCGGATTCGTCCTTTGTTTG
>Ga0307516_10003286_pt1 | contig 20917 bp, 23 predicted proteins | sample 19_EM_MG_FD_203310 | JGI IMG/M metagenome (GOLD analysis project Ga0307516, IMG submission 203310) | Populus trichocarpa ectomycorrhiza microbial communities from riparian zone in the Pacific Northwest, United States - 19_EM | ecosystem: Host-associated > Plants > Roots > Unclassified | place...
GAGACGCGAAAGGCGGAGCCGGTCAGTTGCTGGCAATCCTTGCAATGGCAGACGGTCACGCGGCGAGCATCAATGTCTGCCTCGTAGGCAATCAAGCCGCAGTGACATGAGCCGGTTATCTTCATGGCCCCCGCGGGGCAATCGGCGCGCCTGTAATGCCTGAAGCGGGAGGTCAGGCAACAAGCGCGGGAGGAAAGATCTTGAAATGACGGCGGCAGAGGCCTATACCTGTCCCATGCCGCCATCGACCGGAAGATCAATGCCGGTCACGAATGAGCTGTCGTCGCTTGCCAGAAACAAGGCAACTGTGGCCGCTTCTTCTACGCGCCCGACCCGGCCCATCGGCATGGTCGCGAGCAGTGTCGCCAAGGCCATCGGCGCCAAGCGGGTGGCGCAGTCCGAGGGCTATCAGCCGCTGCCCGGCAAACACCTCAACGGCAAACTCAGGCCGGTGGATGCAGTCTCCTGCATCACGGCCGCGAGGCTGTCGGCGTCGGGCGCGGCAGAAGGGCTGCCAGTGCCGTGCGAATCAGCTCGATGCGCTTGGCCTCGTACGAGTTGCTGTACGACTGCTCCTTGCCGGCACGGGGGTCCCACCGGGAAGTCTTGTGGGATTCCCAGCGGTCCAGGAGTGTCTGGCCGTCTTTATTGACGACCGGGTTGAACACACCGTCCGGTCCGGCCTCTTTCCGTTGGGACAGGTTCCCGAGCAGGTCATTGCGGGAGGTCGAGTGCTTGAAGAAGGATGGCGGCAAGTCTGCTGCGGGCAGGGCAACGATGTTCTGGCCTGTCGACTCGCTATCCATGGCGCGCAGCGCGGCGCCGTGCAGTTCCGCGATCTCGGGCTCCGCGGCCATCTTCCGCGCCGCCGAGAGCGCGTGGATGCAGCATCCCTCGTTTGCGCGCAGAGTGGTGGTGAAAGCCACGGCCAGGTGCAGTCGTACCGGCGGATCCGCGGGCATGCGCTGGCGCAGCACCTTGCCGATCCCGCCGAGGATGTCGTTCCATGAGACGGTCCTATCTGAATCTTCTACTTTTGCCGGGTCGATGCTGTCGACGAGGATCAGCGAGGCGTCGTGCGACGAGGCGGAGCACTGGACACTGAGCGCGTAGCGATGACTGGCGTCGTCGTCGTCGATCACCATGCGCCAGGCATCGCCTCGGCCCAGGCCTTGCTGCAGGCGCTGGGTGAGCTTGTATTTCTCGACCCAACAAGCAGGCTCGGACTTCATGACCCCGTCGTGTTCCAACTGAAGGCCGGGATCTGCCTTGTTGAGACCCTCGATGATGAGTTTGAGATGCTCGTTGTCTTTGACTTCCGGCGTCCGGTTTTCCCTGTACGCGGCTTCCAGATCGTTCAGATAGCTCGCGAGGCCAGGGTGCAACTCGGACGCCAGCTGGCGGTCAAAGGCGGGTCCAAGCCCGGCATCCAGCGCACTTGCCCTGGCCTTCGGAAGGGATGATCGCGGAGCCAGGGAGGTGGCTTCGGCCCCGCTGCCCGTGCGGGGGCGGAGCGAGAGTCCGCTGAGCGCCGCGTCGACACCGGGAAGCGGACGGTTGCGCGACTCGGCCGGGATCGGTGCGGCCACGTCAACGTCCTGCGACATCCTGTGCAGTCGGGGCGCTCCCGGGACTGAAAGGTTGGAAGGCATGGCGAGGGTTGCCTTATGGTTGCTTCCATTGCAGCACCGCGTCGCAAACCCGCGGCGCTGGACCCGAAGGAGAGGGGGTCGACGCGAATCGGGCATCGGCAGTTCCAGGCGGGCGCCGCCAGTGAGAAGCCGCGCGCGGGCGCTGCCCGGCCGGGGCCGCGAGCAGGGCCTCGTTGTCGTCCTGGTCGTAGAGGCCCACGGCACTGAGGCCCTCCGTGAAGTCATCGATGTGCTGCCGGTCCGACGGGTGGTGGGGGGGTGCATGCAGATTGCCGTTACCGGTCATCAGACCGCAAAGCGCTGCGTCAATTCCTTGAGGCCCTGGTCGATCACGCCGACTGCCTCCTCGTCGTGGCTGGCCTGGGCCAGGGCTCGCTGCGCCAGCAGCAGGCCGCGGTATTCGCTGTGGTGCCATTCGCTGCGTTCGAGCAGGCCTTCCAGCAGGCCCCGGGCCTCCTCCACCTGGCCGGGCCCGGCCAGGCAGCGTGCCAGGCCGCAACGCGCGAACAGGTCGTCCGGGGGGCCAGTGCCAGGGCTTGGCGGTATAGCGCCTCGATGTCGCTCACGGGGTCGCCCAGGGCCTGCCTGATCACGGCCAGTTCGTGCAGCGCCGCGGGTTGCCCGGGGTGCTTGTCCCGCAACTGCTGCGCCAGCTCAAGGGCTTCGCGCAATGCATCGCGGCGCAGGGCCTGGCGCACGCGCTGCTGCAAGGCCTGGCCCTGCGGCGGGTAGTGGCTGGGCTGGGGGGCGTCGGGCTGGGCGGTGCGGCGGTGTGGTTGGGCATGGACGATGGGAGGCAAAACGCAAGACCCCAAGGCCTTGACCCCAAGGCCTCAACATTGCCGGCCGCTGGTCCACGCCAGCGCGGAGGTGCAGGGGGAAGCGGGAAGCAGCATCACACCGGTCCGTTGAGCACCCTCAGTTCGGACAACTGGGCCAGCAGCACCAGGTGCTCGACCGCCTTAACCTTCTGCAGGTGGTCGAGCGTCGCCGGACCGCCCAGGGCCAGCGCCGGGACGAAGCCATACATCTCGTCGTGGTGGAGGTGGCCGAGCTTCTTCAGGGCGGGAACGAAGAGATCGTCGAGGTCGTTCTCTTCGCGGTCGCGAAAAGCGAAAAACTTCTGCAGCTGCTCATCCGGCGACCCGCGGAGGTCCATGTCAAACATGGGCAACAGGAAAGCGTCAAAGGCGGAGAGCTTCAGGGAGTAGCCACTTCGCTCGCCCCAGAAGTAGATCTTCCCCATCGCGCTGCGCGCGATGACATGATGCGCATCCTGCTCCATGAAGGGCGTATCGCCGATCCAGGCTTCAAGCACAGGCTCGTACTCCTGCGGATCCACGGTCCAAAACAGGCCGTCTGCATAACCGCTCCAGCCGTGCTCTTGCCAGTATGTGAGCAACTGGTCTGGCAGCTTGCCGCGATATCGCTCAATGCTTGATGCGGGCACCTCGCGCCGGTGAACGGGTGGCCCCAACTTCTCAAGGAAGTACTCGAACAATTCGTCCATGTCAGTTCCTCATATGCAGCGTTCGAGCTTGGCGTTCATCTTCATGGCCCCGCGCTCGGTGGACGGAATGCGGCGGGCCGCTTCATCCAGGCTGTCAACACGGCCTTGCGTTTTCCACTGGGCGCCGATGCGGGAGTTGATGTTGCGGTCGCCGAAGTCGGCAATGACATCCTTGCCGGCTGCAACCATGTCCGGATGGTGCAGGGCAGCCAGGGTCTTCATCCTGTCGGCGGCAGCATTCATTGCTTTCGCTTCCGCGGCCTTGGGCGACATCCCACCTTTAATAAACTGGTCGGTGAGCTTGGTAGCCATTTTCTTCTGATATTCCGCCCGGGCTCTCCTGGACACGTCAGGGTTGCGGTTGGCGGGATCGAAGCAGCGCACCTTCTTCTGTGGCATCACCTTGGGCGGCGCTGGCGGTTCGAGCTTCTTTGGCGCGTCCACCGCATTTGGCGCCGAAGGCGGCCCCTCGTCGCGCAGCCGTCTCAGCTCTGCCGGCGTGATGGGCGGCCCCACATCCTTGGCCGGCACCGCGGCCATCGTCACCTGCTGCTCTTTCGGCTTGAGCGCGGGGTGCCTGGCCAGCGCTTCTTCGTTGGCCACCACCCAGTCGGCCACCTTGTGGCCCAGCCGCGGGCTTTCTCGGATCTCCTGCAGGATGCGCGCCCGGGCCGCCGGGTCACCCTTGCCGCGCATGAGGTAGGCCGCCAAGGCACTGAGCATGGCCGTCATCAGTACCACATGGCCCAGCGCCAACTCACGTGCGGCCCAGTCCATGCCGACGCTGTCGGCGCTCTCCCAGCGACGAACCGGCCCCCAGGCAATGCGCAAGCCAGTTTCGTAGTGAGCACGGCCACAGATCTCGATGCTGCCAAGGCCCAAATCGATCAAGCAGCGTGATGGGCCGTAGAGTGGTTTTGGTCAACCTACGGCCGGGCGGTTCGGATGTCGTGGCTGGTTGTTCTCACGCAAGACGTGAAGTGGACGGCGTGCGCGCGGAGATGGGGGGCAAAAGGCAAGACTTGACCCCAAGACGCCCCAAGACACTTGGACGCTTGTGGACCCCAAGACGCGCTTGTGGCTCCCACGGAGACGCGAAAGGCGGAGCCGGTCAGTTGCTGGCAATCCTTGCAATGGCAGACGGTCACGCGGCGAGCATCAATGTCTGCCTCGTAGGCAATCAAGCCGCAGTGACATGAGCCGGTTATCTTCATGGCCCCCGCGGGGCAATCGGCGCGCCTGTAATGCCTGAAGCGGGAGGTCAGGCAACAAGCGCGGGAGGAAAGATCTTGAAATGACGGCGGCAGAGGCCTATACCTGTCCCATGCCGCCATCGACCGGAAGATCAATGCCGGTCACGAATGAGCTGTCATCGCTTGCCAGAAACAAGGCAACCGTGGCCGCTTCTTCTACGCGTCCGACCCGGCCCATCGGCATGGTCGCGAGCAGTGTCGGCAGTACCGCCTGAATAGCCTCCGCCGGCACGCCCAGCTTTCCGAAGATGGGGGTTTCGACCAGGCCGGGACTGAGCGAATTGACGCGGATCTTGCGGTCCTTGAGGTCCGTGGTCCAGGTACGGGCAAAAGAGCGCGTCGCCGCCTTGGTGGCGGAATAAACCGAATGCATCGGGGTGCCTTTGTGGTGCGCGACCGAGGCGTTGAGGATCACCGACGCCCCGTCGCTGAGCAGCGGCAGCGCCTTTTGCACGGTGAAGAACAGGCCGCGGACATTGACGTTGAATTGGTTGTCGAAGTCCTCCGGCGTCACCGCCTGGAACGGCGAGAGATTGTTGACGCCTGCGTTGGCGAACATCACGTCGATCCTGCCGAAGCGCTTGCCGACTTCAGCATAAAGAGCATCCAGCGCGTCCAGATTGGACACATCCGCCACGATGGCAACGGCGCTTTCGCCAATTTGGGCGGCGGCGTCATCGAGGCCGGATTTGCTGCGGCCGACGATGACAACCTTTGCGCCCTCCTGGGCGAACAGCTTCGCCGTGGCGAGGCCGATGCCGCTGCCGCCGCCGGTGATGACCGCGATCTTGCCAGCCAGTTTTGCCATTTCATGCTCCTTGCAATGAGAAAGAAGGTGCGATAGAGCGCGTCGCACCGGCGCGGTTAAACGCCACCAGTACCTTGGGTCAGGACCGTGTCCCCGGCCGCACTCCCTTCATTGCCGACCATGCCGTCACCCCGGCGCAGGGCAGCGTTGCTGCCTCGTCGAACGCAAGGGCGGCAGGGATTCGGACCAGCGCCTGAGCGGCCGCCACGCGATAGTCAGCCAGCCAACCCTCCGCGTCCGCGGAATACTGGGGAGACTTTCCGGTGTACGGGCGGTCGATCCACTCGGGAAGGAACGAGTGGGTGACCCGGTCACCGACGCCGAATCGCCTGACACCCGGCCCTGGCACGGGGTTGGAAGCAAGGCCGGGAGCGAGGCCGTCGATGCCGCTGGGCGATTCGGTGCGATAGGCGCGTGACTGGGAGGGGGCGTTGCTCAAGATGCTTCCTTGATGGATCGAGGAACGCATCTTTGTCCACCGGAAGCCGCTTGAGAATCCCGTGGGAACTGCTCATACTGTGTAGATGAGCTACACAATCGGGCGCGGTGATCTGGACGGCATGGTGGTCTTCCTGGCTGTCGCCGAGGAACGCGGGTTCCGGGCTGCCGCCAGACGCCTGGGCATCACTCCGTCCGCAGTCAGCCAGGCGATTCGTGCCTTCGAGGCCCGCGTGGGCGTGGCGTTGGTGGCACGCACCACAAGGAGCGTCGGGCTGACCGAGGCAGGCGAGCGGCTCATGCTTCAAGTGCGGCCTGCCGCTCAGCAGATGCTTCGGGGGATAGAGTCGGCGCGCAGTTTGGGAAACTCAGTCACGGGCCTGCTGCGTATCAGCGTTCCAAAGGCCGGCGTGACCGTGCTGACGGAGCGGTTCGTGTCGGGTTTTTTGGCCGCGAATCCAGGCGTTCAGTTGGAGCTTGTCGGCGATGACCGCCTGGTGGACATCATTGCCGAGGGATGCGACGCCGGCGTGCGGCCCCGGACCTTTGTCCAGGTGGACATGGTTTCAGTGCCGCTGACTGCCGAAGAGCCGCAAGTCGTGGTCGGCGCCCCATCATTTCTGGCCAGGTACGGTCGCCCCCTGCTTCCGGACGACGTCCGAAAGATTCCTTGCATTGCGTTTCGGCTGGCCGGAGTGGTGGTTGACGAATGGCCGTTCTTCAGGAATGGAGAACGGTGCAGCGTTCCCATTCGGGGCCCTTTTATTCTGGATGATGTCGCCGCCTGCGTTCTCGCTGCCGAGCAGGGGGTCGGTCTATTCAGGATTCCCCGCTCCGTGGTCGCACGCAATATTCACGCTGGAACGCTGCAGATTGTCCTGGAGAGCTTTTCCATAGCGTTTCCTGGCTTGGCTCTCTATTACCCCGATCGGCGCACGGTTCTTCCGAAGCTGCGCGCTTTCATTGATTACGTCTTGCTTCAGCCGCGTTAGGCAGTCACCCGTTTGAGTGATCGGAGCCGGCGCGTGTCAATGACTCTGCTACTTCTCGGCGGCATCATCGCGCACATCAAGGCTTTTCTTCATGTCGCCGGACGCAAAGTTGTCGGGCTCCCTCTGCCCCAATCCTTCATAGAGTCTCCGCTCTTGAGCGGCAAGCTTCTCAAGCTCGGGTCTTGAGCGGCCTGTTTCCTGGTGTTGGCGCTTGGCACGCCGCGAGGCATTGATGTCCACAACCTTCTTTGCAGTCATGGCACTGACCGTGATGGACGCAACCGCGCTGCCCTTGCGTAGGGCACTATAGAAACTCCTCCGAAGTGGTCCAGCCGGAGGCGCCCCAGGTCTCATCGGCTTTCGCCTTGAGGGACCTCTTGATCATGTTGATTTCAATCAGATCGTTCCCGGCATCCGCGACCACGTCCTCGTCTTGTGACTGGTGCTGCAAGGCATCGAGCCTCGCAGCCCTGTCCTCGCAGGCTTTGAAGATCTGGACGAAGTCGGCCTTCGAGAGTTCGATCGAGATTTTCTGGGTGCGCATGATCTTGCTGCAAGCGGTGATGGCTGACGAAAATCACGCGGTGCGGGTGAGCGCCTTCAAGGTTGCGGCGGACGGAACGGTGATTCTCGCGCCTGGTCCGAAACGGGCAAGATGGCGCACAAGTTGGAGGTGGCAAAAAGCAAGGCCCCAAAGCCGCGGGTGTGGTCGTCGTTGACGACGACGCGAGAGTTCCTAGAGGTCGGCCAGGCGTTTGCGCATCGACTCAGGCAGTTCACCCTTGTCGCCAATCTCGGCGTATTTGATCTTGAGCTTGCGGGCCAGCAACTGGTAATCGTTCAAACGTTCTTCCAGGTCATACGCCGCGTCGCCGTCCAGGCCGTCGATGTCCAGTTGCGCGGAAATCGAGTCAATGCACTCGATCAGCGAGGTGAGCACCACGACCGCATCGAACCATTCAAGTGTCAGGGACGTGTCGTTCTCGCCAGTGCTCATGTTCATGCCCGCCTGCCTTGTAGGCTCGCCTTGTTTTGTACGAGTTCAGCTTGGATGTTGGTCACCTTGGCTGCCTGCTCGAACATGGTTTCCAGCAAGGCAATGTACTCGCTCATCTTCATGCGCCGGGTCGCCACGATGTGCACATGGCCGGGAACGAGTCGATCAACTGCCAGGGCCAGTCCAATGGGAACCTGTGTGCCGGCTCTGATTTTCCACCGATTGATGCCGCCATCGAACACCTCGCTGGCTGACACGCCAGCATGACTGGGTAGGACGTAGACGATCCCCGTGCTGGGATCCGTCTGCAGCTTGGCATCCTGGGGCCGGATTGAGCCTTCCTGGCTGGTGAACCTGACGGTGGACGCGTTTCCGTTGCGATACAGAGCCCGGCTGATCTCACGCACGTCGCTCAGGTAGAAATCTTTCTCAGCTTTCAAGCGCTGCTCCTTTTGCTGCGTGCAGGCGGCGCGGCCGCCGCGGCGCCTGGCGAACGACGCTGTCAGTGCTGGCCTGCGGGGGGCAGTCTGGGGGCGAGGCCGGCTTGCGCAAAGTGGCCTTGGTCAACCTGCGATCTGCGGCAGTACTGGAGAACTGTCGAAGCGGATGCCGTGTCGGGCGCTCCTCAATTGTCCTTGTTTGGGTTTGTGCGCCTTTTTTGTCGACGAGAGGCAAAACGCAAGACTTGACCCCAAGGCCCGGAGACCCCAAGGCCCGGATGCCAGCGACCTCACAGGCCAACTGCAGCCGCGCGCCGGCCTGATGCGCAACATCGATGTCTCGGGCCATGGCTTGGCGATCTTCGAGGCCGATCATTCGTCCTCGCCCTTGTCTCTGTTGAAGATCGCCTCGACTTTTTTTGACAGCACCAGCAGCGCTGCTGTCTCGGCCAGCGCCCGGTCCTTGCGCCGCAGGTCGCGTTCGAGTTCCTTGATGCGCTTGCGGTCCTGGCGCGTGGCCTGTGGGCTTGCGCGCGCCTCCTCCGGCTCGGTCAGCGCAGCCGTGGCACTCGCGCGCCACTTGTCCAACTCGGCGGGGTACACGCCATGCTCGCGGCACCACGCGCTCTTGGCGGCTTGCGCCATCGTCGCCGTGGTGATCACCGCCTCCAGCCGGGCGCCCGCAGTCCAGGCCCGCCCTCGGGCGGGCCTGGACTGCGCATCCTTGCGCCACCGCTCCAGCGTGCCCACCCCAGCACCCACTTCGTGCGCTACCACTTCCGCCGCAGCGCTCTCCGGCGGCAGCAACCTCGCTACCGCTCTGTCTTTGAATGCTTGTCCGTATCGAGCCACTTCTATCCTTCATCACCGCCTCCGGGTTCTTGGTTCTATTGGGGCGACAAGTATTCTGACGCGGGGGGGTTCTACAGGACTGCCAGACGGTTGCGCATCAACTCCGGCAACTCGCCCTTGTCGGCGATCTCGGCGTACTTGATCTTGAGCTTGCGGGCCAGCAACTGGTAGTCGTTCAGGCGTTGTCCCAGTTCATACACCGCATCGCCATCAAGGTCCTTGGCTTCCAGCCGCGCGGACAGAGAGTCGATGCACTCGATCAGCGAGGTGAGCACCACGACTGCGTCGAACCATTCAAGTGTCAGGGACGTGTTGCGCTCGCCGGTGCTTATGCTCATGCGCTGCCCAACTTGCATGGTTGTCCTAGCGAATCCGCCGCGACTGGACTCTGCTGCTTCTCGTCGGCATCATCGCGCACATCAGGGCTGCAAGGAAGGTTGTGGACATCAGTGCTTCGCGGTGTGCCAAGCGCCAACGCCAGAGCTTCAGGCCTTGAGGCAACGGTGTGTTCGCCTGGAACCGCCATATCCACCCGGTCAACGCTGTCGCGGAGAGTTCTTCCTTGATATAGAGGCTCACGCCACGTCCGTTGGCGATGATGATCTTGATGCCGCTCAGTCCATGACATCAGCTTCGTCAGCTCGCACCATGTGCATTCGCGGTGATGTTGAATTGCCGACACGGAACAATTCGCTCGGCGACAGGTAGAACTCTTTGGGCAGGTTCAAGGCCACGACTCCTTGTTGATCTGGCTTGCGCGGGGCCGGCAAGGTTGGCACGGCATCCGCAATTTCAGGATGTCGTGTGGGGGATGCGTCAGAACTTTACAAGCGCCGATGGCTGACGAAAGTCACGCGGTGCAAGTGCGCGCCTTCAAGGTTGCGGCGGTCGGAACGGCGGGCTGGTTCTCACGCAAGACCTGAAGCGAGCGACGTAGGGCGCAGGCTGGAGAGGGCAAAAGACAAGATCCAAATTCCGTGCGATCTGTGCGAGTGGGCGTCAACGCGCAGCTATCGAACTTCACCCATGCCGCTGAATTGCTTTGCTAGATGCATTGCGTAGTTGTCAGTCATTCCGCTGACGAAATCCAAAACACGCATCAATGCTAGGTATCGCGGCGTGTTTGGGCATGTTTTCTCGTCGCGTATCAGTGGATGGAACGTGTTGGGTCCTATCAAGTCAAGAACGCGGCTACTTCGAAAGTTGCTTGCCTTTCCTGTCGTCAACAACTCGTCCGATGCTTGGCACATGACCTTTAGTAACGTGGCAATCGTGTTGTATGCGCCGATCTCGAGTTCTATCTTTCTTGGGTGCAAGAAGACCTTCTCTTTTGCCAGTGTCTTGGCGGCACTGACGCACTCCTGGACGCTCTTGCTGCAAAGAGGCAGTAATTCGTGATGCCGACCCAATAGAATCTCGTCCTCGTGCTTGACGAAAGCAGCGGAAGCATCCTCGACGAGCGCCGATATTACTTTGCCGCGAATAAGTGGTGGACGTCTACCGGGTCGTAGGGCTTGCAGATCTCTGGCAAGAGCATCTACCTTGGAGGGGTCGAGTAAAGGGCGCAGTACGGCGAAGACCTCGTCCCACTCCAATATTCCCATATCGAGGCCATCCTCTAGGTCCAGCAACCCGTAGCAAAAGTCATCAGCGATCTCCATGAGATGTACTAGAGGATGCCGACAGTACCAATCATCACCCGGTTGCCGCAAGAGCCCAACAGCGCCTGCTACCTCGTGAAATAGGGATAGTTCGGATTGATAGACGCCATACTTATTGGGCTTTGGTCGTTGTGCGCTCACCGCGGGGACAGATGTCCAAGGATATTTCAAGAATGTGGCGAGGGAGGCGTATGTCAACCGAAGGCCGCCATCATAGGGATGGAACTCAGAACAAGTCAGTACACGAAAGCCTTGCGCATTGCCTTCGAAGTTCTGAAGATCGCATACCTCGATCGGATTCAGATCGCGAAGGTAGGGCGTGGAATCTTCGTGCTGAAACCAGTACTTGACTGCTTCCTCGCCGGTGTGGCCGAAGGGCGGGTTTCCAATGTCGTGTGCGAGGCATGCGGTTTGGATGATGTCGCCGATATCGGTCGGGCTCATAGGCTCCGGGAGGCGGTTCCTGTCTTTGAGCGACTGTCCGACGCGAATGCCAAGTGTCCGGCCGACGCTCGACACTTCAAGACTGTGCGTTAGCCTGTTGTGAACATGATCGTTCGTTGCTAGTGGATGAACTTGAGTCTTTCTAGCTAGGCGACGAAACGAGCCAGAGAAGATGACCTTGTCGTGATCTGAGTTGAACGGCGATCGCCCGAGTTCGACCTTTGCAGGTCTATTTCCCAGCCGGCGGGTATTGAGTAGCGCTTCCCAGTTCATCATGTTTGAGTTCCCCGTCAGGTGTGGTTGATTGTTGACGCCCGACGTGTTGTCGACAACACAAACGAAAACGGACTTAGCGCTCAACGATTTCCTTGCTCAACAAGGACGTCCCGTACACCCACGTGGACAAATTCAGTCCGCTCAATGCGGTCGACAGTTTCACCCACCCCTCACCCCACCTCCACCACATCCCCCACCCCCCGACCCTTCGGCGCCACCCGCAACGGCGAATCCAGCGAAGTCAGCCCCTCCCGAATCGCATACCGCGTCAGCTCCGCAATGCTCCGGATCCGCAGCTTGGCCAAGATGTGCTCCCGGTGCGAAGCCACCGTCTTGGCGCTCACGTTCAGCCGCGCCGCAATCTCATTGCTCGAATACCCTTCAGAGAACAACTGCACCACCTCCCGCTCCCGCGCCGTCAGCGGCGAAGCCGCCACCGCCAGTGGCTCCAGCGATTCGCGCGTGCGGTACTTCTCCACGAAGATGCCCACCAGTGCTGGGCTCAGGTAGATGCGGTGGGTCATCACCTGGCGGATGGCGCGCACCAGTTCTTCGAAGGACGCGTCCTTCAGCACGTAGCCGGCCGCGCCGGCGTCGATGACCGACAGCACCATCGCGGTTTCGTCGTGCACGGACAGGCACAGCACCTTCACCAAGGGCTCTTCCAGGTGGATGCGGCGCACGGCCTCCACGCCGTTCAGGCCGGGCATGGAGATGTCCGTCACCACCACGTCGGGCCGCAGCGTGCGCGCCAGCTTCACGGCGGCCAGGCCGTCCTCGGCCTCGCCCACCAGTTCAAAGTCGGGTTGTTGCCGCAGCAGGGCGCTCAGGCCTTCTCGGACGATGCGGTGGTCGTCAGCCAGGACGATCTTGATGGTGCTCATGGGGACTGCTTGTCTTGATTGAGAAAGTGGGTGGGCGGGGATGTCAGGCACAGGCCAGCGGCAGCGGCAAGGTCAGCGTGGCCTGGGTGCCCTGGCCCGGCGCAGACTCGATGCGCAGCCGGCCACCCATGGCCTCCATCTGCGCCTCGGCGCTGAGCAGGCCAAAGCCGCCTTCGGGGCTGAAGTCGTGCGGCAGTTGCGGCGGGTCAAAGCCCACGCCGTCGTCGGCCACGTGGATCATCAACTGGTCGTCGAAGCCGCGCAGGGTGATGCGCACGTTCTGCGCCTGTGCATGCTTCTGGATGTTGAGCAGCAGCTCGCGCACCACGCGGAACACGATGGAGAGCATCGGCTCGGGCGGTGGCACGGCGGGGGCGTTGCCCTCCACGCGCACACGCAGGTTGCAGGCGCGGCCGATGCGGTCGCCCAGGGCCTCGATGGCGCCCTTCAGGCCCAGCTGCCGCGGCAGCGGCGAGCGCAGGTCGAAGGTGGCGGTGCGCGTGGCTCGCACGGCCTGGCCCAGCAGGCCGCGCAACTCCTCGTGGTGGCGGGCACGGTCCGGCTCGGTGGGGCTGGCGCCCAACTCGCCCAGCTTCAGGTGCGCCATGGCCAGGATCTGGCCGATGTCGTCGTGCAGGCCGGTGGCGATGCGCGCCCGCTCGCGCGCCTCGGCCACGGTGATCTCGTAGGCCAGCGTCTGCAGGCGCTCCTTGCTCTCCAGCAGGTGCTGCTCGTCAAACTTGCGGCTGGCCACGTTGCGCCAGATGGTGAGGCTGAGGCGGCCACGGCCCTGCCCCTGCGCCGCCCCCGCGCCATCCCGCCGCTTCAGCGGCCAGGCGCTCGCGCTCATGGGGTGCACGGTGCCATTGCGGCCCAGCACCTTGATGTCGGCATCGGCCAGCCGCGTGCCGCTGGCAATGGCCTGCCAGGCCGCTGCGGCCTGGGTCAGGTTGCCGGCCTCGGCCAGGTGCTGCACCGGGCGGCCCACAAGCTCGCGCAGCGGGTAGGCCAGGCTTTGCCGCAAGGCCTTGTTGCCGCCCACGATGTGGCCGTTGGCCGGATCCACCCACAAGCACAGGTCGGCCATCTGCTCAAAGGCGTCGCGGTGCAGGGACTCGTCGAGCATGGGCCTGGCTGCCACCGCTGCGGCCCCGCCCGGGTAGCTGCCCATGGGCCTGGGGTCCTGCACGAAGGCGCTGTTCGCCACCGGGCAAAGCTTGTTCTCGATCATGCGGTTCCTCGTCGGCGGACTGGACGCGGTCTTGTATGCAACGGCTCCCTGTGCCCGGTCAGGGGCGACGGTTCCTTCTTGTTCTTGCTGCTGAGTCACTGCCCACGCCGAAGCGTTTCATTACACAACAACCCGATGAAAAGGCAAGCATCGAAATCGCCCCCAGGCAAGGGGGCGTGCACATGTCGGGTTTCGTGGAAAAAAGTTTTGGCCCTTGTGTGCGGGCACCACGGGAGTGGTGCTTCGGGCCGGTCAGCCGCGGGCCAGGCCCAGGCGCTCGACCACGCGCTTCTCGTGCTCCACGGCTTCGCGCATGGCGCGGCCGTAGTCCTCGGGGCCGAGGTAGGCCAGTTCCTGGTCGTACAAGGCCAGCTCGCTGATGTGCGCGGGCTCGAACATGGCGGCCTTGAAGGCATCGTGCAACTGGCTCACCACGTCGGCATGCAGGCCGCGCGGGCCGGCCAGGCCGTAGGGGGAGTTGGCGACGATGCCGTGGCCCAGCTCCTTGAGCGTGGGCACCTGCGGCCAGCGCCGGGTGCGCTGCGCGCCAAAGGTGGCCAGCAGGCGCAATTGGCCGCTGTCCACGAAGGGCGCAAAGCCATTGGAGTTGACCCCCACCATCACCTGGCCGCCACTCACCGCAATCATTTGCTCGGCCGTGCCTTTGTACGGCACATGGATGTAGCTCAGGCCCAGCTTGCTGAACAGCTCGTCCATCACCACGTGCGGGGTGGTGCCCGCGCCGTTGGTGGCAATGCTCAGCGCGCCCGGGTTCTTGCGCGCGAAGGCGAACAAGTCGTCCAGGCGGGTCCACTCGCTGGCCGCCCGCACCACCACGCCAAAGGTGACGCCGGAGACCTGCAGGATGGGCGTGGTGTCGCGGATCGGGTCCCACAAAACCTTCTGTGTGTGCACGGCGCGGAACACGGGTTGCGGCATCTGCGCCAGCGTGTAGCCATCAGGCGCGGCCTGCTGCAATACAGGCATTGCCAAAGTGCCACCCGCGCCGCCGCGGTTGTCGATGTTGATGCGCTGGCCCAGGTGCTTGCCGGCCAGCTCGGCCAGCAGGCGCAGGGTCAGGTCGGTGGCGCCGCCCGCCGGCCAGGGCACCCACAGCGTGAGTGGCCGGGCCTGCGGAAAAGGTTCCTGGGCCCACACCAAGCCAGGCGCGGCCAGGCACGCCGCCGAACCACGCAACAGGGTGCGCCTCTTCATGCCGCCGCCCCCGGCCGCCGCGCCAGCTGGCCAAAGCCGCGCTGCGGGTCGTAGCCCCAGCAGGCCAGCACGAAACACACCACCAGCACGCCCAGCACCACCCAGGGGGCCACGCCGGGGTCCTTGCCGTACAGCGCAAAGCGCAGCCACTCCACCGCGTGGGTGAAGGGGTTCCAGCGTGCCGCCTCAAAGACCCAGCGGGCGCCGGATTCCTCAAGCTTCCACAGCGGGTAGAGCGCGGTGGACATGAAGTACATGGGGAAGATCACAAAGTTCATGGTGCCGGCAAAGTTCTCCAGCTGCTTGATGTGCACAGACAGCAAGAGTCCCAGCGCGGCAAACATGAAGGCGCCCGCCAGCAGCGCGGCCAGCACGTGCAGGCTGTGCGGGCCGAACAGCGGCAGCGGCGTGCCCAGCAGCGCGGCCACGGCCAGGAACACCAGCGCCTGGCCCAGCGAGAGCACGCTGGTGGCGGTGAGCTTGGCAAACAGCACCCAGGGCCGCGGCAGCGGCGCGGTGAGCAGCAGGCGCATCAGGCCCATCTCGCGGTCGTACACCATGGCCAGCGAGGACTGCATGCCGTTGAACAGCAGCACCATGCCTATCAGGCCCGGGGCGATGTACACGTCGTAGGGGATGTAGGTGTCGTAGGGCTCCACGATGGCCACGCCGAAGACGTTGCGGAAGCCCGCCGCGAACACCGCCAGCCACAGCACCGGGCGCACCACGGCCGAGGCCAGGCGGCCGTACTGGCGCGAGAACTTGAGCGACTCGCGCGCGACGATCACGCCGAGCGCGCGCAAGGCGTGGGTGGGGTTCATGGTCGGTGCCTCATCGTCATCGTCATCGTCTCGTCAGGGGCTGCGGGCCTTGCACAGCTTCTCGGGCGCATCGGTGCCCAGGGTGTCGAGCACGTTGCGCGGGTGCAGCAGGCCCTCGATGGGCGCGGTGGCGATGACGCCTTGCCCATCGGTCAGCAGCAGGGGCTGGCGCAGCTGCCCGTCCCAGGCCCGGAAGCTCAGGTTCACGCCCTTGGAGCCGTCCAGCTGCTGGGGCGCCAGGGCCGCACTCCAGGCTGCCACGGGGCCGCGGGGCTGGGCAATGGCAGCTTGCACCAGGGCCTTGCCTGCCATCCATGCGGCCCAGTCGTGGCCGGTCATGGGCCGCTTGGCCGCGCGCCAGAATCGGCGTGAGACTTCCGGGGCGCCGAAGCGCTCGAACTGCGCATGCCAGGCCACCGCCACCAGGCCGGCGTCGCCCACCACCGGGCGGGGCAGGGCGGTGCGGTAGGGTAGGCTGCGGGCCAGCTCGCCGGCGCTGTCGACCACCCACACCACGTCGTAGGACAGGCCGCCGGTGAGCAGCAAGGGGTTGGCCAGGTCGCGTTCACGCGGGTCGGCCGAGAGCTTGAAGGATTTGCTGGCGACCAGCTTCAGGCCATAGCGGCGGATGGCGGCCTGCGCCACCGCGCTGCGGGTGGCGTCGTCGGCGCTGGGGCCGGTGAGCAGCAGCACGCTGCTCCACTTGCGCGCGGTCAGGGCCTGCGCCAGGGCATCGGCGCGCATGCGCTCGCTGGGCAGCAGGTGCCACAGCGAGGTGCCGCAATCGGCTTCGCGCAGGCGGTCGCTGGGGTCGCCCACGTTGAGTACGGGCAGCTTCACGCTGCGGGCCACGGCCACGGTCCAGTCGGTGGGCAGGTCCACCAGCAGCATGGCGGCGCCGGCTTTTTCGGCCTTCTGGGCGGCGGTGCGGGCGGCTTCCAGCGAGGCGGCGGTGTCGTTGGACAGGGCCACGCTGCTGCCCGCGGAGTCGAGTTCGAACTGGGCCTCGTCGATGGCGAGCTGCACGCCATCGGCCGGCAGGCCGGCGGGGTGGCCCAGGTAGGCGCGTTCGAGCTGGCTGCGGTCCAGGCGCGGGTCGTCGGCCCGGGTGAGGAGGGTGGCCTTCAGCGTGGCAGGCAGGGCCGGCATGGCGGCGCATGCCAGGGCGGCCCACAAGGCGTGGCGGAACAGGGGTCGCAGGGATCGCATCAAGGGCAGTGTGTCAGTCCACCACCACGGCCATGTACGGTACCCGCCCCACGGCAATGGTCTTCAGGGCCTTGGCGCCAGCCACGTCGACGATTGTCATGTCGTCGGACAAGCCGTTGACCACCAGCAGCTGCGATTCGGCCTTGTTGAGCGCCACATTCCAGGCCCGCTTGCCCACCAGCACGAGGTGGGTCACCTTGCGGCTGGCCACGTCCACGAAGGCCACGTGGTTGGCGCGGCCCAGCGCCACGAAGGCGCGCTTGCCGTCGCGTGTCATGGTGATGCCCACCGGCGTGATGTCGTCGGCGCGCGCGCCCGGCACGGTGAAGTCGAGCGTGGCGATGACGCTGTGGTCGCTGGTGCGGATGATGCTGGCGCTGGCGCCCAGTTCGTTGGTGACCCACAGCTCGCTGCCGTCGGGCGTGAGGGCAAAGCGGCGCGGCCGGCGGCCGACCTTGATGTTCTTCACCAGCTTGGCCTGGGCCGGCTGCGCCACGTCGATCACGTGGACCATATTGGCCACCTCGGAGGTGACGTACACGGTCTTGCCATCGGGCGTGACCTTCACGCCCTCGGGCTCCTTGCCCACCTTGACGTGCGCAATCATCTTGCCGGTGGCGGCTTCCACGATGCCCAGCTCGCCGTCGTCCTCGCGCGAGATGTAGAGCAGCTTGCCATCGGGGGAGAGGTCTGCCACCTCGGGGTCTTCGCCCAGCGGCACGCGGCCCATCACCTTGCGCGTGGCCAGGTCGATGAGGTCGGCCGCGCCGGAGTCGCCGCACACCGCCATGAGCCGCGTGCGGTCGGGCGTGAGCAGCAAGTGGCGCGGGCGCTTGCAGGTGGCGATGGTGCCTTGCACCGACTGCGTGGCCAGGTCCACCACGGTAAGGGCGTTGTCTTTTTCGCTGGAGACGTAGGCAAAGGGGGCGGCCTGGGCCGCGGGCAGGAGCAGGGCAGTGAACAGCGCGAGGATCCAGGTCTTCATGGGGGTGGGGTCGGCCTTGCAGTGGCAGTGCGTTGTATGAAGCCTTGTTCCAGCGTGGCGCCGCCCAGCGAGCGGGTCACGTCGGCCGGCGTGCCGTCGGCCAGCAGCCGGCCCTGGTGCAGCACCAGCACGCGGTCGGCCTGCTCGGCCTCTTCGACCCAGTGCGTGGCCCATAGCACGGTGGTGCCACGGTCCTGCACGTCGCGGCGGATGGCGGCCAGCAGGTCGTGCCGCGACTTCGGGTCCAGCCCCACGGTGGCTTCATCCATGAGCAGCAGGCTGGGCTGGTGCAGCAGTGCACGCACCAGCTCCACTTTGCGCCGGTTGCCGCCGGACAGCTCGCGCACGCTGCGGCCCAGGTCGCCGCCCAGGCCCATGGACTCGCACAGCGCGGCGATGCGCGGCTCGGCCGCGCGGCGCGACAAGCCGTGCAGGCCGGCCTGGAACAGCAGGTTGCGCTGCACGCTCAGGTCCAGGTCGAGCGAGATCTGCTGGAACACCACGCCGATGTGGGCCAGCGCGCGCCAGGGCTGGTGGCGCATCGAGAGGCCGGCCACCTGCACCTCGCCGGCATCGGCGGCAAACAAGCCGGTGAGCACCTGGAACAAGGTGGACTTGCCGGCGCCATTGGGGCCCAGCAGGCCCACGAACTGGCGGGGCGCCAGCGTGAACGACAAGTCGGCCAGCGCGGCCACGCTGCCATAGCGCTTGCCCAGCCCGGCCACGCTGAGCCGCGCCTGCGCGGCCGCGGCCGGGTTGCCGGGCGGCACCGGTACTCCGGGGCCGGGTGTCAACATTTCAGGACTGCTTCCATCGCAGCTTGCGGTAGATGGTGTTGCGGCTGATGCCCAGGCGCTTGGAGGCCATGGAGATGTTGCCGCCGGCGGCCTCCACGGCCTGGCGGATCATCTCCAGTTCCACCTCTTCCAGCGGCCGGGTGATGGCCGCGCCTGAGCCCTGGCCCGAGCCCGCCCCGCCGGGCTCGGCGGCGCGGCGCGGCGCCTGGCGCCCGGCGGCCTGCGGCAAGGCGGCCGGCTGCGCGGGTGCGGCGAGGGCCGCCACGGGCGCATAGGGCGGCAGCAGGCCGCGCGTTTCTTCCAGCAGGTCGTCCGACAGGTGCGCCTCGGTGATCTGGGCGTCGTTCTCGGCCATGGCCACCGCCGTGCGCAGCACGCTGCCCAGTTGGCGCAGGTTGCCGGGCCAGTGGTAGGCCTGGAACAGCTCCACCACGCCCGCGCCCAGCGCCGGCGGATGCCGGGGTGATTCGCGCTTGAGCATGCGTTGTGCAATGGCCAGCAGGTCGATGCGTTCGCGCAGCGGCGGCAGCCGCACCACCAGGCCATTGAGGCGGTAGTACAGGTCTTCGCGGAACTCGCCGCGTTCGATCATCTCGCGCAGGTTGCGGTCGGTGGCTGCCACCACGGCAATGTCCACCGGCACCGGCTGGTCGGCCCCCAGCGGGTACACGCAGCGGTCGCGCAGCACGCGCAGCAGGCGGGCCTGCAGCGGCAGCGGCAGGTCGCCGATCTCGTTGAGGAACAGCGTGCCGCCATGGGCTTGCACGATGCGGCCGACGCGGCCGGAGGGGGCCTTGTGAGGCGGGCCGGCGGTCTTTTCGTGCAGCGCGTCGGCCTGCGTGCTGTCGGCATAGCCCAGCAGCTCGGCCTCCAGCAGGGTCTGCGGAATGGAGGCGCAGTCCACCGGCACAAACGGCTTGGCCGCGCGGGTGCTGTCGTGGTGGAAGGCGCGCGCCAGCAGTTCCTTGCCGGTGCCCTTTTCGCCCAGCAGCAGCAGGGTGATGTCGCGGTCCAGGATGCGCTGCACCTTGTCGATCACGGTGTCCATCTGCGGGTCGCCCGTGCGCAGCTCGCGCAGGCTGTGCGGGCCGGTGGCCCGCTCGGGGTCGCCCGGTGGCCGCTCGCCCGCGGGGTCTTCCAGCGGGTTTTGCCCCGGGCTTTGCACCAGCGGGGCTTCGACGGCCACCGTCAAGGCATCGGCCGACCCGGCCTGCCGCAGCGTATGCAGCCGGGCCCAGCCGAAGCGCGCCTCCACGTACACGCTGCGGCCACTGGGCAAGTCCAGCTTCATGGGGTCGGCCAGCGGCGAGCGGAAGTGGTCGGCCAGTGCGTTGACCGTGACGCCGAAGACGCTGGCCAGGCTGCGCATGCGCAGCGTGGAACCTTGCAGGTCGAGCAGGTCCAGCGCGCTGCGGTTGGCGCCCAGGAAGCGGCCTTCGGGGTTGAGCACGGCAATGCCTTCGAGCAGGCTGCCGATGAAATCAGGCCGCGGGTGGAAGTGCAGCCGCAGGCTGCTGCGGAAGTCTTCCGTGAGCCAGTGGTTCTCGATCATGCGGGCCGACATGCGCACCAGCCCCATGGTGTGGCGGTGGTAGGCGCGGTGATCGCTGGTCACGTCGAGCACGCCGAGGATGTTGCCGCGCGGGTCGAAGATGGGCGAGGCCGAGCAGGTGAGAAACCCGTTGGCATGCATGAAGTGCTCGTCGGCATGCACGAGCGTGGGCGCCTCGGAGAACAAGGTCGTGCCCATGCCGTTGGTGCCCTTGGACTGCTCGGACCAGTTCACGCCCGGGGCCAGTGCCACCTTGCTGGCGCGGCCGAGGAATTCATCGTCGCCGAGTGCGTGCAGGATGGTGCCCTGGCAGTCGGTCAGCACGATCATGCTCTGCGTGTCGACGATCTGGTCGAACAGCAGCTCCATCACCGGCGTGGCATGCGTGAGCAGGCGCTGGTTGCGCTCGATCGCCATGTTCAGGTCGCCCTTGAGCAGCGGCGTGTAGTCGGGCTGCTCGATGCGCATCAGGCCCAGCGCGGCGCAGCGCTCGTGCGACTGGCGGATGAGTTCGGTGTGGCGCTGTCGCTCTGCCGGCGCCAGGGCTGCGCGCGGATCGGTGGCACTGGAAATGGGCCAGACGGTGCTGCCTCCCGATGAGGCCGTTGACACCGAGGCCGTCGAGTTCGAGCGAGGTCCTGTGGACATGGCGGTCGTGGCCGCAACCGAGAGCCGGGTGCGGTCTGTCTCCTTGCGATCGATTCTGCCAGCCTGGGGGGCGGGCCGGGCATCGATCGCAGGAGCGCGGACGCTCGGGTTAAACCCTTGGCGGGACTGCGCCAGGGCCGTTCAAGCCCATCGGCTAGTGCAGTGTTCGACGCTATGCGGCACTTAAGAAAGCCGATGGATTTGTCGTCCTGGCTAGGCGCAAACCGCAGCGATGCCCGGAGGCATCGCGAG
>Ga0307516_10003287_pt1 | contig 20916 bp, 25 predicted proteins | sample 19_EM_MG_FD_203310 | JGI IMG/M metagenome (GOLD analysis project Ga0307516, IMG submission 203310) | Populus trichocarpa ectomycorrhiza microbial communities from riparian zone in the Pacific Northwest, United States - 19_EM | ecosystem: Host-associated > Plants > Roots > Unclassified | place...
AGCTCTATTTTCACTGAATCTATTGATACTACTCTCTCGTTCATACAATGCATCGTTCACAAGATATGAGGCAGCAACTGCTCTCAGTTGTTTGTTTATCGGCTTTCAAATTTTCGGAAAAAAAAAATCGGGTCCCGCCCTAAGTTCCGCAACTAGCTGTAGAATTCATGATCCCCGGCACCGATGGCCACCACTCCATTCAAGGGTGAACGCCTTCGGAAAAAGACCGGCGAGGTGTCTCCATTGTGAATCCACCATGTCGAAACGTCGATGACTCAGTACTCAATAGTCAATGACATTCGGTCTATGATCGATAGGCTATCACCACTCACTTGATATTGACACAAATACGAGATTGCTGAGGTTTTCTTTGATGGCAAACCATCAAGAGACAAAGAAAGCAGAGATGATATCCCACGAGAGTCGAGACTGTCACGATGTCGAGGAAGAGATAGCTGTGTCAATTGATTGTCGTCAGCCAACTCGAATCTGAACGCACGAATGAACCTTCAACTAGCGAGGACCGATTCTGTGCGTGACAAACTTTCTGGGGCGACTCACGGACGTCTGGACCTTCAAGTTGGTTTCTTGGTAGGCTGTTAAAAGTTAATCTATATTCACGGACCCCGAACACTTGCCTAAACTGACCCATAAATCTGGTTCCATTCAGTGACCACACCGTGGTCAGTTTACCTCCACCCCAATGTCTGATCATACCAACCCGACGCTAGAGTCCGTGCCCTCATCAGTTGATCCAAAGGATCCGTCTTCATGTGACAATGCTTGACACCTACCTACCTACTAGGATCCCTTCCTTCTTCATCAATGATTATGTGACGCTTCCGGACCCAATTTTTCACGAAACTGACTCATCGTTCACTTTGAGCCACCTTAGATGGCAAAGCGTCGAATTGATTATTGGGGTGTGGTGTGGTGGCGCTGAACTTAGGTTCATCTGCTCATCCCCAGGTGACCAGGTCTGTGCCTGTGTCTAGTCATCCACGAAAGGTATCCATATCAGCTTGGAGTTGTGGGCGTTGGGCAGAAGTTGGGCTAGTACCGCCTGTCTCGTAGGTGGCAAAGTGGGCGAGGGATGGGGCGGCATTTTTTGCACGGAAAGACAACGGAAAGATATCCATTTGACGGTCATGTAGCCAGTTTTTGCAATGTTTGCTAGCAATCTATAATTATCTGCCAGCCATTGATCATTCGTAGTATGTCCCTGAGCCATATTGTGACCGACAACCGTCAGACTGAGACTTCAGTCAATTGACAGTCAACTTTGACCCGGTGACGGATCATGACCAACATTCGTGGACGTCAAGTTGGTGGGCTGTTAAAAGCCACACCACCACCCCAATGTCTGATTTACGCCCCGACGCCACCCGTGCTCTCCTTCGGAGCCTCGTAGGTCCAAAGGATCCGTCCTCATGGGACAAGGCTTGGTAACTAACTACCTATCCCTTCCTTCTTCATTTGACAGTCGGTCATTCCCTTAGGGAAGCAAATATCACTCCTTGGGAAGAAGGACACATTCAGCCCCCTCTCAGAGCAATTATCGAGGGAGGAGGGGTACCGTTCCCGACAAAGGGAAGGGCACTCGTTCCGGGTTGTGGCCAGGTCTTTCTCATCTGTCCTTGATACCATCCCAGAACCAACTTTTACTTGATCAGGGCCGTGATGCAATCTACATCGCTCGTACTCTCGGCCTCGATAGACTCAGCGACGATAGCCCTTGAAAAGGCAAACGAGTGAGTCACAACCATGTACTATATAACAGAAAATACCGGCCTTGACGGTGAATCCCCCCAGGAACGTCCAATCAGAAGGCCTCACCAACGTCAAGTTCGAAAACGACGATTTCTTTGCGTACGAGACGGAGGACAAGTTTGATCTAGTATATGACTATACGTACGTTGCCCGCACTCCTTGGATTCGGAACAACACAAAATACAAAACACAGATTCTTCGTCGCCATCCCACCACACCTCCGCGCCCCTTGGGGTGACCAAATGCGCGCCGTCATCAACCCCGGCGGATACCTCATCACACTCATGTACCCACTCGAGACTAGTCCTCCCCCGGCCGTGCTCGAAGGTCCGCCGTACCACATCAGGGTGGAGGATTATGTCGAGGTGTTGAAGGAGGGTGAGGCGTTCGTCAGAGTCATCGATCGCATCCCCGATAGCAGCGACCCTCACGTTGCTGAGCGCCACAAGGGAAAGGACCGGTTGATAGTTTGGAGGCGGCTGTAAGGCTGTAAGCGCGTTGATATGTAACTGTATGTAATTTTGAAATGAGCGACGCGGTGTGACGAACAACGACGAAAACACAAAAAAAGAGTAATGTTTCGTTTTGTCTCGGTGAGCTTGACGGATAAAGAACTGCAAACTATCTGTATTAGAACAATAGAAACAGTAGTTTGTACCTGGAATGGAGTGATACGGCCATGAGACGAGACAAGAACAAAAAGGGTAACTTAGGTCGCCCGAAATGGCATACCGTATACATTGTTGATACTTCCGTACGCGTGGAAGCGAATTCCCACGTGGCGCAAGCACGTTGGGCGGCGCCCTTGATGCATCGTGCCCTCATCACAATTACCCCGGTTGAACGTTGAAACGTTAACCGGCGACTTTCTACCTCCTCGAGAGGACCGATGTTACGATGCATGCTGGCTGTAGTCACTGACACCAACAGCATATTGCTGTGCAAAAATGCCACAGGCAAGATTTGGAACTCGTAGTGCCTAACATGTGCTTACTGCGCGTGGTTTTTCTATAAATACTGTTATCTATGGTGGGTTGTTCTCAACCACCACCACCACCTCCCTCCCGTTCTCATAGATGTGGTCGTGTCCACCACTGGTGCGCATTACCACCGCCCTAGTATGGCTTCAATCCCTCCTTACACTCCAAACCTTCTCCTACGACCTCATCCACGACTACTCCGAGACCTCATTCTTCGACGGTTGGGACTTTTATGGTGCTTACGACAACCTGACGTTGGGTGAGTGGAGCCCATTCTAGCAGCGCAATGGTGTTTTTATCCCAAACGTACTCACTCCATACTCGTCGTTCCACCACCGTCAGGAGACGTCATCTGGGTAGACAGGCCAACAGCATTCGCCCAAGGTCTAGTATACAGAAATACCGCCGGAAATGCAATTCTAAAAGTCGACAACACGACGAACGTTCCCTGGAACTACAAACGCAACTCTGTGAGCGCCGTTCTCGACAAAATGACTTTCAACCTACGACGCATTCATTTTATTATTATTCTGGACAGGTACGGATTACGACGAAAGACGCCTACACTCTCGGGAGCCTTTGGATCGCAGACGTGGTTCATATGCCGTTTGGTTGTTCGGTACCTATCCATCTCGCAAATCAAACGATGCGCCACACACGCATACACACAGGTATGGCCCGCATTCTGGACAAAAGGCCCAAAATGGCCCGACGACGGCGAAATCGAGTAAGTCCCGCCCTTTGTATCGTCCAAAAAAACCAATGAAGACGCATAAATCTATTGCTGCAGCATCCTCGAAGGCATCAACCTGATGACAAGCAACCAAATGTCACTCCACACAAGTTCAGGATGCACGCGCGCGACCTTGGTGCCGCCCGACACCGAGCGCGGGACCCCGTCGGCAGCTGCGGACTGTGCGCATCCAGCTGGGTGCGTCGTGACCGAAAGCCAACCGGCGAGCTTTGGAAAGGCGTTCAATGCAGCCGGAGGCGGGGTGTTTGCGGCTCAGTTTGATGTTTCTGGGTCTGTTGTATTTTTTCTTGTGTTTTGGGCGTAGACCGCTGATACTTTGATACCAAAAGCATCTAGTAAGTCTTGATTATCCCCCTCGGGAATTTAACTCATCCTTGGATTTCTACAGCATCTGGTTCTGGAGCGTAAGTTTAACCGCAATCCAACGATCTAGTCTTGCTTACCTCCTGATACACAGCGCCCGAACGTCCCTCCATCAGTGGTGCAGTCCACATCGTCGTCCTCGATCAATATATCCCAATGGGGACCGCCCTCCGCTAGCTTCCCTTCGACGAGATGCGACATCAACAGGTTCTTCACCCCTCAGAACCTCATATTCGACATCACGCTCTGTGGCAATTGGTAAGCCATGCCTCTACCTCGTTTCCCCACATAACCCACCACGGCCGATCCGCCCAGGGCAGGGGTTCCGGAGGAATACCTCTCGATGTGTGGAAATACAGGTCCGAGCGGGATATGCGTGCGTTCCTCAGCTCTCCCCTGTGTACTTGGGATGTTACTGATGATTGGCGGTCGAAAAGTACAACGATAACGTGGTTGGGTCAGGGGACAAGTACCACGATGCGTATTTCGAGATCAAGTACCTCAGGACGTATACTACGCCAGGTGCAGTACCGGCACCAACGCCTATTGGTGTAGTTGGGAACTGGAATATAGTGTCTGAGTCGGCCGTCACCGTGAGCCCGCCGGCAGCAACGGGCGCGCAAGGAAGCGGTCGGTATGTTAGCTCTGCGATTCGTATGCCCGGTGGACGGGTACCGGTCTGTGGAGCTTGGGTTTTGTTCACGGTGGTGTTGGGAGCGCGGTGGCAAAACTGGTGATAGGCGTGCAGCATGGTAGACGACATGAGTTAGTGTACTGATGATAGTATCTAGACTCAAGTACTCACTTCCCGTCAGATGATACCTGAGTGGATAAATCAGCTGTCCTTGGTATTCTTGAATGGGGCATCGACACCCCCGATCATCTGCTCGGCAAGTTCTGTACATACGACAATCAACTTGCAAGAGACTCCGTCGCTGCCAGTCGTCACCAGATATTGATTCCTCCTCTTAGTTGTAGCAGAACGGCACACGAAACTCTGTCACTGTCAGGCATCCGTTTTTGGATTCGGTGTAGATATAAGATAGGTTCGACTTTCACAACAAGGACGCTACATTAATATTCTGCTGCTGTCCAGCAGCCGCAGCCTGACCAATCCAGTGATTCAGTTGCTAACGATGATGGTGATGTGAGAGAAATTGTGCACATACCGTTGACGTGCTGCCTACCTGATCGGCCGACAGCACGCGCCTAGGTGTCCTTGGCCCACTCCAGGCGCCTGATATAAATTCGACCACTGGTCTCTAGTCTGAAAGCATATGTAGTAGAAGTCGAATATCTCCCAATTGTTGTTCCCTTTGGCGCATTTAGTCCAGCCCACACCATCCTCGCAATTGTACCCGGTGCGAGGACAGCGGCCCACCCTAGGAAGAGACGTGAGCTCATGGAGGTTAGAGCTAGGGATGGTAGAATGAGTACGTACGAATGTGTCCCCACGTTGGCCCGGCTTACGAGCCTGTACCTGTGAGGGGCGGCGAGGGTGAGGGTGGGTGCGATAAAGAAGGGTAGAAGGTGGAAGAGGCGCATTTTCGATTTCGTGTGTGGAGTCGATGTGGGAGCCCAGCTCTGAAAGAAAACGGTATCATCGCACGCCTTTTATGTGAGGACCCCTAAAATCGACTGGTCGACGAATGGGTGGGCGTGGGTACCTAGAACAAACAAAAGATCACGCTGTACTGTATGTACATAAAAAAATTCGTTCAGAGATACTTAATCCTAGGATGAGCCAGGATGAGTCACACGAACGGCAGGGGCGGTTCAATATATACTGATCAAGCTCGCAACGACGACAATCTAGATGATGCGACGCCCACATGGCGAGGGCAAGAGCGTTCGTCGTGTTCTAAGAATGCGTATACAAGATGGTGCTGCCCATAGGATAAACACTAATGCATCTAATTGGCATGTAAGCAGGGGATATCGGAAAGATATGACAGAAGGCAATAGCTGACGCCATCCGCGACCCACGACAGTGTGCACATGCGCACCAGATGATGTACTAAACATAAGCACCGGGGCTTGACCTCGATATCGTCCAGAGGACCAAATCCACGGATAGGACCGATCAAGCCGTGCTGCTGCACATGGCTGGCAAACATAGCGCGTCATACGCGTCGGACATCATTCGTGCGCGCGATCCGTTGTTATCGTCGACCGTTGTTGCCCTTGTTTGTTCTGGGTAGTATCAGGTGGTGAGGGTTGGTCAGAGCTGTTTACAACCCGACATCACCGGTACCGGTATCTTCGTACTCCTTCCTGCAAAAATTCGGTGCGATTGAAGCTCGATCTCTTCTTATTGTATGTTGTATTCGCGTGGCCTCCTCAGTCCCTGAACGAACCGGAAATAGCCGGAATCGGAACGTGACCGGTGTCTCTTCCGAATCCCACCTTTCTCCAGCCATGTCCTAGTAAGTCTTTCCTCTACAATTGCAGACCAGCCGGCGCTATAACACACTTTCTCTTTCCCAGCGTCATCCTCGGCCGCGCTATCAAGAACGAGCACATTGCACTCGGAGTCCTCACCACAGCATTCGGCGGTGCATGGCTCGCAACGCGCGGAGGTAAATCAGAAAGGCCCATAGGTCGGGTGTCGCCGCAAAAGGCAAAGGAGACCGTGCCTATTAATGCTGGTTCGAGGTCCGTCGCCTCGTCTCTATGTGTTCAACATCTTGCTGACTTTGGGTATCCAGTGAGGAAGAAGACTTGTGCGTGCCCTGGACAAGAATCGACCCCCCGTCGTTGACTGACAAACCGCTCGTTTACAGCATTAAAAAGTTTATTGTAGAGGCAGAGAAGGAGACGGCAGGGAAACACTAGAGGGGTGTTGGAATTGATTCCTTTTTGTTCTTTTGTCGCTCATGACCACTCCCCCGTGGCTCGCCCCATGGTCACCGGTCTACCTCTATATCTTTATTGTTCTCGATGCTATATAGATAGTCTATTGCCCCTCGAGCTCACCGAGGCAAATGAAATCATACTCTTTCGTTGTTTCTCTCGTCCTCCGTCACGTTTTTAGACTCGGCGTGTGGCCGTCGTGGTTGGTCCGTGTCAGCCGTCGACATGTCATCACTCGTACCATGACCACCACGTCGTTCACCACCCCGCTGTCGGCACCAACATCGACAGCCTCTATCCGTCGCTCTCTTCCCGTATCTCCCGGTCCTCGCCCACTCCATCTCGTCGATGGGAACGTTCCTTCCACCGCCCCATTCGTTTCAACATCCAATCTCACATTCCCGCCCCCATCCAGCTTTAAACCAGGAATTGCATCTTCCATCAAGCGGGCCAAAAGATCGTCCTCCATCTCCTACAGAAGCAGCGATCTTGACACGAGCCTCCGGCTCTCTCCGCGTTCAAGGCATACTTTGGCTCCGAACCTGCTTGCATCGTTTACGTTCACTGACAGCCCCGTTGGGTCGCCGTCGCCCAAGGATCCAGGAATTCGTAATGAGACGCACGGGGTCCAAGAAAGGCCACCGTTAACTCTTGCTGAAAAGTAAGAAAAGCTACCATGAAGTGAACGTTATTGATATGACTTTCCTGGGCAGACACTCCGACCTCCTCCACTCTATCGCTCAGAAAGAATCTCAATGCCTTGAACTGCGCTCACAGCTAGCCGTGCACGAAGCTGAGCTCCTCCAGCGTATGTACATTCCGTGACCTTTTTTTTTTCGTCCTACATCGTACCTTTTAGTCAAGCGCAAGTGGGAGCGAATAGTCAACCTCGGCCTCGAAAAGACTGTAGATGTCCAACCCCACGGTATGCACGGCGGCGGTGCCGTCTTGGAAGGCATCAAGGAAGGTGTGCAAGGAGTGAGCAGGCTCATTGCCGCGGGACTCGCCATTAGCGACTTGCCCTATTCCCCCGCACTGGCACCGTCGCCACTGCCTACTTCAAGAACACGGCGGCCACGGCCCGCGTCTATAGCCTTACCCCTGCGCCCGACTCACTCAACGACGCAGTCCAACTCATCCTCCGCGTCCACCTTTACGAGCACGACAAAATCGACCCGGTTCTCACAGTCATCCGCGTCTTCTTTCGGGGAGGACGTCATTCCCAGTATCAATGCATCTCCTGGGCATGCAGCATCAGGGAAGGAAACAGAGGCAGACTTATCCAGCTCATCAGACGACAACGTGCTGATGGTACAAGACACTGGCGCCACGCCGACCATGAGCCCGAACCCCGCGTTTGTGCAGCGGCAGAGGAGGAGGGAGGAGCGAGAGTTGAAAAGGGCGAGTTTGGGTCTGCAGCAGAGCACGAGCACGACGAGTGTGCGTCCGTGTGTGACCGCAGAGGGTCCTCAAGGCGACGGGGGGATGACGGTCAGACGGAGGTCGAGGGAGAGCCAGAATTATGGCTATTCGCCATTTTTTGATGATGCGAGTCGGACGGCGCTTTCTCACACCCTGGGGGACTTGAGTCATTCACCGGTGTCGACGTCGCCTTTGGAGGAAAAGGACTCCAAGGCGAAGAGAGCTAGTGTGATGATGAACGCTGCTGGTTTCCCCCTCGGGTCGCTTGCGCTCACGGCGGGCTCTGCGGTGGTGGCTGCGGGTGCACAGCCTGTGTCTTCGTGGGTGGGGAATGTGGGCCGGAAGTGGGAGGAACTGCAAAAAGGCAACTCGACGTGAGTTTTTCGCTTCGCTCCTCTCTGTATTTGAATTCATGAAATTCCCCTGTATAGATTCGTGAAGAACCAAAAACGAGCATCGATGCTCATCTCCGACGTGTTCTCTGCCCTTTCCCCACCCCCACCCGGACCACCAGCGCATCCTTCGCCGTCCTCCATATCTCCTTCTCTGGCATCGTCACGGTCCAACCTCAATACCCCCTCTCCGCACGCAGCTCCATCCTACTTTCAACCCCTTCATCCCACTTCCACAATGACAGCATCCATAACAAACTCCTCTCTTCTCGAGGACGACAGCGAGCACCGAGGGCTGACTGGGTCCCCGTACATGCTGATGCCCGATGTCATGAAGCCGGTTTTACCTCCAAGCTTGAAGCGGCAGCCTCAAGGGGCAGGAGGGATGATGACTGGTGCTGGTGGGGGTCAGAAGCCGCCTAACCCAACGATGAAGGTGATGCAGCCGTCGTCGTCGTCGTCGTCCCAACCACAACCACTGCCGCAGCCGCAGCCAAAGAACCGGGAACAGGAGGAGGAATGGAATTGGTGAAAGGATTTCCTTTCCACTTTCCAAATGTCTTTTTCTCGTTTGGTGGCCTTTTTCTTGCTCCTGGTTAGGGAAATGTACCTGCATGGGGATAGAAGAATTCACCTCGCCGGCATATCCTGCGCGAGACCTGTTGGAATCGCGACAAGGGCACCAAGTCCTTCTTTCCCTTGCTGTTGTTGTTTGTGCATTTTTGGTGCCCGTCATCCTTTCCTCCCTCTCGTTCGGTTTCGCTTTCGTGTTTCACCATCATACCACTGGTTTTTCTTGCACGTCGCATCACAATGAATATCAAATATCATCGTCCCTCGTGTAATCTATTACGACATGCCCGTCAATGTTTGAATTGGAAGACAAGCCTTCCAACCCCGCTAGTTCAGGAATACACTAGTACAGCGCTTGCCCCTCTTTCCATGGCCCCACTTTAGGCACCAGATATGAGAGCGACTTGTCATCTTCTGTCTGATAGCATCTGCCCTCAAACTGCCAACGGTTGTGCTTTGACCCTTTGACGCAGTCACTGAAGCTCGACTCAGCCTTTGCGACTGTACACAACGGTCGGACAATCCCTTCCCTGGGAAGAGACGTGAGCTTATGGAGGTTAGAGATGAGGATCCTGGAATGCCTACCTAAATGGAGCCACCCGCGGAGTGTGCTCAGGGGTAACGTGGGTTCCGATGGGGCTTGGTGGCAAGGGAGGTCGTGCCGGGGGAGGTGAGGGAGCTCGAGATTTTGGAGTGGGTGCGATAAAGAAGAGGAAAAGTGGAAGAAGCTCGTTTCATGTGTGTGGATCAAGTGTACCGTAGGGATCGATGGGGGACCAGCTCTGGGAGAAAAGGCCGTCGTTGCGGCTCTTATATACCCAGAAGTGAGTGACTTTGGATCTGTCGAGCGTGCTCATCTGACAATGTCTAGAGCTGTGAAATACACATACCAAATAACCAATCAATTCAATAAGGTACTATTTCACGTAAGGCCCCAAGCGAGCGTGGCAGCTCTTTTTATGATTTCGCCAGAATAGACGGTGATCATCACCTGGTTGGAACTTTGGCCGGCCTTTTACCGTCAATATCCTTCGATTATCGCGGTCCCAAGTCTCCCAACAGCAGCCGCGGAAGGAACAAGAGGAGGAATGTTGGATTCCTTTCCAATTTACAGGTATCTGTTGTTGGCAACTTGTTCCTTGGCCGTCTTTGCTTAGGGAATGTACCTGGATTGAGAAAAGGCTCTCGTTGCGGGTCTAATAAGTATATCCAGTGGTGGGTGACTTTGAATAGCATCACAACGAACATAAATCACGCAAAATCCGCCGTGTATGTAGTATGATACATGGTCGATCCATGTCCGTATTCCAGTCTGCGATGAGTCCAAGATCTGAATATATTGAGTCGTGATCGATGTATGATTGCTGCCAGGGCGTCACAGTCACGTTCCCTCTCCTTGACCACGAGTTGCGTTCTTCTCCCTCCAGGCGATAGCCCCGAGAACTGACATCCCGTACTTATTGCACAGTGGATGATGCGTCGACGGGTTCAGACTCGGAATACTCAAGGTGCGTAAAGCTCTATCACATCTGACAGCCGAGACATCATCACGACCGAAACCCAATCAGCTCGGTACGCGTGTCCCACCTTGACCTGGGAGAATTCCTTTCTCCAACATTTGCCATCTCAATTAGTGGATATCATGGTTCTTGTCGTCAAAGGGGAACGAATATTTTTGCGAGGTCGACGAAGATTTCATCCTGGATCGCTTCAATTTGACGGGGTTGAACAATGAGGTATCAAACTATGCTCAAGCTCTCGACCTCATCACGGACAACCTCGGTGAGTAGCGCTGTACGATCGCCCCTCCATTGGCCGTTGTCGATTCTATTTCCCCGTTTCAGACGAGGAAATTCAGGACGAGCTGCGAGGTTCGCTCGATGTCCAAGCACGGCTACTTTATGGCCTCATCCACGCCCGATGGATAGTAACAGCGCGAGGACTCCAAAAAATGGTGCGATAATTCTCTTTTTTGCTATCCTCCAACTAACATCCTCCAATCGATTTCCCTTTCGCCTACCACTACCCTCCCAAAACCAAAAGCTGGAAAAGTACAAACGAGCCGACTTCGGCCGCTGCCCGCGCGTGCTCTGCTCCCAACAACCCCTCCTCCCCGTAGGCCTTACCGACATACCGTACGAGAAATCTGTTAAGCTCTATTGTGGCCGCTGTGAAGACCTCTACTCGCCCAAATCGACTAGGCACGGATCCATCGATGGCGCGTACTTTGGGACGACGTTCCCGCACCTGTTGTTCCTCGTCTACCCGAATTTGATCCCACCCAAGAGCGGGCCGGTGGATTTTGGGTCGGGGACGGTGACGAAGGAGGGCGATGTGAAGGGGAGGAGGAGGCTGAGGGAGGAGCAGGACATGTTACCGGCCGAGGGCGTTGGCGAGACGATAAGCACCGCGAGTGTGGCGCTCAAGGCGGATAGATACCGGCCGAGGATATATGGGTTTCAGTTGAACGAAACTGCGAAGCTGCAGAGGTGGCAGGAGGCTGTGAGGGATAGGCGAGTTTCTGTCCCCGGTGATGTGGATGATTCTTGACGACATTCTTTCAGGCAAGTTGCACGGTTGGAAGCCCTGGAGCATCATCAGCAATGAGATAGAGTACCTGCTTGCTTGGCGTGGTGTAGAGACTTATCGAATAATGTGCGATACAGTATACGAGGCAGGACTATTGTGGCAATACATTCCTGTTTGGAGAGCGCATAATCGGCGTTTGCCAGCCATGTGCTGCACGGCCTGATCGGTCTTGTCTATCCGGCATCTACAGGAGTGTCTACCCCAGCGGATTCGGCCTTCTGCCTCTTTAGATCTGTCAGATATGCAGATAGCAACCCAAAAATTAATACATGAACTGTAAGATGGTACATGGTGGCAAGAAACTAAGAATGAGGTCGACAAAGACGATCTGGAATCCGAGAAACACGCTTATCACAGCCACGAAGATACCGAGGACGAAGATGATGATCAGCACCAGATACAACCCGGTCGATCAAAACAGCGGGGGAACAGCCTTCCCGCTCTTGATCCTTCTTGGACACGGTGGAACTGTAACAAAACAAATGTTTAGTGATCACCGCAACCCAAATGAACATACGTAGTTATCGGAGGAGAGCAAGTCATAAAGTATTTCTTTGACGAGAGAGCCAGGATGAACATCGTCTAGAAAACACGAGGTGTCGGTTCATATGATAGTTGTTCTAATCGGTTCGGCTAGTCAAAGCAACATTGACGCACGACGAATCCGGAGAAGGCGGCGCGGAATAGAGATCCGAGGAAGCTTGATACATATAGCAAAACACGGAAGACGACGCCATGAGTGAAGTAATCCAAGGTTGCCGAGTCAACTATAGCCGCATACGTCACCTCGAGTTGAATATTCAGAGGACAAAAGAAACCTTTGAGAAGAATTTCCGTCATCCTGGTTAATCCGAGCAAGAGCCATGAAGATAGGCCAGTATCTCGACTGTAAGACAGGGTCCGTTGGATGAATACGTCAGATGCATTGTTTATCTTTTCCAGCTCGGCATGTGTCGCCAGTGTCAAACCAGAGAGTGTTTCGGTGAGTCGATCAGCAGATAGCGAGGCTTGATGTTGTTTCGCAGCAAGGACATGTGCTTGACCGATGGAATGGTTGAAAGAGTAGGCAGCTTCAGAGGCAGTCGATGATAACTGCGCGACTGACTAGATGGCGAGCCGCTGGTCTCAACCACAATTAATCATGGTGTAGAACCACTAGTAACATACTCGAGTTAATTGATAGATTTCGTCTCCGAAAGATGCCCATCGCGTGTGGATTTCATTCTGCAGGGTCATGGTGGGATTGGAGCCGAACTCAAAGGCAACGCTTACCGTTACGTCGAGGGATTTCTGAGTGTGGCTTTGAATGTAGGACATGATTGTTTCCACCCGAGAAAATAGTAAATCTTCCATGACCGGTACGATCGCCCGGAGCTCTTCTGCGTGCTGTTTCACGCTTGAGAATATTGATGCCTCAGGATGTGACATGAGAATCACTGACGTGTTGTGATGTACGTTCCAGTGCAATGGATGACTGGAATATAATATCGTAAATTCGTGGAGGGGATGAAAAAAAGCTGATAAAGTACTCGATGAAGGAGGTGAGAATCTCGATCTTCCTGGCCGCGTTGAATGTTATCAAACGTCCGTTTGAATAGTGTCATTTTCTGGTAAACATATCATATCAGCCACAAGTGAAGGGAAGCCGCCGAAAAAGACACATTTTCAAAGTCCTTGTCCAGGTATGAAGTTAACTGAGCTGTACTGGTTCCGATACCTGCCGCAGCCATCTGGAGTTCCGATATCGAACCTTGCAGACTCTGGGCGTCTTTCCATCAGTAGGTTGATAGAAGGACCAGAACAAACGCGTACAGCGAGCTGCGTTTCCCAGATTTGAATGTTGCTGTGAAGAGCTTTCTCACGAGCGATCAGGAAGCGGAGAAACGCCGTCTTCTCCAGCGTTGCATTCCGGTAGATGTCTCGTGCCGTGTCTGAGCATGTAACCGTTAGAGTGATCCATGTGTGAAAGCCACAAGAACGTACCAATATCATTCCAACGGCGGAATGCAAAACACAGCTGGGCTGGTCCGGGAAGAGGAATGGGATTACCAAGGGGGAAGAAATGATGTACGCACGGACTTCACGAAGGTACCCTGAATAGCTTGACCAGAACTGGGCGCTCCGTGACAAAGCGCTGAAAGAACTGCTGTCCAGCAAATATGTGCGTAGAGGTGAAATCCCACGAACTCGACGCATTCAGCCTGAAGTAGACGGGTAGGATAACGGGTACTGGCGGCGTCGAAGGCAAATGGAGCGCATTCTAGGGGCGTCGAATGGTGCTTTGCCGTCGCCAACTCGCAGAGCGTCATGGAGATTGCAGCTATATGCGCCTTGATTCAAACGGAGTACGTCTTTTAAAAGGTGACTAACCGTTAACACGCTCATCTTCGTTCATATCCAGCTGACTGCAACGCGCGCGGATGAGGGTCGAAGCTCGATGAAAGCAATCCGGCCGTCTCGCATATTTATCGAGAGAATCTAAGTTTAGAATGATCTGTGAGGCGCAGATTTTGGAACTACAAGAGAGTACCTTGACTGAGAAAGAGACTGTTAACCTCCTCCGGCGTGAGCAGTTGATCTATGCACAGCCTTATTAGAATCGTGACGAGAGAGGGATGCGCAAACCGTCACCGAGGGCGACGTCCTGTCCCAGTCGTTGTGGCGCAGATTTGACAACGTCTCTTGACCAGAAGAGAGCGCGAGACGGAAGGGCCACGAAGAAAATAAGAAAGAATGACTGGCAGATCATGGAGGAGAGAAAGTGACCGCCTAAACGGAATTCCGGCCCGGGCCTGATCCCTCCCTCTCTTAACTATCTCAAGAATTATCTATTACGTGTCGACAGTTGGTCAGATTTGTATGGTGTCGAAAACTGACAAAGATCGATCCACTTGGTTTGAGCTGCTGCTAGGAGGCTCGATGTGGCAGAACAGCAACTACGAGTCTCATCATCTCTTGATCCCAAAATAACCATTTATATACAGTAAAATATAAAATCTATGTACGGTACCTAGAATGAAGACCAGCTTAAATTATAGTAATATCCGAATATATATAGAGCAAAGAATGGAGTACTTAATGATGCTCCGCGTCCTGACGCTGTCTAATACGACTGCTGGAGCCGGAATTAGCCTGCTGCTCCCAGTAAGCAGCACCTTCACCCTCAACCCAATCACCAGTAATTTGATCGCGCTCGAAATCTCCATCCTTGTATCCATACCTCCTCTTCAACAACTTCAGGAGAGGATTTCGCAAGGCGGGGTCCATCCGGACACTCTCCCCAGGATGATAACTCCCAACTCCATGGCGAGCCAAGCTCTCCTCGAAAAGCGCTTCTTCGTGGTTGCAACCACAGTTGAGGAAACCCGGCGGAGCATTTCGCGGGGGGTAAGCGCGGCGTTCGCGCCGCGAGTCGTGCCACGCACAGAGCGAATTTCCTGCCCGGTTGAACGAGCAAAACATCCGCTTCCGGGCTTCAGTGCGTGCTCTCCAAGACGAGGCAAAGGAAGAAGACGGGGGTGGCGTAGAGAGCGGCGGCGTCTGAAAGGTGCCAGGTTGCGCTAAATTGTTCGCTGCACGGTTTCTTGTACATTCGCTTTCGAGTTCTCGTACCTTCCGCTTGAGGTGGTCAACTTCAGCTCGCAGCTGATCTTCGGTTGAGAATGACGAGGAAGAAGACCCATGGCGCGACAAAGGGAAGGGAGTCCCATGGTGGCCCTGTGCTACTTGAGAACGATCGCTGGTGAAGCCTGCAGAGCTGGACGATGAGGAACCAGGAGTTCCATGACGATGGCCGGAAATGTTCAAGTTATAAAATGAAAGATCATTTGACGGTAGTTGACCCTGAAAGGCGGCCGGATCAGAATATCCCACCTGCGGCGGCAAAACTGGCATCTGTTGAGCTGGCATCGCAGGAGACGTGTTCCAATTAGATCCGCCATATGCAAGGGGGTGTGGTAGTGGTTGATGATGACTTCGACTGTGTGAAGCGATATTTGGGTCTTCCGTTGCTCCAGCAAGGCTTGAGGACATGCTAGGTCGGGTTGATGACGATCGCCTGTGGCCAAGGTAGAGATCCTATGGAAGAGAAAAAAAGAACGTCAACGGAGATTCAAGAGGCGTTTAGGGACTAACTGGAATATAAGGGTGGTCTAAAATCCGCAGGACGTCATTTCGGCGATGAGTCATATCTGGCCAAGATGATGACATACCTGACATGGTGTTGATTATAAAGAGCTGTATCTAAGTGTGTTGGATTTGATATGTGTGCTCTGCTGGTCATCGACGGTGTGTTTGGTACCACAGGAAGGCTTTTATATGTATTCCTGAATCGTGAAGAGATGCTGTACTATTTTCATATCGAATATCAAGCTTACAATGATCCAAAGAGTAAAACTCAACGTAAAACCCCATCAGCTGTTGATCACGTACGCGTCGTGAGGGAAAATGTTGTTCTACCGACATGACGACAACACCGGCGGCTGAAATATTGCGCAGTGGAACACTGAACTCTACTGCATTATGGTGTCCCGCTGACATTGAGAGCGAACATAACCTCGGCGTGACTCCATAAGTGGTAGCAAAGAGGCTACCGGAAGTTGCTGACGCGGAGATGACCCTGAATTTTTTGATCCGAGGAATTTGATCCGAAGGACATAAGATCGTTCCGTAACAGCATTAGAAATTTAACCCCTCCCCTTTGAAGATTGGGATTCAGGACATGACTTACTTGAAACTTTGAGCACACCCGGCCACCTGAGTCAGAAGCGCAGATCTGGCGACCAGTCCGGAGACCTCAATAATCTGCTGATGTCGAGACAATCCGTCAATTCAGGAACACATTGGGGCGCAGCGCCGGGTCGGGAAATATTACCTCCCGAAATTTGATGGGAGGATTTCCCAAAAAAAAAAACAGTGCGGAACCGGCGACCCTCACACCGATTCATTGTCTTGTCCGAGTCTGTGCCTCTCTGACCCCACTCCTCACGGGGCCCTCAGTTACGGAGAAGAAACATTGCGGGGTGAACATATCCAGCCTAGAGAGCGCGTACGTTGAATCGGTGAGTGGCTGGGGTCTCTGAGATCTCCGCATCTGTCGGCAGCCTCAAAGGTACGCGTCGATGGGCTATTGGTTCAATCAAAGTGCATTCTAATTATTCAGGGTGGGCAAAGTCGCCCGCGAAATTAGTCAATGTGTGAATTTCGAAAGAATAAACGGATTCGTGCCCCCACAGCATGCGTCAATAAATAAGAATTGGTCTGTTGAAATGCCTAAACTTCGAGCCTCGGCCAGTGTCGTCATTAAGTAAGGGCGCAAAATCGGGCTTCTGGATTAGGATTTGGACCCCGAGTCGCCAAGCACTGCTGGTTTGTCAGGATTTGCGCTGCAGTTGTAACGAATGATCTCCTTCCACTGTTTACCCTTGATTGATGTGAGACTGGATCAAGGTTAGTCAAGAGTGAATTACAAAGGTACACTGAGAAAATGTACCGAGATTCAGAAGGAACTTCAATCTCGCCCGTATTCACATTGACCTCCGCCAAACTTGTGATTTCGACAGCGGGCCGACCTGGGCATCTAGGGACCGTCTTTGTCAGTGACGACAGTCTTGAGCGGATATGGACTGACATCCTGAAGATTCGTGGTATGGGATAGCATGTTACCACAGAAGGCGACTTGGGGTCAAAGTCGCATGTATATTGGACAATTTCTGCAAGTTGGCATTTGCTTTCTTCACTGTGCTCCGACATTATATATGCCGCTTGCTGGAGGTAGTAAACTGCAACGGAAGAGATCGAGTCGGACATCGGAGCTGGATCACGTGCATTCCGACAATAAAAAACTTTTCGGTAAGATTTTCAACGTTATCCCTCTCTCCTCTCTCCACCTCCAGAAAAATGGTTTTCAAAGTTGCTGGTGAGTCCTGATCTCGTTGGATAAGTCTACGAAGTCCCATTTATCGTTCCAGATGTCTCTCTCGCCGCGTTCGGTCGAAAGGAGATTGAGATCGCTGAGGTTTGTTTATCCCTCGCACATTTCCCACTTCCAGTTCTCACTTGTTCTTCAGAATGAGATGCCTGGCCTCATGTATCTTCGGAAAAAGGTGATGATCGTCCAAATCGGACTCATCGGAGGGCTGATCTTTGAAATGAAAGTACGCAGCTACGAAACCTCTTTCTGGAGCGCGCATCGCTGGTTGCCTCCATATGTATGTGTCATTCTCAACAAGATCTACCCTGTGTTTACACCATGTCAGGACCATCCAAACCGCCGTCCTCATCGAAACCTTGGTCGCCCTGGGTGCTGAAGTGACGTGGTCTTCTTGTGTGAGTAACATCTGATAATCGTCCACGATGGATGATCAAACAATTTACGTCAGAACATTTTCTCCACCCAAGATCACGCTGCCGCAGCGTAGGTCACAGTTCTTTCATCATCTTCTTTAGATAATCATCGCATCTACATAGCATTGCTGCAACCGGGATTCCAGTTTTCGCGTGGAAGGGAGAGACCGAAGATGAGTACAACTGGTGTGTCGAGCAGACCATCGCTGGCTTTGCGGGCGGAAAACCCTTGAACATGATTCTCGATGATGGAGGCGATCTGACCAACATGGTTCACGACAAGTTCCCCCAGTATCTCCAAGGTACGAGTCCTATTTTTCGCGTAACATGAAGGGATTCAACGACATATCCAGGAATTCGCGGCATCTCTGAGGAAACTACCACGGGTGTTCATCACTTGTACAAGAACTTCCGTGAGGGAAAGCTCAAGGTTCCAGCCATCAACGTCAATGATTCCGTCACAAAGTCTAAATTTGACAACTATTATGGCTGCCGCGAGTCCCTTGTTGACGGTATCAAGCGTGCCACCGATGTGATGTTGGCTGGAAAGGTTGCCGTCGTGGCTGGGTACGGTGACGTTGGCAAGGGTGTATGTGTGCTTTTTCGGTGTCCAATTGATATGGACTCATCATCGCATAGTGTGCCGAATCCCTCCGATCCTATGGAGCCCGCGTTGTGATTACTGAAATTGATCCTATCAATGCTCTTCAGGCTGCGATGGCTGGCTATGAAGTGACCACTATGGATGAGGTTGCTGCCCGAGGAAATATCTTTGTGACTACTACTGGTAACCGTGACATCATCACTTCCAAACATTTCCCTGAGATGCCTGAGGATGCCATCGTCTGCAAGTGAGTCTATCCTCGGAGCATGTGGTAGACCCAGGGGCTGATCCACGTGCAGCATTGGTCACTTCGACATTGAGATCGACGTCGCATGGTTGAAAGCTAATGCGAAATCTGTCAGCAATGTCAAGCCTCAAGTCGATCGTTTCACCATGCCGTCGGGCCGCCACATCCTCCTCCTAGCTGAAGGTCGTCTGGTAAACCTGGGGTAGGAAGAATTTCCCTCTTGATCGCCGCCCGCTGACGATTGTTTTGCTCGTAGGTGTGCAACGGGCCACCCTTCGTTTGTCATGTCCTGCTCTTTCGCCAACCAGGTGCTTGCTCAAATCGCGCTGTGGACCACCCCTGAGAAGTTCCCCCTCGGTGTGCACATGTTGCCCAAAGAGCTCGACGAGGAAGTTGCTCGTGCTCACTTGGCTCAGCTTAACGTCAAGCTCACTACCCTTACGGATACCCAGTCCAAGTATCTGGACATTCCTGTGGGCGGCCCTTACAAGGCGGTGAGAATTTTTCTCTCTGGTATTGAATAGGCTACTGATGCTTTGCCAGTCGCACTACCGCTACTAGATGGAATGGTATACCCCGGATTCCCCGACGGCCTCAACGAGCCCTCGCCAATTAATCCGAAGAATGGGATCTTCAACGTCCTAATATATTTCCGTGGATGTCGTGATTCATTCAACAGAGTCGTTATTTAATGCTCTTGGCCGGAGGCAGGGATTTGATGTTGAGTGTGGTGAGGATAGAGCGCTCTGGGAGCTGGAGGGTGGAGGATGTGGTATGTAGAGGGCCTCAACGTGCCTGTGTTCATTGTCCCTTGGTTGTAGGTTGTATCAGTAGAGGCCCTTGCTTTTTTTTCTTTGCAATGATACATGATGTGTCTCCGACGTATGGTTATGGTGTATCGATCATGATCGGCTCCCGTGGTTTGACAAAGACGCTCCCGGGCTGCTCGGACGGAACACACGTAAGTGGCTCGATGGAGGGATCCACACGACGATCAACTCTCTTCAGCACAGACACATCCAGTGTTTGAATACCGGGATACAAGGCTCCTGGTCCCTGGACCTATTCGTCCTCGTGCCGCCGCTCGAGATCAAAGTTGGCAACTTTGTGATCGATAGATAAATCTCTGATCAGACCTGGGCCTGAGTCATCTCATCTGCTGGTCCACCTCACTTGGGCGACGTACGTTTGACGTTAACGTTAACCGAAACGACACGACCGGCCGGGGGGACTATGTCTGTGCCTACTGTTGCTCATGAAGACATTCAAGTTACTGCGTCGGGAGGAGGTCTTCCGACAGTCGTACGTACACCCAGGCCTGGAGACTCGGAGGAAGTGGTGTCTCCCCTTGAAACACCCCCGGGGCCATTGGATTTACAAGCTGATGAATCCGAACACGAGAAACACTCTGCGTGGATTGTTAGAAAGCTCGTTGGGGTGTGTGTCATTCTCAGTTCAATTGCAATATTTCTCTTTTTTGTTGTGTGTAAATGTCGTGACTAGTACTGACGGGCGGGATTTTTTAGTCGATGACGGGAAGGATCGTTACCTCTGCTTATGAATCTCTGCGAGCGACTGGGACGACTGTGGTCTGTCTATCGCCAGTGAGTGATCTCTTGTGATGACGGATCTCTGGTGAATAATCTTTGCTTACTTGCAGTGGGGAGACTCTTCCCCGGTGTCGCTGCCCTGTATCCGATTTCGAGATCTGGTGGTACACACCGTGGTCGCGGCTACGGTGGGTTTCATCCCGTTTCGTCATCTGCCACACTGCGTCCTTTTTCGCCATTCGCTGAGCGCTCCGCCCAACACGGGGTGGAGCCTCGCTAGGGTGCGCCTCATGAATTGTATGTTCAATTAATTGTTTTATCTTACAGGGCGGAATGGCTGCGGTGGCTGCTCCGGTGTGAGTAGGGTTGGCTTATCATTTGTTTCATCTCCATTGTGCAAATCTTTCTTCGTATTCGGTGATTTTTGACGCGGATCTTTTCCGATGTGGGCGGATTGATGGTATGATTGCGATC
>Ga0307516_10003288_pt1 | contig 20916 bp, 20 predicted proteins | sample 19_EM_MG_FD_203310 | JGI IMG/M metagenome (GOLD analysis project Ga0307516, IMG submission 203310) | Populus trichocarpa ectomycorrhiza microbial communities from riparian zone in the Pacific Northwest, United States - 19_EM | ecosystem: Host-associated > Plants > Roots > Unclassified | place...
GAGGATATCCGCCTTTACCAGGCTTCTCTTTGCCTCATGGATATATTCCTGCAGCCGGGGGTTTTGCATCCAAAGCTGCTGGGGCGCTTCATAGCCTATCTTATCTTTTCGCCAGACCGTCTCCCGGGGCAGCGCACCTTCCATGCTTACCCTTAGCAACCATTTTGTCCAGCCTTCCCGGATCTTGAAATAGGAAGGCAGCGAGAACAGGAATTCCACCAGTTCGTGATCCAGGAAGGGCAGTCGTACTTCCACTCCATGGGCCATGGAATTGCGATCGGCATAACGGAGTAATTCCTCCATTCCGTTCATGAACGTATTGTAGTAAAGGACGCCGCTCAATTTGTCGAAATGAGGGATATCGTAATAGGACTCCCCGAAGTTCTCGATAAAATCATTCGACAGGGCCTTGTTCCTGCGTTGCCTTGCCGTTCTTTTCTTTTTCAAAAAGATGCCCGCATATACGGGCAGGTTAGCGGCTAGTTTATTGCGCCAGGACCAGCGGTCGTCGACGCCGGACTGCCGGGCGGCCTCCAGTTCAAGAGCGAATGCTTTTTTATCGTTCCGGTAAAGTTCCTGCCAGTACCAGTGGTAGTACTTGTGATAGCCCGCCAATAATTCGTCGGCGCCCTGTCCGTCCAGCAACACTTTTACGCCATGATGTCCCGCCAATTCGAATACCTTGTACTGGGCATAGATGCCGGAAGAGGCGAAGGGCTCTTCCTGGTGATAGATGATCTTTTCGAAATCCCGGATCAGGGCATCGGCCTGGGGTTCCACCCTGTAATTGTCGATAGGATAATGCTCCGTGATCAGGCGGATAAAGGGGGATTCATCTTTTTCAAAACCCGGGAAGACGGCGGAAAAGGTAGGCAGCCGCTGGGAAAAACCTTCCTGGTCAAGGATCGTGGCGATCACCGATGAGCTATCCAGGCCGCCGCTGAGGCTCGCGCCCACTTTGACATCGCTTCTCAGCCGCCTTTCCACAGAGGCCGCGAGCAGGCCCCTGAATTGCCGGATGGCCGTTTCTTCATTGGGGGAATGGGTATTCTCTATTTCGATATCCCAGTAGAGGGAGGTCTCTATTTCCTGCCGGGCCGGATCAAAGATCAGGTAGGTCCTGGCGGGTAGTTTGGAAATACCATTATAAAAGGTCTCAAAGCCATTGCCTGGATTCTGAGTATAACCGATGGTGATGAAATTAAACACCAGTTTTTTGTTGATCTCTTTTTCCACCCCTGCTGCCCAGAGGGCCTTCATTTCACTGGCAAAAAGGAACTGCTCCTCATTCCTGCTGAAGAACAAAGGCTTTTCGCCAAAACGGTCCCTTGCCAGGAACAGCTTCTTCTCCCGGTCATCCCAGATGGCAAAGGCGAACATACCGTCGAAGTATTGCAGGCAGGTGGGTCCGTAATGATCGTAGGCGGCGAGGATGACCTCGGTGTCCGAACGGGAGGAGAAGGTATAACCTTTCGACTGGAGGAGGCTTCGGAGCTCTTTATAATTATAGATCTCCCCGTTATGGATGATGGTGTAGCGTTCCAGGTAGTGCATGGGCTGGGCTGCCGCGGGGCTCAGGTCGATAATGGATAGTCTGCGATGGCCAAGACCGGCCATCCCGGACGGGCTGATCCAGGCTCCTTCCCCGTCAGGACCGCGATGGGCGATCGCGTCCGTCATCTTTTTCAGACGGTCGCCATTTATATTGGCCGGATCGGATGATATGATGCCCGCGATGCCGCACATATTACCAGAGGATGGGCAGTTCTACGGACAGGTCATCCCAATTGATCAGCAAAGAGGCCCCTTTATTATTTTTCCGGAATTCCATGGAAAAGATCTCCGTGATAGCGGGTTGATGCCGGACAGGCACGGCCGTGCGTAAAACGTCTTTTTTAGGATCATAGCGGAAAGCGCCCCAGGTATCCGTCTCGCTGTTAATGATAAAGGTCCATTTGCTGCTGTCTACCAGGGCATAGAGGGTATAACGCCCCTTCTTCAGCTTCTTTTTCTCGATCTGTACGTCTTTAAAAAATTCGATCTCGGTGGCCTCATTCGCCCCCAGTCTCCATACCTGCCCGTATTCTACGAGATCGCCGAACAGGGCCCTTCCCTTCTTTTGAGGGCGGCTATATACCACGCGGGCGATCAGGGGCTCCGTGGCCTTATCCTGGATCTTGAGAACAGGATAATTGACAGGGTAATAACACATGTCCATGGGAGACTGATCGAGTGCGGAAACGCTGGATTGTGCGTTTGCCAGGTACATACAGGCCAGGGAAGCCGCTAAGAAGAGCATTTTTTTCATAACCACCGGGTTTTTTTCACCCGCCAAAGGTAAATGAATTTGAAGTTCCCGGCAGTTGCCGCAGGAAAGTAAAAGCGAAATCTTTGACGGCCGGAAAGAAGCTTTGGTAACAGGCTCCCAGCTCCTGGTAATGAGTCTCAAAGAGCTCTCCCGCCCGGGCGGGGCTGGCCATATAAAGGGCCCTCCGCGAAACGCCTTCGAAGCTGTTGAGGATCCCCTGTTTGAAACGGTAGTTATAGAGCCAGTTCTGGGAGCGCATATAGGGGAACATCCGGCGAAACCTTTCCGGGAAGACGGGTTCATAGGGGCTTAGCTGTTCATAGCATCTTTCCGCAAAAGCGGCCAGGCCGGGCCCGGGCCCCTGTTCCGGGAACTCCTTCAGGTCGTTTGCCAGGAAATGATCGTACAGGACATCGACGAGGGCGCCGGAATAAAGCCCATAGGCCTCCCTGAAAAAAAGTTTGGCCTGCCGGGTGGACTCATGGGTGTCGGTAAAGCTGTCGATGGCGCGGTGAAGGGTGATGCCGTTGCGGATGCCTTCGGGATAATCCAGCTTTTTCTTTCCTTTTACAAAATCACTGATGAGGTTGCCCACGAGTAGCTGAGGGTCGTTAAAGGAAAGGTATGCATGCGCCAGGTAATTCATTGCTACAATTTACGGCAACATTTTTTAACATTTCTTAACAATGCCCTCCGCTGGGTTCTTCCTTTCGCCACTGATCACTAATTGGCTTGCAGGCGAAGTGTAACAAAAATAAATTTGCTGCGTCAAAAGGATAAGTTCTTTTAAAACACAGGATTCGGGGCGGTCTGAAAAAATAAAAAAAATATTTTTAAAGATTTGCAACATCGGAATAAAGCCTGCGTCTTATATAGGAGTGAATCGATAACAAACACGAAAAAACTTACAAAAATAATAACATGAAAAAGACAATTTTATCTCTCGCTGCGGTGCTTATGATAGGACTGAGCGCATTTGCTGAAAAAGGCGAAAACGTGAACGAACGCGCTGTAAAGGCTTTCACGCAGGATTTTGCAACTGCCCGGAATATTTCCTGGGAGCAATCAAAAGGATATGTAAGGGCTACGTTCACGCTGAACGATCAGGTGATGTATGCGTATTATACGAACAGCGGCGAACTGCAGGCCGTGGTGCGCAATATCCTTTCCGATCAGTTACCGATCACCCTGCTGACCGAATTGAAAAAAGAATATAACGGCTTCTGGATCTCCGAATTATTCGAGATGGCATCGAATGATCAGACGACCTATTATGTAAGCCTCGAAAATGCGGATAAAACGCTGGTGTTAAAATCCAATGGAACGAGCGGCTGGAGCGTTTACGCGAAGACGAAAAAGGATGTAGAGTAATAGTATGTAGTATAATGATTTCTCGAAGTTGGTTTTAGTTGGAACAACAAAGCCGTCTTTCCAGACGGCTTTTCATTTTTTTATCGGTGCAGCAGATGCAGGTCGCCCGGAATTCAGGGCTGCTGCCGGTCCGCATGTTTTTTTCGGATCTCCGTTTTCATCTCGCATCTTTCGATGTCCTGTTTGTAGTCCTTGATCTTGTCGTCATTCTGGCTGGCAAGGATCGCTTTCTCAAAATAATAAAGGGCTTTCTCGTAATTCATTTTTATTTCTTCCAGCAGGGCATACCGGCCGTAAACCCAGGATTTGTCGATGGTGCGGGTCTTGAGGCATTTTTCCAGGTGCAGGTTCAGCTCTTCGAACCGCTCCATATCCATCAGCAGGGTGGCGATATGAAAATAGGAGTGCGGATATAAGGGGTCGCATTTGATGGCCGTGAGGAAATGGTTCTCCGCCTTTGCGTAATCGTCGAACTGGGTCTTGAACAGCCATCCCAGCGAATTATGCGCCGGCGCGCTGTCGGGCTCTTCATATAGGATACTTTCATATTTTGAAAAGGCTTCCGCGTAATTATTGTTCTTGATATCCGCCTCTGCTTGCAGGTATAGTTCTTCCGAGTTTGTATTCATTCTTTTTCCTGTTAAAAAATTTACCATCCCAGCACCCAGGCAAAGATCAGCGGGGCTACGATGGTGGCATCGCTTTCAACAATAAATTTCGGGGTATGGATATCCAGTTTGCCCCAGGTGATCTTTTCATTGGGCACGGCGCCGGAATAAGACCCATAGGAGGTGGTGGAATCTGAGATCTGGCAGAAGTAGCTCCAGAAAGGCACGTCATGCCATTCCAGGTCCTGGTACATCATCGGAACGACGCAGATAGGGAAATCCCCTGCAATACCGCCACCGATCTGAAAGAAACCTACTCCCTTGCCCCCGCTGTTCTCCCGGTACCAGCCGGCCAGCCAGGCCATATATTCGATCCCGCTCTTTACGGTACTGGCTTTCAATTCGTTCTTGATGACATAACTGGCGAAAATATTGGCAGTGGTACTGTCTTCCCAACCGGGCACCACGATGGGGATATTCTTTTTGGCGGCGGCAATGATCCAGCTATCCTTCGGATCGATCTCATAGTATTGTTCCAATTCGCCGCTAAGCACCACTTTATAGAGGAATTCATGCGGGAAATAGCGCTCGCCGGCGGCTTCGGCATCCTTCCAGGCCTTTACGAGGTGTTTCTGAAGGCGGCGGAAGGCCTCTTCTTCCGGTATACAGGTATCCGTAACGCGGTTGTAATGGTTTTCCAGGAGGTTCCATTCGTCCTGTGGCGTCAGATCCCGGTAATTCGGAACCCTTTTATAATGGCTATGGGCGACGAGGTTCATTACATCCTCTTCGAGATTGGCCCCTGTACAACTAATGATATCGATCTTGCCCTGGCGGATCATCTCGGCCAGGCTAAGGCCCAGTTCCCCGGTACTCATGGCGCCGGCGATGGTGACCATCATTTTTCCCCCTTCCGTCAGGTGGGTCTCATACCCCTTCGCGGCGTCTACGAGCGCAGCAGCGTTAAAATGTCGGTAATGGTGCTGTATAAATTGCGAAATAGGCCCTTTGTTCATAATCATCCTTTTTTGAGCGTTGGTGCTGTTGAGGGGGCAAAATTAGATGATTAATTTGAAAATAGGCAGGACGGGACAGGGTATAAAAAACAAGCACTCCTGAAAGGAGTGCATTGTTTACTCCTAACTGACCTATGAAAAACGATCGCCCCCGGGGAAGAGGGTGACAATGATTTGCTGATGGCGGCCAGTCAGGCAATCTTTTTGCTTAGACGAAATTGCTTAAAAATAAAATGATGGAAAAGAATCGGAGCCTGTTTAACCACGGGTTAACATTGGTTAATGGATCCGGCCGGAGATCCGTTGAACAGGAGGTAGAGGGATGCGCGGGTTACTTTAGCACTTTGAGACGGACCATTTCGATCCGGGTATCGCTCACATTTAATATTTCGAACTCATAGTCGCCGATGATAATGCGATCTTTCAGATGGGGGATCGTCTCGTGCTGGTTGATGATATAGCCGGAGAGGGTCTCTGACTCTTTCTCGGGGAATTCCAGCCCATATTTTTCATTGAGATAATCCAGTTCGAGTCTGCCTGAGAAAATAAATTCATCGCTGGATAGTTTTTTCTCTTCGAACTCTTCCGTGTCGTATTCATCCCTGATCTCGCCGAAGATCTCTTCCAGCAAGTCTTCCATGGTAACGATGCCGGCGGTCCCCCCGAACTCATCCACGACCCAGGCGATGCTTTTTCTTTCGCGGCTGAATTTGTTGATGAGGTCCGTAGCGCTCATGCTTTCCGGTACGGCCGGGATCGGCAATAAGATGGATTTGATATAGGGGGGCTTCTTAAACAGGTCGAGCTGATGGATATACCCGGCGACATGATCGAGGTTGCCATCATACACCACCAGTTTGCTCAGCCGGGTGTCCACAAATTTTTTCCGGGCCTCTTCGATAGGCATATTCAGGTCGATGCCTTCGATCTCTTTTCTTGGCACGAGGCATTCCCGCACCTTGACCTTGGGCAGGGAGAGCGCGGCTTCGAAAAGGTTTTTATTCATATCCTTCGAATCTTCTTCGCTATCCCTGGTCTGCTGGTAAAAATATTCCAGGTCGGCCTGGGAAAAGGGCCCTTTCCGATCGTCCATGCGTACGTTGAATACATATTTCAGGATCCATACGGAGATGCCTACAAAGACATTGGCAATCGGGTAGAAAAATTTATTGAAAAATCCGGTGGTCCCGGCGAAAAAGTTCAATAGGCCGTCGCTCTTGGCCCGGAATAAGGCCTTTGGTATCAGCTCTCCGAACAGCAGGATAAAGACGGAGGCGACGAGGGTCTCCGCAAAAAGACGGATGGCGTTGACATAACTGCTGGGAATATGGATCTTCGTTATGAGCCAGTTCCAGAGGGGAAGAAAGGTCTCCCCTACCATCAGTCCGAAGATCACGAGAAAGATATTGAAGCCTACGAGGGTGGTCCCGATGAACTGGGCCGGGTGCTCCATGAAATGGGAGAGGATGATACTGCTGTGGATGCCTTGCTTCTTCTTCAATTCGATAGCCAGCTTATTGGCGCTTACGAAAGCCACTTCGATGCCCGCAAAGAATGCGATCATCAGCCAGGCTGCCACGATCCAGATAAGGGTATTGGTATTGATCATCATACAGACTACGAATGTAATAAAAAGCTTTGAACAATGGATTCAGCCTCCAGGCATGCTTTTTCCAGTTCTTTATTTACGATTATTTTATCGAAATGGTGTTTAAAAGAGATCTCATAGGCGGCTTTATTGACCCTTGCCTGCAGGGTCTCGGCCGTTTCCGTTCCTCGGGTCTCCAGGCGCCGTTTCAGCTCGTCTACGGAGGGGGGCTCTATAAAAATGGACAGGGTGGATTGGGGGTATAGTTCCCGGATATGGATGGCTCCTTTTACTTCGATATCCAGCAGGGGTACCCTCCCGGATCCCCAGATCCGCTGCAGCTCCGTTTTCAGGGTGCCGTAGTATTTTCCTTCGTAGACCATTTCCCATTCGGCAAACTCCCCGTTGACGATCTTCTGTTTGAAGTCGTCGAGGCTCAGGAAATAATAGTCGATCCCTTCCTTTTCGTGGGGTCGGGGTGAACGGGTAGCTGCCGAAACGGAAAAGGCCAGTTGCGGGTATTTTTTCAGCAGGTGCCGGGTAATAGAGGTCTTCCCGGCGCCCGATGGGGCTGTAATGATAATGATCTTTTGCTCTTCGGTAGGTCTCATATTCGGTTGATTTGGGCTCCCAGTTTGCGCAAACGTTCATCGATCTGCTGGTATCCGCGATCAATCTGTTCAATGTTCTGGATGATGCTTCGGCCTTCGGCGCTCAGGGCAGCGATCAGCAGGGCTACGCCTGCCCGTATATCCGGGCTGCTCATGGTGATGCCACGTAATCTTTGTTCCCTTGCCATGCCGATAACGGCTGCACGGTGAGGATCGCAGAGAATGATCTGGGCGCCCATATCGATCAGCTTATCTACGAAGAAGAGCCTGCTCTCGAACATTTTTTGATGGATAAGGACCGAACCCCGGGCCTGTGTCGCTACGACCAGGACGATACTCAGGAGATCGGGGGTAAAGCCCGGCCAGGGATGATCGTAAATAGTGAGGACCGAGCCGTCGAGGAAGCTTTGGATCTCATAAAGATCCTGTTCGGGTATATAGATATCATCTCCCCGGAATTCCAGTTGGATGCCCAGTTGCCTGAATTTATCCGGGATCATGCCCAGGTGTTCGATGCCGGCATTTTTAATGGTGATCTCGCTTTGCGTCATGGCGGCAAGGCCGATGAACGAGCCTATTTCGATCATATCCGGCAGCATCCGGTGTTCGGTGCCCCCGAGATAATTGACTCCTTCGATGACCAGGAGATTGCTGCCAACGCCGCTGATGCGGGCCCCCATCCGGATCAGCATCCTGCACAATTGCTGGATATAAGGCTCGCAGGCCGCATTATAGAGGGTGGTCGTGCCTTCCGCCATGGTGGCCGCCATGATAATATTGGCCGTGCCGGTGACAGAAGGCTCATCCAGCAATAGCCAGGCTCCTTTCAAATGAGGGGCATCCAGGTGGAACAGGCCTTCTTCTGCATGGTGAGTGAACTGTACCCCGAGCTTTTCAAAACCGATGATATGCGTATCCAGCCTGCGCCTGCCGATCTTATCGCCTCCCGGCTTGGAAATAAAGGCTTTCCGGAACCGGGCCAGCATGGGGCCCGCCAGCATCACCGATCCTCGCAGCTTTCCGCTCTTACTACGATAGGCCTCGCTGCGGAGGTATTGGATATCTACGTTATCGGCCTGGAAAATACAGGTATCCCGCGAGACGCGTTCGGTCTTCACGCCCATTTCGCCTAATAGCTCGATCAGCAGATTGACATCCAGGATATCCGGTATGTTCGTGATCCTGATCTTTTCGGGCGTGAGTAATACCGCACTGATGATCTGCAGGGCTTCATTTTTAGCTCCTTGCGGTACGATCTCCCCTTTTAATTTTTTTCCACCGATGACCTCGAATGAATGCACGGCCGTGTTTTTTTATGAAATGAAAAAGCGATAATAACCGTGGGTTGCTGCCCTGTTACTATCGCTGTAAAATTATTATAAGCGGAAGCTTATCAGAATCTTTTCTTTTTGAATTTGCCGCGATCATTATTCCGGTCGTTCCGATCGTTCCGGTCATTGCCCCTGCTGCCGCCGCCACCGCCTCTCGGTTGGAATTTCTGATTGCGTTTGTTACGGTAATCCCCGTATCCGCCGCGTTCCCGCTCCCTGTTCTCATTGGGGCGGAAGCTCTTCACATAAGGCGTATTCGTAAATTCCAGTTGACCGGCGGTGAGCTGGGTGAGTTCGCTCTGAATAGCATCGTCGTGCACCGTTTCCTTATGCCAGTTGTTATAGGCCAGTTTCATGTAATAAGCCACCGCATTGGCGAATCCATTCCGCTTGTCCGGATTTTCTTCGGCCAGGGCCTTATTGATCACTATTTCCAGGTTTTTGCCCAAATGGGAGAACTTGGGATAGCGTTTGGGGTATTTAAGCGGCTTGGGCCTTGCTCTCAAGGTTTCGCGGGTGGGGATCGGATAAGGAGATCCCACTTCCAGCTTAAAATCGGAGATCAGGAAAAGGTGATCCCATAATTTATGACGGAAGTCTTCTACATTCTTCAGGTGCGGGTTGAGAAATCCCATCAATTCAATGACCGCATGCGCGTTGCGCTGGCGCTTTTCCTTATCCTCCAGGGTCAGCAGGTATTCGATCATCTTTTGGATGTGCCGCCCATATTCACGCATGATCAGGTGATTTCGCGTGGTATTATATTCCATACTTTCCATAATTCGACAAATCTATTTCGACAAATCTACATTATAATGCGCAAATGACAAACCATGACCCGGAACGGGCCCTAAAGGGAAAAGCCCCCTTTTATGGAAGGCTTTTCGCAGGATGTGGATTTATTGGTCTTTCACAGGCATAGCTAATTAATGAGCACCTTGGTGGTATAGTGCTGGTTGTGCGTCTGGTCCATGGCCCGCAGGTAATAAAGCCCCTTAGCCGGATGCGGGTTAAGATCGAGCCTGATCTGGCTGGTACCGGTGAGCGTAACGTTCTTTTGCTGTACCACCTGACCTGCCGTATTTACCAGTTCCAGCATATAACGCCCGGTCTGGTTGCTATTGAACTGGAAGATCAGGCTGTTCGTGGCTGGATTGGGATAAGCCTGGTAACTGACAGGTTCATCTCCGCCGCCGCCTGGTCTTAGAATGACGATCGCCGAATAGCTCACTTTCCCGGTAGCATCTGTCTCTTTGACGCGGAAATAGAGTTTGCCCACAGGAGCATGATCAAGGTGGTGTTGATATTGGTATTTTGCAGTAACACCTGTTGAAGCAGGGTCACGCTCGGGCTGTCCGATGCTGTTGAAGCTTTTCCCGTCTGAACTGATCTGGATTTCATAGTTGGTATTGTTTTGTTCATTATCCGTTAGCCATTTTAACAGAACGGCATCGCCATTCCGGGTGGCCGTGAAATTTTTTATGGAAGTAGCCAGGATGACGTGCGGGCACCAGTAGTAGGTCAGCACAAATTCTCCTGAGTAGGTCGTTAAGATCTTCTGACTGTAGTTGAATCCTCCCTTGATGGTGGTCAACCCTCCGCTGATCGTATAGTTAAAATAGATATTTCCTAATCCGTTCAAAGGGCCAAGGCTGCTGGAATTCGTAGTACCGACCACATGTGTAAAGATATTATCGGGCCCATAGGTGATCGAATCATCCGGGGTGCCATAAGCGCCCAGCGAATCGGGACCGTATGTTTTCGTATAAGCATTGACTACCGTAACCCCAGGTCCGGTGATCGTAGGCGCTACGAGAAGTGAAAAGATATATTGCAGGCGACCCGTTGGGCTATAATCCGGGTTGGCATGCGGAAGCTTGGAAGTTGAATCCGCATAGTTACGCGCTCCCGAAGTGGTAATACCCGAAATATCGTAATCGAACTTGGCGCAGGACAGATCCCCGATAGCCGGGTTGAATCCCGGGAAAACAAGGCTGGCGCTAGGCAAGTTGGTTGGGGTAAGCGAAAAAGTATTGACAATGGCAGTAGCAGGGACACCGGGAGCACAATCACACTGAGCCAGCGAAATCCGGGGGAAAGCGGCCATCATGCATATACAGACAGCAAGCAAAAAAGGGTACACACGTTTCATAGGCACTGATTTTAAAAAATGAGAGTAACGGATTATTCAGAACAACGGATTAAAAAACAAAGTTATACAAGTACAAGGAGTAGGACAAGGCGGTTTTACTCGAATAAGGTTGACAGTAAAAACCACATTTTGACTACAGGAAACTACGTAGACCCCAAACTTAAGAGTTTGATCGGCAGGGATTTAGGGGGTAATTTTTTTTTAGAGGGCTGCCTGGCTACCTTTGAGCCCTTACAATTATGCTCATATTATTGGATTGCAGACCCTTATTGACCGACCGCTCTAACGGGGAGAAGACGGAACTTATTATTTCCTGCGTAAAGTTCCTCGCTAAAGAACGGGGAGTAGAATGGCTTTTCCTGGTGGATAGCCGCTACCGTGAGGGTCTTTTGCCGGGGCTCTCCGACGGCATCCTGCCGGTCCGCAGGGCGCTTCCCTGGCTTGCAGGCTGGAAGATCCGGTACGACCGGGTCCTCTCCCGGGCTGTAAAAAAACACAGACCGGACCTTTTTATGAGCACTGGCTTGCTCCCCGCACCCCGGACCGGTCTGCCTCAATGCCTCTGGATGTCTGAAAAAGCGGGCAAAAAATGTTCGCATAAGCTACGGGATGCCGGCGTCCTCTTTACTTTTTCTGAAAAAGACCGTACTTTCCTGGCCGCCCGCCTGGGAGACGACCCCGGCATCCGGGACAAAATAAGGGTCATACCGGGCGCCCCCGGTGAGGGATATAATCTTTTGCCCGGAGAGGAAAAAGAAAAAGTAAAGGAGGCCTATGCGGGGGGGAAAGAATATTTTTTAGCGGCTACGGATGGCCATCGGCCGGAAGAATGGATGGATCTGTTGAAAGCTTTCTCTCTTTTTAAGAAGAGGCAGTTATCCAATATGCAGATCGTCCTGATCCCCGCAGCGCCGGGGTCGGGTATCCATACCGGGAGCAAGCTGGATACTTATAAATACAGGGCGGATACCCATCTCTATAATGAACTTTCCCGGGAAGAACGGGCCCGGCTTCTCGCCGCCTGCTATGCCTTCCTACCTCCCTCAGACCCGGAAAGCATCGGGCTATCCCTGTTGAATGCATGGTCAGTGGGGGTTCCCATCTTATACGCCCAAAGAAAGGACCCTGCCGCCCTGGCCGCCCAAATGATGACGATCTACAAGGACGAACGGCTGCGGGCCAGCCTGGTGGAAAAAGGGCAATTGGAAGTACAGGCCTTTAGTTGGGAGCGGACGGCGGGAGCAGTATGGGAGGGTATTGAAAGAGCGGTAGGGGGTTTCCCGAAATCAGCAATAAACAAGTAACTTGCGGGTTGCTAAAATCTTTGTATGAGACAATCTTCGATAAATATCAATGTCCTGCTCGACGATGACAAGGTACCTGAACAGATCAGTTGGACTGCTTCAGATACGACGGCCGACGCGGCCCGTAAAGCCAAGGCGATGATGCTGGCATTTTGGGATGGATCGGATAAAACGGCGATGCGGATCGACCTCTGGACAAAGGATATGATGGTGGATGAAATGGCCGATTTTTTTTACCAGACCTTTATGACGATGGCGGAAACTTATCATCGTGCGACGCAGGATGCCGCACTGGTGAATGACATGAAGCAGTTTGCCAAAGATTTTTATAGTAAATTCAGGGAACAGCAATTGAAAACAAACAAAGCATAAACGCAAAATTTCCTCCTATGGGTTTAGAACAAAAAGTAATGGCTGAAATGAAGCCGGCCATGCTGACAAAGAACGAGGCCGCCCTTCGCGGCCTGCGCGCGATCAAGGCTGCGATCATCATTGCGAAGACGGCAGAAGGAGCCGGAGGGGAGTTGAAGGAAGAGGATGAGACCAAGCTGCTGCAAAAGCTTGTCAAGTCGCGGAAGGATTCACTGGAGATCTTTCAGCAGCAGAACCGTGCGGACCTGGCTCAAAAAGAGCTGGAAGAAATAGCCGTGATCGAAAAATTCCTGCCCAAACAACTGGAGATGGACGAACTGAAGACCATCCTTGCCAGGATCATTGCAGAGACCGGGGCTTCCGCTCCGACGGATATGGGGAAGGTAATGGGTCTTGCTACCAAGGAACTGGCGGGCCGGGCGGATGGTAAAACGATCGGTGCTGTTGTGAAAGAGCTATTATCTAATAAATAATGTGGATCGACATCGTATTTCTGTTGTGTATCTTGATGGCCGTTATCAGGGGGATACGGCAGGGCTTTGTGATTGCTGTTCTTTCCGGGTTGGCGTTGGTTGTGGGGCTGGCAGCCGCCATTAAATTATCCGCGACGGTGGCCCTGCACCTGAAGGATACCGTACAGGTATCCAGCCGATGGCTCCCGGTATTGGCCTTCATCCTGGTGTTTATCTGCGTAGTGCTGGTGGTAAGATGGGTGGGGAGGCTGGCGGAAGCGGCCCTTGATCTGGCTATGATGGGGTGGCTGAATAAACTCGCTGGTATCCTTCTTTATTCAGCCTTATACACAATAGCCCTTAGTGTGTTGCTTTTTTATGCGGTCCAAACGCATTTCGTATCGGTAGCCACGGTATCATCCTCGGTGAGCTATCCGTTCATCCGACCCTGGGGTCCGGTGGTAATCGACGGATTTGGTAAATTGATCCCCGTTTTTAAAGGTATGTTCGCCCAGTTGGAAGATTTTTTTGGCCGCCTCTCCGAAGGCAGGATTAAAATAAAATAAGGCCAATCTCATTTGCGGATTAAAAAAATGCTTCTTTACGGGGGAAAGAACCATTTTTGCATTAAATCGTTTATTTTAGCGAATAATTGTCCGGTAGAATTCAGTAACTGATGGAATACGAAATCAAACAAGAAGAAAAGTTCAGATTCATCGAGGAAGGCGAAGGAGAACCGCTGATATTATTACATGGCTTGTTCGGGGCTTTAAGTAATTTTAGGGACCTGGTCGAATACTTTCGTCATCATTATAAAGTGGTCGTACCCATACTGCCCTTGTTCGAACTGGACCTTTTGCATACGACGGTAGGTGGCCTGGAAAAATTCGTCCACAAGTTCATCGAACGATACGATTATAAGAATATCAACCTTTTAGGTAATTCATTGGGGGGGCATGTGGCCCTGATGTATGTGCTCAGGCATCCCGAACGGATCAAATCACTGATCCTGACCGGCAGTTCCGGGCTGTTTGAGAATGGGATGGGGGATAGTTATCCCAAGCGAGGGGATTACGAGTATATCCGCAAAAAGACGGAATTGACCTTTTATGATCCGAATGTTGCCAGCAAGGAGCTGGTAGACGAGGTGTATGAAATGGTGAACGTGCGGCTTAAAGCGATCAAGATCATTGCCCTGGCCAAAAGCGCCATCAGAAATAATTTAGGCGAGGAGCTCAATCAAATCAAGGAACCCACGTTATTGATCTGGGGGAACAATGACAGCATTACTCCTCCGTTCGTGGGAGAAGAGTTTAAAAAACTGATCCCGAACAGCGAACTTCAATTTATCGATAAATGCGGGCATGCACCCATGATGGAGAGGCCGGACGAGTTCAACGCGATTTTGCATAATTTTTTGCAAAAATTGAATTAGCGGCAGCGGTAGCCTACATTTTTTCGTCTTACTATTATTGTGCTAAACAAAGAAGTCATATCTGCGGCTATTCCGTCTTTACACCTGAATGATCCCGTCTCACAGGCCCTGGATCTGATGGCGGATTTCCATGTCACCCACTTACCGGTCGTGATCGAGGACAAACTGGCGGGCCTCGTCAGCGAAGATGATCTGCTGAATATCGAGGATATCAGTACCCCGCTCTCCGCACTGCAGGCAGGGTTCTCGAAAATTGCGGCGCAGGCAGAAGGCTGGTTTTTCGAGGCGGTACAGTTAGCGGATGAGTTCGGGCTGACGGTCATCCCCGTTGTTACCAAAGACCTGGAATATACCGGTTCCATTATCGCCGCCGATCTTTTGAAACAACTGAGCAGGATGACGGGTGTGAATGATACGGGCGGCGTGATCGTACTCGAAATGGAAAAAGTGAGCTTTTCCTTCTCCGAGATCAGTAAGCTGGTGGAGACGAATGACGCACAGATCACACAGTTAAATACCTATACAGATACCCAATCCGGCATTTTTTTTATCATTCTTCGGATCAATAAGCTCGAGATCTCCGATATTATTGCCACTTTCCAGCGTTATGAATACCAGGTGAAATACTATTTCGGGGAAGAATTGTATGAAAATGAATTGCGCAGCAATTATGATCACCTGATGAATTACCTCAATATTTGAGGACCAGCTAACCTATTTTGTTTAACATTTAAAGATTTTTGGCTGCGAGCAAGCTGTATGGCATGAAGAAGGACTGGAAATATTGTCTCTTAACCGTACCTCTGTTCCTGTTCTTTCATGGCTATGCGCAGGACCTTCCCTCCCGGTCCTCCCCGGCCGACTCCATTGTACGCTCCTTCGATTCTTCGCATCCGGCCGGCTTTACCCCCTTTATCGTTGGTAAGATCAGTATCAAAGGCAACCGGCAGACGAAGTCCTATATCATCGAAAGGGAATTGACCTTTAAGACGGGGGACACCGTATACCTTCCCGATCTGATCAAATCTTTTGCACTGGCCCACGATCGTCTCTTCAATACCGCTCTGTTCAACGAAGTGGTGGTCTATCTCAAAGGCTTCCGGGGCTATATAGCCGATATTCAAATAGACGTAAAGGAACGCTGGTATATCTTCCCCGTTCCCTATTTCAAGCCCGTAGACCGCAATCTTACCACCTGGGCGGAAAAGGGGTATAGTCTTTCGCGCGTGGATTACGGGGCGAAGTTCTCCCATTTTAATTTCACCGGGCGTAATGACAACCTCACGGCCTGGTTCATTACCGGCTATTCCAGGCAGTTCGAATTATATTACAATCAGCCTTATGCGGATAAGACCCTGAAGCACGGCTTTGGTTTTGGGGTTTCATATGCCGCAAGGAAAGAAATAGACGCGTTGACCGTGAACAACAAACAGGGGTTTATCAATGCCGATACCATCGATTATGCAGGGAGATATCTCAACCAGGAGCTAACGATGTCCCTCCGGTATTTCTATCGTCCGGGGATCAAAGTGCGTCATATTCTCCGGCTCAATTTTGTGGATGTGAAGGTCGACAGCGCCGTTACCGTATGGAATCCGCAGTATTTCAACAAGGGGAAAAGAGAGGTGTTCTATCCGGAACTGGCCTATGCCCTGAATTATACCGATGTGGATTATGTCGCTTACCCGCTCAAGGGTACCCTCTTTGAAGCGGGGCTTAGCCATCGGGGGATCAACGGGGATATAAATCTTTGGCAATTATATACCAAAGTCACGCAAAGCTGGAAAATAGGGCACAAGCTATGGTTTGGCGTACAGAATTCGAACCTGCTGAAACTGCCGCTCAGTCAGCCTTTTTACAACCAGTCCTTCGTCGGCTACGGGGATCTCTTCATCCGGGGCCTCGACAAATATGTCATCGACGGGGTGGCGGGCGTAGTGATCAGAAATACCTTGTTCAGGGAACTGTTCAATTTCAGCATACCCTTCCTCCGCAATACTTCCCATGACCATATCCCTTTGAAGATCTATGCCACGGCCTTCTCCGATTACGGGTATGTCTACAATCAGAATTTCTACAATAATTCGCTTGTGAACCGGATGTTGTATACCGCCGGATTCGGGATAGATCTCGTCACCTTTTATGATCTTAGCTTCAAATTTGATTATAGCTTCAATCAATTAGGGCAAAACGGACTATTTTTGCATATTCGAAACGACTTTTGAACCGTCAAAGGTCCGTGGTGAGTGGTCAGTGGATAATCCCACTCGTCGATGACTGCTCACCATTCACTACTCACAACTCACAATATGAAAGTAGCTATATACAGTCGCGTTATTGAATATGAACAACAGAGCGGAGTACAGCGATTATTTGATGAACTGGTGCGGCAGCGCCTGCAATTGGTCATCCACGAGCCCTTCCTGGAGAAAATAAGAGCTACGTTCGTATTACCCGCCGATGTTACCTGCTTCCGGGAATCGGGGGACCTGGACGAATCGATCGAGTTCCTGATCAGCCTGGGAGGGGATGGGACGCTGCTGGATACGGTGTCCCTCGTGAGAGATAAGAATATCCCCGTCCTGGGGATCAATTTCGGGCGCCTGGGATTCCTGGCAAGTATCGGCAAAGAAGAACTGACGACGGCCGTCACTTCCCTCGTCAACAGGACCTTTGTCGTGGACAAACGCTCGCTCATCCACCTGGACGCCAATAAGCCTTTATTCGGGGATGTTCCTTACGGACTGAACGAATTTGCGATCCACAAGACCGACACATCCCCCATGATCAAGATCCATACCTACCTGAACGGGGAATTCCTGAATACCTACTGGGCGGATGGCCTGATCGTGGCCACTCCTACAGGCTCCACGGGTTATTCCCTAAGTTGCGGAGGGCCAGTGGTCTTCCCGGACTCCACGAGCTTTGTGATCACTCCCGTAGCTCCGCATAACCTGAATGTCCGGCCTATCGTCGTACCGGATAACAATATCATCTCCTTCGAAGTGGAAGGCAGGGCCGAGAACTTCATCTGCGTACTGGACTCCCGGAAGGAGATCGTGGACAAGCAGGTGCAACTGGCCGTCCGGAGCGAGTCCTTCACCCTGAGCCTGATCCGGCTCAACGAAAACAACTTTCTACAGACCCTGCGGGGTAAACTTTCCTGGGGCCTCGATACAAGGAATTGATAAACAACGAATTAGACGAATTTTCGAATTTTAACATAACTATTAAAATGGTCGGAAAAGAAAATGGATCAATTTTCGTTTACCCTGTTAATCAAATCACTTTTATGCTGAGCAGGAAGAAGCTGTTTTGGACAGGGTTGGTGATCTTTTTAGGGGTTTCTATCCGGATAAGCGCACAGGAGAATGCGATCGTACAGGAAGGCGAGTACGGACTTTCATTGGGGGCCGCGCATTATTTCGGGGACCTGAATCCCGCCTCGCACCTCAACCGGCCGAAGCTTGCCCTGGGCGCCTTTTTTCGTAAGCAATTCGGGAGCTATGTCGCCCTAAGGGTGGCCGGTCATTTTGCCCAGGTGGGCTATTCGGATATCTACAATACCCAAAACGAATTCGACCTGCGGAGGAACCTGAGCTTTAATTCCCATATCTGGGAACTGGCCGTACAGGGGGATTTCAACTTTTTCAAATATATACCCGGAAGTGAGACCAACCGGTTCACCCCCTATGTCACGTTTGGCGTGGGCGTGTTCAACTTTGATCCTTACACCTATTACCAGGGGCAAAAAATATTCCTTCGCCCGCTGGGGACGGAGGGGCAGGGTTCTTCGGTGTACCCCACCCGCAAGCCTTACAGCAGTATGGCGGTCTGTTTCCCCCTGGGTCTTGGGCTAAAGTATAGTGTCAATGCCCGGATGAACCTGGGCTTTGAGATGGTGTACCGGTTTACCGGCACCGATTACCTGGATGATGTAAGTACGACCTACGCACCCGATGCCCAGCCGCATTTCATGCCGGACGGATCCGCTACCACCTGGTATGCCTTACAGGATCGTTCGGGGGCAGTGGGAGCCCCTATCGGGATAAAAGACCGGCAAAGGGGGTATTCCAACCAGAAAGACAGTTACCTGCTGGCCGAATTCAGTGTCACCTTCAATATCAGTTCCTACCGCTGCCCGACGGCCCAATAGGCTGGAATTTTGAGATTTTAAGATTTTGAGATTTCTTGATTTGGGATTTTGGGATTTCAGCCTGCAATCACAGAGGGCGAAGCGCTTTATTTGCTTATCTTCGTGCCCTTTAAAAAGCCTTCTATGGAGTCGCTGAGGGAGAAAATAGATTTGCACAGGCTTCCCCGTCATATTGCCATCATCATGGACGGTAACGGTCGTTGGGCCCAGGAGAAAGGCCAGGACCGCCTCTATGGGCATTTTCATGGTGTGGAAAGCGTGCGAAATATCGTGGAGGGGTGTGCGGAACTGGGCATCGGTTATCTGACCCTTTATGCTTTTTCGACGGAGAACTGGGACCGGCCGGCCTATGAGGTCACGGGCCTGATGGAATTACTGGTCGAAACGATCCGTAAAGAGGTCGAGACCCTGAACAAGAACAATATTCGTTTGCACGTGATCGGGGACATGAGTATGCTGCCTGATTATGCCCGGACCGAGTTAAAAGAGGCCCTTGACATGACAGCGGGAAATAAGGGGCTTAACCTGGTGATGGCCCTGAGCTATAGCAGCCGCTGGGAATTGGCAGAAGCGGTCAGGAACATAGCCCTGGATGCCCAGGCGGGCAAACTGGACCCGGCTACCGTCACGCAGGACACGTTGAAGCTGTACCTGTCCACCAGGGATTTTCCCGACCCGGAACTGATGATCCGGACCAGTGGAGAGTACCGTATCAGCAATTTTCTTCTATACCAACTGGCATATGCTGAACTACATTTTACGAATACACGCTGGCCTGATTTCCGTAAAGAGAACCTTTATGAGGCCATCCTGGATTTCCAGGGGAGGGAAAGACGCTTCGGAAAGACGAGCGCACAGGTGCGAATTCCCACGTTTTAACAAAGACTTTTCATAAATCCCCTTAATTTGCCGCCCAAAGTCGCCGCAGGCGGCAGGTCCAGGGGACAGAAATTAACGCTTTTGCCGGAAATGTGTTAATTTTTTAAAGCGCGTTTCCGGCAAATTTAAAAACCGACTGGATGCTACGAAGATCACTGATTTGTGTTTTTTTACTAACTGCTTACTGTTTACTGAACATAACTGCCGCAAAAGCCCAGGTCACCGATACAACGCATCCAGGCGTTTCTGTAGACCCAGAATTAATGGCCTTATCCAGCACCAAGGTGCCTAAAGAATACGTTCTGGCAGGCGTAAAGATCAGCGGCACCAAATACCTCGACGAATCCCTCCTCATATCCATTTCAGGTCTAACGGTCGGCGATAAAATAATCATACCAGGCGGGGACAATTTCAGCAAAGCCATCACGAATCTCTGGAAGCAAAGACTTTTCTCGGATATCACGATCTATTTTACAAAACTTGTCGGGAACAGTATTTATATCGAGATCAATGTAACGGAACGCCCACGCCTTTCGACCTTTTATTTTAAGGGGGTAAAGAAAGGGGATGGGGATGACCTGGGCACGAAGACGGGGCTTGTGAAGGGAAGGGTGGTAACGGAGGATATGAAACGTTCCTCCGTACAGGCTATCAAGAAATTCTATGCGGAGAAAGGTTACCAGGACGTAACCATCCGGATCGTCGAGGCAAAGGACCCTTCCGTAGCCAATTCCGAGACCCTCACCTTCAATATCAATAAGGGCCCCAAAGTGCGGATCGCACAGGTGAACTTCTTTGGCAACGAGGCGGTCACTGAGGCCAAACTTAAGAAGCAGATGAAGGATACCAAGGAACTGAGCCATTTTACCTTGTACCCGCCGGAAAATAAAAGCCCTTACGGGGAGCATAAGCCGATCACTTTCAAAGACTATATCAATAACTGGGGTTTTCTTTCCTTTACAAGCACCAAAGAGTTCCTGGATCCTTATTTCCGGTTCAAGCTGTTCAGCTCGGCCAAATACAATGCTTCGAAATACGAAGGAGACAAAGACAAGGTCCTGGCTTACTATAATTCCCTTGGATACCGTGATGCCGCCATCGTAGCCGATACCCAACGTATCAAGGATGGCCGCATGACCGTGGATGTCAAAGTGGAAGAAGGGCATAAATATTATTTCGGGAACATTACCTGGAAGGGTAATACCAAATATTCCGATTCCGCCCTGGGCGGATATATGGGGATCCATAAAGGGGATGTCTATAACCTGGATATCCTGAATAAGAAATTGGGCAAGCAGATGTCCCCGGAAGGCGGCGATATCAGCGGCCTGTA
>Ga0307516_10003289_pt1 | contig 20915 bp, 14 predicted proteins | sample 19_EM_MG_FD_203310 | JGI IMG/M metagenome (GOLD analysis project Ga0307516, IMG submission 203310) | Populus trichocarpa ectomycorrhiza microbial communities from riparian zone in the Pacific Northwest, United States - 19_EM | ecosystem: Host-associated > Plants > Roots > Unclassified | place...
GGATGGCGAGCCGGCCTGGCCGTTTCCCGCCGCGCCGCTGCACTACGTGGAGCGCACCCGCGAAGCCTTGCTGATCGACGACGCGGCGCGCGACGAGCGCTTTGCGCGTGAACCGTATTTCGCCGGGCTGTCGCAATGTTCATTGCTGGTCCTGCCCGTGCTGAGCCAGGGCCAGCTGCGGGCGCTGCTGCTGCTGGAGAACCGCCTGGCACGGGCGGCGTTTTCGGCGCACCGTCTGGACGCGGTGAAGCTCATTGCCGGCCAGCTGGCGGTGTCGCTGGACAACGCACTGCTGTACGCCTCGCTCGAACGCAAGGTGGCCGACCGCACCGAGGCCCTGGCCGCGGCCAACCGGCGCCTGGAGACGCTGAGCGTGACGGACGCGCTCACCGGCGTGGCCAACCGGCGCCGCTTCGACGAGGCGCTGGAGTCGGAATGGGCGCGCACGCTGCGCAACCGCCTGCCGATGGCGCTGGCGGTGATCGACATCGACCACTTCAAGCTCTACAACGACCACCACGGCCGCCCCGCGGGCGATGCCTGCCTGCTGCGCGTGGCCAATGCCTTGGGCGGTGTCGTCCGGGCCGACGTGGACCTGCTGGCCCGCTACGGCGGCGAAGAGTTCGCGCTCATCCTGCCGGGCGCCGACCTGGCCGTGGCCTGCGCCGTGGCGCAGCGCGCCTGCGCTGCCGTGGCGGCCTTGCAAGTGCGCCACGAAGGCGCCGCCGGCGGCGTGCTGAGCATCAGCGTGGGCGTGGCCGCCACCCCGGTGGAGCCGCGCCTGGCGGCGGCCCAGTTGCTGCGGCGCGCGGACGAGGCGCTGGTCCGGGCCAAGCAGGGCGGGCGGAGCCGGGTGGAGAGTTGAACGCTGCCGTCGCAAGGCGGCACCCCGCGGCAACCCCAATGCGCCCGCACGCTATCGACTCCATACCCCATCGATCTTTGACGTATGCCGGGGCTTCACCAAGAATCCGCCCAGACCAATGCAGCGCCTCACGGAGACACCATGAAACGATTTGCCACCTTCCTGCTGGCCAGCATCCTGGGGGCCGGCGCCATGGCCCAGCCGTGGCCTGCCAAGCCCGTGCGCGTGCTGGTGCCCGCCCCGGCCGGCAGCTCGCTGGACATCATCGTGCGCACCCTCGGCGACAAGCTGAAGGACCGCTGGGGCCAGCCGGTGGTGGTGGACAACAAGCCCGGCGCCGGCGGCATGCTGGGCATGGACGTGGTGGCCAAGGCGCCGCCCGACGGCTACACGCTGGGCATCGGCTTCAACGGCCCGGTGGCCTTTGGCCCCTACATGTACAAGAAGATGCCCTACGACCCGGCGAAAGACCTGCTGCCGGTGGTGCTGACGACCTCCCAGCCCAACGTGCTGGCCGTGCAGGCCACGAACCCGGCCAACACCCTGCCCGAGTTCGTGGCCTGGGCCCGGGCGCAGGGCGACAAGCTCAGCTATGCCTCGGTGGGCAACGGCAGCTCGTCGCACCTGACCATGGAGCTGTTCAAGAGCGTGGCCGGCATCGATGCGACCCACGTGCCCTACTCCGGCTCGCCGCCGGCCGGCACCTCGCTCGCGGCGGGTGAAACCCAGGCGCTGTTCACCGTGGCCCCGGCGCTGCTGCCCCTGATCCAGGGCGGCCGCGTCAAGCTGATCGCGGTCACCAGTGCGCAGCGCATCGAGTCCATGAAGGCCTTGCCCACGGTGGCGGAGTCCGGCTATGCAGGCTTCGAGGCCCTGGCCTGGAACGGCTTGTTCACCGCGGCGGGCACGCCGGCGGCGGTGGTCGAGCGCATCAACGCCGACGTCAACGCGGTCATGAAGGACCCCGCCGTGCGCGAGCAACTGCAGAAGCAGGGGCTCATCATCGGCGGCGGCACGCCGGCCGAGTTCAAGGCCTTCATCGACAGCGAAGGCAAGCGCTGGGGCGCCATCATCAAGAAGGTCGGCATCACGATCGACTGATGGGCACCCGACATGAAAGCCTTGCGCAAGACCCAGGCCGCAGCCGGCCTTGAACTCACCGATGTGCCCGTCCCGCAACCCCGCTCACCCGACGAGGTGCTGGTGCGCGTCAGCGCCACCGGCATCTGCGGCAGCGACCTGCACGTGGACGACTGGACCTCCAGCTATGCCTTCATCACCGCCAGCCTGCCCGTGACGCTGGGCCACGAATTTGTGGGCGTGGCGCAGGGCGGCCCGCTGCAAGGCCGGCGCGTGGTGGTGCGGCCCTCGGTGACCTGCGGCACCTGCCCCGCCTGCACGGCGCAGCGGCACGACGCCTGCGAGCGGCGTACCGGCTTGGGGCTGACGCGCGACGGCGCCTTCGCGCCCTGGGTGAGCGTGCCGGCGCGCAACTGCGTGCCGGTGCCGGAGGGCCTGAGTGACGAACTGGCGGCGCTGGCCGAGCCGCTGTCGATCTCCATGCAGGCGCTGCGCGTGTCCGGCCCCGTGGCCGGGCAACGGGTGCTGGTGATGGGCCCCGGCACCATCGGCCAGGGCATTGCCGTGCTGGCGCGCCGCGCCGGCGCGGCCCAGGTGGTGGTGAGCGGGCGCGACGACGCGGTCCGGTTCGACGCCTTGCGGCGCATGGGCTTCGACGCGCTGGTCGACGTGGCCCGGCAGCGGCTGGCCGATGCCACCTTGCCGTTCACGCACGGCCAGCCGTTCGACGTGGTGTTCGAGGCCACCGGCGTGCCGGAAACCATCACCGAGGCGCTGCCGCTGTTGCGGCGCAACGGCCTCGTCGTGGTCACCGGCATCCATGCCCGGCCCTTGGCGCTGGACCTGAGCGCGCTGGTGCGCCGGCAGCAGCAACTGCGCGGCTCATTCCGGCCGCCGGAGTCTGACTGGCCCGAGGCGCTGGCGCTGATGGGTGAACTGGGTGCCGTGATGGCCCCGATGGTGAGCCACGTGCTGCCCTTGTCGCAGGCGCTGGAGGGTTTTGCGCTGGCGCATGGCAAGCAGGCCAGCAAGGTGCTGCTGCGGCCCGGGGAGGCCGATGGCTGAGCCCGCTACGGCCTTGCTGGCCCTGTGGAACGACGTGGATCCCGCGCTGGCGGCGGAGTATGAGGCCTGGCATGCGGTGGAGCATGTGCCGGAGCGCCTCACCGTGCCGGGCATGCAGTGGGCCTACCGGTTTGGGCGAGCGGCTGCGCCGCGCTACCTCACGCTCTACGGCCTGCGCGATGCCGAGGTGCTGGAGGGCGAGGCCTACCAGCGCCTGCTGCGCGACCCCACGCCCACGAGCCGGCGCCTGCGGCCGGCGCTGCAGAACGTCTCGCGCTGGGTCTGCGCACTGGTCGAGGCCCGTGGGCTGGGGCAGGGCAACCACCTGGCCGTGTGGACGACCGAGCAGCGAGACGACGACGCCCCTGCGTACCGCCTGCGGGCCGGTGGGCCCGATGCGCGCGGCCGCCTGGTCGCACAGCGCCTGGCGCAGGCCAGCCCGCTGCCCTGGCTGCATGGCGGCCAGGCGCAGGCCATCGAGGGCCGCTGGCTGATGGCCCTCACCCTCGACGGGCCCGGGCCTGCGGACGCTGCGGTGTACGCACGCCTGCCCGTGGGATGAAGGGCACCTGACAGGCTCTCAGGCGTCGACGATGACTTCGAAGCCGCCGAAGATCATGCGCTGGCCGTCGAAGAGCATGTTCTCCGGGTCATGCTTCATGCGCGGGTCTTCCATCGTCTTCTTCATGCCTTCGTCGCGCACCTTGCGCGACGGCCAGACGATCCACGAGAAGACCACCGTCTCATCGGGCTTGCGCTGCACGGCCATCGGGAACGACGTCACCTTGCCCTCGGGCACGTCGTCACCCCAGCACTCCACCACTTTGAGCGCGCCGTAGTCCTTGAACACGGTCGAGACGTCCTGCGCCAGTTGGCGATAGGCCTCGCGCTTGGCGGTGGGCACGGCGATCACATATCCATCCACATAGTTCATAGCGGGTTCTCCGGTTGCTTGCGCGGCTCGCTGCCACGTCTTGCACGACGAACGGCGGCGGGGAATTTCGACAGAAATGGGCGGGGCAGTTGTAAGCGTACCTCGCACCTCGCACCCCGCGTCTGCAGAAAGGCTTCCGCTCACTGTGGTCCGGGAAACCGTTGGAGCCGGGGACGCCCGTTTGCCCCCCTGCAAAGGCGCAGGGGACGCCCGGTGCCGGAGTGCCGGTGCCACCCGCCCCGCGGGCCCTACGCCGCCTCCTGCAGCAGGGCGTTGATCTTCTCGATGGTGGCCCAGTTCCGCGTGGTGCCGGACGTCGCCAGCCCTTTCAGCAGGGCGACGGCCAGCTTGCTTTCGAGGATGCCGTTGGCGCACCACAGGTACGCCGCAGGCGTGCCGACATGAAGCTCATCGCCGCCCCATTGGGCCTGGGCGAGGGCGTCGAGCGCCGCCAGGGCCTGCGCATCCTGGGTGAGCGCCACCAGCAGGCGCGAGGGATCGGTGGCGATGGCCGCCAGCGCATTGCCCGCCACGACGGCGGCCATGTCCTTGGCGGACTTGACGATGACCAGGGACTCCACGCCCAAGGTGCCGGCCACGGCAGCCTGGATGCGCCGTGCGTGTGTCGCCGGGGGCCCCGCCGGGCCTTCGAACACCGCGTTGCCGCTGTTCAGCAGGGTGCGCACGCCACCGTAGCCCAGCGATTCGAGCAGGGCCCGCAGGTCGGCCATGGCAATGCGCTTGGCGCGGCCCACGTTGATGCCGCGGAACAGGGCGACGAATCGAGGCACGGAGAGGGGATGGGTGTCAGGGGGTCAGCAGGCCCCGAGCCGGCCCGCGCGGGTTCATCGATAGCGCTCGGAGACGGTGGCCTGGGTCTCGTGGTCCCAGTCCATGGCATCGATCACCGTGCCCAGGATCTCGAGTTGCCTGTTCCAGTCGAGGTCTTCGCTGGTGTGGTCGATCAGCATGATGTTGCACCGTGGCAGCCCCACCCGGGCCAGCCGCAGGCGCCCCTGCTCGCACACGCTCATCCAGTCCCAGCCCATCACGATGGCCGGGTCGGCGACGCTGCGCCATTCGGTATAGCCGGTGAGCGAGGTGACCGTGCCGCACTGCGGATGCAGCCCCGGTACCTCCTGGTCCACGCCTGAGGTGAGGTGGACCATCGGGGTGGACAGCACCTCATTCAGCGTCAGGCGGACAAGTCCATCGGTACCGAGTTGCATCAGCGCGGCGTCCAGGTTGGGCCCGCAAGGACAATTGGCTGCGGGCGCGGAGCAACTGCCACGCAGCAGTCGCGCGTGGCCAGTATATCGGCCGACTGTGCAGACGGCACGGCAAAAACTGCCCGTCCGTGCCCAATGTCTCAGAGGTTGGGATGGCACCCGCATGGTGGGGTGCCAGCACCCCACACCCGTCAGTTGAAGAGGCCCAGCATCGCGGCGCGCACGGCCGCAGCGGTCTTGTTGGACGTGCCCAGCTTGGCGACGGCGTTCTTGATGTGGAAGTTCACCGTGTTGTCCGACACCGCCAGGATGTCGGCGATCTCACCCGAGGTCTTGCCGTCGGCCGTCCACTTCAGCACCTCGACCTCGCGGTCCGTGAGGCTGGGGGCTTCATCGGCCAGGCTGGAGATCATCAGCCGGCTCAGCGAGAGGTGCGACATGTGCGCCAGCCAGCACATCTTCAGGCCGTTGGCTGCCACTTCCGACTCTGACAGCTCGCCGTGCGAGCGCGCCAGGGTCAGCATGCCGCCCACCCCGTTGGCATCGAGGTTCGACTTGGCCCAGCCGAAGCGCAGGCCGAACGACCGGGCCTCTTCCCACATGCCGGGTACGGCGTCAAAGACTTTGGCATTCCATACCAGCGGGGTTTGTGTGCGGCGGCCGTGCTGCACGGTGGGATCGGTGCGGACGTAGCCGGCCGCCATGTAGCGTGCCTGCCACAGGCTGGGGTAGTTGTTGAGCATGACCGTGCGGGGGTTGGACACCGGCACCGGCACGCGCAGCCCATACGCGCAGTGGTCGAATCCCAGGGCTTTGGCGCTGGTTTCGATGCTCTGAAACAGCGCGCCCTGGCTGTCGGCCGTTTCGGCGGTATGCAAAAGCTCTTCCTGCCAGCTTCTCATCGTCAGTTCCAGTCGCCTGTCGAATGTTCACAAACCACCGCCTAACGAGCCCGAGGCAGGATTCTTGCCGGCATCGGGAGTGGACGCATCACCCATTCTGACTATTACCCGAGCGCCCGCCATCCCCTGTTTATAAGGGGTGGGCGTTTCGGACCCGGAAAAACCGGCCCCGTCCACCTACCAAACTTGGTAGTACCCCCGCCGTGCAATCGTTTGCCTAATGGCATCTGGGCCTTGAAAGTTCCGCACACGGGGGGCGTGTATGCAGAGGGTGACTTGTTTTCATGACAGTTTTCCGCACGCCGTGGCGTGGGAACTGGCGAGATACCGGCATCGCGCCTTCGCGGCGCGGCGGGGCCGGCGCCCCCCGCACAACGGCGCCCAGGACTCTGACCCGTTCGATCACGATGATGCGTGGTACGTGGTGGCGCTGGACGAAGACGGGCACATCGACGGCTGGGCCCGGCTGCTGCCCACCACCGCCCCGTACCTGCTGGCCGGGCGGTTTCCGCAGTTGCTGAACGGGCTGGCACCGCCCTGTTCACCGGAGGTCTGGGAACTGTCGCGTTTTGCCGCGGTGGACCTGGAGCACACGGCCGCGACGCCGCTGGACGCGTCTGCCTCACCCATTGCCATGGGCCTGCTGCGGGCCGCCGTGGCCACGGCGGCTGAACAAGGAGCCAAACACGTCATCACGGTATCCACACTGAGTATCGAGCGGCTGCTGCGGCATGCGGGTTTTCGCTCTCACCGGACCGGGCCGCCGGTCATCGTGGAGGGACGCGCCCTGTTTGCGTGCTGGATCCCGGTGGTTTGAATTCAAATAAATGCGCCTCGCAGCAAACGGGTGATTTGTATACGTATTCAAATTGAAGCGGCTCGCCCGGGTACCAAGTGGCCGCGGGTTTTGGCACCCCATGGTTCCCTATATTCAGGAAGGCCCGGCCTGCCGTGGCTTGTTTCTTTTCTCCTTGCCCCTCAAAAGGGTCTACCCATGAAAGACAGATCAATGAGCTTGCAATTTCCTGTTCGCCTCATCGTGGCTGCGCTGGTGTGGCAGGGCGGGGCCGGCGGCGCTGCTGCGCAACCCGGGCCCGGCATGAACCCGGCGCCGCGGGATGAGGGCGCGGTGGGCTTCGTGGTGCTCGGCGGCCCGCGCTATGCCGGGTCCGACGAACAGCGGGCCCGCTTGCTGCCGTTCATCAGCTATCGCTGGGCCAATGGCTGGTTTGCCGGCCTGGAGAACGGCGTGGGCTACAACTTCTCCGGCCGCAGCGACCTGCAGTACGGTGTGCGGCTCACTGCAGACTTCGGCCGCAAGGAGGACGCGTCGCAAGCCTTGCGCGGCATGGGCGACGTGGACGCGCAGCCCGAACTGGGTCTTTTCTACGACCAGCGCTGGGCCGCCGGCGTGTCGCTGAAGGCGGCGTGGCGCCATGGCTCCGGCAACGAGCAGAAGGGTTCGCTGCTGGAACTGGGGGCGGGCTATGCGCTGCCGCTGGGCATACCCAGCAAGGTAACCCTGGGGGTGAGCGTCAGCGTGGCCAACCAGGACTACATGCAGCAATACTTCGGCGTCGATGCGCAGCAGGCGGCTCGCAGCGGCTATGCGCCCTACACCCCGGAGGCCGGCTTGCGCGACCTGCGGGCGGGCGTGAACCTGCTGCATCCGCTGGGGCCGCGCTGGGGGCTGAATGCCGGGTTGCTGGCTGTTCGGCTCAGTGACGAGGCGGCGCTGAGTCCGCTGGTGCGGGAGCGGAACTATCTGCTGGGTACGGTGGGCATGGCGTACAAGTTTTGATGGGGTGCTGCTATTCGCGCGTTGTTCTCCCTGAGTGGGTGAGAGCCCGCCGGTATTCGCCCGGCCGGCGACCTTCTTTCATGGCGCGATCGGAGAGGCTCGGCTGACGGTGGCGGACCCCATTCAGCCAAGCCTCTCCGATCGCGCCATGGGGGCCAGGTACCTGAGTCGTGACGCACCAGCTAAGGCCCTCACGCCACTGCGTGCTGCTCCGCCACCGCCACCGCTCCCGTCCAGTTCCGCGCCTCCGCCATCGCCACCAGCACCTTGCGCGGCCCCTCGAACGGATCGCGCCCATGCGAGTACAGCATGTTGTCCAGCAGCACCATGTCCCCGCTGCGCCACTCGAAGGCGATCTTCTCTTCCTCGTAGATGGCACGGATGGTTTGCAGCACGTCCTCTTCCAGCGCCTCGCCGTCGCCGTAGTACGCCTGGCGCGGCAACCGGTCGGCGCCGAAGGTGCGCAGCAAGGCCTCGCGGTTCTCCGCGGTGTGGTTGGACACGTGGAACAAGTGCGCCTGGTTGAACCACACCGACTCGCCCGTGTGCGGATGCGTGGCCACGGCCGGGCAGACCTGCTCGGTGCGCAACTGGTCGTCGCCCAGCCAGCGGGCGCGGATGCCGTGGTGCTGGCAGTACGCATCCACCTCGCCCCGGGTCTGGACCTGGAACACCTCCTGCCAGGGCAGCCCCACGCTGCTGTAGTGCCGCACGTACATCACGCCCTTGCGCTGGAACTTCTCGCGGATGCCGGCCGGGATGCGCCGGTAGACGGCCCGGCTGTCTGCCACAGGCGTGGCGCCGCCCCGGTCGGCCGCGATCAGGCACAGGAACGCGATCTTCATCGGCCACTCGTGGGAGTACGAGTTCTCGTTGTGCTGCGGGATGCTCTCTTCCTTGGGGTACTCGGTGGAGGTGTAGACGCGGCCCTTCAGCTCGGTGCGCGGCGTGGACCGGTTGCTGTAGCTCAGCAGCGAGTCGCCGAACAAGGCGGCGGCGAGCGTCGCGAACTGGCCGGTGCTCATGATGTCCAGGTCGCGCAGCAGGACCACGCCGTGCTGCGCCAGCCGGGCCAGGATGGGGTCGCGGTGCGCTGCCATCCAGTCGCCCAGCTTGCTGTGGCCGCGTGACTGCGGGTAGCTGATGTCGCGCAGCCGCTCCGGTGCGCAATGGCGGGTTGTCTTCATGCTCATGTCTCCTGGTGAATCCCGAATGGGAATGGATCAGTCGAAAATTCCTGCACGAACGCCGTGAAGACCATGTCCTGCCGCAGCAGGTCGAAGCTCACGCGGCAGTGCCGGCCCTTGGGAAACTCGGTGCAGAGATGCTCCTGCAACTCCAGCGTCAGCTGCCGCCCCTGCGGGTCGATGTCGCAGACGCGGGCGGCGAGGAAATCGAAGTAGCGCCCCACCTTGTCGAAGGCGCCCTTGAACAGGCTTTCCTTGGCCGAGAACACCAGGGTGAGCAGCGTGTCGAACGGCAGCTCCCGGGTGCTCCGCGCCTTCAGGTAGGCGGCCTCCCCGGCATCCACGCCGAAGGCCAGCAGCGCGTCGCGCGCCGTGCCGCAAGCCACCCGTTCCACGTCGATGCCCACGGCCTGGGCGCGCGTCGTCTCCACCACCAGCGCGGCCGCCAGGTCCTGGCTGTGCGAGATGCTGCCGGTCAGGCCCGCAGGCCACAGCGGTTGCCGCGCGGGGCCGATCGCCACCGGCACGCCGGGCCGGCCGAGCGCCAGCATCGCGATGCGCGCCGCCAGCCGGCCGAAGAAGAACTCGGCCTGTCGCTTCATGACGCTGCGCGCCACGATGGGCGGGCACTCGATGCCCAGCGCATTGAAGGCCGCCGCGTCGAAGGCCTCGCGGTCGAACTGCAGCAGGCAGGCCTGCAGCCGCTGGCCGCGCGCGCCCGCCACCTCGTGCGTGGCGATGCGCTGCAAGGCCTGGGCGGGTTGAAGGAGGTCGTGCATGGGGGCTCCTTGCTTAGGCGGCCGATGTTTCCTGCCGCACGGGCAGGCCGCTGCCGGGGGACGCGGCAGGCCGGCGGCGGGCGATCCATTCCTCGAAGTCGCGCACGTAGCTGAAGAGCACCGGCATGAACACCAGGCTCAGCGCGGTGGAGGAGATCAACCCGCCGATCACCGCGATGGCCATGGGCGCGCGGAAGGCGGCGTCCAGCCCCAGGCCCAGCGCGGTGGGCAGCATGCCGGCGGTCATGGCGAACGAGGTCATCACGATCGGCCGGGCGCGCACGCGGCAGGCCTGCAGGATGGCCTCATTGCGCGGCATGCCCTCGCGCAGGCGCTCCAGGATGTAGTCCACCAGCAGGATCGAGTTCTTGTCCGCGATGCCCATCAGCATCAGGATGCCGATCATCGCGGGCAGGCCGAGTTGCGTGTCGGTGAGGTACAGCAGCAGGAAGGTGCCGCCGATGGACAGCGGCAAGGCGGCCATGCGCGTGAGCGGCTGCAGCCAGTCCTTGTACAGCAGCACCTGGATGGCGTAGACCATCAGCAGGCCGGCACCCAGCGCCTTGAGGAAGCCCCGCATCAGCTCGGCCATGAACTCGGCGTCCTTGGTGTTCATCACCTGCACGCCCCGCGGCAGGTTCTGCATGGCGGGCAGGGCGCGGATCTGCTCCAGCGCGGTGCCGAGCGCAATGCCGTTCAGGTTGGCCTCCAGGTTGATGCGCCGCTGCCGGTCGTAGCGCTCGATGGTGGTGGGCCCCACGCCGAAGCGCACCGCGGCCACGGCCGACAAAGGCACGCTGCCGCCCGTGGGCGTCTGCAGCTTCAGGTTCTCCAGCACGCCCAGGTCGCGGCCCACCGAAGGCAGCCGCACGCGGATCGGCACCTGGCGGCTGCTGTCGTTGAAGTTGGCCAGGTGCGCGTCCTTGTCGCCCACGGTGGAGATGTTCACCGCGTCGCCGATCTGCTGCGCGGTGATGCCCAGCCGTGCGGCCTTGACCGAATCCACCACCAGCGTGATCTCGGGCTGCTGCTGGCCCATGCCCGTGCCCACGCTGCTCAGGCCCGCCAGGCCGCGCATCTGGCGCTCGATGGCCTCGGCGCTGCGCACCAGCGCCTCGCTGTCCTCGCTGACCAGTGCAATGGAGATGTCCTTGCGCCCGCTGGCGTTGTCGAAGATCACGCGCACGTCCGGCAGCACCTTGAGCGCGGGCAGCATGGCGTTGCCGAACTCGCGTTCGTTGAGCTGCCGCTGCCCCGGCGGCACCAGCATGGCCAGCACGCGCGAGCGGTTCACCCCGCCGCTGGCCTTGCCGGTGGTGGTGAGCACGTGCTCGACCTCGGGGCGCTCCTTCAGGATCGCGGCCACCTGCTGGGCCCGCGCCTCGGTTTCCTCCAGCGTGCTGCCCTGCGGCAGCTCCACGGTCACGCTGGACAAGGAGAAGTCCTGGTACGGCATGAAGCCGGTGGGCAGCCGTGGCACCAATGCGAAGGACAGCACCACCGTGACGGTGGCCACCCCCAGCGTGGCCCCGCGGTGCCGCAGGGTCCAGCCCACCAGGCGCAGGTAGCGGTGCAGCCACGGGCCTTCGCGCTCGGCCTGGGGCGGCACGGCGCGCAGCAGCCGCGCGGCTAGCATGGGCGTCAGCAGCCGCGCGACTACCAGCGAAAAGAACGCCGCAATCGCCACCGTGAGGCCGAACTGGCGGAAGTACATGCCTGGCACGCCGGGCATCAGGCTCACCGGCACGAACACGGCGCAGATCACCAGCGTGGTGGCCACCACCGCCAGGCCGATCTCCTCGGCCGCGCCGATGGCGGCCTCGAACGGGCCCTTGCCGGCGCGCATGTGGCGGTGGATGTTCTCGATCTCCACGATGGCATCGTCCACCAGTGCGCCCGTCACCAGCGAGATGGCCACCAGGCTCACGAAGTTGAGCGTGTAGCCCAGCCACTGCATGCACAGGAAGGTGGGGATGATGGACAGCGGGATGGTCAGCGCCGTGATGACCGTGGCGCGCCAGTCGCGCAGGAAGGCAAACACCACCAGCAGCGTGAGCAGCGTGCCTTCGAGCAAGGTGTACAGCGTGGACTGGTAGCCGCGCTCGGTGAGCGTGGCGAGCGAGAACATGCGGCGGAACTCCACGTCGCCGCGCGCCTGGGTGAGGCTGTCCAGGCGCGCCTGCACCTTGCGCGCCAGGGTCACTTCGCTGGCCCCCGCGCTGCGATAGACCGAGAAGGTGATGGCCGGCCGGCCATCCAGCCGCGTGATCGTGCGCGTCTCGCTGCCGCCGTTCTCCACCGTGCCGATATCGCCCAGCTTCACCGCGCGGCCCCCCGGCTGGGTACCGGACTGCGACCCGGGCAGTGCGATGTGCAGGTCGCGCAGTTGCTCGATCGTGGCGGCGCGGCCCACCGTGCGCAGCGCGTACTCGGTGCCGTCCACCGTGAGGCGGCCGCCTGGCACGTCGGCATTCGTCTCGGCCAGCTGGCGGCTGATGTCCGCGGCGGTGATGCCGAGCGCCGCCAGCCGGGCGCCGTTCACCGCGATGGTGACCTCCTGCTCGGTCCCGCCGCTGCGCATGATGCGCGCCACGCCGGGGATGGCCAGCAGCTCGCGGCTGAGCGTGCTGTCGATGAACCAGCTCAGTTCCTCGGCGCGCATCTCCGGCGCTTCCACGCTGTAGATCAGGATCGCCTCGCCGTTGTCCTTGCGGCGCTGGACCAGCGGCTCCTCCACCGCGGCCGGCAGGCGGCTGCGCACGGCCGCCACCGCGTCGCGCGTGTCGTTCACGGCCCGGTCCACGTCGGTCTGCAGCGCGAACTCCACCGTCGTCAGCGACTGGCCTTCCGTCACGGTGGAGGTGATGTGCCGCACGCCCGGCAGGCCGGCCAGCGAGCCCTCGACCTTGCGCGTGATCTGCGTCTCCATCTCCGACGGCAAGGCCCCGGGCTGGTTCAGCTGCACGGTGACCACCGGCAGCACCACGTTGGGCATGCTGGTGACCGGTAGCTCGGCATAGGACACCAGCCCGGCGGCCCCGAGCAGCAGGAACATCACGATGGGCGGGATCGGGTTGCGGACCGCCCAGGTGGAGAGGGTGAACGTCATGGCCTTACTCCTTCACCAGGGCGACCAGGTCGCCGTCCTTGAGAAACGCCCCGGCCTTGGCCACGATGGGCAGGCCGTCCAGCGGCTCCTGCACCACCGCCGTCTCGGCCGTGCGCATGAGCACCGTCACGGGCTTGCGTGCCACCACGTTCTCCGGCCCCACCTGCCACACGTACAGGCCTTGCCCGTCCTGCTGCAGCGCCCGGCCCGGCACCACCCAGCCTCCTACCTGGGCCACCGTGATGCTGGCCTCGCAGAAGGCGCCCACCAGGCCGGCGCGAGCGCGCCCGAAGCGGATGCGCACGCCGGCGGCGCGGCTGGCGCTGTCTACCAGCGGCATCACCAGCCGCACGCTGCCAGGCACCGGCGCGCTTTCGCCGGCCACCCGCAGGGTCACCGCCAAGCCGGGCTTGAGGCGCCGCACCAACGCCTCCGGCACGCTGGCTTCCATCTCCACCTCGCCGCCCTTGGCGATGCGGAACAGCGCCTCGCTGCTGCTGGTGAGGCCGCCGATGGTGGCGTTGCGTTCGTAGATGAAGCCGTCGGTGGGCGCCAGGATCTGCGTGCGGCGGATGTCGAGCTGGGCGCCGCGCAGGCGCGAGGCCGCCACCTCGAAGGCCGCCTGGCGCTGGCGCCCATACTCCTTGCTGACGATGCCCAGGTCCAGCATCTCCTTGGCACGGGCGTACTCCTCGCGCGTGCGCTCGAACTCCGTCTGCAGGCTCTGGCTCTGGATGCTCAGGCTCTCGCCGTCGAGCAGCGCGATCGGCTGGCCCTTCTTCACGAAGTCACCGGTCTCGGCGTAGACGGCCCGCACGCGCAGGCCCGGCAGCTCCGGGATCACCACCACGTTCTCGCGCGGCACCACGGTGCCGGTGACGCGGATGTCGTCGTCGATCTTCTGCTGCGTGGCCGCCACCACGCTCACGCTCAGCACCGGCAGCGCTTTCGCCGCCGTGGCCGCCAGGCGAGGCTTGCCGCTCACGCCCACCCAGGTGCCCAGCCCCGCGCCTGCCACCAGCAGCACCGCGCCCAGCGCGATGGCCTGTCTTCTCGATTTCGTGCTCATGTCAATGATCTCCGCGTTGACCGTGACTCACCACTTGAACCGCAGGCGCGCGAACACCAGGGTGAACGCGCACCATGCGGCGAGGACGCCGATCTCGCTGGAGATCTGCCGGACGTTGTGAAACCCCACCGACTCGAACAGCAGCTGCCGCATCGCGGTGTTGAGCTGCGTGAGCGGCATCAGCTGCGTGAGGGTCTGCAGCCAGCCGGGGAAGGCGCTCACCGAGAAGAACACGCCGCCCAGCACGATGAGCGGCATCTGCACCATGCTCACCATGCCGTTGAAGGCCGCCGCCGAGGGGCTGACCGTGGCCAGCGCCAGGCCCAGCCCCAGGAACGCCACGCTGCCCAGCGTGACCACCAGCAGCAGCAGTGCGTAGTCCACCCCGGCCGGCATGCCGAAGCACAGCACGCCGATCAGCCACAGCGCCGCCGCCACGCTGTAGGCCACCAGCAGGCGCGAGATGAAGAGCCCGGCCAGGAACGGCACCGGCGAGGCGTCGATGGACTTGATGTTCTTGTAGAGGCCATGCTGCTGTTCCTCGATCAGCACGGCGCCGAAGCCGTTCAGGCCGATGATCAGCAAGGTCATGCCGATGACGCCGGGCAGCAGCGTGACCAGGTACGAGGTGTAGCGCTGCGCCTGCACCTCCTGCCACTGCGCGGCGGGCACGTGCAGCTCGCCCAGCGCGGTGTCCACGATGGCGCGGATCGCCGTGTTCTCCACCTGCTGCCCGGGCAGCGAACTGGCGTAGAGCTGCGCCACCACGCCACCGCGGGTGCCGGCATCGGCACGCAGCTCCAGGTAGTGCCGCAGCTGGTTGTTCGCCAGCGCCTGCAGCGCCGGCACCTCGGCCTGGGCGGTGGAGGGTGCATAGGGCTGCAGCCGCACCAGGGCATGGCCTTGCAGGTGCCGCAGCAGGGCCGCGCTGGCCTCGCTGCCGGCCAGGTCGGCATAGGCCAGCGGGATGGCGGGTTTGCCGTTCATCTGCATGGGGTAGCCGATGGCCAGCAGCAGCAGCACCGGCAGCACGTAGCAGAAGAACAGCGCCGTGCGGTCGGACAGCAGCTGCAGCATGCGCAGCTTCAGGAAGATCCAGGTCTTTTTCACAGCAGGGCTCCTTGGATGTGGGGCGTGGATCCGGGTGTCGGGCGGTCTTGCATCCGGCGCGTGGCAGGGGGCTGGCCCGTGTGCAAGAGGAATACGTCTTCCAGCGTGGGGCGGTGGATGTCGATGTGCACGACGGCAACGCCGGCCGCCTGGGCGCGCGCCAGCACCGCGGGCAAGGTGTCGCTCACCTGGGTGGTGTGCAGGCACAGGCTGTCGGCGCGGGCGTCCCACACCATGTCCGCCGCCTCCGCCAAGCCGTGCAGCAGCTCGGGCCTGAACTGCCCGCGGCCGAACTGGAAGCGGATCGAGTGCCGCGGCGCCAGCTGCCTGGCCAGCTCGGCCGGGCTGCCCTGCGCAATGACGCGGCCGCGGTCCATCAGCAGGATCTCGTCGCACAGGCGCTCGGCCTCTTCCATGTAGTGCGTGGTCAGGATCACGGTCTTGCCGGCTTCCTGCTTCAGCTCCTCGATGAACTCCCAGGTGGCGATGCGGCTGTGCGGGTCCAGCGCCGAGGTGGGCTCGTCCAGGAACACCACGTCCGGGTCCTCCAGCAGCGCAATGGCAATGGACAGGCGCTGCTTCTGGCCGCCGGACAACTGGTCGACCTTGAAGCCGAGCTTGTCCTTCAGGTCCAGCCGCTCCAGCAGCACCTCCACCGGCCGGCCGCGCCGCGGGCCGCCCACGGCCCCGCGCAGCGCCTGGTAGAACTTCAGCAGCTGCGCCACGGTGAGGAACTTGAAGTAGTTGTTCTGCTGCAGCTGCACGCCCACGTGCGGCTGGATGCGGTGCAGCTCGCTGCCCACGTCCATGCCCAGCAGGCGAATCGATCCGGAGGTGATGGGGACCAGGCCCTCGATCATGGCCAGCAGCGAGGTCTTGCCCGCGCCGTTGGGGCCCAGGATGCCGAAGCAGCCGCCGCGGCGCACCGAGAAGCTGACCCCCCGGACCGCCACGAACTCGCCGTAGCGCTTGTGGACGTCGCGCACCTCCAGCGCAGGGGCGGGCGCTCGCACCAACCCGGGCCCCGGCCCGGGCGGCGGGGCCGGCTCCTCGCCGGCGAGCAGGCGCCGCAGGGCCTCGGCCTCGTGCGCGTCGCCGCGGAAGCTGCAGTGCCCGCGCAGCTCACCGTCATCGGCGGCGGCCTCGAACAGGATGCCGTGGTAGTCGTGCAGCCTGTGCCTCAGGTGCGCCTCGGTCGGGACCCTCGACACCTGCGTGATGAAGTTGAACATGGCGCCGTGGTCCAGCGGCGGCAGCGTGCCGTGCCACGCCGAGCCGGGCAGGTCGGACAAGCCGAAGAAGTTGATGCCCCGCTTCTGCAGGGCCTCGGCCTTGCCGGCGAGCTCTGCCAGGGTCGTGTCTGCAGCGGCCGCGAAGGGGACCATGTCCAGGAACAGGCCGACCTGGTCGAACCAGCCCTGGCCGCCGAACTCGCGCCCGTGGTAGTCCAGCGTGACGCCGTAGCGCGCCAGCCCCGTGAGGTGGTTCACGCAGCGCTTGAAGCCCTGGAAGGCCTGTTCGGCCGCCGAGCCGTCGGCGCCGACCGGCAGCCGCAGCAGGACGACCTGCAACGGCTTCTGCTCGCGGCGCGCCAGCGCTTGCCGCGTGGCGGCCATCGTGGCCCCGAGGTCTGCCGGAGGCAGGGCCTCGCGCAGCCACGCCAGGGCCGCTGCGTCCGGCGTCTGCCACGCCGCCTGCACGTAGTCGCCGTACGTCCGTGGCAGCGGGGCGGCCTCGCCGCGCAGGCGCTCCTGCAGCCGCCGCTGCAGCACCATCGCCGAGGTGCGGTCCCACACCAGGTGGTCCACCGCGATCAGGACCCGGTGCTCCAGGTCGGTCAGCGAGACCACCGCGGCCACGTACGCCAGCGTCGACGTCTTCTTGGCCGCCAGCAGCTCATCGCGGATGCGCAGCAGCAGGTCGTCGACGTGGGCCGGGTCCTGGCCGCGCAGGTCCACCACCGGCACGGGGGCCGCGGCGATGGCCGCCGCCGGCAGCAACTGCCACTGTTCGTGGTCGGCGTCGAGCACCGCGCGCAGCAGGTCCTGCTCGGCGGCCGCGGCGGCAAAGGCCTGCTGCAACTCCTGCGCGTCGTGCCAGCCCTGCACCGCCAGGACGCTGGAGCCGTCGCGGTGCTGCCACGCCATGAACTTGCGCTGGCCCGGGCTGAAGCGCAGCACCGCGTCGGCCTGCACACCCGCCAGGTGTTGCTGCTGGGCCTGCAACTGCGTGCGCAGCTCCTGCAGCATCGCGCCGGCATCAGCGGCCGTGGCCAGTGCGGCCATGCCGGTGTCGGCCACCTGCTGCGCCACGGCCGCGAGGTCGTCGCAGCAGCGCACGAAGTGCGGCCGCTCGGCCGGTGCCAGGGCCGCCAGCACCTGCTGCAGCTCCTGCCGCCGGGCGCCCTCGGCCCGGGCCAGCAGCAGCGCGGTGCGGCGTGCGCTACCCTCGCCGTGTGTCACCAGCGCGTGCTGCCAGCGGGCATCGAGCGGCCATTGCGCGGCGCCCTGCCGCTGCGCATCGATGGCCGCGGCGCAGGCGCTCACGCTGCGCAGCTTGTAGACCTCCGTGATGCCGATGGCCAGGCCCTGGCTCTTGAGCCGGCTGATCATGCGGATCAGCAGCAGCGAGTTGCCGCCCAGCTCGAAGAAGCTGTCGTCGCGCCCGACCTGCGGCACCTGCAGCAGGTCCTGCCACAGGGCCGCGATGCGGCGCTCGGTCTCGCTGCGCGGCGCCTCGTACCCGGCGCGGGTGCGCGGTGCTTCGGTGGGGTCGGGCAGCGCCTTGCGGTCCACCTTGCCGTTGGCGTTGAGGGGCAGTTCGTCCAGCACCACGATGAGGGCCGGCACCATGTAGTGGGGCAGCTGCTTGCGCAGGCTGGCCTGCAGCACGTCGATGTCGATCTCGTCCTCCAGCGCCACGTAGGCCACCAGCTTCAAGTCTTCCGCACATTGCCCGCGGGCCACCACCACGGCCTCGCGCACCAGCGGGTGCCGCACCAGGCAGCTCTCGATCTCGCCCAGCTCGATGCGGAAGCCGCGCAGCTTGACCTGGTGGTCGTTGCGGCCCAGGTAGTCGATGCGGCCGTCGTTGCGCCAGCGCGCCATGTCGCCGGTGCGGTACATGCGCCCACCCGGCTCGGTGGAGAACGGGTCGTCCAGGAAGCGCTCGGCCGTGAGGTCCGGGCGGTTGAGGTAGCCGCGCGCCACGCCCACGCCGGCGATGTACAGCTCGCCGGCCACGCCCACCGGCACCGGCTGGCGGGCGGCGTCGAGGATGTACATGCGCATGTTGGCGATCGGCCGGCCGATGGGCACCGGGCCGTCGTGCAGCTCGGTGACCTCGTTGACCACGCAGCCCACGGTGGTTTCGGTGGGGCCGTAGTGGTTGAAGATGCGCATGTCCGGCGCCTGCTCGCGCCACCAGCGCAGGCTCTCGCCCTTGAGCGCCTCGCCGCCCAGCACCAGGCTGCGGATGCGCCCGGCCACGGCTCCTTCGGGCAACTCCTGCCGCAGCAGCGCCAGGTGCGAGGGGGTGAGCTTGAGCGGCGCGAACGCACGCCCGGCCAGCAGCTCGCGGCACCAGGCGTCGGCGTCGTTGTCTTCGGGGCACAGGTGCACGGCACGGCCGCACAGCAGCGGGGGGTACAGGCCCGTGAGCGTGAGGTCGAAGCTGAACGAGGTGAAGACCAGCGAGCCTTCGCCATCGGCCACGCCCAGCTGGTCCACCATGCAGTGGGCATAGTTGACCAGGGCGCGGTGCTCGATCATCACGCCCTTGGGCCGGCCGGTGGAGCCGGAGGTGAAGATCACGTAGGCCAGCTGGCTGGCGTTGAAGCCCAGCGCGCTGCCGTCCAGGTTGCCGGTGGACTGGGCCGCGATGCGGTCCCAGTCGGTATCGAGGGCCAGCACTTCGGCCCCACAGCGCGGCAGCTGGGCCCGCAGGGCCTGCTGCGTCAGCAGCAGCTGCGGCTGGGCGTCTTCCAGGATGTCGTGCAGCCGTTGCGCCGGGTTGGCGGGGTCCAGCGGCACATAGGCGCCACCGGCCTTGAGCACGCCCAGCAGGGCCACCAGCAGGGCCACGCTGCGCTCGGCGCACACGGCCACCAGCTTGCCCGGGCCCACGCCGCGGGCGCGCAGGTGGCGGGCCAGCTGGTTGGCGCGGGCATTGAGTTCGCCGTAGCTGAGCTGCTGCCGCGTGTCGCTCACGGCCAGGGCCTGCGGCGTGGCCGCGGCCTGGGCTTCGAACAGCTCGTGGACCAGCCGCTCGCTCGGGAACGCACGCTGCGTGTCGTTGAACTGAACCAGCACCTGGTGCCGCTCCGCCGCGCCCAGGATGCCGATGCTCGAGGCCGGCGTCTGCGGTGCCTGCTCCAGGGCGTCGACCAGGCGCTCCAGGGTGTGGTGCAGGTAGTCGCAGACCCGCTGCGCCTCGATCGGCTGCGCGACCGACGCGCTGATCTGGAAGTCCTGCCCCAGGTCGTCCACCGCCAGGTTGACGGGGTAGTTGTTGCGCGCCTGCGCGGTGAGCAGTTCCACGCCTTCGGCCACCAGCGGCGTGGCCCCCTGGCCGGCGGGCGCCGTGCTGTGGCGGTAGTTCAGCAGCGCCGTGAACAGCGGCGTGGTGGCCGGCAGCGCGCTGCAGCGCAAGGCCAGGGCCAGCGGTGCATGCTCGTGCCGCATCAGCTGGGCCAGCGCCTCGTGGGCCTGGCGCACACCTTCCTGCACCGAGGTGTCGTCCAGCCGCAGGCGGATCGGCAAGGTGTTGATCAGCGGCCCCATGGCCCGGCCGATCCCGGCACCGTCCTGCATGCGGCCGAGCAGCACCGTGCCGAACACCACGTCGGCACGGCCCGTGACCTTGGCCAGCACCTGGGCACAGGCCCAGTGGAATACGCTGGCCGCCGTCACGCCCAGGGCCCGGGCCTGGCGGCGGATGCGCCGCGACAGCTCCGGCGCCAACGGGCACCGCACCTCGCCGACATCGCGGCCGTCGCCTTGCACGTTCAGCAGGCCGAACGGGGCGGTGGACTCGTCCACGTCCCCCAGCATCTGCCGGAAGAACGCCTCATGCTCCTGCGGGCCCAGGCCCAGGCGGGCCTGGGCCACGAACTGGCGGTACGGCACCGGGGGCGGCAGGTCCTGCTCGCCGCCGGCCTGGATCTGCGCCAGGTCCTGCAGCAGCACGTCCTTCGTGACGTGGTCCGTCACCATGTGATGCAACATGAGCTGCAGCAGCCAGCGCTGCCGCGTGGCATCGAAGGCCGCGAAACCGCGCATCAGCGGCGCGCGGCGCAGGTCCAGGCGGAAGTGCCTGGGGTTGGCGTGGGCGCTGATCTGCGCGGCCACGTCGCCCTCCGGAAAGTCCAGCATGTCCACTTCAAACGTCGCCTGGCGCCAGACCACTTGCACCGGTTCGGCCAGGTCCTCCCACAGCACGGCGGTGCGCAGCACGTCATGGCGGTCCACGCCGCGCTGCACGGCCTGCACGAAGCTGTCCAGGCGCGCGCGTGTGTCGAAGGCCAGAGTGCACGACAGCAGGTAGGGGTCGCCCTGGGCCTGCAGCAGGTGGTGGAACAGGATGCCTTCCTGCAGCGGCGCCAGCGGGTAGATGTCCTGCACATTGGCCGCGCCGCCCGGCACACCCTGGACGATGCGCTCGATCTGCCCGGCATCGAGTGTCACCAGCGGCAGCATGTCCGGCGTGATGGCGGTGCAGCCGGGCGGGATGCCATTGGGCGGCACCACCACCCCGTCGCCGCCCTGGCCCACGGCCTGGGCCAGGG